>Ga0196970_1002276_pt1 | contig 10318 bp, 9 predicted proteins | sample S1v_513CmetaG_FD_148672 | JGI IMG/M metagenome (GOLD analysis project Ga0196970, IMG submission 148672) | Soil microbial communities from Anza Borrego desert, Southern California, United States - S1+v_5-13C | ecosystem: Environmental > Terrestrial > Soil > Desert | place: USA: California... | reverse complement strand
GGTCACCCGCCTGCAGCGCCCAGATCAACAGCTGAAACAGGACAATTTGCAGGGCAGCACCTGCCCAAATCAGCAGCCGTTCCATCGGTCGGTTATCTCCCTTCTATGGCCCGGCCCCTAGTCGCATCAGTTGCCGTAGCGACCTACGGCGTACACCGTGCCGTCGGCCACGCTCAGGCGGATGCCCGTGAGCTGGCGCCGGGGCGGGCCCGCGACCGCCTTGCCGGACGCCACATCAAATTCGCCTTCGTGGCACGGGCAGCGGAGCTTATCTTCGCCTTTTACGTAGTAGACCGGGCATTCCAGGTGCGTGCACTTATTGTTGTAGGCCCGCATCTCCCCGGTCGCCATGCGCACCAGCAGGGCGGGGCTGTGTGCATCCGGGTAGGCAAAGTTCACGACGCCGCCCACCGGAATCTCATCCATCCGGCAGATCGCCACCATGGGCTCCTGCGTGCCACCGCCTGCCGAGCCGCCGCCGTCCGCTTCCCCGGGGCCAGCCCCCGATGGCTCCCCCACCAGGGCCAGCGCTGGTACCGCGGCGGCCGCCATGCCCGCCGTCATCACCGTGACCAGGCCCAGGAACCCCCGCCGGTTCACCGATCGGTTCTCCTCCCGGTGGACGGGGTCGCCGGCACCATCTTTATGCAGCCGCTTGGGGTCAGTCATGGTGAGTTTCCTCCTTTACCCCGGTGCCGCCAAAGCCGCCCATGGTCACAATCCGGGTCTCAACTTCATCGTCGCCCCAGACCGGCACATCTCCGATGATCTTGGCAGCGATCTTCGCCCGGCGCCGGGTCATGGCCTCGTCCAGTTCGATCCACTGAATCGTCTGGGCGGGGCAGACCGAGGCGCACATGGGCGCGCTCCCCTGGCTGGTCCGCTCGTGGCACAGGTCGCACTTGTACATGATGTTCTCGTTGAAATCAAACTTGGGAATGCCGAAGGGGCAGGCCAGGGTGCAGTTGCGGCAGCCCACGCACTTCTCTTCATCGGCCGACAGCACGGTGCCCAGCTCGGTAATGCTGATGGCACCTGCCGGGCAGGAGCGGGCGCAGGCCGGGTCCTTGCAGTGGAAGCAGGTCATGGGAATGGTCTGGGTCGACACGCCGGGTGCGAGGGGCACGACGTAGTTCCGGCTCTTGCCCCGGTGGCTCGGGAGCTCGGCGCAGGCCGCCACGCACGACTTGCAGCCGATGCACCGCTCGTAATCGATGAACAGGACTTTGGGCATCGCGCTACGCCTCCCTGGTGACCCGCACGGCGCAGGCCTTGAATTCGGGCATCCGGCAGACCGGGTCCAGGGCCGGGTTGGTCAGCTGATTGACCGCCAGCTCCTTGCCCCAGTGGTAGGGCACAAAGACCGTGTCAGGCCGAATCGTCTCGACGACACGCACCGTCAGGACCATCTCGCCCCGGCGGGTCTGGAGGCGGGCCTTGCCGCCGTTCTCCAGCCCCAGGCGCCCGGCCAGAATCGGGTGGACTTCCACGTAGGGCTCGGGAGACTGCTGGACCAGGAACGGAATCCGCCGGGTCTGGGTGCCACTCAGGTAGTGGAAGACCACCCGCCCCGTCGTCAGATAGATGGGGAACTCCACATCCGGCACCTCGGCCGCCGGCCGGTAGGCCACGGCGTGGAAGACCGCCCGGCCATCCTTATGGGCGAAGCGCTCCTCGAACATGCGGGGCGTGCCCGCTGAACCAGCCGGGCAGGGCCAGAAAACGCCATCCTCCGCCTCGATCCGCTCATAGGTGATGCCGGAGTAGTCCGCCAGACCGCCGGCCGAAGCCGGCCGCAGCTCTTCAAAGATCTCGCGGGGATTCTCATAGGAGAAGTGCTGACCACGACCGAGCCGCTTGGCAATCTCCGACATGATCCACCAGTCCGGCTTCGCCTCTCCCAGGGGCTCCTGCGCCTTGTTGATGCGGATCACGCGGCCTTCGGCGTTGGTGGTGGTTCCCTCGTCTTCCGCCCAGACGGCGGCCGGCAGCACCACATCCGCCTTTTCCGCCGACTCGCTCAGGAAGAAGTCGGAGACGACCAGGAAATCCAGGTTCGCCACAAACTGCTCGACTTCGACGGTATTCGGCGCCGACACCAGCGGGTTGGAGCAGTAGAGGTAGAGCATCTTCACTTCGTTGCGGGCTTCACCCATCGACTCGAGCAGCTCGTAGGCCGACTGTCCGGCGCCGGGCAGCTCCGCCGGGTCGATGCCCCAGACCGAGGCCACATGGGCCCGGGCCGCCGGGTCATCAATTTTGCGATAGCCCGGCAGCTGGTCTGCCTTCTGCCCGTGCTCCCGGCCGCCCTGGCCGTTGCCCTGGCCGGTCAACGTCCCGCCGCCGCACCCGGGGCGCCCGATTTTGCCGGTCACCAGCATCAAGTTGATCAGATCGGTCACGTTTTCCACGCCCTTGGACTGCTGCTCCACGCCCCGGGCGTACATCACCATGCCTGTGCGGGCCATGCCGTAAATGCGGGCCGCCTTGCGAATCAGGTGGGCGGGCACGCCGGTAATCGGCTCGACCTGCTCGGGAGAGTAGTCCCGCAGCACCAGGTCACGCATCGACTCGAAGTTGTTGGTCCGCTCGGCGATGAACCGGGCGTCGACCAGGCCTTCGCTGATCAGCACATGCAGCAGGCCGTTGACCAGGGCCGAGTCCGTGCCCGGCTTCAACTGGAGGTGCACGTCCGCCACCCGGGCGGTCGGGGTCCGGCGCGGGTCGATGACGATCAGCTTGGCGCCCCGGTCCCGGGCCTCCCACAGGTAGGCCATGGCCGTCGGGTGGCACTCGGCGGTGTTGGACCCGGCCAGGAGAATCGCATCCGCCAGCACCACGTCGCTCCAGGGGTTAAAGAGCCCCCGGTCGATGCCCACCGCCTTCATGGCGCCCGCCGCGGCCGCACTCATGCAGAACCTGCCGTTGTAGTCGATATTCTTCGTGCCCACCGCCACCCGGGCAAACTTGCCGGCGATGTAGCACTTCTCGTTGGTCATTGAAACGCCGCCGTACAGGCCGACGGCGTGCTTGCCGTACTTGCCCTGAATCTCCCGGATCTTGCTGGCGACCAGGTCGAGCGCCTCGTCCCAGGTGGCCCGCTCCAACTGGCCGTTCCGGCGGACCATGGGGTGCAGAATCCGCTCATGGTGGTTGATCTGCTGGTAAGCCAGGACGCCCTTGGGGCACATCCGCCCGCCGTTGACCGGAAAATCGTAGCGGGGCTCCACGCCCACGACCTGGTGGGTCGTCTGGTCGACCCGCATATACATCGCACACTGCATGCCGCAGAAGGAGCAGTGGGTGGGAATTAGATCTTCGCCCTGGCGGACCAGGTTCGGATGCGTCGGTGTCGTGATCAATGTACGTACCCCCTCGTAATCTGCCGGGCGAAGCCCCGGGCCCGATACTCACGCTTGCAGGCCGGACACAGGTCCAGCGCCTCGGTGTCCCGGACGGGCGCCGCGAGCAGCGGCTGTGAGAAGCCCTTCTCGCCCAGCACGTCCTTCAGGTCGGCAATCTGCCGGGCCGGAGCGAACCCATCGCCACAGGTGCGGCACGTCTGCTTCTCACCCGCCGCTTCCTGATAGACCATCACCGCCACGGCCAGGGGCCGGAAGAGGAAGTGGAAGAGCTTCGAGAACGGCGTGTAGGCCAGCAGCATAATCACCAGCACCTGATGCGTCAGCGTGATGATTGTGTACCCGGCACCTGCCAGGAAGGCGGAACTGACCGTCAGCAGCAGGCCGGTCAGTGCGACCAAAATCAGCAGATGCAGCGGCAGCAGGTCCCACATGGAGCGGCCGTCGGCCATGAACCGCTCGGCTCTGAACCGCTTGTAGTAGGCTAGACCGACGCCCAGCACCACCATGACCGCCGTGAAGTCCAGCGCGTGGTAAATCATCCAGCCGAAAAAGGACTCAATCGGGAAGATGACCGTCGGCACCTGGAAGATCATCACCTGATACTCATCTGCGCTGATCAGTTGAAAGCGGAACCAGCCAAAGACGAGGGGAAAGGTGATGGCGAAGGAGAGGAGACAGCCCCAGGCGATGTTGAAGTGAAGCAACCAGCGAAACCAGCCCCGCCGCCAGATGAAGTCCTGGGCGACCACGTTCGTCACCAGCCCCTTGGCGGCGGTCAGTGCGCTGCGCCGGCGGCTGACGGCCCGACGGACGTCCTTGTCGAACAGGTAGCGGAGGGCGCCCTTGAAGTACATCCCCGCCTGCGGGCGGCCGAAGAACTGCGCCAGCCGGTAGGTCGATCCGCCGATAAAGCAGGCCGTGCCGAGAATGTAGCCCAGCAGGCTCTTATCCAGATGGTGAAACTGCCCGGAACCCAGGTAGATGGCCAGGAAGAGGAGCGCCAGCACGGCGGCGGTCCAGGTGACTTCGGGCTTGCGTAGCATCGGCTTCATCTCCTTTGTGCACTTTCAGTCTAGGCGGCACCCCACCCATCCGGCGTGTGGCGGATGGCACCTTTGCGCATGACATCTGTCATATCAACGTCAATCGACATTTCGGCTATGATGGTACTTGGAAGGGAGTGTGGCGCCATGCCTGCGATTCGGATGATGGTGGTGGATGACCACGAGGTGGTCCGGCTCGGGCTGGTCACGCTGCTGGGTCGGCAGGCCGGTTACGAGGTTGTGGGCGAGGCCTCCGGCGCCGTCGAGGCGGTGGAGAAGGCGCGGGTCCATAAGCCGGACATTATCGTGATGGATGTGCGCATGCCGGACGGCAGCGGCATTGAGGCATGCCGCCAGATTCGGGCGGATTTGCCCGCCACCAAGGTGATCATGCTGACGTCGTACGCCGACGATGAAGCGGTAATCACGGCCGTGATGGCCGGGGCGTCGGGCTATGTGCTGAAGCAGGTGGGCAGCGGCGACCTGCTGCGGGCGATTGAGACCGTGCGGACGGGTGGGACTTTGCTGGACCCGCAGCTGACGCTCAAAGTGCTGGAGCGCATGCGGGCCGAGGCGGCCCGGGCGCCGGAGCCGCTCACGGAGCAAGAGCGGAACATTCTCACCCTGATTGGCGAGGGGAAGACGAACAAGGATATCGCACATCAGCTCTACCTGAGCGAAGGAACCGTGCGGAACTACGTCAGCTCGGTCCTAGGCAAGCTGGGGTTCACCAACCGGACCCAAGCGGCCGCCTATGCCGCCCGCCGGAAGCTGATGGGCATTGAATAGAAAGAAAGAACCGCCGCCCTTCACCGCATGAAGGAAGGCGGTTTTTGTTTGACAGAATACCTTGACATTGGATTCACTTGGCAGCACAATATACCTTGTAGTACATAGCATCTTGCACTGCAAGGGGGTAAACCATGGAGGCCTGGGACACGCAACTGCGCAAGGGCGGGCTCGAACTCGCCGTCCTGCTGCTCCTCTCCCGGCACCGCATGTACGGGCTTGAGCTGATTGGAAACCTGACGGATGCTGGCTTTACCGTAAGTGAAGGCACGATCTACCCGCTCCTGAACCGGCTGAGCACCCAGGGCGTCATCGCAGCCGACTGGGTTACCGGCGAATCCGGCCACCCGCGTAAGTATTACCGCCTGACTCCGGCCGGGCTGGAGCAGGCGGGCCGCATGCTTCGGCAGTGGGCCGACTTTACCGCCGCCATGGACCGCCTCGCCAAGTCCACCCGCTTTGCGCAAGTGAAGGAGGTCGCCCAGGCGTGAGCATGATGCCCGAATCACAGGCTGTTTTGCGTGAGTTTAACCGCCGCCTGCGCCTGGCGTTGCGCGAGGCGCCCAACCACGTGCGGGTGGAAGCTGCCCTCGAGGTGGAAAGCCACGTCATGGATGTGCTGAGCCGCTCGGGCGGCAAGGAGCCGGAGGGCGAATTGGTCGCCCGGGTGCTGAACGGTTTCGGCTCCCCCGAAGAATACGCCCAGGCCATTCTGAGCCAGATGCCCGAGGGGGCGGCTGTGACCGTATCCGGGGGGCTGCGTGAGGTTGGCCTGGCGGCGGGCGACCTGGTTCGAGGTACGTTCCGCCTGGGGCTGGCCATCGTTCGCCGGAGCATAGCCCTGGCGGTCACCACGGTACGGCTCATCTGGCAGGGCGCGGGGGCGGCGGCAGCCTATACCCGGGAGCCTGCGGCCCGGGCCGCCCGCTGGGCCCGCATTAACGCCGCGGCCGGGGCCTATGGCCTGCGGCGCTTCACCCGGTTCCTGTTCACCCGGGGCGGCGAAACGGCCGCCACGTTGGGGCGGTCTGGCCGAAGAACGGCCGTGGCGATTGCCGGCTGGAGCCAGGCGGGAGCACGGGGGACAAGCCTTTTGGTACAGCGGCTGATCAGGGCGGCCACTTGGCTGCTCAATCTGGTATGGCGTCTGCTTCGTTGGACGCTTCGGGCCGCCGGGGTGGCTGCGCTGGCCGGGCTGACCCTCCTGGCGCTGGGTGTGGCCGGCTTTGCCGCCCTCGCACCCGACGTAACGGGTTGGTTTGTCCAACAGGCGCAGGGCGCGGTGGCCTATGAACTGGGCATGATCCGTATGAGAACCATCGGCTCCGTTGACATGGTCGCACATTCAAAGCTGGTGCAGACCGGCACCATGGTTCTCAACGTCGCGATGCTGCTGGCGCTTCTGCTTGCAGGAATTGTCGTCTACGTGGCGTGGGGCTCCAGGCGCCGGCGCAGCACCGCCGCATCCGACCACTAAACAGCGCAGGAGGGGCAGCCATCAGCGGCTTGCCCCTTCTCTTTGTTACATGTGTCATATAAGCATGATTCTTTCGTGCCAAGGAACTCCCTCACTCGCAGTGGAAGATGGTATTACTTTACCATCTGTCGATTCCATTACGAGAAGAGGTGGGTCCATGCTGCTTCGGCGTTACGGTGGTCTGGCACTCGGTGTGGCGGTACTGATCGGGTTCTGGGGCTTGAGCCTCATCAGCTACCTGCTCTTCCACACTGTGGTCGAGATCACCAGCATGGTCATCTCGCTCTGCATTTTTACACTGGCCTGGAACCAGCGGAAGACGATGGATAACGGCTACCTGCTCTTCGTTGGACTGGCATCGCTCTTCATCGGTGTGACCGACCTGCTTCACGCCATGACCTATAGGGGCATGGGCGTCTTCCCTACGTTTGGGGCGGACCATCCGACCCAGTTCTGGATCGCCGGCCGTTTCATCCAGACCATCACGTTCCTTGCGGCACCGTATTTCCTGAACCGCAGGGTCCGCACAACGCAGGTCATCGTCGGTTATTCGATTCTGACGGCGCTGCTCTGCTGGTCTGTCTTCGCAAGGGTCTTTCCGGCCTGCTACATCGATGGCGTCGGACTGACTCCCTTTAAGAAAGCAACGGAGTACGTTGTGGCCGCCCTGCTGGGCGTCAGCCTCTATCTGCTCCGCCGGCGCAAGGAAGCCTTTGACCCGCTGGTCGTCAACCTCATGACATGGACCATCGCCCTGACCATTGTGGGCGAACTGGCCTTTACCCTGTACATCGGGGTAACCGATCAGTTTAACCTCCTGGGCCATCTGATCCGGCTTGTCTCCTACTTCCTGCTGTACGTCACTACCGTGCAGACAGGCCTGGCCAAGCCGTTCTCTATGCTCTTCCGCAACCTAAAGCAGAGCGAGGAGGCGCTGGAAAAGGAGCGCAACTTCGTGGCGGGCGTTCTCGACTCCGCCGGTGCATTGATGATTGTGACGGACCCAGCCGGACACATCATCCGGTTTAACCGGGCCTGTGAGGAGCTCTCCGGTTACAAGGCGGCAGATGTGGTCGGACGGCGCCTCACCGATCTTCTGACGCCCCCGGAGGATCGCGATGAAGTCCGGCGGTCCATGAGCCAGCTGCAGCACGGGAGGGTGCCTTCCACGTTTGAGGGCCGCTGGATTCTCGCCAACGGCACCAGCCGCTGGATCTCCTGGACGATCAGCATCATCCGTGGCGACGACGGAAGGGTTCAGTTCGTGGTCGGCTCGGGCCTGGATATCACGGAGCGGCGGCAGGCGGAGGCTGAGCTCAAGGAGCGTGAGGAACGGCTGCGGCTGATGGTCGACTCGGTCCAGACGGGCATGCTCCTGGTCGATAAGGAGACCCACGCCATCGTCAGCGCCAATCCGGCCGCCGCGGCCATGATCGGCTTGCCGTCTGAGGCGATCGTGAGCCGGAGTTGCTCGGTCTTCTTCAAGTGCGCCGGCACCGATGGTTCCTGCCCGCTGGCCACCACCGGTCAGGCGCCCCAGGACACGGTCCTCAAGACGTTTGACGGAGAGGAACTGCCCATTCATCGGACGGCGGTCGCGGTAACGACCGATGGCCGCCAGCTTTTGATGGAGTCCTTCGTCGACATGAGCGCCCAGAAGCGGATGGAGGAGGAGCTGCGCTCCCTGTCCATGCTGGACGAGCTGACCGGGCTGTATAACCGGCGGGGTTTCCTTGCCCTGGCGCCCAAGGAGATGGCCGCTGCCGAGCGTGTGGGCGGCAGCGTAGCGCTGGTTATGGTCGATATCAGCGGGCTGAAGGATATTAATGATGCACACGGTCACCTGGAAGGCGACCGCGTGCTGATTACGATGGGGCATATCCTGCGGGAAGCGTTCCGGGAATCGACCGTGATTGCCAGGTTCGGCAGCGATGAGTTCGCCGTGCTGGCGCCGCTGTTCGTGGGCGCCCGCCCGTCCATGCTGGTGGACCGGCTGGAACGGCTGCTGGAGGATTATAACACCACCAACGGACGGAACTACGAGATTCGGGTCAACACGGGCGTTGCCCGAACCCAGCCCCAGAAGCAGGTGTCCGTGCACGACCTGATCAACCAGGCGGACAATGCCCTGTACGTCGAAAAGCGGCGCCGGGCGATGGTGCGCTAGGCGATTTCGGGACACCCTACCGCGAGGAGGGATGTGCAAATGGCCGAACAAGGCAATACCCACCGCGTGCCAGGGCCCAACGAGCCCGACCCGGAGAATATCCGTCAGCGCTCGTTCCAGGGCGGCGACGACGGTCTTACCTCGCCAGCGACCATGGAGCTTGACTATGGCGACATGAGGTACAAGGACGGCGACGGCCCGTATGCGGAGTTTACGGCCCATGGCGCCGGCTCCGGCCTTTCGGGCACCAAGCAGGCCGACACCGGCGCTACGCCGGCCATGTTCAGCGAACCGGACCTTCGCTACGGCAAGTAGCTGCATGCAAAAGGGCGACTGCTTGGTCAGCAGTCGCCCTTACCATTTTACTGAACCGGCGCCACGTTCCGCAGCGGAACGCTGGCCGTAATACGGGTGCCGGTGCCGGGCGTCGATTCGATACCGCACCAGCCCCCCAGGGTCTGGGCTCGCTCGCCCATAATGCGCAGGCCGAAGTGGGCCGAAGTCTCGACGGTTTCGGGGTCGAAGCCCCGGCCGTCATCGGTAATCGTCAAAATGAGCTGCTCATCCTGCACGCGGAGCGCAACTGTCAGGCGGGAGGCGTTCGCGTGCTTACGCACGTTGACCAGCGCTTCCTGGAAGATGCGGAAAAGCTGGCTCACTTCCGCCTGGGTCAGGTCAGGCAGGGGACCGCCGGGCAGGAGGAGTTCCGCATCCACGCCTGTTTCGTGCCGGAAGTACTGCAGCGCATCGCGGGCCAGGCTGACCAGGTCCGCTGCATCCCGGAACGGCGCGGTTCGTAGGTCAAAGATGATCTGGCGGGTATCTGCCAGCGACTCGGCCACCACCCGCCTGGCCCGCCGCAGGCTGGCGCAAATCTCGTCCGGCGGAAGCTGCGGCACCGAATCCTCCAGGTTCTCCAGCAGCAGGCTCAGACCGTAAAGGCTCTGGGTCAGGCCATCGTGGATTTCAGCGGCCAGGCGCTGGCGCTCGGCCTGCTGGGCGGCCTCTTCCAGCCGGGCATACAGGCGCCGGTTCTCCAGCGCCAGGGCAGCCGTGTTGGCTACGGCGGCCAGCAGTCCGGCATCTTCATCGGTGAATGTATGGGGGCGGCGGTTAGCCGCGACCAGCACGCCAAAGGGCCGGCCCCTCCGCATGAGCGGCTGGCCGATGGCCGATTTCAGCTTTTCGAGATACATGAGCGGATGCTTCTCCGCGGGTGGCTCCAGGTCGTGGGGGAAGTTCTCGGTCTTGCCCATTTGGCCTGTGGTCACCATCGTCCAGATGAAGCCGGCGTTCTGCCGCATGGAGAGGCTGCGGGCCTCATCGACCAGATGTCCGCTCCAGGCGCGCACGGAGAGCTCCGTCCCCTCGGGGTTGAGCAGCATCAGCACAACCAGGTCGGTGCGCATCAGGCTGCGGGTTTCATCGACCAGGAGTTGCAGGTTCTGCTCCAGGTCGAGTACGGAGACCAGCTCCC
>Ga0196970_1002275_pt1 | contig 10321 bp, 5 predicted proteins | sample S1v_513CmetaG_FD_148672 | JGI IMG/M metagenome (GOLD analysis project Ga0196970, IMG submission 148672) | Soil microbial communities from Anza Borrego desert, Southern California, United States - S1+v_5-13C | ecosystem: Environmental > Terrestrial > Soil > Desert | place: USA: California... | reverse complement strand
AGCGCAGGAGGAGCGGAAAGAGCGGCTCGCAGCCCTGGTGAACCTGCCCGCCATCACCCTGGACGGGCATGCGGTGGAGTTGGCGGCCAACATCGGGCGGCCCGCCGAAGCTGCGGCCGCTTTGAAGTTCGGCGCCCGGGGCGTCGGCCTTTTCCGGACCGAGTTCCTCTACATGGACCGCCCCACCCTGCCTACCGAGGCGGAGCAGTACCAGGCCTATAGGGCCGCCGTAGAGGCGATGGCGCCCCACCCTGTCATCATCCGCACGCTCGATATCGGGGGGGATAAGCAGCTTGAGTCGCTGCCCCTGCCCGCCGAGGCGAACCCGTTCCTGGGTCTGCGGGCGCTCCGGCTCTGCCTGGAGCGGAAGGACCTGTTCAAGACCCAGCTCCGCGCCCTGCTGCGGGCCGCCGCCCACGGTAAGCTGCGGATTATGTACCCCATGGTGCAGAGCCTGCAGGAGCTGCAGGCGGCCAATTCCCTGTTGGCCGAGGCCCGGGCTGATCTGGTTGCGGAGGGCGTCGAAGTTGGCACGCCGGAAATCGGCATCATGATCGAGATTCCCGCCGCAGCGATGATCGCCGATTTGTTAGCCCCGCACGTGGACTTTTTCAGTATCGGCACGAACGATCTGATCCAATACACGCTGGCCGTGGACCGGATGAACGAGCGGGTCTCCCACCTCTATCAGCCTTTCCATCCTGCGGTACTGCGGTTGATCCGGCAGGTCTGCGAGGCGGCGCACGGTGCAGGAAAGTGGTGCGGCATGTGCGGCGAGATGGCCGGCGACCCGGTTGCGGCCCCGCTCCTGCTGGGCCTCGGGCTGGATGAGTGGTCGATGAGCGCGCCGTCGCTGCCCGCCGTGAAGGAGATCATGCGGGCGGTGTCGGCTGCGGAGTGTGCAGATCTGGCCTGTGATCTGCTCCAGTTGAGCGATCCGGCCGAGATCCGGGCCGGTGCGGCTGTCTTCTATCGGTCCCGCTTGCAGCAACCCTGAGGGGGTCGGGCACCGTGAAACGGCTCGATCGGACCCGGCTGATGCTGGCCCAGTGCGGCGAGAGGCTGCAGCGGGGCGTGGATGCTGCCGAGCTGGCGGAGTTGATGGGCGCCGCGAGGCATAATGTGAGCGCTGACCTGAACGAGCTTTGGCGCGAGGGGCTCGTGGTAAAGCTGAACGGGCGCCCGGTCCTCTTCTGGGACCGGGCGGTCTACGCGCGCTTGGGCGCAGCAGGGCCGGGCGAGTCCGCGCCCACCGGCGCCGGCACAGCCGCCACTGCCCAGTCGCCCAGCATCGTTGCGTCCCCGGCCTTCTGTCTCCGCGACCCCTTCGCCAATCTGATCGGCGCCCAGGAGTCCCTGCGCAGCCAGGTGGAGCAGGCGAAGGCCGCCGTCCTCTACCCCCCGGACGGCCTGCACACGCTGCTCATCGGTCCCACCGGCGTCGGCAAATCGCTGATGGCCGAGCTGATGCACGCCTTCGGCCTTACCTCGGGCCGGCTGCCGAAGGGCGCCCCCCTGGTCACGCTCAATTGCGCAGACTATGCCGCCAACCCGCAGCTTCTGATGGCCCACCTCTTCGGTGCCGTGAAAGGTGCCTACACAGGGGCGGACCACGACCGCGACGGCCTGGTCGACCAGGCCAACGGCGGCATCCTCTTTCTGGATGAAGTCCACCGCCTCCCTGCCGAAGGCCAGGAGATGCTCTTCCGCCTGATCGACAAGGGGCTCTACCGGCGCCTGGGCGAATCCGGCGCCGAGCGCTCCGCCCGGGTGATGCTGATCGCCGCCACCACCGAAAAGGTCGACTCGGCCCTGCTGCGCACCTTCACCCGCCGCATTCCCATGGTCATTACACTGCCGTCGCTGGCGGAACGGACAGCTGCCGAACGGTTTCGCTTCACCCGGCGCTTCCTGCGGGCCGAGTCAGCCAAAATCGGCTGCGACCTTGTTGTGCCGCAGGAGACGCTCCGCATGCTGCTGGAGTACGACGTGCTGGGCAACATCGGCCAACTGCGCAACGACATTCAGCTTGCCTGCGCCCGCCTCTTCCTCAGCTACCTGACCCAGAAGCGGGAGCCGATGGAGCTGGCGCCTGTCCACCTGCCTGACCATATCCATCGCACCGTGCCCCCGGCCCGCCACCGGTCGCTTGAAGTGTCGGACCTGCTTCACAACCTCGGCGGGCGCCTGCTGATTGCGAAGCGCCCGCCCAACGGCGCCGCCATAGAGACGGAGGCTGAGGCCGAGGCCGGTCCCGTCAGCTTCTACACCCTGATCGAGCGGCAGATGGCCGAACTCCAGCGCCAGGGCCGAACCCCAGCCGAGGCTGAACAGATCGTCCGGGAGAACATCAGCGGCTACTTCAAGGACTTTGTGGAGCAGGTACGGCACCGGCACCAGAGCCAGCGGGTGGAGCTCTCGAAGTTGGTCGGGCCCGACGTGCTGCGGGCCGTTGAGCGGGCCCTGCTCTGGGCGGAAGAGCGCCTGGGACGAGCCCTGCCTGAGCGCATCCTCTACGCCCTGGCGCTCCATATTCACGCCTCGGCTGAGCGGGTGCGGGAAGGGCGGACCCAGGACTATCATCTGGACCTGCCTGCCGATCATTCCGCGGAGAGCGCTGCTGCGGCCACCGTCATCAGCCTGATCGGTCGCGAACTGGGCTGCACCCTGCCGACCAGCGACGCGGCGTTCACCGCCATGCTCCTGGGGCCCGAGGCGCCTGCACAGGCGCAGGAGCAGGTGGGCGTTCTGGTGCTGGCCCACGGGCGGGTGGCATCTGCCATGGCCGATGTGGCCCATGCCCTCACGGGCGTCAACATGGTCGTCGCCATCGATATGCCGCTTGATGAGGAGCCTGCCGGCGTGCAGGCCCAGATCACCCAGATGGCCGCAGAGGGGCGCTTTCCCGGCGGACTGCTGCTGATGGTCGACATGGGCTCACTGGAGGCGATGGGCGAAGCGGTGAGTCAGCAGACGGGCGTGCCAGTCCGCACAGTCAGCATGCTGAGCACGCCGCTGCTGGTGGAGGCTGTGCACCAGGCATCCATGCCCGGCGCCACCCTGGACCAGGTCTACCACGCCGTGCTGACCGGCCGCTCCAGCCTGCTGGACCGGGAGGCCGGCCAGGGCCTGGCCCGGGTCATCCTGACTTTCTGCTTCACGGGCGTGGGCAGTGCGCACGCCCTTGCACGCATCGTGCGGGAGGCGGCGGGCAGCCAGGCGCACCGGGTCGAAGTGATTCCTGCCTCCATCGGGGCGGGGGCAGGATGGAACCGGCTGGTCGCCACCCTGCTCCGGTCGCACCGGCTGCTGGCGGCGGTCGGGCCGTTCAACCCCCGCATTCCGGGGGTGCCGTACATCAGCACGGAGGAGATCGTGGTGGGCCAGGGCGCCCGCCGGCTCCGCCAGCTGGTGGGCGAGGGGACGGGCGCCGCCCCCGGCGAACCGGTCGCCGAGGCGCAGGCAGCAGCGGCCGAGCAGTCCACCGGCGACCCCGACCTGTCCAGCGTCTTTGCCCACCTGGCCGCCTCGCTTGGTGAACACCTCAAGGTGACCAACCCGGCCGCCACCGTGCCCGTGGTGCTCAAAGCGCTCCGGTCGATCGAGCAGTACCTCGGCCGCCCCCTGGATGACGCCCTCCGCCTGGGCCTGGCCATGCACCTGGTCTGCCTGCTGGACCGCAAGGTTCTGGAGCGGCTCCGGGAAGAGGAGCGGACCCCAGCTGCGGCGCCCGCTCACCAGGGCGCCCTCCCGTGGCTGCCCGCCGCCTTGCAGGAGGTCACGGCTATGTTCCACATCCAGTTGGGGGCGGATGAACTGGAACGCCTCGACGAGATTCTGACCCAGTCCGTCTGAGGTGACCAAAGGGAATGAGGCCCGGGCAGATGCTGCCCGGGCCGCGTTTATTCCCAACGGAAGAGCGATGCGAAGAGGTCCACCGCCTCAAACAGGTACTCTAGCTGCAAGTTCTCGTCATCGGTATGCTGGTTGCAGTCGAAGTTGGAGGTGGGCAGCCCCACAAACGGCAGGCCAATCTGCTCAAACAGGCACATGGGCAGGCTGCCACCCTCGGTGGGCATCACCACCAGCGGCTCGTCGGCGGCCCGCTGCAGCGCCTTTACCACCTGCCCGGCCACCGGCGAGTCCAACGGGGTCCGCGTGGCGGGGAAGCCGGACCGCTTCCGCAGACGCACCACCCGACCATGGGCCAGCAACTCTGCGCGGGAAGGCTCCCGGTCCAGCACGGTCCAGCCCTGCCTCTCTATGTGCGCAGCGATGGTGGCCAGTGTCCGGTCGGGGTCCATCGACCGCACCAGCCGCACATCGAAGTCGGCGGTCGCAGTGTTGGGAATGATGTTGCGGGCCTCGTCTCCCACAAAGCCGCTGCGAACACCCCGCACGTTCAGCGTGGGCAGGTTGATCAACTCCTGCAGCGACCTGCCCTCCACTTCGGCGCGGGCCAGGCCGAACTGCCGGCGCACCTGCTCCTCCACGGCGGGAATCTGCCGGATCGCGTTCAGTTCGCTCTCTGAGAGCGGCGTTACTTCATCGTAGAAGCCTTCGATCTGCACGCCTCCGTCCTGCCGTTTCAGAGAGGCCAGCAGATGGGCAAGCTGGAAGGCCGCCGACGGGGCAAAGTTGCCAAAATGGCCGCTGTGCAGGGCGACCGTTCCGGTGTAGACCGTCAGGTCAAACATCAAGATGCCCCGGATGCCGAACTCCACGGTGGGGCGGCCGCTCTGGTGACGCTCGCCGGAAGCGGAGATCATCACATCGGCGGCCAGCCGCTCCCGATAGGTCTCCAGGACTGCGGGGAGGCACGGGGACTCCAGTTCCTCTTCGCCATCGAAGAGGAATTTCAGGTTGATGCCGGGCCGCTGTCCGGCGGCCCGCAGGGCGTCCAGCGCAGCCATCATGGCGATGATGGCGTTCTTCGAATCGGCCACGGACCGGCCGAACAGCCGCCAGTCGCCGTCAAACCAGCCGTTCGCCGGCAGGCCAAAGGCGCTCCAGTCAGCCTCCGGCCCAACGGGGAGATGGGTCCGCAAGACCGGTTCATACGGATCGGAGTGCCATCTGGCCGGCTCGGCCGGCACGCCGTCGTAGTGCCCGTATATCAGCATGGCGGCCGCCGCCCCCGGCGTCAGCAGTTCTCCGTAGACCAGCGGCTTGCCGGTGACGGTGGGCAGCAACTCAGAGCGAATCCCCCTCCGCTCCAGGATGGCCCGGAGCGCCCCGGCGTTCCGCTGGATCTGTTCGACCACATAGACGTTATTGGGAACCCGGACAAAACTGACGAGTTCCTGCACAATCTCCCCGGCATGCTCCTGCCGGTACCGGCGAATGCTCTCCATCACCGGATCACCTCCCACTCTCCCGCATGCGATGAAACCATGCCGTCAGGAAGGCTGTCCCGATGGGCAGCACGACACCCCAGGCCACGAACCCGATGGCGGACAGGGGGCTGTCGGCGACAAAGGCAATTGTGCTGGCCCACGCGACGACGGCGTAGCAGAGAAAGGACCACCGCACCTTGCCGGCGACCCCTTCCCGAGAAAAGGCGAACGCCGCACTGAGCAGGCCAAGGCCCAGGAAGAACCCCCACCCGACCAGTTCCAGGGAGAGCATGGCTGACCGCGGTCCGTAGGGCATGAACCGCTCCAGGCCGCTCGTGTTCCCTTCGAGCAGGCTCGGGCGGATGACGGTGAGCTGGACGAACCGGTTGATGCTGACCATCACCATAAAGACCGTGGCAAACAGAACGCCGAGCTGTGAAAAGGGCTTGCGGTCAGCCGGGACCAGGTTGTGCACAGCAACCAGGGCTGCCACGACCAGCGGACCCGCAGCGATGGTATCCCATGCTGCGAAGAGCTCAACCGCTTCCGGCAGGGGCAGTGTAAACCGGCCCGTCGCCATTAGGAAGCTGATGACGATCAGGTAAGCGGCCCCGGCAATGGTCAGAATCAGGGCGCTCCAGTAGCCGAGCGTTACTGCTGTTTTGGAACTCTCCTTCATGAAACAGCACCTCCCGGATTGATATCGCAGATCGGTTCTCAGAACAGCAGACGCCCCACCTGGTGGGCGCCCAGCACCACCGCAAGCCCTACCGGCACCCCCGCGGCCAGTGCCCGCAGCAGCCCGCCTCGGTCGATCAGCCCGGCACGATGGAGCCGTGTGAAGAGATAGAGCATGTAGGGCAGGAGCAGGGTCGGCGCCGTCCAGAGTCCAGGGACATAGCCGCCCGCCAGAACGCCCTGCCCCAGGTGGGTGAAGACGTTCAGGAACAGCGCCGCCGTCAGCCCCATGAAGAACCAGTGCGTCGTCCCGCGCCGGAGCTCCCGGATGCCGCAATAGGCAGCCACAAGGGTGAGCAGCCATTCAAAGCCAACGGCGCCCGCCACCTGCGCCGTTGTAGTCACGACCGGGGCGAACGGGAGCCGTGCCATCAGCTCCGGGTGCTGTTCCATCCATGGCACCATGGTGAAGACCTCCTCCAGGTCATGGAGGATGAAGACAACCGGAAAGAGCCAGATCAGGTGGCGGAGAGCGAGGCGCTGCAGGGCAGGCACCATGTCGACCATTCCTCCCATGCTGTGGACCGTTGGCTACAGTGTACATGGACCGCCCGGCCCGCTTCGTCACCAGAAAGAGTACTCCTGGTCCGGTCGCCTCCCTTATCCTTTGGAGTAACTGCATAGGAAAAGGCGGGTGTTGGCTGCACCCGCCTTGTTGGTTCTTATAGGAGACCCAACTCACGTGCCCTCGCCACCGCCTGCGTACGGTTGGCGGCACCCAGCTTGCTGAGAATGTTCGCCACATGCTTTTTGACCGTATGCAGCGTCACAAAGAGCTGCTGTGCAATCGCCTCGTTCGGGGCGCCCCCGGCCAGCAGGGCCAGCACTTCGAGTTCCCGCTCGCTGAGCGGGTCGACCAGGCCGGTGGCCTGTTTCGCCCCGCCAGAGGCAACCTGGCCCGACCGATGCCGGTCCAGAAGGTGGGAGACGAAGTCCGCCAGAGCCCCTTTGCAGCGTGGTGCATACAGGCTGAGCAGGTCGGCCATGGGCCTCCCCAACTCCATGAAGGGTGCAGTGTGGCTGGCGGGCAGTGCCATGTTCAGGCAGCGTTCCAGCACGCCAAACGCCCGCTCCGTCTGCCCAACCGCCCTCAGGACCAGCGCCAGCAGCGCCAGGAGACGAACCGATCCGCCACCGCCCTTGCCGGCCAGCGGCTCCAGAAGGGCCAGCGCCTCTTCGGCATACCCCTGGCCCAGTTTCACGTATGCGAGGGTGTGGGCAGCCCGCTGGAACGGTCCCCCTTCGTCCCGCGCCAGACGCTCCACCTGGGGTGCCAGGCTCGCGGCCCCCCGGACGTTTCCCTGCAGCTGCAGGATGCTGGCCCGGGCCACAGCGCTGGTGGCCAGCGCCCAGGGCACCCGCGGGGCCAACTGGTCCGCCAGATCGAGGCAGGCCAGCGCAGCGTCGGTCTTTCCCTGCCCCTGTCTGACCCAGGCCAGGGACATATAGGCCAGCCACACCACGTCGAGAAGCCCCCCGGTACGGCCCAGCTCCAGGCAGCGGAGCAGATGCCGCTCGGCTCCCTCCAGGTCGTACTGCTCATAGCGCATCTCGCCGAGGCCCAGGTGAGCCAGGCTGACCACCGGCAGGTGGCCGCCTGCCTTCGCCTCTGCCAGGGCAAGGGCCGCTTCGGCCTCGGCCAGCGCCTCTGGCAGGCGCCCCAGATCCGCCAGGATCTCTGCGTTCCAGACCGTCGCCCGCAGGAAGCCATAGAGATCATCCGCCGTTCGAAAGAGCCGCTTCGCTTCGGCGTAGCGCTCGAGCGCCTCAACCAGATCCCCGCACCAGTGGTGGATGGCCCCGGCGTTCCAGACGGCCCATCCCCGCCAGTCAAGGCTCCGCTCCGGCAGTACCTCCAGTGCCCGACGCGAGTACCCGAAGGCCGCCGGGAAGTTCCGCTGCACCCGGGCGATGTGGGCCTGGCCCGACAGGATCTTGCCCAGCAGTTCCGCCGCCGCCGGCCCGGCAGCAATTAGGTCCTCCTCCGCCGTCCGGAGCAGCGCTTCTCCCAGGTCGGGGCGCCCCGACGTGAGGCAGGCCCAGGCAATGGAGAAGGACAGGTCCGGTCGGGAGCGGATCAGCTCTTCCGGCAGCGCCTTCATCCAGTCCATCAGGAGCCCTGAGTCGCCCCGGAGCCAGATCTGCTCTGCCGTGGCCGCCACCAACCGGAGCGCGCGGTCATAGTCGGACGCAGCCAGGGCGTGGCTGACGGCCTGCTCGGTCAGCCCCTGCTCCTCATACCACAGGCTGGCTGCCCTGTGCAGCCGCTCGGCATCGCCGGGGCGCTCCCGGACCAGCCGGTCCTTCAGCGCCTCTGCAAAGAGGTGGTGGTACCGGTACCAACGCCGCTGGTGATCGAGGGCCACCACAAAGAGGTTTCGCCGCTCCAGCCATTCCAGGAGCTCCTGGCCGTTCGTCCCCCCGGTAACCGCATCGCACAGGGGGCCGGTCATACGGTCTAGGACCACCGTCTGGAGCAGAAAGCGCTGCACAGCCTCCGGCTGGTGCTGGAGCACCTCTTCAACGAGATAATCCACGATGTACTGGTGGCTGCCGGCAAAGGCGTCCACAAACCCGTCCACATCCGTCAGCCCCGACAGCGAAAGTCCCGCCAGCTGGAGTCCAGCGATCCACCCCTCCGTCCTCCCCGCCAGCAGGGCGATCTGGCGGTCGGTCAGGTGCAGGCCCATCGCCTGCCCGAAGAAGGCAGCCACCTCTGCCGTCGTGAACCGCAGCTCCTTCAAGCGCACCTCAACCAGTTCGCGTCGGGCACGCAGACGGTTCAAAGGCAGGGGCGGATCGACGCGCGTCGTCATCACCAGATGGAGATGCGGCGGCATGTGCTCCAGCAGGAACGCCACCGTGCGGTGAATCTCCTCCGAGGAGATCATGTGATAGTCATCCAACATCAACACCGCGTCCTGTTCCAGGTCAGCCATCTGGTTGATCAGCCGTTTAACCACCGACTCCAGCGCTGCCGGCTGGGGGAGGCTGAGCAACTGGACCACCTCGCTGAGGCGGCCTGGCCAGAGCCGGTCCAGGGCCTGCACCACGTAGAGCCAGAACCGCTGCGGGTGATTATCGGCCTCCTCCAGGGAGACCCAGGCCACCGGCGTTGCCCGGCCAGCTTCGGTCTCACGCCACTCACTGAGCAGGGTGGTCTTGCCGGAGCCGGCTGGCGCGGAGACCAGCGTCAGCTTATGGCTGAGGCCAGATTGGAGAAGCGCGACCAGCCGCGGACGCACCACCGTGTCGGGGCGCATCCGCGGCATGAAGAGCTTGGTCTTTAAGAGGGGCTCCCCAACCCCCGCTTGCAGCGACTCTTTCTCCGACATGGCTTCCTCCTGCGCAACGATCATGATGGCAGGTTTCACCATGCGCAACCGCAGTTCCTCTATGCCGGCGCCGGAAATGCGGTCCTCCCTTTGCGACCGGATCTGGGTGCGACTACAGGACTTCGAGCGGCACCTTGCGGGTCGGCGCGGGGAAAGCTCGGTCCAATTCGGCCAGGTCCTCGTCCGTCAGTTGTATGTCCAGCGCCGCCCGGTTGTCGCGCATGTGCTGCGGCTGAACGGCCTTCGGAATCACCATGACATCACGCTGCCGGAGCAGCCAGGCGAGGCCAACCTGCGCCGGCGTAGCGCCGTGGCGGGCGCCGACCTTGGCCAGGGCGGCATGGTCCAGCATGCGGCCCTGCTCAATGGGGGAGTACGCCATCAGAGGGATCGACCGCTGCCGGCACCAGGGCACCAGGCCGAACTCGATCCCCCGCCGGGTCAGATTGTAGAGCACCTGATTGGTAGCCACGGCCGCCCCGCCCGTCAGGCTGACCAGTTCCTCCATGTCGTCGGTATCAAAGTTGGAGACGCCCCAGTGGCGGATCTTGCCGGCCCGCTGGAGCGTGTCGAACGCCTCCAGCGTCTCCGCAAGGGGGTAGCGCCCCCGCCAGTGAAGCAGGTACAGATCGATCCGGTCCGTGCCGAGACGGCGGAGCGAACGCTCGCAGGCTTCGATGGTGCCCCGCCGGCTGGCGTTGGATGGCAGTACCTTGCTGACCAGGAACACCTCGTTGCGGCGGCCGGCGATCGCCTCGCCCACCACCTCTTCGGCACCACCGCTGGCGTACATTTCTGCGGTGTCGATCAACGTCATTCCAAGGTCGAGCCCGAGGCGCAGGGCGGCAACTTCCTCGCGGCGGCGGCGCTCCTGCTCGCCCATGAACCAGGTGCCCTGGCCGAGAACCGGAA
>Ga0196970_1002274_pt1 | contig 10321 bp, 11 predicted proteins | sample S1v_513CmetaG_FD_148672 | JGI IMG/M metagenome (GOLD analysis project Ga0196970, IMG submission 148672) | Soil microbial communities from Anza Borrego desert, Southern California, United States - S1+v_5-13C | ecosystem: Environmental > Terrestrial > Soil > Desert | place: USA: California... | reverse complement strand
GGTCCATCGCCGCCATGCTGGCGGCCTGCGTGGCCTCCTACCTGCTGGCCGACCCGTTCGTCGCCACCGCCAGCGTCACCGCCTTCGCCGTGTCGGAGATGATCGACTGGGCGGTCTTCTCGGTGACCCGCCGTCCGCTGCGCGACCGGCTGTGGATCAGCTCGTCCATCTCGGTGCCGGTCGACACCGCCCTGTTCTTCGGCATGATCGGCGTGTGGGACCCGGCGGTGTGGACGGTCGGCCTCGCCTCCAAGCTGTTCGGCATCAGCATCGTCTGGGCGCTGATGCGCGCCCGCGAGGCCCGCGCCGTCGCGGCGTGATCCTTATTCCTTGGAAGGCCGCCTCTACGAAGGCTGTGTTCCGGGGAACTCGGACACCATCCAAGGGCATGCATACGCACGTATGCATGCCCTTTTGATGTGCTCACACGGGCTTAGGCTGGTTGTCCATATTTCAAAAACCCTTCGATACATCATAATCCGCCCTGCAAACCATAAATCAGGGAGGGGATTATGATTGACCCGGTGCTCTACTGGAACGGCATTGCCCTTGAAGTCCATCGGCGCGACTTCAACGGCGACCGCGTCATGCCCGAAGTGGCGGGACCGACGCGCGCCTCCCGCGCCCTCGCCATGGTGCATCTGGCGATGCACGACGCCTGGATGGCGTATAAGCCGGGCGCGAAGACGTATCTGGACGCAGGGGAGCTGCCCCGCCAGCCCGCGGCGAGCGCGAGCCGCGAGGCGGCGGTCGGCGCCGCCGCGTTCACCGTGCTCGGCACGCTGTTCACACGGCCCCAAACCTACCTGGACGAGGAGATGCGCGCGTTCGAGCATCACCTCTCCAGCGGGCAGAGCGCGGCGGACATCGCCGCTGGCAAGCAATTCGGCGTGGACATCGCGCAGGCGGTGCTGAAGAAGCGCGAGAACGACGGATCCGGCGTCTGCACGGCGTACATTCCTGGCAAGGACGAAGGCCACCATCGGCAGGACCCCTACCATCCGGATCAGGGCTTCCTTGACCCGCATTGGGGTTGTGTCGGGAAATTTTACGTCGGCACCCAGGAGGTGGAGCGTGAAGATCCACCAGGTTTCACCGGCTTCTGCGGCAATGCTAATTTGCCTCAGTATGATTTCAACAACCAGCGATACAAGACTGACTTCGACGAGGTGAGGAAATTTGGCGCCGCCTACAGTTCCGACCGAAAATACGATCAGACCGTGCAGGGTGTCTTCTGGGCCTACGACGGCGCCCGTGGCATCGGCACGCCGCCGCGGCTGTATAACCAGTGTGTCCGCACCATTGCACTCGACAAGAAACTGTCCGTCGATGACAGCGCCCGCCTGTTCGCGCTGATCAATGTGGCGATGGCCGATGCCGGCATCATCGCATGGTACGAGAAGTACCGTTACAGTCTCTGGCGGCCGGTGATTGGCATTCGTGAAGCGGGGCCGGCCTACGGCCCGATGGCAGGTGGGAGCGGCGGGTTGGAGCCCGATCCCTTCTGGCGCCCGTATGGTTCGCCGGCGTCCAACCGTCCGGGGATCCCGAACTTCACGCCGAACTTCCCGGCCTATCCCTCCGGCCACGCGACGTTCGGCACGGCCTGCTTCGAGGTGGTGCGCACCTTCTTCGGCGGAGAGGACGTCTCTTGGACGCAGACGTCCGACGAGCTGGACGGGCGGACCATTGACCCTGACGGTTCGGTGCGCTCGCTTCACCGGCGTCCGCTCACGCTTGCCCGTGCAATCCGGGAGAACTTGGACAGCCGCGTGTTTCTCGGCGTTCACTGGCGTTTCGATGGCGATCGCGGGAAAGAGATCGGCGAGGCCATTGCCAAGACGCTCGCCGATCGTGATGTGCTTCATCTGAGCACGAAGGCGAGATCCACGCCGGCACAAGCCAGCGAAGCCTGACCCGTGCCGAAGACAGGCGCCGCCTCTCCGCGGAGAGGCGGCGTTCGTCATGCGGGAACCGTTACCCCCACGCCCCGCAGTCCTTCACCACGATGGCGAAGCGGTCGGCCAGCGCCGCCAGCTCGGCGCGCTGCAGCTCGGCCGCCGTCACCACGCCACCCAACGGATCCGGCAGGTCGCGCGTCGCCGTGGCGGCAGCCACCACCGTGTTGCGGTAGCCGAGGTCGAGTGCGGCGCGCACGGTGGCCGAGATGCACATATGCGTCTGGAAGCCGGCGACGATCAGCTCCGGCCGGCCGGCGGCCTTGAGGCGCTCGTGCAGGTCGGTGCCGGCGAAGGAGTTGGGCAGGCCCTTCGTCACCACCGTCTCGCCGTCCACGGGGGCGACGGCCGCGATGATGGCGCTGCCCGGCCCCTCCGGGTCGAACAGCGCGCCGCCCGGCTTGCCGTGGTGCACCACGTGGAACACCGGCGCGCCGTGCCGGCGGGCGAGGTCCAGCAGGCGGGCGGTCTCCGCCACCGCGGCGTCGATGCCGGCCAGGGTCAGCTTGCCGGCCGCCGTGTACTCCACCTGCGCGTCGACGATCACCAGGGCGGCGCGGTCGAACGGGGCGGGGTGGGCCGGCGCGCCGGCCATGGCGAGAAGGCTGCGGGGGGTGGTCATGATGGTCTCCCTGGTTGGTTCGTGCCCCCTTCGTACCCCGTTCATTTCCGCGCAGCCATCCGCTATCCTCGCGCAATGGCTGTTCAAAATCGATCAGGACCCCAGACAGGCCCATTGGATTGGGAGGATCTGCGCGTCTTCGTGGCGCTGGCGCGGGCGGGCAGCCTGTCGGCGGCGGCGCGGGCGCTGAAGGTCAGCCACGCCACCGTCGGCCGCCGCGTCGCCGCGCTGGAGGACGCGCTGGGCCGCGCCCTGTTCGACCGCCGCGCCGACGGCTACGCGCTGACGGCGGAAGGGGCGGCGGTGCTGGAGCTGGCCGCCGGCATGGACGAGCGGGCGCTGGCCATCCTGCGCCGCGCCGGCCGCGACGCCGGGCTGACCGGCACGGTGCGCCTGACCGCCACGGAATCGCTGGCCGAGCGCTTCCTGATCCCGCGCCTCGCCGCCTTCCGCCGCCGCCACCCCGGCATCGACCTGGAGGTGTTGAGCGACCCGCGCTCCCTCAGCCTCGCCAAGCGGGAGGCCGACGTGGCCGTGCGCCTCGCCCGGCCGCAGGCGGGGGAACTGGTCACCCGCCGCCTCGCCGCCATTGCCTACGGCGTCTACGCCGCACCGGACGGCGACGCGTCGGCCTGGGTCGGCTACGACGATTCCTACGCCCATCTGCCGGAGGCGCAGTGGCTTGCCCGGCACGCGGCTGGTGCCCGCGTGGCGTTGCGGGCCAACAGCCTGCCGGCGCAGATCGCCGCCGTGCGGGCCGGCTTCGGCAAGGCGCTGCTGCCGCGCTGGTTCGCCGAGGAGGAGGGCGGCCTCCTGTCCCTGCCGCCGCCCGCGCCGCCGCCGATGCGCGAGGCGTGGCTGGTGGTGCACCGCGACCTGAAGGACGTGCCGCGCGTGCGCGCCCTGATCGACGCCGTGGCCGCCGCCTTCGACGCGGAGCGGGACCGGCTGGAACCCCACTCCGTGTAGGGGCATGCGGCAACTTGTCGCGGCGCCGGGAGCCCTTATCTTGAATCGGGAAAGGTGTCCGTCACGGCGGGAGAGGATCGATGGCCGCATTGTTCTGGACGTTTGCCGCCTGGTACGCGTGCGGCGTCGCCAGCTTCCTGTACTGGTGGACGGAGGACGAGCCGGTGAACCGCGTCGTCCTCATGGACGCGCTGGCCTTCGGCGTGATGGGGCCGTGCAATTTTCTGCTCGGCTACCTCATCCACCGCCTGCCCGACGCCGACCAGGAGGAGGGCGAACCCGTCCCCGTGCGCATCCGCACGCGCGACCGGCGATAAGCGGCCTTTGCCCCCTCCCTAACCCTCCCCCGCTATGGCGGTGGAGGGGACTGCCGCCGCTCTACCCTCCACCGCAACGCGGGGGAGGGTGGCTGAGCGCAAGCGAAGCCGGGAGGGGGCCCGCGTGGTTAACGCCTACGCGATCAGCCGCGCCCGCTCCTCGCCCGCCGCCCGGGCGGAGGCCGGTAGCTCGACCAGGAAGACGGTGCCGCGCCCGACGCGGGAGAGCACCCGCACCCGGTAGCCCAGCAGGCGCGTCAGCCGCGCCACCGTGGCCAGCCCCAGGCCCAGGCCCTTGGAGCGGTCGCGCTCCGGGTTGCCCACCTGGTAGAAGTCCTCGAAGATCAGGTGCAGGCGGTCGCGCGGGATGCCGGGGCCGGTGTCCTGCACCTTGATCACCGCGCCGCCCCGGCACGTGCGGCAGGACAGCAGGATGGTGCCGCTGCGCGTGTATTTCAGCGCGTTGTGCAGCAGGTTGCGCACGACGCGCTCCAGCATCGTCGGGTCGGTGTTCACGGTGGCGGCGCGCAGGCGGATGCGCAGGGTCAGGCCCTTGGCCTCGGCCTCCGTGCGCAGTTCGCCGCCCAGGCGCGCCAGGAACATCGGCAGGTCGACGGGGCGGACCTGCGGGTGGGCGGCGCCGCTCTCCAGCGCTGCGATGTCCATCAGCGCGTTCAGCATGCGCTGCGCGGCGTCGAACCCGTCGCGCGCGCCGTCGACCAGCCGCCGCATGCCGGACGCCGCCGGGTGCTCGCCGATCAGGTGCAGGTAGATGCCCAGCGTCTGCAGCGGCTGGCGCAGGTCGTGGCTGGCGGCGGCCAGGAAGCGGCTCTTGGCGGCGTTGGCGTGCTCCGCCTCGGCGCTGGCGCGGGCCACCGCCGCATAGCTGTGGCGCAGCGCCGCCGCCTGCCGCCGCTCGGCCAGCAGGGCGCGGGTGACGGCGCCGATCAGCACGCTGATGACCAGCCCGGCCGCCAGCGCGATCAGGGGCATGTGGCGGTCCACGGTGGCCTCGAACGCCGCCGTGGCGGCGATCTCCATCCGCCAGGGGCGGCCGAAGACGTTGATGGTGGTTGCCGCGTGCTGCCGGCCGCCGGGTTCGCCCGTGCTGTCGAACATCAGCGTCTCGGCCGTCGGCGCGGTGCCGTCGTAGAGCAGCACGTGCAGGTGCTCGCGCAGGCTGCCGGTGAGGAGGGAGTCCATCAGGTCGTTCATGCGGAACGGGCTGTAGACGAAGCCGCGGATGGCCGCGCGCCGCTCCGCCACCGTCGCCAGCGGCCGTTTCCAGTCGTAGACCGGCAGGTAGATGAGGAAGCCGGCCTGCACGTTCTCCCGCGTTTCCTGCACCAGCGTGACCTTGGCCGTGGCGACCGGCCGGCCCTCGTCGCGCGCCCGGTCCATGGCGGTGCGCCGCGTCGGCTCGGCGTGCATGTCGTAGCCGAAGGCGCGCAGGTTGCGGCCGGAGAACGGCTCCAGGTACAGGATGGGGAAGTAGGCGTCGCGCGGCCCCGGCGGCGTCACCGCGTAGTCGGGGAAGCCCTCGGCCCGCACCGCAGCCTCGTGCGCCGCCAGCCGGTCCGGCGGCACGTGCACGGCGAAGCCGATGCCCTGGATGCCGGGGGAGTGCAGGTCGACCCGCAGCCCGCCGACATAGGTGCGCCATTCGGCACGGGTGACGTCGCCGCTGGCGTCCAGGAAGGCGACGCCGCCGCGCAGCAGCTGCTCATAGGCGTTGAGGCGGGCGTTCACGGTGTCGGACAGGTCGCGCACCATGCCGCGGAAGCGCGCCTCGGCCAGCCGGTCCACCTGGTGCGCCAGCAGCCACCAGCCCAGCACCGTCAGCAGCAGGCTGAGCCCCAGCATCACCGCCGGTTCCCAGGCGAACGCCCGGTGCGATGGCGCGTCGTCTTTCCGGTCCGGATTGTCCTCGGCGGACGGCTCACCCATGGCACGCCATCCCCTACGCCGTTCCGGGGTGCAGCGTCTGCGTCAGGACGGCGTGCAGGTGCGGCGGCAGCACCGGCTTTTGCAGCACCGTCAGGCCGCAGGCGCGCGCCTCGTTCAGGTTCTCGGTGGAGGTGTCGCCGGTGATGATGATGCTCGGCACCTCGTGCCCGACCATGCTGCGCAGCCGCTGGATGGCCTGCAGCCCCGTGCGCCCCTCGCGCAGGCGGTAGTCGGCGACGATCAGGTGCGGGGCGAGGTGCGGGGCGCCGTCCGGCCCCTTCAGCTTGTCCACCGCCTCGTCCTCGCTCTCCGCCGCCAGCACGTCGTAGCCCCAGGCGTCCAGCAGGAGGTTGAAGGCCTGGAGGACGGTCACTTCGTCGTCGATGACCATGATCAGATGGCGAGCTGCGTTCGTCACGGGACCGGGATGCTGTTGGATGGGGCGGTTCGGCGGGGCGGGTTGCCCGTTTTGTAAACATAGTCGGGCGGCAGTGCGTTGCCAACGAACGGCCGGCGGTTCAGGAATAGGTTGAGAACCGTCGGCGCTTCCGCCATTCTTCCTGCCTTTTCGGCATAGGTTCCCCCCTTGGGGGTCCCTTCGGGACGAAGGTTTGGCGATGACCGGCGAACGCATCTACCTGTACGACACCACCCTGCGCGACGGGGCGCAGACCCAGGACGTGGATTTCTCGGTCGCCGACAAGATCGCCATTGCCAAGGACCTCGACCGGCTGGGCATCGACTATGTCGAGGGCGGCTGGCCCGGTGCGAACCCCACCGACGACCAGTTCTTCGCGCAGGCGCCGGAAATGGACCGCGCCACCTTCACCGCCTTCGGCATGACCCGCCGGCCGGGCCGCAGCGCGGCCAACGACCCCGGCCTGTCGGCGCTGTTCAATTCGTGCTGCAAGGCCGTGTGCATGGTGGGCAAGACGTGGGACTACCACGTCGACGTGGCGCTGGGCATCCCGCGCGACGAGAACCTGGAGCTGATCCGCGACAGCGTCGCCGCGGCGAAGGAAGCCAAGGGCGAGGCGCTGTTCGACGCCGAGCACTTCTTCGACGGCTACAAGCGCAACCCCGACTACGCCGTGTCCTGCATCAAGGCGGCGTACGAGGCGGGGGCGCGCTGGGTCGTGCTGTGCGACACCAACGGCGGCACCCTGCCGCACGAGATCGACGCCATCGTGCGCGAGGTGGTGGAGACGCACGGCATCCCCGGCGAGAACCTGGGCATCCACTGCCACAACGACACCGAGAACGCGGTCGCCAACTCGCTGGCCGCCGTGCGCGCCGGCGTGCGCATGGTGCAGGGCACCATCAACGGCCTGGGCGAGCGCTGCGGCAACGCCAACCTCGTGTCGCTGATCCCCACGCTGATGCTGAAGCTGGGCTACGAGACCGGCATCCGGCGGGACGAGCTGCCGCGCCTGACGGCGCTCAGCCACACCCTGGACGAGCGGCTGAACCGCGCCCCCAACCGCCACGCCCCCTACGTCGGCGCCAGCGCCTTCGCGCACAAGGGTGGCCTGCACGTCTCCGCCATCGAGCGCAACCCCGACACCTACGAGCACGTGCCGCCCGACGCCGTGGGCAACCGCCGCGTCATCGTCGTGTCCGACCAGGCCGGCCGGTCCAACATCGTGGCCCGCCTGCGCGAGATCGGCGTGGAGATCGACGGCAAGGACCCGCGCCTGCCGCAGCTCCTCGACCTCGTCAAGCTGCGCGACACGGAGGGCTACGCCTACGACACGGCGGAGGCCAGCTTCGAGCTGCTGGTGCGCGGCCAGCTGAAGCAGCTGCCCAACTACTTCGAGCTGCTGCGCTTCCACGTCACGGACGAGCGGCGCTACAACGCCAAGGGCGACCTGGTCATCGAGTCCGAGGCGGTGGTGCGCGTGCGCATGGGCCAGACCATCCACCTGCACGTGGCGGACGGCAACGGCCCGGTGAACGCGCTGGACCAGGCCATGCGCAAGGCGCTGGAGCCGGTGTACCCGGAGCTGGAGGGCATCAAGCTGGTCGACTACCGCGTGCGGATCCTGGCCGCCAGCGACGCCACCGGTGCCAAGCCGCGCGTGCTCATCCGCTCGCAGAACGCCGACGGCACGGAGTTCTCGACGCTGGGTGTGTCCACCAACATCATCGAGGCGTCGATGGAGGCGCTGGTGGACAGCTACGCCTACACCCTCTTCAAGGCCGGCGTGACGGCACGGACCGGCGGCTGACGTTGGGTTTTCGCTGTGCTCAACCCAACCTACGGAAGCATCGTAGGTTGGGTTGAGGCAAAGCCGAAAACCCAACATGCTTTGCGATCAACGGACCTGACATGACCTCCGGCAAGGACCCCAACCGCCCCTTCATCACCGGCGGCCCGTCGATCATCCTGGTCGAGCCGCAGCTCGGCGAGAACATCGGCGCCTGCGCGCGCGCCATGCTGAACTGCGGGCTGACCGACCTGCGCCTCGTGCGCCCGCGCGACGGCTGGCCGAACGAGAAGGCGATCGCCGCGGCCAGCGGCGCCGACCTCGTGCTCGACAACGCCAAGCTTTTCGCGACGACGGCGGAGGCGGTGGCCGACCTGCACGTGGTCTACGCCACCACCGTGCGCACGCGCGGCATGATCCAGGAGTTCGTGACGCCCCGCGTCGCGGCGGAGCAGCTGCGCGCCCACTACGCCGCCGGCCACGGCACGGGCGTGATGTTCGGGCCGGAGCGCACCGGCCTCGTCAACGACGACCTGACGCTGGCGGAAAAGCTGATCACCGTGCCGCTCAACCCGGCCTTCAGCTCGCTGAACCTCGCGCAGGCGGTGCTGCTGATCGGCTACGAGTGGTTCCAGACCGGCGAGGTGCCGCCCGACCGCGTCCTGCACACCGGCCAGACCCGCCCGGCCACCAAGGCCGAGCTGCTGAACTTCTTCGACCACGTGGAGAGCGAGCTGGACCGCACCGGCTTCTTCACCACGCCGGAGAAGCGCCCCTCCATGGTGCGCACCATCCGCAACGCGTTCGAGCGCATGCAGATGACGGAGCAGGAGGTGCGCACCTTCCACGGCATCGTCGCCGCCCTGACCGGCCGGCGCAAGGGCGAGAAGTAGGGCCTATTCGGCGGCGTCCTTGCGCGCGATGTGGGCGCGCAGGATGGCGTTCGCGACGGCGTCGGGGTCGTCCTGGCCCTTCAGCCACGCCGCCACGTCCTGGTCCAGCCGGACCCAGCGCGCGCATGCCTCAACCGCGAAGTCTTCAGGCGCCATGCGCGGATCGGCATCGGGATCCCCGGCGATGGACCGTTCCAGATCCTCCTCGGTCATCGCTTCGATCCGCGCCCAGTCGACCTTACCGAGAGGCATCGTCTCCAGGGTGTATCGCACGATACGCTTGTCGCTCATGGGTTCGTGCCCTCCGGGCCGAGATGATGCGGATGCGGTCCCCTCTCCTGGTGAATATGACCGCGAACAGCGTGTTTTCCACCGGGCCGACGATGATCCAGCGCGGTTCCGTTGCGTAGGGCGTCAGCCAGACCGCCTTGCTGGCCGCGAAGATCCGGCTGGCGGCCGGAAAGTCGATGCCGTGCTTGGCGATGTTCGCCGCGTTCTTGGCCTCGTCCCACTCGAACTCCCCGCCAAATGCCATGTCGAGCCTACGCCTGCGCCGCCCCTGCGTCCAGCGCGCCGCCGGCCTGCGGCAGCGGGCGCGTGGCGGATCGTCGCCCGGAGGCGTACACTGCGCGATGCGTCACACCATCGCATGGGGTTGGCCATGACTTCTTCGCGCGCGCAGACGCTGGCGGTCGTGCGGGAGGCGCTGGCGCGCTTCGCCGCCAACGATGTCGAGGGGCTCCTGAAGCTGCTCGACGACGACGTGGAATGGCAGGAGCCGGACACCGGCGGCCGTCTGCCGTGGAGCGGCTATTACCGCGGCAAGTCGGGCGTGCTGATCTGGCTGCAGGCGCTGGGCGCCGTCGACGACCTGAAGATCGAGCCGCGCGAGTTCCTGGCCGACGGCGACCGCGTCGTCGTGCTGGCGCACGAGACGGGGCGCATGCGCGCCACCGGCCGCGCCTTCGACAGCGATCTGGCGCTGGTCTTCACCGTGGCCGCCGGGCGGATCACGGCCATGCGCGTGTTCGCCAACACCGCCGCCCAGGTCGAGGCCGCGACGGCGCACTGACTCCGCCACATCCTGTTTGACAGGCGCCGCGCGATGCGTATAGTGCGCGGCCTCACTCCCGGGAAGGTGGGCGTGCGTCCGTTTTGACGCCCGGTCCTCGGATGGCTGCCGCACGGTGGCCGCCGCTGGAACTACCGGGACAACATCAGCTCGTCCCAAACGAGGATCACATGAGCAAGCGTCAAGAGTCCAAGTACAAGATCGACCGTCGCCTCGGCGTCAACCTGTGGGGCCGCGCCAAGAGCCCGGTGAACCGCCGCGAGTACGGCCCCGGCCAGCACGGCCAGCGCCGCAAGAAGCCGTCGGACTACGGCCTGCAGCTGATGGCCAAGCAGA
>Ga0196970_1002272_pt1 | contig 10328 bp, 11 predicted proteins | sample S1v_513CmetaG_FD_148672 | JGI IMG/M metagenome (GOLD analysis project Ga0196970, IMG submission 148672) | Soil microbial communities from Anza Borrego desert, Southern California, United States - S1+v_5-13C | ecosystem: Environmental > Terrestrial > Soil > Desert | place: USA: California... | reverse complement strand
GGCCGCGGCCGATCTCATAGTAGGCCTGCAGATCCTGCACCGCGCCGCTCCAGTCCCAGTCCGGCGAGAACTCGTCGTCGGGCTGGTGGTAGCGGTTGGTGTTGTAGTCCTTGCCCGCGGCCGCAGCGGCTTCCTTGCCGCCCTTCACCAGGTCGTCGCCCGAGCCGGCGTACAGCATCGGCACCCCGCGCTTGGACAGGGGGAAGTGGTCGGAACGGTAGAAGCTGCCGGCCTCCGGGCTGCCTTCGGGCTCGATCACCCGGCCCTGGGCGGCGGCGACGCGCTTCAGGTCGTCCTCCAGCTCGGACTGGCCGAAGCCCACCACCTCGACGTTGCGCGTGGCGCCCAGCACGTTCAGGCCGTCCATGTTGATGCCGCCGACGGTCGTCTCCAGCGGATAGATCGGATTGGAGGCGTAGAACTCGGAACCCAGCAGCCCCTTCTCCTCCACGCCCACGGCCAGGAAGACGATGGAGCGGTCCGGCTTCGGACCGGCGGCGAAGACGCGGCCCAGTTCCAGCAGGGCCGCCGTGCCCGTCGCGTTGTCCACGGCGCCGTTGTAGATCGCGTCGCCGTTCTTGTCGGGCACGCCAACGCCCAGGTGGTCCCAGTGGGCGGTGTAGAGAATGGTCTCCTGCGGCCGCTCGGCGCCCTTGAGGATGCCGACGACGTTGTGAGTGACGATCTGCTCGGACTTCACCTTGAAGTCGGCTGAGAAGCCCGCGTTCAGCGGCACGCCCTTGAAGTCCTTCTGGCGGGCCTTGGCCTTCAGCGCCTCGAAGTCGAGACCGGCGCGGCGGAACAGGTCGACCGCCACGTCGCGCTGGATCCAGCCCTGCACCGGCACCCGGTCCGCGTTCGGATTGGCGCGGACGATGTCGAACTGGGGCTGCGACCAGGAGCCGTTCACCGTCGCCCAGCCGTAGGAGGCGGGCTTGGTCTCGTGCACGATCAGCACGCCCGCCGCCCCCTGACGGGCCGCCTCCTCGAACTTGTAGGTCCAGCGGCCGTAGTAGGTCATGGCCTTGCCGTTGAAGGTGTTAAGCTCGGGCTCCTCGAAGTCGGCGTCGTTGACGAGCACGACGACGACCTTCCCCTTCACGTCGAGGCCTGCGTAGTCGTCCCAGCCACGCTCGGGGGCGTGGATGCCGTAGCCGGCGAAGACCAGCGGCGCGTCCTTCAGCGAGATGCGGTCGACCGGGCGCTGGGTGCCCACCACGGCCTGGTCGCCGTAGGTCACGGGAAGGGTCCAGGAGCCGTCCGCGGCGCGGATCGACATGGTCGGCGTGCCGATGGTCTCGAAGCGGATCAGGGTCACGTCCTGGTACCAGCTGCCGTTCGGCCCGCCGGGCTCCAGACCCGCCGCCTTCATGCGCTCGGCCAGGTACTTGATGGTCTTTTCCTCGCCGGCCGTGGCGGGACCGCGGCCCTCGAATTCGTCGGAGGAGAGGACACGGACGTCCTCGGCCAGCCGCTCGGCGCTGATGGCGGCGGCGTTCTGGGCTGCAGCGGGCGCGGCGGCGGCGGCAAGGGCGAGCGCGGCGAAGGCGCAGGACAGGCGACGGAACATTCAGGAACCCCGACAGGACAGCGAGGCGCGGAGACTAGAAGCGGGCGGCGGCCACGTCGAGAGGCGGTGCGATGGTCACCCGATGGTGCGCGACAACCAGCCCACCGGGCCCGCCATGGCCGCGGCGATGACGACCGCATGCCACCAGCGGCGGCGCACGACGATCAGGGAACCGAACAGCGCCACCACGAGAAAGTCCATCTGACGATTGGCCAGGAAGTCCGTCATCGCCGTATGGCCGAGGATCACCTCGGCCAGATGGGTTCCGATCGTCCACAGCATCGACAGGGTCATCAGGGTCCAGAAGTAGGGACCATTGCGGTCGTACCAGGCGCCGAGGCTCAGGCCCTCGTCCGGAACCTCGGCGGGAAGCGAGGCCGAGGCCAGCAGGAACAGGAGGATCAGCAGGCCGAGCTGCGGAAGGAAGGCGCCGATGGTGCTCACCGCGCCGGCCTGGTCCGGGAACAGGGACCACCAGACCTGGATCAGCAGCAGCACCACCAGCACGGCCGTGACCGGGGCCGCCCAGTGCCACCTCACCCGCCGCCCCGCCCGCAGCAGCCGGTCGAAGTTCACGAGGATGGAACTGAGCGCGAGGCCCAGCACGATGGAGGTGAAGATCACCACGTACTCGACAGCGCTCATCCCGGCCTCCCCCGAAGCCGGGTCAGGCTAGTCCGGAACGTCGCCTGGGAACAGCGCGCCGTCAGCCGCGCCCCAGCACGCGGCCCGCCACGGCGTCGAGGCGCGCCAGGACCTCGAGCGGCCGAGCCTCCGGCGGGGTGATCAAGGCCGCGTCCAGCACTGTGTCGATAGGGGACGGCGTCCGCTCCAGCCCACCCAGCGCCTCCGCCAGCCGGCGCACCAACGCCCTGCCCTTGGTCGCGTTGGCCATCAGGGTGGCGATGACGTGACTGACCTCGACCGCCTCGTGGTCGTCGCGCCAGCAGTCGTAATCCGTGACCATGCAGACCGAGGCGTAGGGCAGCTCGGCCTCGCGGGCCAGCTTGGCCTCGGGCATGTTGGTCTGCCGATGACGTGGCAGCCCCACGCCCGATACAGTTCGCTTTCGGCGCGGGTGGAGAACTGGGGGCCCTCCATGGCCAGGTAGGTGCCGCCCTCCACCACCTTCGCGCCGGCGGCGCCGGCCGCCTCGGCCGCGAGGCCGGACAGGCGCGGGCACACCGGGCGGGCCATCGATACGTGGGCGACCACGCCGCCGCCGAAGAAGCTCTTCTCCCGGGCGAAGGTGCGGTCGACGTACTGGTCCACGACCACGAAGGTCCCGGGCGCCAGATCCTCGCTCAGGGAGCCCACCGCCGACAGCGACAGCACGTCGGTGCAGCCCGCGCGCTTCAGGGCGTCAATGTTGGCCCGGGCGTTCACCTCGGTCGGCGCCAAGCGATGGCCGCGCCCGTGCCGGGGCAGGAAGACCAGGCGCACGCCGCCGATCTCCCCGAACAGCAGGGCGTCGGACGGCTCGCCCCACGGGCCGGCGAGGCGCTCCCAGCGGGCATTCTCCAGCCCCTCCAGTTCGTAGACGCCGGATCCGCCCAGCACCCCCAGCACCCACTCGCCCATGTCCGTTCGCTCCGCCGGCTCCGCCCCGGTTTGGACGAAGGCAGCCCGCTTGGGAAGCGACCGGCCGCAACGAAAAACCCCCGGGAGGAGCTCCCGGGGGTTCGCCGCGCGAAGGCGGAGGTCGTCGGTCCGTGGACGGCCTCAGTGCGAGGCGTCTTTCCAGACCCGCTTGTAGGACAGGAAGGTCAGCCCTGCGAAAATCGCGAGGAAGATCATCACGGCCACGCCGGTCTGCTTGCGCTCGGTCGCCTTGGGCTCGGTCGCCCAGGCGATGAAGGCCGCGACGTCCTTGGACATCTGGTCGACCGTGGCCTTGGTGCCGTCGTCGTAGGTGACCTGGTCGTCGGCAGCGATCGGCGCCGGCATGGCGATGAAGCCGCCCTCCGGCACGTGGTGACGGTCGCCCGACCAGTAGGAGCTGAGGTCCCCGGCGAAGTACTTGTTGTAGTACACCCCCGGGGTCACCTGCAGGCCTTGGGGCGGCTGCACGTAGCCGACCAGCAGCGAGTAGATGTAGTCCGCGCCGCCGTGGCGGGCCTTGGCCATGACCGACAGGTCCGGCGGCGGGGCGCCGCCGTTGGCTGCGGCCGCGGCCGTGGCGTTGGGGTACGGGTTCGGGAAGCGGTCCGCCGAGGTGGCCTTGCGCTTGATCGGATCGCCGGTCTCGGAGTCGATGTCGTCGACTTCGAACTCGGCGGCGATCGCCTTGACGTACGGGTTCTCGTTCGGGTTGTCGTACTTCTCTTCCCAGAACGGCCCGCCCTTCACGCCGAGGTCCCGGAAGGACAGCAGCGACATCGAGTGGCAGGAGGCGCAGACCTCCCGGTACACCCGGTAGCCGCGCTGCAGCTGGTTCTGGTCGAAGGTGCCGAAGGGGCCTTCGAAGCTGAAGTCGACGTTCTTCGGATGCGCGGCCCCGCCCGAGGCCATCGCCGGAGCGGCGGCCAGGGCGACGGAGGCGACGACGCCCGCGATCAGGGTCTTGGCGATGGAAGCCTTCATTGGGCCGGAACCTTGGCTTCGTCGTCGTTGGCCAGGACCGGCGCGGCGATCGTGTCCGGCACCGGCAGCGGGGTTTCCCGCAGCCCGACCCACGGCATGACGACGAGGAAATAGAGGAAGTAGTAGGCGGTGAGGATGCGCGTCAGCCACAGGTAGTTGAGGCCGATCGGCTGGCCATCGCTGTTCTCGCCCACCGAGAAGACCATCTCGTCGGGCAGCTTGGCGCCGCACCAGCCGAGGCCGAGGGCCACCACCACGAAGATGATGAAGAACCAGCGGGCCGCCGGGCGATAGCGCAGCGAGCGCACCTTGGAGGTGTCGAGCCACGGAAGGACGAACAGGATCAGGATGGAGGCGAACATCACCACCACGCCGCCGAACTTGTCCGGCACCGCGCGGAGCATCGCGTAGAACGGCAGGAAGTACCATTCGGGCACGATGTGCGCCGGCGTCACCAGCGGGTTGGCGGGAATGTAGTTGTCCGCGTGGCCCATCGAGTTCGGGTTGAAGAACACGAAGGCGGCGAACAGCAGCAGGAACAGCAGGATCGCGAACCCGTCCTTCACCGTGTAGTACGGGTGGAACGGCACGGTGTCGTGCTTCAGGCGCTCCTTGGGGATCATGATCCCGGCCGGGTTGCCCTGGCCGGCGGTATGCAGCGCCCACAGGTGCAGCACCACGACGCCGAAGATCACGAACGGCAGCAGGTAGTGCAGCGAGAAGAAGCGGTTCAGCGTCGGCTGGTCCACGGCGAAGCCGCCCTGGATCCAGGTCAGGATGCCCGGGCCGACGACGGGGATGGCGCCCAGCAGGTTGGTGATCACCACCGCGCCGTGGAAGGACATCTGGCCCCACGGCAGGGTGTAGCCCAGGAAGCCGGTGGCCATCATCAGCAGGAAGATCACGACCCCGAGGATCCAGATCATCTCGCGCGGGGCCTTGTAGGACCCGTAGTAGAGGCCGCGGAACATGTGGATATAGACGGCCAGGAAGAACATCGACGCCCCGTTGGCGTGGACGTAGCGGATCAGCCAGCCGTAGTTCACGTCGCGCATGATGCGCTCGACCGACGCGAAGGCGTGGTCGACGTGGGGGACGTAGTGCATCGCCAGGATGACGCCGGTGATGATCTGAATCACCAGCATGAGCGCCAGGATGCCGCCGAACGTCCACCAGTAGTTCAGGTTTCGCGGAGTTGGCAGGTCGGCGTAGTCCACGCCCATGCGGATGATGGGCAGCCGGGCGTCCATCCAGCGCTCGAAGGCGCTCTTGGGGACATAGGTGGATTCGTGATCGCTCATGCTCAGCCCACCTTCACCCGGGAATCCGACAGGAAGCTGTACTCGGGCACCTGCAGGTTCAGCGGCGCCGGACCCTTACGGATGCGGCCCGAGGTGTCGTAGGACGAGCCGTGGCAGGGGCAGAACCAGCCGCCGTACTCGCCGGTCCCGAAGGTCGGCACGCAGCCGAGGTGGGTGCAGGAGCCGACCACGATCAGGTACTGCTCCTTGCCCGCCTTCACGCGGTCGGCGTCCGTTTGGGGATCCTTGAGGTCCGAGACCGACACGGCCTTCGCGGCGGCGATCTCCTTGGGCGTGCGATAGCGCACGAACAGGGGCTTGCCGCGCCACTTGACCACGATCTGCTGGCCTTCGACGACCTTGGACAGGTCGACCTCGATGGACGCCAGGGCCAGGGTGTCGGCCGCCGGGTTCATCTGGTCGATGAGGGGCCAGACAGCCGCAGCCGCCGCGCCCACCGCAGCCGCGCCGGCCGCCACGTGGATGAAATCGCGCCGGGTAGGCTCGGAGCCTTCCGGATGCGCGTTTCCGACCGCTTCGGTCACTTCGTCATCCTTTCGAACGGCTCGTCGCCTTGGCGGCGCACGGGCCAGTCACTAACAAGACACAAGAGGAGGCAGGCCCTCCCGCCGCGGCGAGGATTCGGCCCCGTCGCGCGTCGCACGGACCGTTAGAATGCGTCTCGCGCTTTTTCAACCTGACATTCCGCAAAACCTTGGCGGCGCGATACGTTTGAGCGCGTGCCTTGGGGTTCCGCTCGACGTCATCGAACCCTGCGGCTTCCCGCTCTCGGACAAGTCGCTGAAGCGCGCCGCCATGGACTACGGCGATGCGGCGGAGCTGACGCGCCATGACTCCTGGACTGTGTTCCGGGCGTCGCGGCCTGGCTGCAGGCTCGTGCTCTTCACCACGCGGGCGGCCGAACCCCTGCACGGGTTTACGTTCCGCGCCGACGACACCCTGTTGTTCGGCCGCGAGAGCGCCGGCGTCCCCGAAGAGGTGCACGAAGCGGCCGACGCCCGGCTCGTGATATCCGTCCCGAGACGCGTTCACTGAACCTCGTCACGGCGGCGGCCATCGGCGTGGCTGAAGCGTTGCGGCAAGTGGACGCGTTTCCGCGTTAGCGGACCTGCGACCGATCCTGTCGCACCGAATGGCGAAGCTCCCTGCCGCAACCAAGGGAGTTCCGTCATGGTCCTGGCCGTCCTCATCTCCGCCGCCATGCTGCTGATCTTCGCCGGAAGCTGGCTGCTCGAACTCGCCCTGTGGGCGCTGGGCGGAGTGATCTTCGTCCTCGTGCGCGCGGGTCTGGTCCTCCTCTGGCTCGGCTGGGCCGCTCTCAATCCGCAGGAGGCGGCCGCCGAGTGGGCCAAGGCCGAGCGTCTGCGCAAGGCTGGCCTTTTGGCCGGGAGCCGCCTAACAGCGCGCCCATGACCGACCTGCCCGACCTCGACGCCCGCAAGTCCGCCGCCCGCGCCTGGTTCGAAACCCTGCGCGACCGCATCTGCGCCGTCTTCGAGGACCTGGAGGATCAGGCGCCGGTCGACCTCTACGGCGAAGGACCGGCCGCGCGGTTCGCGTTCACGCCGTGGTCGCGGCCCGAGGGCGGCGGCGGCGTCATGGGAATGCTGCACGGCCGTGTGTTCGAGAAGGCCGGCGTGCACGTCTCCACGGTGCACGGGACCTTCTCGCCCGAGTTCGCGAAGACGATCCCGGGCGCGGCCGAGGATCCGCGCTTCTTCGCCAGCGGCATCAGCCTGATCGTGCATCCGCGCAATCCACGCGTGCCGGCGGTGCACATGAACACCCGATACATCGTCACGACCAAGGGCTGGTTCGGCGGCGGGGCGGACCTCACCCCCGTGCTGGACGATCAGCGCAGCCAGGAGGCGCCCGACGCGCTGCGCTTCCACGCGGCCCTGAAAGACGCCTGCGACGGATACGACGCCGCCTGGCACCCGAAGTACAAGGCCTGGTGCGACGAGTACTTCTTCCTGCCGCACCGCAACGAGCCCCGCGGCGTGGGGGGCATCTTCTACGACCATCACGACAGCGGCGACTGGGACCGCGACTTCGCCTTCACCCGCGACGTGGGCGAGGCGTTCCTGGGCGTGTACCCGAAGATCGTCGCCGCGCGCATGCACGAGGGCTGGACCGACGCCGAACGCGAGGAGCAGCTGGTCCGCCGCGGCCGCTACGTCGAGTTCAACCTGCTCTACGACCGCGGCACCCTCTTTGGTCTCAAGACCGGCGGCAACGTGGACTCGATCCTGAGTTCGATGCCGCCCGTGGTGAAGTGGCCGTAGGACTTTTCCTTCTCTGAGAAGGAGGGCGCACCGGGGCGCGCCAGCGCGGGAGTAAGATGGGCCGATGCGCCCGTCTGGAGAGATCGCGTTTCCGCCCTCTCCCTCGGGCGTGGGCCTGCGCTCCGCTCCGGCACGCCAGGACCTCCCTCTCCACAAGGGAGAGGGAGGACGATCACCCTTCCAGCCACCTCTTGATCCACCGGCCGACCAGTTCCCGGTCGTTCTCCCCGTGCAGGCTGGCGATCGCGCCGTCGGCGAAGGCGTCGTCGAACCTCGTCCCCCGCCGCGCGTCGATCAGGGCGGCGGCGTACGCCGGGTCGAACTCCGGGTGGAACTGGAAGCTGACGGCCGGCTGGTCATCGTACTCCAGCGCCGCGAACGGCGTGAACGCGCTGGCCAGCAGCACGCGGCTATGGGGCGGCTGCTCCACCACCTGGTCCTGGTGTGAGACAGCGGCGCTGATACGGTCGGCAGGCGGCTGCATCCACGGCCGGTGTTCGATCACCTCATAGGTATGCAGGCCGATGCCCCAGCCCTTCGGCGACTTGATCACCTTGCCGCCGAAGGCCTCGGCCATGATCTGGTGGCCGAAGCAGACACCGACCAGCCTCGCCCTGCCCTTTGCGGTTCGCAGAAAGCCCTTCAGCGGCTCGATCCACGGCAGAGGGTCGTACGCCCCGGCGGAGGAGCCGGTGACGAGATAGGCGTCGTGGTCCTCGACCTGCGCCGGGTACTCGCCGGCCTGGACGTCGAAGCGTGGAAACGGTCCTCCCAGCAACCGCTCGAACATGGCGGGGTAGGTCCCGAACATTGGCCGGAGCGCCTCGGGCGGAGCCCCCGTTTCCAGGATCGCAAGCTTCACGTTCGTCTCCGCAGGAACTTCAGTCCGGACCAGTCCTGGTCGACGGCGCAAACCTTCACGTCCACCCAGCCCGTGGGCAGCAGCACCTCGCGCAGACCGTCCTCGGTCAGGTCCACGAAGAGGCTGGAACTCTTCTTGGGCCAGGAGACCCACAGCGCGGCCCCGTCGCCCGCCGTGGTCGCCAGCGGCGCCTGCCGCTCGAGCGCGGCGCGATCGCGGACGAACAGCCAGACGATCCCCGCCGTCCGGTCAAACCCCTGCTCCAGGCGCACCCCGTCCGGCAAGGGTTCGAGCAGGTCGTCCAGGTTCGCCGGCCCATCGATCAACGCAACGGTCAAGCCCGGCTTCAGCCCGAGCTTGGCGGCCAATGGCTTGCCCGAATAGCCGGCGGGCGGAAGGCTCACGCTCCGGCCTCCCCCGCAGCCAGTTGGTGCAGTTTGGCCAGCGCTCCGCCCGCGGGAAAATCCTCGGCGACCCACCAGTCCTCGACCGCCCGCAACAGCCGCCCGACGTCGGGCCCGGTCGCCCCGGCGGCCAGGGCCTCGGCCCCTCCGATCGGGAACGTCGGCCGCTTCCAGGAGCCGGCGAGCATCAGCAGCTGGCGTGCCGGTTCGGCGTGCGCGGGGCTGGCGGCCCAAAGGCGCCGGACCCTGTCCTCGAACGCGCCGGGTTCCAGCCGGTAGATGGCGGCGCGCGCGGCGCGGAGGTCCATGTCCAGGCTGACCGGCACGCTCGCCATCGCGGCCCCGCAGAGGCGGTCGCGTTGCGCGTTGGACAGGCGCAGCCGCCGGGCGTGCTCACGCACCGTTTCGGGATCGTCCGGCAGCAGGGCCGACAGACGGAGGATCGGGTCGGCGTCGATCCCGACCATGGCCTCGAACCGGTCGCGCTCCAGGGGACCGGGGAGGACCACCTCCAGCACGCCCGCCTGGTCCATCAGCCTGACCGCCTCGCGGGGGTCGGCGGCCTCGAGCAACCGAAGCAGCTCCTTGGAGATGCGTTCGGCCGACAGGCGATCCATCCCGCCCTTCATCGCCGCACAGGCGTCCAACCCCGCGGCGTCCGCCTGCCCCGGCTGGCCGTACCAGGCGAAGAAGCGGAAGAAGCGCAGGATGCGCAGGTAGTCTTCGCGGATACGCGTCTCAGGATCGCCGACGAAGACGATGCGGCCGAACTCCGCGTCGTCGATCCCGCCGCCGACGTGGTCGAACACCTGGCCCGCGCGGTCGGCGTAGAGCGCGTTCAATCGGAAGTCGCGGCGCTGGGCGTCCTCGGCCCAGTCGGTAGAGAAGGCGACGGTGGCGTTGCGGCCGTCGGTGGAGACGTCCCGGCGAAGGGTGGTGATCTCGAACGGCCGGTGATCGGCGATGGCCGTGACGGTGCCATGGTCCACGCCCGTCGGCACGGCCCGCAGCCCGGCCGCCTCGATCGCCCGTGTCACCCGCTCCGGCGTCAGCACCGTGGCGATGTCGATGTCGCTGGCCTCGAGCCCCATCAGGGTGTTGCGCACGCAACCGCCCACGAAGCGCGCGCAATCAGCCCCTCCCTCCGCCTCGAGCGCGTCGAGAACGGCGAGGGTGGCGCGGTCTGTCATCCAATCCTGGGACGGGAGGCGAGTCATGACCTCTATCTATGGCGCCACGCCGGAAAATGCCTCCCTCGCCGCGCCATTGGGCAACTCTTCTTTTGCGGGTCTTGATCCGTCA
>Ga0196970_1002270_pt1 | contig 10330 bp, 10 predicted proteins | sample S1v_513CmetaG_FD_148672 | JGI IMG/M metagenome (GOLD analysis project Ga0196970, IMG submission 148672) | Soil microbial communities from Anza Borrego desert, Southern California, United States - S1+v_5-13C | ecosystem: Environmental > Terrestrial > Soil > Desert | place: USA: California... | reverse complement strand
TTGCATTATAACAGGTGGAGGTATTATTGTCCGGAAATCGGGAGTTTTATTAGTCAGGATCCGTTGGGGTTAATTCCGGGAGAGAATGTTTATTCATTTGCAGCGAACGTTCAGAATTGGATTGATCCATTGGGTTTGGCGTGTAAAAAGCCATCTAAAAGCTTACCGGGGCCAAAGCTTCCAGACAATATTGCTAATACCTTTACGGATGGAAAATATGTTAACCGAAAACTAGATTCTGATACGACGTTCTATAAATATCATGGAGTCAACAACCGAACTGGTAGGAAATATACTTGGTTTACTGATAAGAAATATGCTTCTGAAGCAGACCTTCGTTCCGATCTTGCCATACGGCATGATTGGGGAGTAAATATTACAAATGTCTCGAAATTTGATGTTCCCAAAGGAACTTGGGTTAGTGAAGGAACTGCCGCTGCTCAAGGAGCAGGTTATCCAGGTGGCGGTTATCAGGCGGTAGTCACAAACGTTCCAAGGGCGTGGGTTACGAACACTACAAAAGCATTTTAGGAGACGAAAAATGATAAATCAGTTGGAAAGTCTTTTAGTGGAACTTGCAACAGACTTGCAAAAATTCGGTAAACAAGACACTGCCAAGTTTTTCTTAACAACTAAAGAAAATATTTTAAATACCAAAAATATCACAGACTTAAAGGGAGTACTTGAGCAACTAATGAGTTCTGGCGCAATAACACAATATGCAGACTTTTCGTTTAAACAAGAAGCATTATTTAACAAAATATATGAAGCTGCTAAAGTGTACAAGGAAAGTCTTTAAACCATGGAAAGTTAGCCATTATTCTAAGTCTATTTATCTGGGATCGCCAACATAAGCAAGGCTATACGACGCCGGAAAAGCATGTCAAAGAGGCTTTCGGACATCGTATAGCCTTCTCTTATGTCGCCAGCGGGAGGGCTGATAGTCTGGGAATCCGCTGGTTCGCTTGATTCACCGCCCGGCACCGCTCCATACTAGCCCGCATCCGTGCGGGCTTGCCGGTCTGAAGTCGGCTTCGAAGTCCACCCCTCCCGCCCGAAGCGGATTCGAAGAGGCCGATTCACCCGCCGTCCCCCAGGGGACTCCTTTTTAAAACCTGGAATTACAATTGGGGTATGGTTTCCGCCCGTCCCTTTCATGGTGGGAATGGTAATTCGCGTCTAAAAAAAGTCAAGGCTAAACGAGCTCGCATTCGCTCGGCCTTGACTTTTTTTATCCTGCTCATTGGGTGGCAACTAAGAAAGGGACGGCGGGGGAGTGGGCGAGTCCTATTCCAACCCTAGAAGCTCTTGCAGTTTTGATATTATTCTGTTTTGTTCTGTTTCGGTCAAACAATGTTTACACCATTGTTTTACAAGAAGGTTCCATACACTAATTGAACTCATTCTAATTTTATCACCAATCAATGAGGCCCATTGATGATGATCGGGGTTTAGGATAGCATCTTCCAAATACATAAATAAAGTACCGGCTCCGATGCCGAACCTTTCTGGTAAATCTGGCCAATTTAGTTCTTTTAAGGCTCCAAAGATAACTTTCTCGGGTGCTTCTGTACCTGGTAACTTAATACACCCAGGAGCTTCATCATAGTCACCATCAACAATTCCCAGACCTTTGTATGGTAGTTTCTGATTTTCCGCTAAATTGCCCAACAAATACACTACGTTAGCAGGTCCAACTATACTAAAATCCACTTGAGATAGAATACTTTGACCTTTAGGATGAGATGCAATTATTTCCCTAAGGAAAATTTCCGATTCTCTATCCTCTACAAAGAGATGAAGTGCAGGATGGTCGTTTTCATCTATACGACTCATTGCAAACTCTGGAGTAACTCCATAAACAACATTGGTTCTCGAGTTGGACGGTAGAAGCAAAATTCTTGCCTCGCGGGGTAGTTCTTCAAGTACATAAGGACTATGTGTAGATAAAATTATTTGGATTCTTTTTTGACGACTAAGCCATAAAAGAAAACGAATTAACCTTCTTTGGGCTTTTGGATGTAAAGAGTTTTCAATTTCATCAATAATTATTAGTGAATGGCTTGGAATTGATTGAAATATTTTAAACAAATCATGCGTCGTATCTTCTCCAGCCCCTTGATGGAATTGAGAAATTTCCCCGAAATCGCGTTCTAAAAGTCCTACTTCACGTTCTCCACTCAAATCTGTTTTAGCAAATCTAGCATTTATGTACTCGCGCCCTAATATGTACGAAAGCCATTTAAGGTACTCCGGGTCTAACTCCGAACTTGAAATTTCTTCTACAGCCTGTTTTGCAATTTTCGCATAACCTACAGTTGCATCCAATGGTACAGTTCTTGAAATATCAAGCATATATACATTTCTTGAATAATTTTTTTCCGGGAAACCCCATTTTTGAGTCTTTTTACTTACTCTAAATGTTTTTATATCATTTCCCAATCTTATGCGATAGTTGATAACTACATTTTGAATTCTATCCCAATGAGTATCGATGAAAAATTTTGATGGGTAAAAAGTTCTCGACTCGTCGTTACCTTTATATGCACAGGCCGCAGTTTTTAAAACAGTACTTTTACCTGCGCCATTTTCCCCGACTATTGCAACAATCGGAAAATTAAAGTTAATTGTTTCTCCTTGCCACCCTCTTAAGCCATTAATTTGGATGGTTTCAAGAAATTGGGGCCAGAGTCCGTTTTGAAACTGTTCTTTTATTTTATTAATTTCTGCGGTATCCATTTTTTACTCCTTTTGAGCATTTTTATATTAAGAAACAATTTGATATTATTTTAAATATTCCTTTTTTGGGGAGCCTTGGGGCGGACGGGTGAAATGACCCGCAGAATTAGCATCGGCGGGCGGGGGACATCAGGCGAAGGCGACAAGGCCGAACGGATGAGGCCGGGGCCAGGGATGGCCAGCCGGAGCCGGTTGACACGACCCGCAATAGGCCCAGCGGGGTCGGATAACACGGTTATGTCATAGGCCATAGCTGCTTTGAGTAGGCCCGAGGCCGTTGCACATAACGTCGCTGTTATCCGACCCCGCGGAGATTTCTGCCCGGAAAATTGGCAACGGAGGCTTGCAAAAAACCGCTTCTATGAGCGGCTTATTGTTTATGGTCTCGGGCTGGCAGGATACCTGCAAGAAAACTCGTTCCTATTGCCCAAACTGTTTCTAGCAGAGAAAAGAAAACACACATTGCGTTTTTCATAGGCCCCACCTCTTTCTGAGAACTAACTTTAGTAAACTTTAGACCGACAAATCTTAAAGCAACCATAACAGAAAGGGTGATAAGAAAGAATCCAATTGACGGTATTTGAATGACCTGCCATCCTGTCAACCTGAAACCATAAATCTAAAATTGCTTATCCGAAGCCAAATCTTTAACTTTGCTTTTGACGAGAATTGCCTCAAGAACTCCTTTAGCTAAGGTTTTATCCTCTTCACTCAATTTGTCGATTTCCTCAAAGTACTTTTGTAACTGTTTATCCTTGATTTGATAGACTTCAGCGTCTTCCGCCTCGTCATTAAGCAGGTAATCGACTGAAACCCCAAAAACATCTGCGAATTTAGCCAAAGCCTCAGTAGACGGAGTGAAAAGGCCTCTTTCATACCGGCTGATATTTTGGGATTGAGTATTTAATTTTTTGGCCAGTTGTGTTTGGGACCAGCCTTTTTGTTGACGTAGATTTCTTAGCTTTTCTGATATATTCATAAATTTAGTGTATCAAAAAAGCGCATCAACATCAATCACATATGATTGACACCGTTAGCCTATAATGTTACAATACTGGTAGTAAATGTTTATATTTTTTGAGGCTATCGCCACCCGCCAAGATGATCGATAGCCTCTATCCAGCCACTCACGGAGGGACAGGCCTTCCGTTTGTGTACTTATTTCTATTTTATCACAAACCCGGCTCTCCCTCCAAGGAGGCAAACCAAAAAGGAGAGGAGAGCATATTTTATGAAACCCCATTTATCTACGCAAGACCTTTACTGCGGCGCCTACATTTTAGCTAAAGGCGCCACGCTGGAAGACATCCGGCTTACCGGCAGCCAGAAAGGCAAACCTTCCGTCACCTTCATCCTAAGCGGCCACAACGTCGCTGAACTCTCGAAAGAATTCCAATCCGGTCACGCCGAGGTCAACGTAGTATCTTTTAAGGTTGCAATGACCCATTTAAAAGATATGATGTTTCATACCTTGCGCAGCCAGCATTGACCGGAAAGGAGCAGAGAGATGACAACCACCAATCAACCCCAACCTACCATTGAACGACACGCCCAACGGACCGACCAAGGCCTAATCGTTACTTGCGCTAACCGGCAATACCGGGTGCGCGGCGTATCCCTGAACAACTTCGAACGGCTCCGGGTTAATATCCGGGCTAGTCAGAACGAAATCTTTCACATTGACAGTCTCGATCTTTACCAAAGCCGGGCGCGGAAAATCTTTGCCGCCCAATTGGCCAAGCTCTTTAAAGTGGATTTGTTTGTGATTGAGTCCGATCTGCTTTACCTGGTCGCCGAGGTGGAAAGCTACCAAACTAAGCTGTTAAACGAGGAAAAGCAGCCTCAGAAACCAGCTGCTCCCATCATGACCAAGCAGGAAGAAGCCGAAGCCCTACGGTTTTTAAAACGGTCCAATCTCATGAAAAAAATCCTCGATGACCTGGAAACCATCGGCCACGTCGGCGAAGAAAACCGTAAACTCTTAGGTTATCTGATTGCGGTATCCCGCAAGCTGGAGCGGCCATTATCCGGCATCGTAATCTCCCAGTCGGGAGCCGGAAAGTCCGGGCTGGTGGAGAAGATCCAAGAGCTGACCCCGCCGGAAGATGTGGAGTTTTTCTCCCGGATCACCCCGCAAGCCTTGTACTACATGGAACCGGATGCCTTAAAACGGAAACTGTTAATCATCGAAGAACGCACCGGTGGAGAAGGAGCCGATTATTCCATCCGTACCCTGCAAAGTCGTCAAAAGCTAACCCAGGCCGTGCCGATCAAAGACCCCAACAGCGGCAAGATCAAGACCATGACCTTTGAAGTGGAAGGACCCATCGCTTACCTGGAAACCACGACTAACCCCAATATCAACCATGAAAACGCCACTCGCTGCTTTGAAATCTTTCTGGATGAATCCATCGAGCAAACCAAGCGGATTCACCAAGCCCAGCGAGAGGCCAAAACCGTTAAAGGAATCTTACGCAAAGCCGAAGCCGAGACCATCAAGAAACTGCACCATAACGCCCAACGGCTGTTAAAGACTATGCCGGTCCATAATCCCTATGCGCTATTGCTGGACTTTCCCGCCGATTCGTTACGTACCCGGCGCGATCACGAAAGGTTCCTGTCATTGATTGAAGCGGTAACGTTTCTGCATCAATACCAGCGGCCTGGCAAAGAGATCGACGACGGCCAGGGCGGAAAAATTACCTGCGTCGAAAGCACGATTGACGATTACACCATTGCCTACCGGCTGGCCCGGGAGATCCTCGGGTTTTCCCTGGACGACCTAAAAAAACACGCCCGGGATCTTTTGGACAAGATCGCTGAAATGGTCCGCCAGGAAAGCCGGGAGACCGGCCAGATCGAAGAAGAGATTACTTTTACCCGCCGCCAAATCCGGGAGTTTACCGGCTGGCCGGACTACCAGATCAAGACCTATATCAAACAGCTGGAAGACTTGGAATACCTAATTGTGCAGCAAGTGAAGACACGCGGCCAATTTGAATACCGGCTTAACGCCCCAGGCGAACCCCGAATGCTTAAAGGACTGCTGACCCCGGAAGAACTGAAAAAGCTGCTGTTAACGCAAAGTTCGGAAGCGGCGACTGGTACAACCGGTAGAAATGGGCTGTCTACCGGTGGAACTCAAGAACGACAAGGCTTTGAGGCCACCGGTACAGCGGAACTAAAAAACATGAAGGGGTCAACAAAACGGAAGGCGACCGGTACAACCGGTAAAAACCCCCTGTCTACCGGTCAACCCCAAGAACCGCAAGGCTTTGAGACCACCGGTACAGCAGAACTAAAAAACATGAAGGGGTCAACCAAACCAGCAAAGGAGGAAACCCATGAACCTCAACCATCAAATTCTTTACCACCGGTTTCATGAATACTTGAAAGCCAGAGGATTTTCTCGGCGCACCATTCCCGACTATTTAAGTTACACAGAACGTTTTCTAACCTATCTGGAAGACCTGCAAATTACTGATATCAAAGACGTTGACCTGGCCTTGATGAATGATTACCAAATCCGGCTCTTGGAGTATCAACACCGGGGCAAACCGGTAACCAATACCACCCGCAGACGCATAATGGTGGCAATCCGTAGTTTTTTTAAATGCCTAATCAAGCTGGACTTAATCGAGCACGATCCTACTGCTGGGCTGGAGTTGCCCAAATGTCCCAAAACCTTGCCCCGGAACATTTTGACTAAAAAAGAGATCGCTAAACTGCTGGAAGCTCCAGAGATGGACACCCCCTTTGGAATCAGGGACCGGACAATTCTTGAAGTATTCTATTCCACCGGAATCCGCGCCAGTGAACTTTGCAACCTTCGGTTAAACGATATCGACCTGGTCCGGGGCGAACTCCGGGTTAATCAAGGTAAAAACTCCAAAGACCGGGTAGTGCCATTGGGGGAGGTGGCCTGTGATTACCTGGCCGTCTATCTGCAAATTGCCCGGCCCAAACTGTTGTCGGTAGATCCCACCATGCTTTTTGTTACCAACCGGGGCAAACAGTTTTATTACACTAATCTAAGCGCCCTGGTAGCCGGTTACGCCCGGAAAGCCGGGATTAAAAAACGCATTGCCTGCCATAGCCTTCGTCATACCTGCGCTACTCATTTGCTGCATGGCAAAGCGGATATTCGATACATTCAGGAAATACTCGGCCATACTTCCCTGGCGACCACCCAACGCTATACCAAGGTGGAGATTACCGACTTGAAAAAAGTCCACCATCGCTGTCACCCCCGCGAACAAAAGGAGGTTAACGTTAATGACGGATGGCATTAACAAATACCTAAAAACGTTGGAAGCCAAAGGTTACGCCGCCGGAACCATCCGTTACCAGCGTAACCACTTGGAGAACTTTCAAAAGTATCTATACCAGCAATCCATTACCGAATGGGCCGGAACGACCACTCGAACCATCATATCCTATTTAGCAACCTTAACCGACCGTAACCTGAAACGTACTACTGTAATCTCGCAATTAAACGCCTTGCGGCAGTTCTTTGCCTATCTATGCCGACAAAAACAGCTCGACCATAATCCCACCTTGAAAATTGAGATTCCCAAACCGCAACGGACCCTAAGCAACGTTCCAACCGAAGCTGAAGTCCTACAGATCCTGGCAGTCCCGGACCTGCGGACTCCCATCGGCATCCGTGACCGGGCGATCTTGGAATTGCTGTATTCAACCGGATTGCGCCGCCAGGAAGCGGTCAACCTTAACTTGAATGATGTCGATTTGGAAAACGGACAGGTCTTTGTCAATCAAGGTAAAAACTACAAAGACCGAATGGTGCCATTAGGTGAGACAGCCGCTAAATTCATCGAAACCTATTTAAAGCTGGTGCGCTGGTGGTTTGTGCGCGACCCCAAAGAAACCGCGCTGTTTATCGACAGCCAGAAAGGCCGTCGGTTACACCCGGTCACTTTAAATCAAATCGTGATTCGAACCGTCCGGAAAAGCCGGATCTCCAAACGAATTACAACCCATACTTTTAGGCACGCCATGGCTACCCATTTATTGCAAAACCAGGCTGATATCCGCCACATCCAATTAATGCTCGGCCACAATTCGGTTGAAACCACCGAAATCTATACCCGGTTAGCCATTGACGATATTAAGGCCGTTTACCGTCAAGCCCACCCGCACGCCCGGAATCATTCAATTAATTCAATTTAACGTTATATTCCCAGCCCCTCATTCGGGGCTTTATTTATGCAACAGACCAGCCCTTAAGCGGCCTAATTGATAAAAAATGAAGTGGAGGCTGAGCGGTCAAGGGCGGCTTTAGCCGTTCACTTTACCCTTGACCGGTCAGTCGGAACGAATACAATTTCCAAGGCCGGTTGAAGGGCCTATTGCCACCCAGCCCAAAAAGGGTTATATTGGAAATGCAACTATACCTAAACCCAAAAACGCTAAAAAAGTTGCCTGTTTTTCGACCCTCTTTGAAAACCGAATATATCCCTTGAGCTGCTTAAAAAGGGCAGAAAATTTAATACCTAACCAGGTGGAGGTATTATGAACCAAGGATTGGGGCTTTTGTTAGTCAGGATCCCCTCAAATTAGCTGCCGGAGAGAATCTTTTTCTCTATGCTCCTAATGTACAGAAGTGGATTGACCCATTGGGTTTGTCCTGTAAGACTAGTAAGAAAACTAAACCTGATTTTTATGTGGGTCCAAATGGAGATGTCTTACCCTCTACTGGATATCGTTATATGGATTCAAAATATACAGCTGCAACCATGGCTTCAAAGGAAGCGCCGCTTAGTTACTTTGGTTTTCAAAAATTTGATACCGGCGCAGAAGTAAGAGACAAATTCCAAATTTTTTATGAACCTGGGAATCCGAAGTCCTGGAGTGATGGTAGATTAAGAGGAGAATTTGATACATTGCAATTATTTGATAAATCAGGTAACCCACTTGTTAAAGTTCCAATGGAAGCGGGAGACACAGGTAGTATACCTGAACCATTTACAAGATATTACCCTGAATACGGAAAAGGGGGAGCAGCTCAGTTACTTCCAAAAAGTAAAATGACCGTTATATTTGATGATGTTACACTTTTACCGGAGGGATAAGTATGGAAGAAAAAGAATTAATAAATCAACTAGAGATTTTAATATCAAAGTATATTGAGGATAACGAAAAAAAAGCAACACTTATTGACTTGGTGAAAACGCGAGGTAGCTCTATTGGAAAGGCTATCCTGCATGAGATTAACAAAAGCAAGGTTCCTTTTGATCCAAATGACAGCGATATTATTAAAGATATTGCCTTTCACTGTGTATAAGCTCAAAAAATTAAAGTGTCACGAATAACAAAGAAAATATTTAATGTGAGAACGCGATATAAATCAAGGCTATGCGACGCCGGAGGAGTGGATTCAAAGAAGCTCTCGGTCATCGTATAGCCTTCTTTTATGTCGCCAGCGGGAAAGTGAATAGTCTGGAAATCCGCTGGTTCGCTCAATTCACCGCCCGGCACCGCTCCATACAAGGCCTCATTCGTGAGGCCTTGCCGGTCTGAAGTCGGCTTCGAAGCCAACAGATTTCACCCAAAGAAGAGCATTTCCGCATTAAGACAGTTGTGGGAGGATTGGGGAGAATAGTTATGGGAATGATTGAATGCCCTAAACACGGAAATCAAGGGTTGTCTTTGGTATCTCCTAAAATTGCTGAATACATACTCAATAAGATTCCTTTTGATTTCGGAACCGAACAACTACTTTTAGAAATCGATACAGGTCTTAAAAGTATTCACCCAATAGATGAGACATTTGCAGAAACATTGCGTAAGAGATATGGATTAAAGGAAAAGCTTGAAGTTTCAGATAACGAAGAGGCTTTTGAGGTGCTAAGTGAATTGAAGCCGGTATGCGAAGTTTGCCTGAATGACAGTTCCTTCGTCTAAATTAAGCGCCAAGAGTGGCTGCAAGATTAACTCACATTTTCTTACATGGTAATATGATGATAAACTTGGTTCCGCATCCGACTTGACTTTCCACTTTGATGCTTCCATTATGACGTTCAACAATTTTCTTACAGATTGACAAACCGATACCCGTTCCTTCATATTCAGTTCGGTTATGCAGACGTTCAAACACTTTAAAAATCCGTTCGTGGTAAGCTTTATCGATACCGATACCATTATCCTCGATGGTGAGCATGATTTTACCATGGGCTAAGGTTGCAGTTGAAATTTTGATGTGTGGGGTGATGTCTTGGCGTCGGAACTTCAAGGCATTACTTAACATGTTCTGAAATAACTGATGCATTTGTACGGCATCCGCTTCAATTACCGGCAATGAATCGACCGTTATGTCGGCTGCGGTTTGATTAATTTTAACTTCCAAATCATCCAAAACCGCTTTTATGATTTGATTCAAATCAACTTGTGCAAAAACCTGACTGCTATTATTCAACCGTGAATACGCCAGCAGATCCTGGATCAAGATATTCATTCGATGCGCTGAGGCCTTCATTCGCTCGAAATAGTCCAATTCTTGTTCCGAAAATCTGTCGCGGCAACTTTTTTCCAACCGGTCACTAAACGAAACGATTTTACGTAGCGGTTCTTG
>Ga0196970_1002269_pt1 | contig 10335 bp, 9 predicted proteins | sample S1v_513CmetaG_FD_148672 | JGI IMG/M metagenome (GOLD analysis project Ga0196970, IMG submission 148672) | Soil microbial communities from Anza Borrego desert, Southern California, United States - S1+v_5-13C | ecosystem: Environmental > Terrestrial > Soil > Desert | place: USA: California... | reverse complement strand
CCCGAGCTAAATAAAGAGCGGAAGTAAGCCCCCCTATACCTCCTCCTAAAACAACTACGGAATATTGTTTCGCATCCTTCGGAAGTTGTAACAAGGGATCTTGAGCCTGAAGAGAGGTAAAAAGAGATAAGGCCAAAAGAAAAGATCGTAATAAAAATTTCATAACATCCTTATAATAAAGACTATTTAATCAACTTACAAGAAACTTGTCAATCAGGTTCCTAATGAGTTAAATTAAAAAATCTATGCGCCTATTGTTTAAAAAAATCTATCCTTACCTAACTGAAAAAGCAGAAGTCAATTACCTCTATTTCAGTGTTTTTCTCACCGGCCTCATCCTTTTCTCTTTTTCTTATTTTCTTTTATTGGAACAACCTATTGTAGGCATCCATCTATTTTTTCTTCTTTATGCTTTTGGACAAGCTTTTCTCGAAACCTGGGTTTTCATCTTCATCACCTATGTATTAAAAAAATGGGCTCCCAGATGGGCTCTTTTTCTTTTCATCTGTATCTCGTTTTTATTGCTCCTTCTGCATTTTACAAACTTCACTATGCTCCGCTTAATGGATATTTCCATCTCTTATCCTTTTAAATTTCTTTTTGGCGCCGGCATCGATCATCTCATAGTGGGATTTCAAGCCCTAAATATGCATTTAGGGATGATTGCCATTATTTTTTTCTCCCTTCTCTTAATTCCCATAGGGGGACTTCTTCTTTATTGGAGCACAAACCATGTTGTCAAAAAAAGGCCATGGAATATTTCTTTAAAACAAATTGCACTTGCGTTGGCCGCAACAACCTCTCTTCTTTTATGTCTTGATTGTCTAGCTCAACCTTATATCAATCAAATGATCTATAAGAAGTATAAAAAAGCACTTCCTTTCGGCACCACCTTTTTAGGCCCCACACCCCATATTGTAACTGTGGACCATTCCGTTCTTCCCCTTTTCCCTGAAAATGACATAGCAAAAAAACTTCCCTCTCTTAAAACCTCAACGACTCCAAATATCTATCTTTTTGTGATTGAAACTTTAAGGAAAGATTTTGTGAATCAAAAAACAGCTCCTATTCTCACTACATTTGGGAAAGAAAACATTGAGATCTCCCGCTCATTTGCCAATGCAAATGGAACCCATCTTTCCTGGTTCTCTATTTTTCATGCTAACATTCCCCTCCATTGGACTACCGTACGCGATCAATGGAATAAAGGCTCTCCTCCCTTACAATTACTCAAAAATCTTGGATATAAGATTATTGCCTATTCTGCAGCCGATCTTCGCTACTTTGGAATGGATCAGGTATTATTTGGAGAAAAAAGAAGTCTCGTAGACGAAATCAAAGAATTTTCTTTTCTTAGAAACATTGAACCTTGCGATAGAGACGCTCTTTGTATGGATGCATTCGAAGAAAATATTTCCAAAGAGGAAGGGAAAAAAGGAAATGTGTACTTATTTTTTCTCGATTCCACCCACTCAGAGTATAGCTTTCCTAAAGATTTCCCATTAAAATTCACTCCTATAGCAAAGCAAATAGATTATCTCACTTTAACCAAGAAAGAAATCGAACCTATAAAAAATCGTTACCGTAATTCAATTGCTTATGTTGATAGTTTAATGGATCGGTTTTTTACTATTTTAAAAAAAGAAACTCTTTATGAAGAGGCCATCATTGCAATTACAGGTGATCATGGAGAAGAATTCTTCGAAGAGGGCGCTCTATTTCATGGGACTCATCTAAACTCCTATCAAACAGAGGTCCCTATCTTTTTCAAATGTCCCGGATGGGCCCCATGGACAACAGAGGCCACTCATATTGATATTTTCCCCTCTCTTCTCCATCACATCACAGGCCATTCTGATTTTTCTTCTATTTTTAACGGAATTTCCATTTTTACAGAAAACATGAACCCTTATCGAATTACTGTTATGCAAAATGGACCTGATATTCCCTGTGAATTTTCTGTGCACAAGAGAATGAATAAATTACACGCACGTCTTTTGCCTACAAAAAATGGGAATGAGAAAACACAAATTGAAATTATCGAACTCAACATGCCTGAAGAGACTTCAGATACAGATCCCACCAACCTGATCGAAAAATATTTTGCAAATCTTTAGCTATGTCCGACAAGACCAAAGAAGATCTTGGGCAAATAAACGATTGATTCGTTTGGGCAAAGCCGGAGAAACGGGAATAAAGGGAAACACTTTTCCTCGAATAGGAATAATCTCTACAGAAGAAAAAAAGCGATTTAAAGTCTGTTCTAATTTTCCATGAGAAAACTGACGAACATGAGTAGGATCATTTTCGATTTCTTGACCTCTTAAGAACTTCAATCGATTCCTCATACGAAACGCGTTCGGGACAGATCCAATAAAGAGTCCTCCTTTCTTCAAAGTCTCTTGAATACGATTTAAAAAGGGCTCTAACATAAAAATGTGCTCTAAAATCTCACAAGCTACAATCACATCAAAAGATTGGGGAGAAAAAGGCCATTCATAATTCAAATCCAGCCAAAAAGTTTCTATATTCAGCTTTTTTTGGATCAATTTCAAAGCTTCTTGATCAATATCTACACCTTTGACTTCATTTCCCAGAGCGTAACTTTCAGTCAGCATTCCATCTCGGCAACCAAGATCTAAGACCTTCTTGCCTGTACCAATCCATTGCTTTAAGTAAGGACCTCTTTCTCCATGGCAAAATAAATATCCATAGCGATTGCCCCTCTCATGGTGTTTTCGGTAGATTTCTTCTAAAGAATTTTTTGTAGAAGTCATGGAGGCCTCAAATTTTTTTCAATGGTATTCGATAGTCGATTAAAAGTTGAATGATAATTTGGACTGCGTCAAAGCCTTCAAAACTAAATAGAAAAAAGGCGCGCTCCTTCAAGAGTCACGCCTTCTGGAAAGAAAAAAAGTCTGCTTTAGCAATTTCTTGCAGGAAGCGGTATAGAAGCTAACCTACGGAAATCTGTAACAATCTCCTGAACAACTCTTGGATTAGATTGGATGAATTCGTTAAGGAACGGCTCAGCCCACTCTCTCAAGTCGCCATAAGAAGCTTGTTTACTATTCTCTTGTAATCCTTTGACTTTTACGCCAAATTCTTTCAGAAGAAGAATACCGTCTTGAATAGGCTCTATTTCATCGTTATAAGTATTGGCAATATAAGTTCTTAATACTTCATTATTGCTCATTAATTTCCCGTTCTCTCTAAGTAAACGAGTATTTTCAGCTTCTCTGTTCTTCTTATCTTGATCGTATTTATTACCAGATACTCTGTATTCCGCGGCTAAGTTATTCACTTCTCCCTCACAGAGCTCTTCAACACAGTGACTTTTAGAATCAATTTCCATTCCGCTAGAATTTTTGAATCCATATTTTTTGATCAACCAAGCCCAGTCTGATTGCTGATTGCTTGCGCCTGCATTACGGTAATCAAGCTCTACTTGCTCAGCGCGGCTCAACCAATAATCACGGTTTTTCTTATCATAGGTAATATCAACATTGTTCTGCTTAACGCTGTTCAAATTCTTTTGAATGACAGCTTTATTCTTCTCAATTTGATCTTCCCAGAAATTAATCTTTTTTTGGATTTTTTCGATTCGATTCACTTGATCTTCAATCATAGTGCTTACTTCTTTCAAGATGAACTCAATCTGATTGCTAGATCCTACTAATTTATCAGAGTTCAAAGGAAGAAAAGCCTGAGGATCTACTAAGCGAGCCTGAGGAACTTCCCCTAATAAATAAGTTTGACCATCTAAAGATTGAAAATCGTGCTCAATCGTTACTTTTTCTTTGTTAGCAACTACTTCTGCTATAAAATCAGACCGATTTTCATCGGCTGTCCTTGTTTCAGCATTCGCAGCTGAAAAATCTTGCATATCTGACATAGAATCCCCTCTTTGTCCCTTGGCCTGATGAACGACCTAATATTTATATTTGTTGAGCCCTAGTCTGTAATAGACCTCGCCCCTAGGCTTATTGTAACAAACAGGAAATTAATTTCAATTAATTTAAATTAACTAATTATATTTAATTACAATTAATTAACTAAAACATAAAAAGTTGTGTAAATTAAAAATAAAAAAGAAATCAATAAGTAGCTTTTGTAATTGTTTGCGACGAAGAGGATTAAAAAAACCACAACCTGCACAACATGAATGCAATACAAGTTATTGATATGACTTAAGACTTTCCTCTTAGCTTACTATGTTGGATTCCATAGACAAAATAAATAACGCCCCCAAGAAAAAGCCAAACAAGTAACTGAATCCAAGTCACAAACGGCAATACCAGCATTTGAGCAAGACAAACTAAAATACCAGCCAAGGGAACAAAAGGAACGAAAGGAACTTTAAAGGGGCGCTTAAACTCGGGGTGGGTATAGCGAAGAATTAAAACACCTAAACAGACAATTGAGAAAATGAAAAGAGTCGACATAGATACAAGGGAGCCTAAGATCTCAACAGAAAACAACCCTGAAATTAAAGTCGTAATCAATAGAGTCACTAAAGTGGAAAAAACAGGAGTTCTTAACTTAGGATGCAACCGAGAAAAAGCAGGAGGCAGAAGCCCATCTTTACTGGCCGCCAAGAAGACTCTCGTTTGACCTAACATTTGGACTAAAACTACTGTAAATAAGCCTGCTAGGATCGCAATTTTCACAATGAGCTTGAGCCAAAAAAACTGCGGTCCCATAACAGATAGAGCTACTGACATAGGGTCAGGAACATTCAACAAGGTGTAACTGACCACTCCAGTTAAAACTAAGGCTGTTGCGATATAGGCGATAGTACAGATGAAAAGAGAGCCTAAAATTCCACGAGGAAGATCTTTTTGTGGATTGATAGAATCTTGAGCCAAGGTAGCAATCGTATCAAATCCTATGTAAGCAAAGAAGACCAATCCCGCAGCACGGAAGATACCACTCCAACCAAACTCACCAAATACTCCTGTATTTTCAGGGATGAAAGGAATCCAATTTTCCCCCTTTATATAGAAGGCGCCCATCACAATAAAAAAAAGAATAGTGCATAACTTAGTGATTACCATGATGTTGTTAAAATAAGCGGCTGCCCTCACGCCAACAAGGATCAAAGTTCCTAAACATAAAACAACAGCAAGCGCAGGGATGTTAAATAAGGCGCCGCTGGTCTGCCAACCATTCACAGAGTCATAAATAAAAGGAGCTTGCGTCCATATCGAAGGAAGGACAATACCAAAATCAGACAAGAAACTTACAAAATAACCCGACCAGCCCACAGCCACTGTTGCAGCTGAAATAAGATACTGAGCCGTAATCGCCCAACAAACAATCCATGCAGGAAGCTCTCCCATGGATACATAAGAATAAGAATAAGAGCCCCCCGCTACAGGAATGAGAGCAGAAAGTTCTGCATAACACAAGCCCGCAAGAGTACAAATGAAGGCTGCAATCACAAAAGAAAGAGCAATGCCCGGGCCCGCAAACTGAGCTGCGGCTTGTCCTGTAACTACGAAAATTCCTGCACCTATGATCGCTCCAATTCCAATGGCTGTAAGTTGAAAAGCATTCAAATGACGCTTTAATCCATGATGCTCTTCATCTAATTCAACAAACTGTGCCTGCATCGGTTTTCGTAAGAACAATCCCTTTTTCATTCACTAATACCTTTTTTCCTTTTCCTCTTATCGATAGGCAAGAAGAAGAGAGAAGTCAACAAAAAATAAAATTCTCATCATTTTCTTAGTTTCTTCCACACATCTCTTGATCTTAGATATATTTCCGTTTATACGTATAAGAATCTGTGAACTCTAAGTAATTTAAAGAGGACTTGATGAAGCGCACTCTATTACCCATAGCACTCCTAATGCTGACTATTTCCGGATTTAGTCAACAAGACATGCCTATCACCGATGAGAGCGAACCACCCGTAAGAAGTCCCAAACCCTCTTCTCGCAATAAATTTCCTCCCGCTTACAATGCTCCGAATAAAATTGCTGTACGAAGTTCTTTTAGTCTCAATACAAATTTTAGCTTTCTCTATTGGATGCCAATGGAAGATAACTTAGAGCCTGGTGTCATGATTGATACTAATAGCGCTACTTTGACAAAAGGCGAAATCATCGACTTCGATTTCGAATACAAACCAGGCTTCAACATAGGAATTTCCTACGGACTAGAGCGTGATCATTGGGATTTTTCTGCAAACTACACTCGCCTTAGAAGCGAAATGAAAACAACGCCTAACATCACTGCCGGCAATCACATTTCCCCTATTATTTTAATGCCTCAAATTGCAGGAACCAATAATTACAATTCAGTCACTGAAAAATGGCATTTGACCTTAGATTTTATCGATGCTGGATTAAGTCGCTCTTATTTTAACGGCACTCAACTCACCTTTCGTTATTTTCTAGGAGCAAGAGGCGCTTGGATCTATCAAAACCTCAACTGCCAATTTGGCAGCGTTGGAAATAGCGTCAGAGGCATCTCGACGTCGAATGGAGTTGTAGACTCTACTTTAAAGAGCAATTCTTGGGCAGTAGGTCCTAGAATAGGACTCAATGGAAATTGGATGGTAGGAAATGGTTTGAGGTTTTATGGTAATGGAGGCGCCGATCTTCTCTTCACTCGCTATGATCTAAACAGAGAAGAATCTTCTACTCTTCTCAATTTCACTTACAAAATGAATGAAAAGCAGATCAATACGCTAAGAACCCATCTAGATCTTGAGTTAGGCCTTGGCTGGGGATCTCATTTTTGCCAGAACAAATGGTATCTAGATTTAAGCGCTGGGTATGGATTTCAAGTCTTCTTTGACCAAAACATGTTTAGAACCTTCTATAACTCCAATTCCTTTATAGGAGAGACTCCTCATGGAAATCTCTACATTCAAGGACTCACTGTTAAGGCCGAATTAGATTTTTAATCTATTTACAAATATCTAATCCAGGTTTGACATCAAGATGTTTCACACCAATTGTGATGTGAAAGTCATATTCCCGTTTCGGCAATCCATATTTCTCTCGAATGGAATCTAATTTAGGCACTTCCACCACAACAAAATAGACCTCCTCCCCCGCTTTCCAATGGGGAGGCTGCACTATTTTGCAACTTTCAGGAGAGAAATAAACGATCTCTCCACATTCTTCAATGGCGCTCACCTGATTGAGCTCTCCGGGATAAATCACAGAGATATGAGCGCCCACTAAACCATCATTTCCAAAATAAGGAGGCTCTTCAAAACCATCTTTTTTGATAAAACGAATCAATTTATGGATATAGGCATCATCTAAATCCACATAAACAAACCCTTCTGAATTTCTTAAAATTCCATAATGGGGCAATCCATTTTGAATATACTCTAAAATTTCTGAGCAAAATGGAGGTTCCTGAATGGTATAACCATGACATACAGTCATTGTAGCCATGAACGAATACTTGAAAAAGCGCATGATATCGCCCTCCGTATTAGTTAAGAACGAATATTTTACGGCAATTTAAACAATTCTGAAAAGATCAAAGAAAATTAAATAAACTTTTTCTATAGAACAAATTTACATCAAAAAAGAGAATTGATATTTCTAAGAATAAAAAAAATCACATATTTTCAATTTAGAGAAAATATGTGATTTGTCTGAAATACTCAAAAAAAGGAAGTTTTTAGACAATACTTCGGGGATTTTCAGTTGTCTTAGAATGCAGAGAATTACAACACATGACGCCTCCTACACAACATAAAACTGATACCGCAACCCCCGTTGCAAGTGCGGCTGTGGTACCTCCTAAAGCTAATGCATCAGGATAGGAAAAATCATGCTCTTTTAAAGCCACATTTGTAAGAGCCCAAGCGCATGCGTTACCTGCAAAAAACCCTGCCACAGAAGAAATTACACTTCTAGGAGTAATTACTTTCTCTTCATCGACACCTAGCACCCCATTTATCAGAACCATTACAGGTCTTCCTGTTAAATAAGAAAAGCATCCATATACTGCTCCACCGCGCACACCAATCGGTGATTCTAAAGCATATGCCGCTAGTGTAGTTAAGCCTATTAAGCTTCCTGCACCAACGCATTCAATACAAGCCTTTGCTCCCGCAACATTTGCTACCATATCACACCTTTATCCTTTGTTATAAATAAAAATAACGGGAAAAGAATAGCGATTGAGAGCAAATAAAAAAAGTTTTTTCAAAAAAATTATTTTCCTTCTGAATGTAGTTCAACAAGTCCAGTTCCAGACCAATGACCAAAAGATGTAAGATCTATTTTAGGATGAGTGATCTCTCTCCACATTTTCAACATACTCCACACTCGAATATCATCGAATAAAACAAAGACCTTATTCTGAAAGTCAATAGCTTCTAAAAGAGTTAAAAGCCGCTTTTCAAGCAGTCCATCATGAGTCGCATCAATGAAAATGAAGCCGGCCTGTTGTATTAGTGGGGCATACTTTCCCATAACAACATCATCGCTTAAATCAGCCACATGTTGAACCAGTTTTCCCTCTTCGAAATCGGTTTCTTTGAAAAGAGTATCCGGATACTGATGCCAGGGAACAACATCGAAAGTAACGAGTTGTCCCTCTTCAGGTAAATACTTCTTTAAGCAGAGAGCTGAAAGACCTGTCGAAGTACCTATTTCAATCACAACACGAGGCTTCAAAGCGAGCATAAATCCAGCCAGAAGACGATAATGCTCTCCGGGCCATAAGTTGCCATATTCTTTAGCCTGTTTATTTCTTAAAAGGATCTCGCCTAGATCTACGTGTGCTGCATGCTCTATGGCTCTTAAGCTTAAATTCAAAAGGGAGGAGGTCAATACGGCAGGCTGATCATGCGCCGATAGAATCATCGAATATTCACCATGAGCTGCTTTGACAGGTGGAGGCAGAAGTTGCTTAATTGAAGGTTTTTTCCAAAACATAAAAGGTAGCCGAATCTTTTTAATTTTTTAGCATGATATACTTATTTCCTTTTTCCCTTTTCAAATAATCGTAAAAAAACCTTTTCTCATCATGAAGGGCGATTTGTTCCCAAACTGCCGCTATATTTGTAAAATAGAGCGCAATAATCCCTTGATCATTGGTTATACTGATGGGATATTTTAGAGCTAAATCATAAAGGTTTTGAAAGGTATCTTCTTGAATGATGCTCGTGTCGTATAACATCATGGTAGTTTGAAAATAATCTACCTCTAAGTTGAAATTTTCCGACAATTTATCATAGTAATCCGCTTCTTCTTTACTGAATTGATCATACAATTTCCAGAAATAAGAAGGATAGGCATCTGAATGAGCGAGCAATACACCGGATTTTTTTGCTTTTAGAATGGGCCGAATATCGGAATGAATTTTCATTCCACAATCTATATAAAGTAAGGTTTGCCACTGCTTAAAATAGGTATTGAACAGATGGAGCTTATGGTATTGAAATAGCTTTCCAAAATTTGGCAAATTTCGCGCCACATCTAAAAAACTATCTGGAAATGAAAGATCCGGAAAATGCTTCACCAAGATATGATTTTTCCGAATCACCTTGTGATTGAGTAACTCATCTCCGACTAAATCATCGCCGATGACTAAACAAATATCTCCATGATAATTTCCCTTAGTCACAAGTAGTTGAACTGTATCTAAAAATTTAGGGAAATATCTCTTATTGCATAACAAAACCACACATTCTTTTTTTTGATTGACTCCCTGTGCATTCCCCTTCGAAGCGGCATATAAACCACTAAATAAAAATAAAAAAGAAAACAAACACCTTATGCTAGACAAAGTCAACGATTTCACAACCATATTTTCCCCAAAAAATTTAGCGAACTAAGAAGCTACTCAAGTACTCTTTTAAAATTCCAAGAGAATAAACGCCAGCGGCTTGGTCCATAAAAAGTTCAAAATTTCCGGCAGCTTCTTGATTTGCCTTATCTGAAATGGAACGAACCACCACAAAAGGAATCCCCATTTCTTGACAAACTTGAGCTACAGCTGCTCCTTCCATTTCAATCGCATGAAAACCATCAGGCAAGAGATCCTTAACACTTTCAACAATTTTCTCATGATAAGCTAAATTGTTAATGAACTGATCGCCGCTCACAATAACCCCCTCATGCACTTTAGGCGAGGTAATACCAAGAGAAGAAAAAGGGGTGTTTTTTTGAAAGAATTGCTCTGCGGCAAATTTCATTCTAGCTACCAAATCACCTTTTGCATGGATGAGTTGAGTATTCAATGAGAATATATGAAATTGAGAAAAAATAGGGCGTAAATCTAAATCATGCTGTAAGTAAGAAGAGCCCACTACGACATCCCCGATCGAAGTATCTTTTCCTCCACCAGCCACAC
>Ga0196970_1002268_pt1 | contig 10336 bp, 5 predicted proteins | sample S1v_513CmetaG_FD_148672 | JGI IMG/M metagenome (GOLD analysis project Ga0196970, IMG submission 148672) | Soil microbial communities from Anza Borrego desert, Southern California, United States - S1+v_5-13C | ecosystem: Environmental > Terrestrial > Soil > Desert | place: USA: California... | reverse complement strand
CCGGCCGCCGGCGCCGTTGAAGGCAGCGGCGAAGCGGCGCGCCAGTTCCGGCGCGAAGTACCGGTCGTTCTCGGCGTACACCCACAGCATCGGCACCCGCGAGCGCCGGCCGAACGCGGCGAAGGCGTCGATCAGCCGTTCCTCGGCGCACACCTCGCCGTCGCGCGGCGAGCCGCGTCCGCCGGCGAAGCTGATGGCCGCCACCAGCCCCGGCGGCGGGTCGGCGGTCAGCGCCACCGTGGCGAAGCCGCCGGCCGAGATGCCGACGCTGATGACCCGCCGCGCATCCACGTACGGCAGGCGCGCCGCGGCGCGGATCGCCGCGCGGACGTCGTCGGCGCTGCGCCGGCCGGCGGTCAGGTAATCCGGCGACTGGCACGGCCCGTTGCTTTCCGCGTAGGGGCCGTCCGACTCCCCGTAGCCGCGCCGCATGACGATCAGCGCCGCCCAGCCGCGCCGGGCGAACTCCTGCGCCTGCGGCAGTGCACGGTTGGGCGTGCGCTCGCGCCGCTCCTCCACCTTGCGCGGGGCGCCGTGGTTGAGCACCGCCAGCGGGAACGGTCCCGGCTCGTCCGGGCGCACCATCAGCGCCTCCAGCGACACCGGCTCGTCGCCGTCCTTGCCGGGCACGGTGACGGCGAGCCGCATCGGCTCCTGCACCAGCCCCGCCGCCGCGACAGGCCCGGCGGCGGTCAACAGGCCGGCGATCAGCAGCAGGGCGAGCAGCGGGCGTGGCGTCATGGCGTGACCTTGGCGGGAGGGGAAGCGTGATCGTAGCAGGCTGCGCGTCCGTACGCAGCACGGGGTTCCCCGCCCGCGCCGCCGACGGTATAGTCCGCCGCCCGCAGCAGCTCCCCTTCAGCCCGAGGACTCCTCCATGCCCGTTTCCGACCGCACGGCTCCGGCCCCGGTGGCCGTGTTCACGCATGGCGAGCTGATCGGCGACGCGCTGACCAAGATTCCCTTCGTGCGGGCGCTGCGCGGGGTGTTTCCCGACCGCCGCATCGTCTGGATCTGCACCGAGGAGACGCAGCTCGCCACCACCCTGTGGCCGCTGATGGACGGGCTGATCGACGAGGTGCGCGAGAGCACCGGCATCGGCCGCAGCCCGCTGGAGCTGTTCAAGCCCTTCCCGATCCGCGAACGCTTCTCGGTGGTCATCGACACCCAGGTGGTGATCTGGCGCACGTTGCTGTCGCGCCGGCTGAAGCACGACCTGTTCGTCTCGCCCTGCGCCGATTACCGCTTTTCCGATCGCAAGCCGCCGGCCGGTTACGTCAAGCCGCGTCACGTGGTGGACCGCCTGTTCGACCTGCTGGAGGTGGCGACCGGCCAGCGCCCGGTGCTCGACAAGGCGGTCGCCGTCCCGGCAGAGGCCGAGGCCGAGGCGCGCGCGATGCTGCCGGACGGGCGAACCTACGTCGCCATCGCGCCGGGTGCCGGCAAGCGCCACAAGTGCTGGCCGTTGTCCGGCTTCGTCGAGGTGGCGAAGGCGCAGGCCGCGCGTGGCCGGGTGCCGGTGTTCGTCCTCGGCCCCGCCGAGACGGAATGGGTGCCGGAACTGCGCGCCGCCGTGCCGCAGGCGCTGTTCCCCCTGCAGGACGCTGCGCTGTCCGAGCCGCGCTACACGCCGCTGCGCACCATCGCGCTGAGCCGCCGCTGTGCGGCGGCGCTGGCCAACGACAGCGGCACCAGTCACCTGTTCGGCATCGCCGACGTGCCGCTGCTGGTGCTCTACGGCCCGACCGACGCCGAGAAGCTGATGCCCAAGGTGAAGCGCGGCGGCTTCCTCACCGCCTCGACCTTCGGCGGCCCGGAGATGGAGCGCATCCCGGCCGACGCCGTGGTGGACAGGCTGGAGGGGCTGCTGGCGCCGGAGGCGGTGCCGGCATAGGACGCTGGATCAGCATTTTTCCGTCATCCCCGCGAAGGCGGGGATCCATAATTCCCATAACGTGTGATTGTGGAACGTATGGATCCCCGCCTTCGCGGGGATGACGTATAGGGACGGTGCCTGTGTTCCGCAGGTGCCGCCACCCGGGCTACCCCCACCGTACACGCCGGTATTCGCGTACCGCCGCAACCTTGCGGCGTCCTTCTTGTTTCCCCGTGGACTTCCATCAACCGGAACCGCGGCGACTCTCCATGATCGATCGGCAGGACCCTCTCTGGTACAAGGACGCGGTCATCTACCAGCTGCACATCAAGGCCTTCTTCGATTCCAACAACGACGGGATCGGCGATTTCGACGGCCTGCGGCAGAAGCTGGACTACATCCAGGACCTGGGCGTCACCGCGCTGTGGATCCTGCCGTTCTACCCCTCGCCGCTGCGCGACGACGGCTACGACATCGCCGATTACCGCGAGGTCAACCCGTCCTACGGCAACATGCAGGACTTCCGCCGCTTCCTGCGCGAATGCCACGACCGCGGCCTGCGCGTCATCACCGAGCTGGTCATCAACCACACCTCCGACCAGCACCCGTGGTTCCAGCGCGCGCGCCAAGCCAAGCCCGGCTCGGCGCACCGCAACTACTACGTCTGGTCCGACACCGACCAGAAGTACCAGGGCACCCGAATCATCTTCTGCGACACCGAGAAGTCCAACTGGACCTGGGACCCGGTGGCGCAGGCCTACTACTGGCACCGCTTCTATGCGCACCAGCCCGACCTGAACTTCGAGAACCCGCGGGTGATCCGCGAGGTGCTGAACACCATGCGCTACTGGCTGGACATGGGGGTGGACGGGCTGCGCCTCGACGCCATCCCGTACCTGCGCGAGCGCGAAGGCACCAACAACGAGAACCTGCCCGAGACGCACGAGGTGCTGAAGATCGTCCGCGCCGAAGTCGACAAGCACTACACCGACCGCATGCTGCTGGCCGAGGCCAACCAGTGGCCGGAGGACGTGCTGCCCTATTTCGGCGACCCGGCGAAGGGTGGCGACGAGTGCCACATGGCCTTCCACTTCCCCGTCATGCCGCGCATGTACATGGCGCTGGCCATGGAGGACCGGCACCCCATCGCCGACATCATGCGCCAGACGCCGGAAATCCCGGAGGGCAACCAGTGGGCCATCTTCCTGCGCAACCATGACGAGTTGACGCTGGAGATGGTCACCAACGACGAGCGCGACTACCTCTGGAACTTCTACGCCACCGACCGGCGCATGCGGATCAACCTGGGCATCCGCCGCCGCCTCGCCCCGCTGCTGGAGAACGACCGCCGCAAGATCGAGCTGCTGAACAGCCTCCTGATGTCGATGCCGGGCACGCCGGTGGTCTACTACGGCGACGAGATCGGCATGGGCGACAACATCTACCTGGGCGACCGCGACGGCGTGCGCACGCCCATGCAGTGGTCGCCCGACCGCAACGGCGGCTTCAGCCGCGCCGACCCCGCGCGCCTCTACCTGCCGGCCATCCAGGACCCGATCTACGGCTTCCAGGCGGTGAACGTCGAGGCGCAGCAGCGCAATCCCTCCTCCCTGCTGAACTGGACCAAGCGCCTGATCGCCGTGCGCCAGCAGCACAAGGCCTTCGGCCGCGGCGAGTTCCGGCTGCTCTACCCCGGCAACCGCAAGATCCTCGCCTACCTGCGCGTCTTCCGCGACGGCGACCGGGAAGAGACCATGCTGTGCGTCGCCAACCTGTCGCGCTCGGCGCAGGCGGTGGAGCTGGACCTCAAGCAGTTCAAGGGCCGCATTCCGGTGGAGATGCTGGGCCGCACCGTGTTCCCGCCCATCGGCGACCTGACCTACCTGCTGACCCTGCCGGCCTACGGCTTCTACTGGTTCGCGCTGGCCGCCGAGGCCGAGCTGCCGACGTGGCACGAGACGCTGCCGGAGCCCAACCCCGACCTCGTCACCCTGGTGGTGCGCGAGGGCTGGTCGATCCCGGCCAACAGCCGCAGCCTGACCGAGTTCGAGGGCTCGGTCCTGCCGGCCTTCCTGCCCGCGCAGCGCTGGTTCGCCGCCAAGGACCAGAGCATCGCCAGCGCCCGCGTCACCGGATGGAGCCAGCTTCCGGCGACTGGCGACGGCTACCTGCTCTCGCGGGTCGAGGTGACCGTCTCCGGCGACGGCGGCCCGCAGCAGTATTTCCTGCCGCTGGGCATGAGCTGGGCGCCCGACGCGGGCACCGTCGGGTGGCACCTGCTGCCCTTCACGCTGGCCAAGGTCCGCCGCGGCCCGCACCCCGGCGCGCTGTTCGACGCGGCGGCGGAGGAGGGCTTCATCCGCACGCTGGTCAAGGCGCTGCGCGACGGCCGCGAGGTGAAGGCCAACGACGGCGTGCTGCGCTTCCAGCCCACGTCGCGCCTGTCGGCCATCGACTTCGCGGAAGACGCCGAGATCCGCCGCGTCGGCGTCGAGCAGTCCAACACCTCGGTCCTGATCGGCGACCAGGCGATGGTGAAGCTGCTGCGCCGCCTCTCCCCCGGCATCCATCCGGAGCTGGAGGTCGGCCGCTTCCTCACCGAGGTGGCGGGCTTCCCCAACACGCCGCCGCTGCTGGGCTCGCTGGAGCACGTGGCGGAGGACGGCACGCCGACGACGCTGGCCGTCGTGCAGGGCTTCGTGCGCAACCAGGGCGACGGCTGGGCCACCACCATCGAGTATCTGGCCCGCGAGCTGGACGAGTTGACCGTCAACGCCCCGCAGGCCCCCGACGAGAGCGCGGAGGGCGAGCCCTTCGCCATCTACCGCCAGTGGGCGGCGACCCTGGGCCAGCGCACCGCCGAGCTGCACCGCGCCTTCGCCACCCCCGGCGGCGGCCCCGACTTCGACGCCGAGCCGGTCACCCCCGACGACCTGAAGGACTGGGCCGACCGCGCCCGCCGGCAGGCCGACAGCGCCTTCGGCTGCCTGTCGGCGGCGCTCGACCGCCTGTCCGGCACCACGCGGGCCGAGGCCGAGTCCCTGCTGTCCCGCAAGCGCGAGGTCTTCGACCGCCTGGACGAGGCCGCCTCCCGCGCCGACAACATCGTGAAGACGCGCGTGCACGGCGACTACCACCTGGGGCAGGTCCTTCAGGCGCAGAACGACTTCTACATCATCGACTTCGAGGGCGAGCCGGCCCGCCCGCTGTCCGAGCGCCGCTCCAAGCGCTCACCGCTGATCGACGTGGCGGGAATGCTGCGCTCGTTCGACTACGCGGCGTGGGCGGCGATCTTCCGCCTGGAGTCGCGCCTGCCCGACCAGGGCGCGTCGTCCCGCCTGGGCACGGCGGTGCGCGACTGGCAGGCGCGCACGGTGGCGACGTTCCTCGCCTCCTACCGCGAAACCGCGCGCTCCGGCGGCGTCTGGCCGGCCGACGAGGCCGCAGCGCGCCGCCTGCTCACGCTGTTCCTGCTGGAAAAGGCGCTCTACGAGATCGCCTACGAGGCGGCGAACCGGCCGAACTGGCTGTGCATTCCGGTGAAGGGCGTGCTCGGCCTGCTCGACGGCGACGCGCTGCCGGAGTGGGACTGAGTTTCGAAGGTCCGAAAGTCACATTGACCGCAAGCCCCTGTTGAGCCACCAAGTCATTACCGAGAGGGAAGGGACAAGGCGATGCCGAACGAGATCAGCACCCGGATGAAGGCCGACCCGAAGAAGGCGGCCATGTTCCGCGGCGGCATCGAGGCGATCGTGCGCGCCGACCACGGCGACCCGTTCGCCATCTTAGGGATGCACCAGGACGGCGCCGACGCGCCGGTCGAGGTGCGCGCCTTCTTCCCCGGCGCCCAGCGCGCCTGGGTGATCGACAGCGCGACGGGCGAGCCGGCGGCGGAGATGCACCGCCTGCACGACGACGGCTTCCTCGCCGCCGTCATGCCCGACCGCCGCCAGCGCTTCCGCTACCGCCTCAAGGTCGAGTTCCCGCTGGCGACGCTTGAGTTCGAGGACGCCTACCGCTTCGGCGCCGTCCTGGGCGAGCTGGACCTGCACCTGATCGCCGAGGGCAACCACCTGCGCGCCTACGAGCGCCTGGGCGCCCACCCGCGCGAGATCGACGGCGTGTCCGGCGTCGCCTTCGCCGTCTGGGCGCCGAACGCGCGGCGGGTCAGCGTGGTCGGCGACTTCTGCGAGTGGGACGGCCGCCGCCTGCCCATGCGCAAGCGGGTCGAGGCCGGCATCTGGGAGATATTCGTCCCGCACGCCACCACCGGCGACCGCTACAAGTTCGAGATCAAGGGGCCGGGGGGCGAGATGCTGCCCCTCAAGGCCGACCCCTACGCCTTCGAGGCGGAGATGCGCCCGGCCACCGCGTCGGTGGTGCACGGCCTGCCGTCCTTCGGCTGGCAGGACCACAGCTGGATGCACGGCCGCGCCAAGGCGCAGGACCGCGAGGCGCCGATGAGCGTCTACGAGGTGCACCTCGGCTCCTGGGCGCGGGTGCCGGAAGAGGACAACCGCTTCCTCACCTACGACGAGCTGGCCGAGCGGCTGATCCCCTACGCCCGCGACCTCGGCTTCACCCACATCGAACTGCTGCCGATCACCGAGCACCCGTTCGACGGCTCCTGGGGCTACCAGCCCATCGGCCTGTACGCGCCGACGCGCCGGCACGGCGGCCCGGAGGACTTCAAGCGCTTCGTCGACGCCTGCCACCGCGAGGGTCTCGGCGTCATCCTCGACTGGGTTCCCGGCCATTTCCCGACCGACCAGCACGGCCTGGGCCTGTTCGACGGCACGCACCTGTACGAGCATTCCGACCCGCGCCAGGGCTTCCACATGGACTGGAACACCCTGATCTACAACTTCGGCCGGCGCGAGGTGTCGAACTTCCTCCTCGGCAACGCGCTGTTCTGGCTGGAGCAGTACCACCTGGACGGCCTGCGCGTGGACGCGGTGGCCTCCATGCTCTACCTCGACTACAGCCGCAAGGAGGGGGAGTGGATCCCCAACCAGTTCGGCGGGCGGGAGAACCTGGAGTCCATCGCCTTCCTCAAGCGGATGAACGAGCTGGCCTTCGGCCGCGGCGACGGCGCCACCACCATCGCCGAGGAGTCCACGGCGTGGCCCAGCGTGTCGCGGCCGACCTACCTGGGCGGCCTGGGCTTCGGGTACAAGTGGAACATGGGGTGGATGCACGACACGCTGACCTACATGTCGAAGGACCCGATCCACCGCCGCTACCACCACCACCACCTGACCTTCGGCCTGCTCTACGCCTTCTCCGAGAACTTCGTGCTGCCGCTGAGCCACGACGAGGTGGTGCACGGCAAGGGCTCGCTGATCGAGAAGATGCCGGGCGACGCGTGGCAGAAGTTCGCCAACCTGCGCGCCTACTACGGCTTCATGTGGACGCACCCCGGCAAGAAGCTGCTGTTCATGGGCGGCGAGTTCGCGCAGTGGCGCGAGTGGAACGACGCCGCCAGCCTGGACTGGCACCTGCTGGAGGAGCCGCTGCACCGCGGCATGCGCGACCTGATCCGCGAGTTGAACAACCTGTACCGCGACGAGCCGGCGCTGCACCAGCTCGACACCGACCCGGCCGGCTTCGAGTGGATCGAGGCGAACGACTCGGACAACAGCGTGCTGACCTTCCTGCGCAAGGGCCGCGACTCCGAGCGCGTGTTCATCGTGGTGTGCAACTTCACCCCGGTGCCGCGCGAGGGCTACCGCGTGGGGGTGCCGTACGCCGGGCGCTACGCGACGCGGCTGAACACCGACGACACGCGGTTTGGGGGCAGCGGGGTGACGCCGGGCGAGGCCGTGGACGCCGAGGAGGTGTCGTGGCACGGCCGGCCGTACTCGCTGAACCTGACGCTGCCGCCGCTGGGGACGGTGGTGTTGGAGCGGAGGGGGTGAATAAAAATTCTCTTCCCCATTCCACTGGGGAAGAGATCTGGCCTGCTCAAATACCCTCTAAGTTACTATTCGGATCCCATCATGCTCGTGTTCGGAAGGAGCGTTGCCGCTGGTCAGGTTGTAGGGTTTGGCTCTCCGAATATGTCATGGCAAAATAGCTCGCTTCTAATCACGCGTGCTTTACGTTGATTTGTGCCCTGGTACATGTACTGGTAATATCGGCCGTACATGTTGTCGGAATTCCGCTTATTGTGCATTACTGTCTCTTCAAGAGCTGCTAGCCGGTCAGCGATGTCCTTGGGGATATCATCAATATGTTTTGCAATTTCCACTACCATGGTAAAGAAGTTGGATTTTCTAAACCACATAGAGTCAGCGGGGAGGCAAAGCCTATCAATAACCGCAAAGGTTTTCTCGAGCAATTTCTTCATTGGTTCGGCGTTGTTGTATTCTTCATTATTTCCTGCGATGTTTCTTTCTACCTCATTGTCTTCCGGGAAGTATCCGCCAAACTCGATGGTGGACATTACAAGCAAAACAAAATGAAGGTCGGCCATCCTTGTGAATTCAGAATCATGGAATACGCCGTAGGATTTCAGCGAAATGAGCGTAAGAATCTCCTTTGCTGTTTTGATGAAAGCTCCATCGTAGATTGCGTTATGAATTTCAATGTCTTCAAGTTTGAACTTCGTCAGATTAATGCGGCGGAACACCTCTCTTACGGTTTCGTCGCTTACATTTCCTATGTCGCGAACAACAATTTTGTACGTTAGGAAGTCCTCAAGTTTACTTCCCAAGTCCTTGAACGGGGGTATTTTTGAGACGGGCTTGTCATGAACGCCATCAATATACCTCTTGATGGTAGTGAGTCTCTGCTGACCATCAATGACAAACTGCGTAGTCTTGAGAAGTTTCAGGTCTACATCGCCTCGGCAAACGTAAATTTCGGGGAATGGATACCCATTCAGTATAGTATCAATAAAATCCTCCTGGTGTTCGTGAGTCCACACGAACTTACGTTGGAAATCTGGCTTAAGAATCAGCCGCCCGCTTTCAATGCTTTGGTATATATCTGCAATAGTCGGGTTCGTAACGGACGGGTTGATTTGGTTAGCCATGACGCAGCTCCAGGGAGAGGGACTTCTTAAGGGTCCGTAGGCAACTAAGAGTGTATAATTCTAAGTGTCTGTAGCTCTTGAAAACCCCCGCTGTTACCTTGTAGTTTCCAACCTCCGACTTTCCATTGGATATGGAAAGAAAGAAGCGGAACCAATCGCTTTTTAATTCACCGACCCTGAACGACAGCGGTAATTTGTCAGGTCTCATCCAGCCAATTGCAACGTACTCTAGGAACTCGTGGTACATTTTCATTTCTTCTCTTGTAACTGCTTTTCGGGATGCGCGAAGTTCCATCTGATATTTATAAATTTCATCTAGTATTTCCTCAAACAGGTTGTTAGACACAATGGCTACGTCAATGTCAGAGTCTAGATCAAAAGGTTTTCTCTTGTATGGACTAAATCCAAGTTTTGCAGAACCCACGATGTAGACTTCATAAAAGCTAACGCCAAATCTCTCGGCAGTTCTTTTTCTAAATGAATAGAAGTCATCTTCCTTGCCGTGAAATACGACAGGAGTGCCGTGCAAAACTGTTCGTCGACACAAATCTATAATCTCAACTTCATCGTCTGCGGTATTTAGGTCATTCAAAAAGTCGTTTAGTTCCATGGTCATTAAATCAACTTACCTAGTGATATGAACAGATAGCGGCAACAACATACACCACTTCCGATAGGGTTGTCTATTGCATTTGCGCGTAAAGGTTTAAAGTCCTAAAGGTAGGAGCCTCTATGGAGGTTGGTTGTCTAAGTCGACAATATTAATGAACTAAGTGTCGTTCATTGCTGATCCGTTTATCCTATCAAACCTCACCCTCACCCTCACCCTCACCCTCCCCAAGCTGCGCCTGGGTCCCCTCCCTCTCCCGCCTCGGGCGGGCGAGGGCCGGTGGCTTGACAAGCGGCGCATTCCTATCATAGGATCAAAGTCCGTTTATATGACAGGGAGCCCAGCCATGCCCACGCGACCAGTCCGGAACAAGGTGGACTTCAACGAGCACATCGACACCGAAGCGCTCCGCCTCGGCGTCACTGTGCCGGAGGACGAGACGCTGCCGGTCTGGCTGAAGGAGCCGCCGACGCCGAAGTCCGGCTCGCTGGTGCCGGGCTCGCGGTTTCCCGAGGAGGCGTGGGTGCATGCCGCGCTCATGCTGGCGCGCGGCAGCTCGTTCCTCCAGGTGGCGCGCTCCATGGGGTGCAGCCGCACCACGCTGTGGCGGGCGTACTACGGCTCCATCGACTTCCGCACCCGCATCTGGTGGGAGCGCAAGATCCTGGAGCGCGAGGCGCGGGCGCAGCTCGGCTCGCTGACCGACATGGTGTCGCAGCAGATCCGCCACGCCGTCTCCAGCGGCGACATGGCCACCGTGCGCTGGCTGGCCGACCGGATGGACTTCTTCAACCAGCTCGCCCGCTCCCGCCCG
>Ga0196970_1002267_pt1 | contig 10345 bp, 8 predicted proteins | sample S1v_513CmetaG_FD_148672 | JGI IMG/M metagenome (GOLD analysis project Ga0196970, IMG submission 148672) | Soil microbial communities from Anza Borrego desert, Southern California, United States - S1+v_5-13C | ecosystem: Environmental > Terrestrial > Soil > Desert | place: USA: California... | reverse complement strand
ATCATTTCCGTCACTTCCGCGCCAAGGACACGGCGATAGAACGCGAATGCCTCTTCGGCGTTGCCGTTGAAGAACAGATAGGGCTGGACTTGCATGGAAATCTCCTCTCGTTGACCTGAAGTTGGTTGTGCAGGCTTAGCGGGCCTGCATGGGTACGACGTTCGGAATGCGCAGGAATCGACACGATTGCACGGATTTTTTCCGCGTTCCTGAAAAAACGAATTTCCTTCCGGTATTCTTGTACACTCGGCAGCGTTGCCGAAGAACAGACAGCCTGTCCCCCGATGCCGAACAAGGTCCTCATCACGCTGCCGTCACCCCAGGAGCGCGTTGCAATCCGCCATGCAGCGCGGGTCTTGGTACATGGTGCGGCACTTGGGGCGGCCTTGTTTTTTTGTCATGCGCCACAAGCGGCATCGGCCGAACTCGGCGAGCTGCGCGTCCATTCCTGGCTCGGACGGCAGCTCAAGGCCAGCGTCCCGCTGACGGGGGACGATGCCCGCTCCAGCACGCCGGCCTGCTTCAAGGCGGCGCTCCTGAACCTGAACCGTGAGGTGGTGGCCCCGCTGAAAGTGACGCTGCAGCATTCGGCGCAAGCGTCGGCGCTCCTGATCTCGGGCGGCAATCCGGTCGACGAACCGGCCGGCATGGTGGCGGTGGAGAATATTTGCGGCGCCGGCGAGCGGCGGGAGTACGGGCTGCTGCTCGATGTCGCGCCACCGGCGGTTGCGCCCGCGCTTGAACTTCCGAAGGAAGAAACGCCGGCACCGGTAGTGGTGCCGCGGAAAGAGCAGGCCGCCCCGGCCATAGTGCCAGCGCCGAGACCGCTCGCCGACATTCTTGTGCGGATCAACGAATCCTGGCGCATGAAGCTTGCCTCCATGCTGGTGCTGCAACGCCCATCCAATCTAGCGCCGACCGGCGCATACGAATCCCTGCAATTGAAGGCGGCGCGCAGCCTCGCATCCGCGCAGCGAGAGGGTGGGCCCCGCGTGAACATGCTGGTGTTCGGCATCCTGTCCGGCCTCGTCCTTGCCGGTGCCGCCCTCTGGCTGGCGCTGCGCCTGCGGGCCATGCGCAAGGCCGCCCGGCCGTGGGCGCCGGTCGATGCGCTGCCCGATGCGCAGGCGCCCCTAGTTCCAAAGAACTATACGCATTAGCTCCACATACCAACTTCCAAGCGCTATCCCTCCCGATACAATGGTTTTCAAGTAAATCCACCGGGGAGTGAGGATGTTAAGCGACCGTTTCGGCCGATCCATCGATTACCTGCGTCTTTCGGTGACTGATCGCTGCGACCTGCGTTGCACCTATTGCATCCCGAAAGGCTTCAAGGGCTTTGAAGAACCGAAGCACTGGCTGACGTTCGACGAGATCGAGCGGCTGCTGTCCGTGTTTGCGCGCCTGGGTACGTCGCGCGTGCGCCTCACCGGAGGCGAGCCGCTCCTGCGCCGCAACCTGCCCGAACTGGCGGCGCGCATCGCGCATCTGCCCGGCATCCGCGATTTGTCCCTGTCGACCAATGCCACCCGGCTAGGACGCCATGCGGCCGCGCTGAAGGAAGCGGGCGTCTCGCGCATCAACGTCAGCCTGGATTCGCTGGATCGCGGCTGCATGGAAAAGATCACCGGCCGCGACAGCCTCGACCAGATCCTCGACGGCATCATGGCGGGCAAGGCGGCCGGGTTCGATCCGATCAAGATCAACATGGTGGCGATGCAGGGCATCAATGAGGGCGAGATCGATGCGATGGTCGAGTTCTGCATCGCACACGGATTCATCCTGCGCCTGATCGAAGCCATGCCCATGGGAGAGACCGGGCGCGGCACCGGCTTCCTCGACCTCGGCCCGATCCAGGCGCGGCTGGCGGAAAAATTCAGCCTGCAGCCGCAGGCGGTGGAACTGGGCGGCGGGCCGGCGCGCTACCTCGCCACCGCAGACGGCAAGGCCAGCGTCGGCTTCATCACGCCGATGTCGCAACACTTCTGCGCCACCTGCAACCGCGTGCGCCTGTCGGTGGACGGCACGCTCTACCTCTGCCTGGGGCAGGAGGAGAAATTCGAGTTCCGTCCCTTGCTCAGGGACGGCGCGAGCGATGCGGAACTGGAAGCGGCGATCCGTTCCGCGATCGAACTGAAGCCGCAACAACACGAGTTCCGGGAACGGCCTTCCAAGATTGTCCGCTTCATGGCCCAGACCGGGGGATAAGGTGGCCATCATGCAGGACATCGAAAAGTTCATCCGCGGCTTCAGCCGCTTCCAGCAGCAATACCTGGCGGAGCCGGGGCGCTTCGCGAGCCTGCGCGAAGGGCAGAAGCCGGCCACGCTAATCATCGGCTGCTGCGACTCGCGCGTCGACCCGGCGCTGCTGACCGGCAGCGATCCGGGCGAGCTGTTCGTCATCCGCAACATCGCCAATCTCGTGCCGCCATGCACGCCGGATGCGCCGCCGGGCGTCACTTCCGCGATCGAGTTCGCCGTGTGCGGACTGGAAGTGGATCGCGTGATCGTGCTCGGCCATGCACGCTGCGGCGGTATCCGGGCGCTGATGTCGCCGCGCCGGATCGCCGAGGAAACCGATTTCGTGGGCCGCTGGATGCGGATCGCCGAACCGGTCCGCGAGCGCGTGCTGCGCGAGCTGCCGCACAAGGATGATCCCAAGCAGCACAAGGTCTGCGAGCTGGCCAGCATCCTCCATTCGCTCGATAACCTGATGACCTATCCGTGGATCAGGCGCCGCGTGGAAGAGGGCAGCCTGATCCTGCACGGCTGGTACTTCGACATCGACACCGGCGCCTTGCTGGCGTATTCGCCGCGCCAGCAGGAATTCCTGCCGCTTGTCTGCCCGATTGAGCGGGCCGGAAAGGCGAGCATTGCCGCATAAAAGGCGCATTTCCTTGACCTGGTTAATGGTTTTGCGGGGAAATGCCATTCAATAATGGGATCGCCCCCAGAAACGGACACGCCGATGGCCTTCGAACACTTCTTGCCTGCCTGGCAACGCCTCTCGACGAAAATCGTCGGCCTGCTGCTGGGCTTCCTGAGCCTGGCGCTGGTGGCGATCGGCACCACGCTGGTGCTCTCCTGGCAACTGGAGGGCAGTTCCGCCGCCATCAACGAGACCGGCAGTCTGCGCATGCACAGCTATCACCTCAACGTGCTGCTGAGCCGGGCGGTCAACGAGCACGCGAGCCTGCAGACCCGCTCCGTGGTGACCGGCAAGCTGCAGGCGATCAACGATGCATTCAAGCGCCTGCAGCGCGGCGATCCCCAGCGGCCGCTGTTCCTGCCGCCGACCGCGCGCATCCAGAATTCCTTCAAGCAGGTCTCGGCGCGCTGGCACAAGACGATACAGGCGCTCGCGGTGGATGTGATCGGGGACGACCCGCAGGTGCGCATGGCCGCGTGGCGGCAGTTCCAGGGCGAGGTCGACAGCTTCGTGCGCGATGTCGATGACCTCGTCAAGGCGATCGAACGCGACAGCGAGATGCGCACCTTCTGGTTGCGCGCCTGGCAGATGGCCCTGGTTGCCCTGGCGCTGAGCGGCACGGTCGCCATCATCTACCTGATGTTCCTGCTGATCGTCGAACCCGTCGAGCGCCTCCGGGGCGGCATCGAAAAGATGACGGAAAAAGACTTCAGCGCCCGGCTGACCGTTCACAGCAACGACGAGTTCGGGCAATTGACGCAGGGCTTCAACCACATGGCCGACCGTCTGGAAGCGCTGTATAACAGCCTGGAAGAACGGGTGAAGGCGAAGACCGCCGAGCTGGCCGACCAGAACCGGGAACTGGCCCTGCTGTACGACAGCGCCGCCTTCCTCCAGAACCTGCAGCCGGTGGAGTCGATGTGCGAAGGCTTCCTGCAGAAGATCCGCACCTATTTCGGCGCCGACGGCGGCACCGTGCGCGTGCTCGACGAGCGCAACGGGAATACGCACATGATCGTGTACCACGGCATCACCGAGGCGCATGCCAAGGCGGAGAATTGCATGAAGCCCGGCGAATGCCTGTGCGGCGACGCGGTGGCGCAGCGGGTCTCGGTCATCCATGACCTGCGCCGTCCGGGCCTGCTGCCGTCGCGCCGCTGCCGCGACGAAGGCTTCGCCACGGTCTCGATGTTCCATATCTTCGCGCATCAGCAGCATATCGGCTTCTTCACGCTGCACTTCCACAAGTCGCGCGCCTTCAGCGAGCGCGAGCAGGCGCTGCTCGAAACCCTGGGCCAGATGCTCGGCACTGCCATCGAGAACATGCGGCTGGGCGCGCGCGAGCGGGAAATGGCGATTTCCGAAGAGCGCAACCTTGTGGCGCAGGGGCTGCACGACAGCATCGCGCAGGGGCTGACCTTCATGAACATCCAGCTGCAGATGCTGGACGAATCGCTGCGCGAAGGGCGCCTGGACGAAGTCGCGGAAATCGTGCCCGCGTTGCGCTCCGGGGTGCAGGAAAGCTATGAAGACGTCCGCGAACTCCTGCTCAACTTCCGCAGCCGGCTGGCCGAAGACGATCTTGTCGCGGCGCTGGAGACCGCGGTCGAGAAGTTCCGGAAACAGACGCGCATCGCGGTGGATTTCGTGTGCGAAGGCAACGGCCCGCCGTTCTCGCGCGAGCAGCAGCTGCAAGTGCTGTTCATCGTGCAGGAAGCCCTGTCCAACATCCGCAAGCACGCCGTCGCGCGGCATGTCGACATCCGCCTGCAGGACGGCCCCGATTTTACGCTCGGCATACGGGACGACGGCGTGGGCTTCGATGCCGCCACGCTCATGCAGAAGGGAGACGGGCATGTCGGCATCAATATCATGCGGGAACGCGCGCAGCGCATACACGCCTGGGTCGAGATCGATTCGGAGCCCGGCAAGGGGACACTGGTGACCCTGCGCCTGCCGCAGCAGGAACGCCGCGCAGCCTGAGGAGAGACACGATGGAAAACACCAACAAACCGATCAGCGTGCTGCTGGTCGACGACCACACCCTGTTCCGCAGCGGCATCCGCTCGCTGCTGCAGCGCCATCCGGACTTCGCCGTGGTCGGGGAAGCGGCCGACGGCGTGGAGGGCGTCAAGCGTGCCCGGCAGCTGCGTCCGGACGTGGTGCTGCTGGACCTGAACATGCCGGGCATGTCCGGACTGGAAACGCTGCACCTGATCCTGCAGGACTGCCCGGACAGCGCGGTCATCCTGCTTACCGTTTCCGAGGAGGCGCAAGACCTGACTGCGGCGCTGCAGGCGGGGGCGCGCGGTTACCTGATCAAGAACATCGACGCCGACTACCTCGTGCGCGCGATACGGCGGGCGGCGGCGGGCGAACCGGTACTGGCCGAGGCGATGACCACCAAGCTGGTCGCGCAGATGCAGGGCGGCGCCGCGCCCAAGCCCGCAGCGCCATCCGAGATCGACCGCCTTACGCCGCGCGAGCGGGAGATCCTGGCCTGCCTGGCGCGCGGCGAAAGCAACAAGGTGATCGCGCGCACGCTCGATGTGGCCGAGAGCACGGTGAAGATCCACGTGCAGAACATTCTCAAGAAGCTCAACCTAGCCAGCCGCGTGCAGGCGGCGGTGTATGCGGTGGAGCATGGGATGTCGGGGGCGCCGTTGCAGTGAGCTTATGGCGGGGTGGTGAGGTGAACGACGCTGGATTCCCGCCTGCGCGGGAATGACGGGATAAGATGAGGCAGGGAATCGGCTGCTGGCGCCCGCATGCGGGCACTGCAGGTAATTCACTCACCACCTCACCCCGTCATTCCCGCGAAGGCGGGAATCCAGCGTCGTCCATCACCCGCACCAGAAAAGCAAACGGGCCGGAGAACCGGCCCGTTGTCTTGCACAGTGCTGAAGTCCCGCCCTCAGCCGCCGCACTTGCCGCAGCAACTGCCGCAGCTCGAGTCCGATTCGCCGAGATTGATCTTCCTGACCCCAAAACCAGCCTTGGCCAGCGCATTCGCCATTTCCTGCGTCGCGGTCTGTTCCTCGTCGAACTGCACGATCGCCCGGTTCTGCGGGTACGACACGCTGACGTTGCTCACGCCGTCGATCGATTTGATCGCGCGCATCACCGTCTCGGTGCAGTCTTCGGAGGTCATCCCGGTGACGTTCAGGACTTCGGTTTGCATGGTGTTTCCTTTATCGCTAAATAACAATTCGAGCTGTATCAATGCGCCATCAGGACCGGCACGGTCATCGATTCCAGCACGGTGCGGGTGACGCCGCCGAGCAGGATTTCGCGGAAGCGCGAATGGCCGTAGCCGCCCATGACGATCATGTCCGAACCGAGGTCGGTGGCGATCGACAGCAGGGCGTTGCCGACGTCGATGTCGGTCTTCTGGCGCACGACGTTGACGTTGATCTTGTGGCGTGCGAGGTAGAGGCCGATGTCGGCGCCCGGTTGCTCGCCGTGCGCGTCGCCGCGGGAATCCGCATTGAACACGACCACGTCGACGTTCTGTGCGCGCTTGAGCAGCGGGATGGCGGCGGTGACGGCACGCGTGGCGCTGGTGCTGGCATCCCACGCGATCAGCACGCGCTTGGGCGCGGCGTCGTACTTGCCGACGTAGGGAACGATCAGGACCGGACGGCCGGCGTTCATCACGACGAACTCGGGGAAGTCGGGCAGCGTGGTCGAGGAAGGCTCGTCCGCGTTGGCCTGGCCGACCACCACGAGATCGCTGTAGCGGGCCTGCAGGCTGATGCCGGCGCCGGCCTCGTCGTCGACCTGGCGGGCCTCGTAGGACTGGACGCCGATGCCCCTGACCGTGCTTTCGAAGAGGGCGAGCGAATCCTTTGCCGCGCGGCGCAGTTCTTCGAGGTGGTTGTCGAGGTGGGTCGCCATGCCGCCGCCTTCATAAATGAAGCGGGACTGGTAGATGAAGCGCGATACGCCGCTGGGCGCAGCGCCGATCAGGTGCGCTTCTTCATTCATCGCGATCTGGGCGGCCAGCTTCACACGTTCGATTGCCTGCTTGTCTTTGTCCACGTGGACGAGTACCGTTTTGTACGACATGTAATCTTCCTCTTGTTGATTGACGACGCTAGCGCCGCGGCGTGTTCTTCGAAGGTGGCGACGCACTCATTCAGTTGCGTTGTTAGCGTAGGGCCTGGCCGAAATGCAGTCCAGAAAAAAACGATTCGCTTAAACATAAGTTCGGGCATTTTTGACTCAGATCAAAATTTCCCGCCGCACCGGTTCGTAACATCATCGGCACATGAAAATGCGGCTCGTATCGCCGTTTCGGAAGGCGTGCAAGAATGGCAGGACATGAACCGGCACACCAGGAATCCGCATGACTGTCAGGAACCTCAAGCACCTGTTTGAACCGAAATCGGTCGCGCTCATCGGGGCATCGCCCAAGCCGCATTCGGTGGGCGTCACCGTACTGAAGAACCTGCTTGCGGGCGGCTTCGACGGCGAGATCATGCTGGTCAATCCGAAGTATGAAAGCCTGGCCGACCGGCCGGTATACGTATCCGCCGCCAAACTGCCGGCCGCGCCGGATCTGGCCATCGTCTGCACGCCGCCTGCCACGGTGCCCGGGATCATTTCCGACCTCGGCAAACGGGGGACGAAGGCGGCCATCGTCATGACCACCGGTCTGGCGGCGACGAAAGACTTGTACGGCCGGAACATGAGGGACCAGATGCTCAAGGCGGCCAGGCCGCACCTGCTGCGCATCCTTGGTCCCAACAGCGTCGGTCTGCTGGTCCCCCGTCTGGGCCTGAACGCCAGCCTGGCGCATACCGCCGCGCTGCCGGGCAAGGTCGCGTTCGTGTCGCAATCCGGCGCCGTGGCGGCCGGCGTGCTCGACTGGGCGAAAGGCCGCAACATCGGATTTTCGAAATTCCTCGCCCTTGGCGACAAGGCGGATGTCGATATCGGCGACGTACTCGACTACCTCGCCGGCGATGCGGACACCCAGGCCATCCTGCTTTACCTGGAGGCCGTGCGCGATGCGCGCAAGTTCATGTCGGCGGCGCGCGCGGCGGCGCGCAGCAAGCCCATCATCGTGATCAAGACCGGCCGCGAAGCGGAAGGGGCGAGGGCGGCGGCTTCGCATAGCGGTGCGCTGGCCGGATCGGACGACGTCTACGACGCCGCGATCCGCCGTGCCGGCATGCTGCGCGTCTATACCACGCTGGACCTGTTCGATGCCGTGGAAACGCTCGCGCATGCCCGCCCGATACGGGGTGACCGCCTCGCCATCATCAGCAACGGCGGCGGTCCCGGCGTGCTGGCGACCGATGCGCTGATGGGCAAGCAGGGCCGGCTGGCGGCATTGTCGCCGCAGGCGGCCGGCAAGCTCGACAAGCTGCTGCCGGACGCGGCACCGCGCGACAATCCGGTGGACATCCTCGGCGATGCACCCGTGCAGCGCTACGTCGATGCGATGGACATCGTCATGCAGGAAGCGGAGGTGGACGCGGCGCTGCTCATTCACGCGCCCACCGCCATCGTGCCCAGCACGGAGATTGCAACCGCGCTCATGCCGCTCGCGAAGAGCGCATCCCGCAATGTGCTTTCCTGCTGGCTGGGCGGCGGGGAAGTGGCGCAGGCGCGCAGCATGTTTTCCGAGGCGGGAATCCCGACCTACGATACGCCCGAGGAAGCGGTGCGCGGCTTCATGCAGATCGTGCAATACCACCGCAACCAGAAACTGCTGATGGAGGTGCCTGCTTCCACGTCGTCGTTGGTGGAGGAGGACAGGGAAGGGGTGCGCGCGATGGTCAGGAAGGCGCTGTCGCGCGGACACGAGACGCTCACCGAACCCGAAGCGAAACAGGTGCTGGCCGCCTACGGCATTCCGGTGGTGCGCACACTCGCTGCGGGCTCCATCGAGGAAGCGGTGGAATGCGCGTCGCGCATCGGTTTTCCTGTCGCGCTCAAGATCCTGTCGCCCGACCTCACGCACAAGTCCGATGTCGGCGGCGTCGTGCTCGATCTTGAGGACGCCGAGTCCGTGCGGGCGGCGGCGACCGGCATGAACAAGCGGCTGGCGGAGATGCGGCCGCGCGCCGCACTGGCCGGCTTTTCGGTGCAATCGATGGTAAGGCGGCCCGAGGCGCGCGAGCTGATCGTCGGCGCGGCCACCGACCCGGTGTTCGGCCCGGTCATCCTGTTCGGCCAGGGCGGGATTGCCGTCGAAGTCACCGCCGACCATGCCATCGGCCTGCCGCCGCTGAACACGGTGCTCGCGCGCGACATGATCTCGCGCACTCGCGTATCCAGGCTGCTGGCCGCCTACCGCAACTGCGAAGCAGCGGACATCGATGCGATCAGCAACGTGCTGATCCGGATTTCGCACCTGGTGATCGATATCCCCGAGATCGTGGAACTCGACATCAACCCACTGCTGGCCGACGCTTCCGGCGTGATTGCCCTGGATGCGCGCATCCGCCTTCGCGCGACGGAAAAGGGCGGCATGGATCGGCTGGCGATCCGTCCCTATCCCGAGGAACTGGAAGAGTGGGTGGATTGGCAGGGGGAACGCATCCTCCTGCGCCCCATCAAGCCGGAGGACGGCGCGCAGCATGTCGCGTTCTTCAGCCGCCTGTCGCCGGAGGATGTGCGCATGCGCATGTTCGTGCAGATGCGCGAGCTGTCGCCGGGACAACTGGCACGCATGACGCAGATCGACTATGACCGGGAAATGGCCTTCATCGCCACCCGCACGCTTGCGGACGGCGTGCCGGAAACGCTGGGCGTGGCCCGCATCGTCTTCGATCCCGACAATGTGCAGGGCGAATTCGCGGTCACCACCCGTTCCGATCTCAAGGGCAAGGGGCTTGGCAAACTGCTCATGCAAAAACTGATACGGCATTCGCGCGACCGGGGCGCGCAGGAGATCGTCGGCGAAACGCTGTGCCAGAACACGGCGCTGCTGGGGCTGGCGAAACGCCTCGGTTTCTCCGCGCACCGCTCCCGCGAAAACGATACCTTCCTGCTGAAACTGCCCTTGAAAGACGCGTAATTCCTCCGATTGGGTGCCGACCTCATTGCAATCGGCGGCGCGGCAATATAAGATTCTTCGTAAATGAATCTTTTAGGAGCCGCCATGACCCTCATGAGGATTGAAGAACCGCGCGTCAAGGAACCCCCGCAGTCGGGATTCTCGCACCACCCCGTGTTCCGGCTGGGTTTCCGCCCGTTCTACCTGCTGGCGGCGGCTTTTGCCGCGATCAGCGTGCCGCTGTGGATTGCACGCTATTTCGGCAACCTCGGCGCGCTGGCGCGGGTGGACCTGAACTGGCACATGCACGAAATGGTGTTCGGTTTTGCCATTGCCGTCATCATCGGTTTCGTGTTCACCGCCGGGCGCAACTGGACCGGCCTGTGGACCCCGCGCCGCGGCCATCT
>Ga0196970_1002265_pt1 | contig 10353 bp, 8 predicted proteins | sample S1v_513CmetaG_FD_148672 | JGI IMG/M metagenome (GOLD analysis project Ga0196970, IMG submission 148672) | Soil microbial communities from Anza Borrego desert, Southern California, United States - S1+v_5-13C | ecosystem: Environmental > Terrestrial > Soil > Desert | place: USA: California... | reverse complement strand
CTTGTCGCGCACGACAATGTTGGTGGCATAACCGCCGTAGGTCATGCCGCCGCTGTGCATTTCCTCGCCGTTATAGGTACCGACGAAGCCGTTTTCGCAATATTGCTCCAGCCCGGACGCACAGGAATTGCAGCGCTGGCAGGAATCCACCATGCAGCCCACGCCCACCAGGTCACCCTGCTTGAAGCGTGTGACCTGGCCGCCGACCGCGGTTACCCGGCCAATGATTTCATGCCCCGGCACGACGGGATAGACGGTGTTGCCCCATTCGTTGCGGGCGGTATGCAGGTCGGAGTGGCAGACGCCGCAGTACAGGATGTCGATCTGGACGTCGTCGGGCGCCGGGTCGCGGCGCTCGAAATCCAGCTTGGAAAGGGGTTCATTGGCGCTGGTAGCGCCGTATCCGGATGATGCAAGCATGGTCGCGGCCTTTCATTTTTCATAATCCACGGAAGTAGCGTGGACTGGGCCGCCTCACCCGAGTTCCGGGCGCTGCTATTCGCGCGAGGAAACGGCCTTGCGCACGGCGATCCAGAGCAGGATCGAGCTGACCAGCGCGGCGGCGAACAGGGTCAGCTGGCCCGGCGTTGCCTCTTTGTCCAATAGGCCGCTGAACAGTCCGCCAGCGCCGTATCCGGCCGCGCATACACTTGCCGACCAAACGATGGCACCGATGAAATCGAGGAAGAGGAAGCGCCATGCCGGCATCCGGCTCATGCCGAGCGCCAGCAGGCCAGCGATGCGCATGCCGTACAGGAAACGCAGAGACAGCACCAGCATGACGTGATGCCGGTGCATGACTTGTTCCAGCCTTTTGCGCCTGCAACGCAACGGCGGGAAGCGGCGCAGGATCCATGGCCCGTAGCGCCGACCGGCAAAGAAATACGGCAGGTCGCCCACGAAGCTCGCCAGCGCCGCGATCCCCATCACCAGGGGGAGCGCGAGATGCCCGTGGTACGCGGCAAGGCTGCCCGCGAGCAGGACAGCCTCCCCTTCCAGGAAGCTGCCCAGGGCAATTGCTGCATATCCATAAGTCTGAATCAGGTGGGCGATATCCATGCCTTGGGTCGTCGGGAGTCGCAACGAAAACGGAAATCCAGCCGGGGCGGCTCCGGAATAGAGCACCCGAGAAGGAAAAAAGTTGCGCCCGCCGGCCTGCGGCAAGTCAGCCCTAGCAGCGCCCCTTCTTGGCTTGCCCCGGCGGGCAATGGTGGCCGCCGTGACCGCCGCCGGTAATGACAACTTGCGCGGCCGGATATTCCGGAACGACAACACAACCCGAAAGGGCCAGCGTGGCTGCGATGAGCGTGAGGAAAAGCGATTTCATGGCGGGGTGCGATGGAAAAATAATGATGGCGCGCACACCTTAGCCGGCGTGTTTCCGAGGGTCAATCGCGGTTATCGAAAGTTACATTCCGCGTGGCCCGACAGCATGCGCCACCGGGGCTATAATTTGCCCCTTCGCCTGTTTGGACCTTTCCCATGTCTCTCCTCGACCACCAGATCGAACTGCTGTCGCCGGCCAAGACCGCCGAGATCGGCCGCGAAGCCGTCCTGCACGGCGCCGACGCCGTCTACATCGGCGGCCCGGCGTTCGGCGCGCGCCATAACGCCAGCAATCCGATCGAGGACATCGCCGCGCTGGTCGAATTCGCGCACCGCTACCATGCGCGTATTTTTGTCACGCTGAATACCATCCTGCACGATGCCGAACTGGAAACGGCGCGCAAGCAGATCTGGCAGTTGTACGATGCCGGCGTCGATGCGCTCATCGTGCAGGACATGGGACTGTTCGAAATGGACTTGCCGCCCATCCAGTTGCACGCCAGTACCCAGTGCGACATCCGCACGGTGGAAAAGGCGCGCTTCCTGGGCGCGGCCGGCTTCTCGCAGCTCGTGCTGGCACGCGAACTGAGCCTGGAGCAGATCCGCGCCATCCGCGCGGCCACCGATACCCCGCTCGAATATTTCGTGCACGGCGCGCTGTGCGTGGCCTTCTCGGGCCAGTGCTACATTTCCCATGCGGATACCGGACGCAGCGCCAACCGCGGCGACTGCTCGCAGGCCTGCCGCCTGCCGTACACGCTTACCGACGGCCAGGGCCGCGTGGTGGCCTATGAAAAGCACCTGCTGTCGATGAAGGACAACGACCAGAGCCGCAACCTGGAAGCCCTGATCGACGCCGGCATCCGCTCGTTCAAGATCGAGGGCAGGTACAAGGACATGGGCTATGTGAAAAACATCACCGGCCACTACCGCCGCCTGCTCGACGAGATCATCGAGCGCCGGCCGGAGTTCGTGCGCGCCTCCAGCGGCCGCACGCGCCTCATGTTCACGCCCGACGTGGACAAGAACTTTCACCGCGGCCACACCGACTATTTCGCGCAGGGCCGCCAGCAAGACATTGGCGCCTTCGATTCGCCGAAATACGTGGGTGTGGAACTGGGCACGGTCAGCCGCATCGCGGCCGACCATTTCGACCTCGTGACGAATGCGCCCATGGCCAACGGCGACGGCCTGAACTACATGCACAAGCGCGACACGGTCGGCATCCAGGCCAACCGCGTCGAAAAGCTGGGCGAGGATGCGGAAGGCCAGCGCTGGCGTATCTTTCCGAACGAAGTGATGAGCGCCCTGCCCGGCCTGAAGGCCGGCACCGTCATCCATCGCAACCGCGACCACCAGTGGGAAGGCGCGCTGCAGAAGAAGTCGGCGGAACGCAAGGTGACGTTGCACCTGACACTTTCCGAACATGCCGGCGGCCTGCGCCTGTCGCTGCGGGACGAGGACGGCATCGTCACTACGACAGACGCATCCATCGCCCTGCAGCCGGCGCAGCAGGCCGCGCAGGCCGAGGCGTCAGTGCGCGCCAGCCTCGGCAAGCTCGGCAATACCATGTTCGAGGCCGGCGACGTTTCGCTGGCGCTGTCGCAAGCCTGGTTCGTGCCCGCGGCGGCCATCAATGCACTGCGCCGCGCCGCCATCGCCGCGCATGAAGAGGCGCGCCTGAAAGCATGGCAGCGTCCGACGCGCAAGCAGGCGGCCGATCCGCTGCCCACCTATCCGGAAACGCAGCTCTCCTATCTCGCCAACGTCTACAACGAAAAGGCGCGCGCCTTCTACCACAAGCACGGCGTGCAGCTGATCGATGCGGCATACGAAGCGCATGAGGAAGCGGGCGAAGTGTCGCTGATGATCACCAAGCATTGCCTGCGCTTCTCGTTCAATCTTTGCCCGAAGCAGGCCAAGGGCGTGCAAGGCGTGCAGGGACAGGTGCGCGCCGAGCCGATGACCCTGGTGAGCGGCAATGAGCGCTACACGTTGCGCTTCGATTGCAAGCCCTGCGAGATGCACGTGGTCGGCGCGATGAAGCCGGGCATCCTCAACGCGCCGCCGCCGTCCGCGGTGCCGTACAGCCCGCTGGTATTCCACCGGAAGCGCCCGGCGACTGCCTGATCGCGTTGCGGCGGGTTTCGCTGCGCTCTACCCACCCTACCGTCCTTTATAAAGAACCGCAGGGTGGGTAAAGCGAAGCGAAACCACCATCCCGTCCTCGATAAAGAACCGTAGGGTGGATAGAGCGCAGCGAAACCCGCCATGCACCCCCACCAGCACTTCCAAACGCACATCGAACGCGCCGCAACCGCACGCGCCTGATGTTCACGCCGAGCGCCCTTACCTTCCCCTGCGCCGGTAGAGGTAATACCCGACGCCGACGATCGCCGCCGTCACCGCCACCTTCCGCGCCAGTCCGGCGCGGTTGTGCCTGAACTCCGCCCGGATGCCCATTTCGCCGAGCACGTTCGGGATGTGCCCGTGCATGAGATCCTCGCCGATCCCCTCGAACATGTTGACGCGGTCGGCAAGCAAGAGCAGCAGCCAATGCCGGATATCGTTCTCGCTGAGCTTGTAGGCCACGTCGCGGATCTTTCCGCTCAGGCCGGAAGGCGGCGTACTGGTGCCGAACACGGGCGTGACGCCGGGCCGCTCCGTCGAGTGGTAGACCTTCATCCGGATCGGCTGGTCTTCGGGGCGATCCCAGTGCACGCCTTCCAGGCGCGGCGGCGTCCTTTCCATCGGATAGGCGGGCCGGTTCTTGTGGTCGAGGTCGGCGCCCCAGCCCTGGATATGCGAAAAATCCCGTTGCGGCGCGGTAGGGCCGGGCGGATGCTGCCCGCTGGTGTCGCGCCCGGCAGCCGTCGTTTCGTTTGCATTCATGATGATCTGCTCCTCAGAGTGGGCTTCAGTGGACAAGCTGCAGCCCCGCGGCAGGCGGGATCAGCACTGTCTTGATGCAGTTGTCGAGCTTGCTGGAAAAGATGTGATAGGCGTCGGACACCTCTTCCAGCGGCACGCGGTGCGTGATGATCTTCCGCGGTTCGAGGCGGCCGGCCTGGATGTGTTCGATCAGCCGCGGCAGGTGCCGCTTCACGCTCGCCTGGTTCATGCGCAGCGTCAGGCCCTTGTTGAGCGCGTTGCCGATCGGGACCGCGTTGAAGGTGGGACCGTATACGCCGACGATCGACACAGTGCCACCCTTGCGCACCGAATTGATCGCCCAATGCAGGGCAGTGGCCGCGCCTGCTTGCAAGGGGATGTAGCGGCCAGTCAGGCTTTGCACCGCGCTGCCGGCGGCCTCGCAGCCCACGGCATCGATGCACACGTCCGCACCCAGCCAGTCCGTCATCTTCTTGATGTGCTCGGCCATGTCCCGCACGTCCTTGAAGTTGACCACTTCGCACTGCGCGAACTGCTGGACGAATTCGAGGCGGTACTCGACGTGGTCGACCACGATCACCCTTCCCGCCCCCATCAGCCAGGCCGACTTCGCCGCGAATATGCCGACCGGGCCGGCGCCGAACACCACGACCGTATCGCCCTCCTCGATCTCGCCCATCTCGGCGGCCTGGTATCCGGTCGGGCAGGCATCGGTGAGCAGGACTGCGTCGTCGACGTGCAAGTCTTGGGGAATGACGGTGGGACCGACATCCGCCAGTGGCACGCGCACGTACTCGGCCTGGCCACCGTCATACCCGCCAGCGGTGTGCGAATAGCCGTAGATCGCGCCGACCGCACTCGCCTGCGGGTTCGTGTTGTGGCAGTTGCCGTAGAGTTCCTTCTGGCAGAAATAGCAGGAGCCGCAGAAGATATTGAACGGGACCAGCACATGGTCGCCCACCTTCAAGTGCTGGACCGACGGCCCGACCTCCTCGACCACGCCTGTGAATTCGTGGCCGAAGGTCATGCCCACGCGCGTGTCGGGCACCAGGCCGTGATACAGGTGCAGGTCGGACCCGCAGATGCAGGACCGCGTCACGCGCACGATGGCGTCGTTCGGGTGCTCGATGACGGGCTCGGGTTTTTGCTGGGCGCGCACGCGGAAGGGACCGCGGTAGTTCATTGCTAGCATTGCGTACTCCTCAAGAAAGAGAAAGAACGCGGCGGCGCCGGCCAGCTGATCGAGTTGGTCGCGTGAAGGATCGGCGGTGGCTGCCGCCATGCGAATAACAGGGTCCGGCCGGCGCTACCGCCCGGTCGCAGGAGAGGGGCAGGCGATTGACCATCCGCCCATTCGGCTTATCCTGATTTTTTGTTAAGACCCGGGGGGCAGGAAAAGTTTCAGGCCTGCGGGGATTTTTTCGGGCGCTCCGGATCGCGAAGGGCGCCGCTATTCCATGGTAGAGACAGCGTCGCCGGAGAAGCGATCACGATCCAAGTAGGGGGAGAAGTGCCCGAACCGGTCTCCCTCGCCCTGCTGGGTCTCGGACTGGTGGGACTCGGCCTCAGCCGCCCCGGGAAAGCATAAGAAGGAGGGTTGTAAACCAGAAAAGGGGCCAGACCTTTCGATCTGACCCCTTCGATATGGCGCGGCCGGCAGGAATCGAACCCACGACCCCTTGGTTCGTAGCCAAGTACTCTATCCAGCTGAGCTACGGCCGCGAAAAACAAAATTATAGCACCCACTCAACAGAAATTGGAAGTCCCCCGGCTAAAAATGTAAGCCTTCTCCGGCAACCCCCACTCTCCTGCCCCCGCCGGAAACATTGTGATAGAGTCCTCTGGCGATAATTGCCCATTGTCAACAACAGGTCGCGGTACGCGAATTGCTTGCGGCAAACGGGTACCCGGATCCAGGAAAGAAGACACCACATGCTGCAAGCGGAATGGCTGCCCATCGTCATGCAGGGCTCGTTCAGCGAAATCTATCTCGTGGACTGCGATACCTTCCGTTTCGTCCATACGAACCAGGCGGCGCGCAAGAACCTGCACTACACCGCCAGCGAACTCTCGCAGATGACGCCGCTCGACCTCGCGCGCAGCGTCTCGCGCGAGGTGCTGCAGAACATCCTCATGCCGCTCGGCTGCGGCAAATCCAGCCGCGCCTCGCTGGACACGGTCCACACGCGCAAGGACGGCTCCACCTACCCGATCGAGTTCCGGCTGTTCTACTGCGGTTCGCGGCAGCCGGTCTACATCATGATCGGCAACGACATCAGCGCGCGCCATGCCTCGGCCAAGGCGCTGCGGCTGAGCGAAGCGCGCTTTCGCGCCATCGTGTCCAACACGCCGGGCCTGTTCTTCCAGTTCCAGCAGCGCCCCGACGGCAGCCTGGCCTTTCCCTACCTGAGCGACGGCTGCCATGCGCTGCTCGGGATCGCGGCGGAGCGTCTGCGCGCCGATTCCAGCCTGTTCCTGAACCTGATCCGGCCGGAAGACCGGCCATCCTTCCTCAAGACGATGAGCGAATCGGCGGCCGAGCTGAAGACCTGGAACTGGGACGGCCGCATCTGGATCGAGAAGTGGAAGGATGTCAAATGGATCAACCTCCGCTCCACGCCGCGCGCCCTGCCCGGCGAAGGCGTGCAGTGGGAGGGCATCATGACCAACATCACCGAAAGCAAGCTGGAAGAGGAAGAAATCAAGCGCTCGCGCGCCCAGCTGGCCGAACTGTCGGCGCATATCGAAACGGTGAAGGAAAAGGAACGCACCCGCATCGCGCGCGAGATCCATGACGACGTCGGCGGCAACCTCACCGCCATCAAGATGGCGCTGGCGCTGGTGAAGAAGCGCCTGCCGGCCGAGGATGCCTCCCTCGCCGACAAGGCGGCCTATGTCGAATCCCTGGTCGACCGCACGATCGAAGCCATCCACCGCATCTCCGCCGACCTGCGGCCGGGCATTCTCGATTTTGGGATTGTGGCGGCCATCGACTGGCAGGCCAAGGAATTCGAGAAACAACTGGGCATTCCCTGCGAGTTCAGCTCCAACAAGAAGGATATCGACCTCGATCCCGATCAGGCGACCGCGCTTTTTCGCATTTTTCAGGAAGCGCTTACCAATATTGGGAAACATGCGCAGGCCACCCGGGTCTCGGTGCGCCTGTCGCGCAGCAACCGCAGCGTGCGCCTGGAGATCGCCGACAATGGGCGCGGCATCGAATCCACAGAGCGGCTGAAGGCAAAATCCTTCGGCATCCGCGGCATGACGGAACGGGCCAACGCCCTCGGCGGCCAACTCTCCGTCAGCGCGATTCCGGGGGGAGGCACGGAAGTTGCACTACGAATACCTCTCTCGGAATAACCACGAAATACTTGCAATGATGACAGCTGCCACAGAGACAATTCGCATCCTGATTGCCGACGACCACGCCATCGTGCGCGAAGGGCTGAAGCAGATCCTCGCCGACACCAGGGACATGGTGGTGGCCGGCGATGCAGAGAACGGCAACGACGCCATCAAGCTCGCCCGCCGCGGCGACTCCGACGTCCTGCTGCTGGATATCTCGATGCCCGACCGCAGCGGCATCGAGGTGCTCAAGCAGGTGAAGAAGGAAACGCCCAAGCTGGCCGTGCTGATGCTTTCGATGCATCGCGAAGACCAGTACGCGATCCGCTCGCTCAAGGCAGGCGCGGCAGGCTATCTGAACAAACAGAGCGCGCCGGCGGAGCTGGTGGACGCCATCCGCCAGGTCGCCTCCGGCCGCAAGTACATCAGCCCCGCCCTCGCGCAGGAACTCGCCAACCAGGTCGGCGACGAAAACCGCGAAGCGCCGCCGCACGAAACCCTGTCCGACCGCGAATACCAGACGCTGGTCATGATCGCCTCGGGCAAGACGGTCAGCGACATCGCCGCCGAACTGACCCTGTCGGTCAAGACCATCAGCATGTACCGCTCGCGCCTGTTGCAAAAAATGAAAATGCGCCACAACGCCGAACTCACGCATTACGCGATCAAGAACCATCTCGTGGAATGAAGGCCGGGCGCCGGCAAAAAAACTTGTGTCGGGCGCCGGGTTCCATCTTTCCTTTTTGCCCATCGCCCCGTAAAGTAGCAGGTTCCATTCAGTCACGTGCCCTGCGGTCATCGGACGACCGGCCGCCCTCCCATGCAAGACAAGAAAACGGAACAACAGAGCCCTGCCGACATCGCCCGGGAAGCCTTCAAGCGCCTCGCCGTTCGCCGCATCGTCCCCACGCCGGACGCCTATCGTGAAGTCTATGAAGAGATTTCCGGCAGCCGCAGCCAGGCCGGCGCGGAGAAAGTCCTTGCCGACCTTGCCGCCGGCCTCGCCGACGTGTCCGGCGAAGCCGGGCTGTTCGCCGCACACTTCCGCCGCGCGCTGGAAAAGCGGGATTGGGAAGCGTACAGCCGCGACCTGAACGAACTCATCGACAAACACCTGGCCGCCGCGAAAAAATCCGCGGAACCGGTTCCGGCCAGACCGGCGCCGATCCCCCTGGTCGATCCGGTGGAAGCGCCGCAGCCGCGCTCCATTTCCCTGGTCGACGACGCGCCGCCCCCAACCCTGAAACCCCGGGGCATCCCGCTGGTGGACGACGCGCCGCTGCCCGCGGTGATCAAATCCGCGAAGGCGGACAAGGCCGACATGCCGGTAGTCGGCGAAACGCGCCAGATGCAGATCCTGCGCGACCTGCTGGTGCGCACCCTGACGCTGGCCGTCGGCTCCCTGCTGCGCGGTACGCCCGCCCTGCTGGCCGAAGCCGAACAGCTGGCCGCGGCCATTAAAGAGGCCCGCTCCGAGCAGGACCTGTCCGACATCAGCAACCGACTCAAGCAGCTGTGCTTCAAGATCGAACTGAAGGCCGAAGACATGGCCGAGGAACACGAGCTGCTGCTGCGCCTGTTCAAGCTCCTGCTGGAAAACGTCAGCGAACTGCTGGAAGACGATTCCTGGCTCAGCGGCCAGATCGCCAGCGTGATGGACCTCCTGTCCGGCCCGATCAGCTACAGCGCCCTGATGGACGCCACCCGCAGCCTCAAGGAAGTCATCTACAAGCAAAGCCTGCTCAAGCACAGCCTGACCGAAGCCAAGGCCACGGTGAAGAACATGATGGTCACCTTCATCGACCGCCTCGGCGCGGTCGCGGCCAGCACCAGCAACTACCACGAGAAGATGGACCAGTACGTGCACAAGATCGGCCAGGCTAAGGGCATTGCCGAGCTGAACCGCATCCTGCAGGACGTCATGGTCGACACCAAGGTAGCGCAGACCGAAGCCCTGCGATCGCGCGATGAAATGCTCGCCGCGCGGCAGGAAGTGCAGGATGCCGAAGCGCGCATCCAGGAACTGGAAGGCAAGCTGGCGGAACTGAGCGAACTGGTGCGCGAAGACCAGCTCACCGGCAGCCTGAACCGCCGCGGGCTGGACGAAGTCTTCGAGCGCGAAGTGTCTCGCTCGGAACGGCGCAAGTCGCCGCTGTGCATTGCGATGCTCGACCTCGACGATTTCAAGAAACTCAACGACACCCACGGCCACACCGCCGGCGACCATGCACTGATCCATCTCGTGAAGGTGGTGAAGGACACCCTGCGCGCGATGGACGTGATCGCCCGATTCGGCGGCGAGGAATTCATGGTCGTGCTGCCCGAGACGCCGCTGGAAGATGCGATCCAGACCGTCACCCGCGTCCAGCGCGAGCTGACCAAGCAGATCTTCATGTACAACAACCAGAAGCTGCTCATCACCTTCAGCGCCGGCGTGGCGCTGCATGCGCCCGGAGAAAGCCAGGAGTCGATCATCGAGCGGGCGGATGAGGCATTGTATAAGGCGAAGAAGGCGGGGAAGAACCGGGTGGTGGCGGCCTGAACGGCGGCATGCAATGTCTCAGGGATTGCATGGCGGGTTTTGCTGACGCTCTAACCGCCTTACGGTTCTTTATTTGCATGGTGGGTTTCGCTTCGCTCTACCCACCCTACGGTTCTCTCTGTGTGCGGTGGGTTTCGCTTCGCTCTACCCACCCTACGGTTCTTTATAAAGGACTGTAGGGTGGGTAGAGCGTAGCGAAACCCACCATGCAAATAAAGGATGGCAGGCGGGTAGAGCGAAGCGAA
>Ga0196970_1002264_pt1 | contig 10354 bp, 4 predicted proteins | sample S1v_513CmetaG_FD_148672 | JGI IMG/M metagenome (GOLD analysis project Ga0196970, IMG submission 148672) | Soil microbial communities from Anza Borrego desert, Southern California, United States - S1+v_5-13C | ecosystem: Environmental > Terrestrial > Soil > Desert | place: USA: California... | reverse complement strand
GACATCAGCTTCGACGGCTACATGGGCGGCGACGCGGTCCTGTTCAGCACGGGGGCGGGCGGCTCCATCTACCTCGACGGCTTCATCGACGCCTCGGGGAACGTCCTGGTCTACAGCGCCGCCAACGAGGCGGTCATCGACGTCACCGGCAATATCGATTCCGGCGGGATGGTGCGCATCAGCACCATGGGCGAGGACGCCGCCGTCAATGTGACCGGCGCCATCCACGCCACGACCGGGATCGGCGTCCAGACCCACCGCAGCGGCTCGACCACCTACGTCAACGGCGTGCTCAGCAGCGCCGGCTACGTCTTGGTGAACGGCTACGACTCGACGACCCTCGGCTACGGCGCAGTGATCGAGTCCGACACGGACGCCAACGGCACGGGCAACGTGCTGATCGTGGCCGGCCGCGGCTACGACCTGGACGCGGACTGCTGGTGCGTGATCGGCTCCGGCGACGTGATCATCGACAGCGGGGCCATGATCACCGGCGGCGGCAGCTTCGGCGTCTCGATCTGGGCCTACGACGGCTTCGTCTACATGGGGGGGACGATCACCTCCGACGTCAACGCCCAGGTCTGGACCATCGGCGACCTGGCCGACGACGTCACGGTCGCCGGCGACATCACGGCGGACGGCAGCGTCTACGTCTTCTCGACGGGGGACGGCGCCAGGACCGACCTGAGCGGATACATCCAGGCCGGCGGCGACGTCGAGATCTTCGCCAACGGCGCCGGAGGGGTCACCGGGATCTACGGCGATATCGTCGCCGACGGCTCCATCCGAATCGCCGCCATGGGCGACGTGTTCATCGGCAACGACGACAATGCGGTCGACATCTATGCCGACGACAACGGCGATGCGTCGGGCACAAGCCTGATGATCAACGCGGGTCTCGGCTACGACTTCGACGCCCAGACCTGGTCCGTCGAAGGCGCGGGCAGCGTGACGATCACAGGCCCGGGCATCAACCTCGCGCCCAACGCCCTCTACAGCGGCACCTACCTGCACGGCGGCCTGGGCCGGACCGAGATCAGCGCCCGGAACGGCGACGTCCTCATCGACGGCGAGGTCCTCTCGGGGGCCGGGATCACCATCGAGACCCTGGGCGCCAACGGCGGCGACATCACGGTGTCCGCCATCCTCGCCTCCTACGGCGACATCCGGCTCCAGACCACCGAAGGCGACATCGACGTCCTGGCGGGGTCGCTGATCGGCTCCGACCTGGACGACAACGGCGCCGCGGACCTGAGCCTGGTGATCCGGGCCGGGTACATGGTTGGCGGCAGCGGCAGCGTGACCATCGAGGACGGCGCGGTTCTGGCGGCCGGCGGCGAAGCCAGCCCCGACCGAATCTCCATCCAGGCCAGCAACGCCATCGACATGGCCGGAACCCTGGCGGGCTCGCGCATCTCGCTGCTGGCGGACGGGAATATCGACGTCAGTGGCGAGATCTACGGCACGGACCTGGTGCAGATCGTCAGCCAGGACATGACCTTCGCCGAGAACGACGTCGACCTGGTCGGCAACGTGACCATCAGCGGCATGGTCGTCGCCAACGACCTGGTGAACCTGACGAGCGACAGCGGGAACGTCACGGTAACCAACGGCGCCGTGGTCCAGTCCGACTACGACGGCGTTGCGACCGCCGCGGTAGGCGGCGAGGAAACCCGCGACGCGGTTTACGTCAGCGCCGTCAACGGTGCGGTCACCTTCGAGGCCGGTGCGACGGTCTATGCGGGCCCGATCGAGGCGACGACCGAGGGCCTGTTCATCTACGCGGGCACGGTCGACATCACGGACTCGAACTTCGGCTTCGTCGACCTGTTCATGGACGTGGCCAGCGACATCTACTTCGACGCTTCCACGGTGATGGAAGTCGACTCGATCACGCTGCAGACCTCCAATGGCGGCGACATCATCTTCGCGGGCCAGATGGACGCGACGGACGTCGTCTTCACCACCACCGAGGGCGGCTCGATCTCGGTATCGGGCTCGATCACCGCCGGCAACGACGTGTTCCTCGACAGCGTCGGCAACGTCACGCCCGGCGCGACCATCGACGTTTCGGGCTCCATCTTCGCCTATGGCGACATCTTCATCGGGACGTCGGACGCCGCGGGGGCGGCCGATATCGTCGACATCAGCGGCAGCCTGCAGGCCTACGAGCAGATTCACATCCGTAGCGGCGGCGACGTCTATATCGCATCCGAGGCGCTGGTGGCGCTGGACGCCGAGGGCGGCGGACTGATCTCCATCCAGTCGGGCGCGACGACCGGCGCGGCCAGCCAGCTGGTCATCGCGGACGGCGCGCTGGTGAACGCCGGCTCCTACTCCGACGTCCAGATCGAGGGCGCCGGCGGCGTCACGATCGACGGCCAGGTGACCGGCGGGGACATCACCGTCGTCGGCCACGGCGATGTTGGCGTCGGCGGCTCGATCAACGGGCGGGGCGTCGTCGAGGTGACCGCGGCCGGCGAGGGCTCCCTGGTCAGCAGCCTGACCGTCGACGGGTCGATCACGGCGGGCGAAAGCCTCGCCCTGACAAGCGAGAACGGCGACCTGGACATCAACGGCCACGTCCGTTCGAACGTGGGCGGCGGCCTTGGCCCCGACGGCGACGGCATCGTCATCCGCGCCGAGAACGGCGTGTTCCGCCTGGCCGCGGGCGCGACGCTGGACGGCGGGGGCGGCGAGGGCTCTGCCCTGACCGACGTCAGCATCTACGCCGGCTCGGCGGAGCTGCTGGGCTCTCTCGGCTTCCAGGACCTGATCGTCCAGACGGCCGACGAACTCTACGTCGGCGGGGACTCGGCGCTGGTGGGCGGCGTGATCCAGCTGACGACCACCGAGGGCGGCGACATCACCGTGATGGGCGCTGTCGACGGATCGCAGGTGGGCTTCAACGCCAACGCCGGCGGCTCGATCGTGCTGGCGGGCGACGTCACCTCCGACTCCAGCATCGTGGTCAACAGCATCGGCAACGCGCCCGACAGCGGGGCGGTGATCCAGATCGCCGGTCAGCTGACGGCGGCGGGCGACGTGCTGGTCGGACCGCAGGACCCGACCGCCACGGGGGGCGCCGACATCGCCGTCAGCGGCGACATCACCGCGGGCGGGACGCTACGCCTCGCCACGAGCGGCGACATCGCGGTCGGGGCGGAATCCGTGCTGACGGCCAACGCGGACAGTGACGGCGGCGGCGTGCTGGCGCTGTCGGCCGGCGGAGACATCGGCGTCGCCGACGGCGCCCTGCTGCTGGGCGGCTTCGAGACCGGCGCGGTGTTCGTCCAGATCAACGCCGGCGGCTCGGTGGAAATGGGCGGCGACGCATCGGGCCTCGGCATCGCCATCCACGCCGGAGGCGATATCGACATCTCGGGCGACCTCCTGGCCCAGAGCTTCATCCAGATCGCCAGCCATCCCGCGCTGCAGGGCGATCCGACGTTCATCAGCATCAGCGGCGACATCGTCGCCAACGACGCGGTGATCGTGCGCAACGACAACGGCAGCATCGCCGTGGCCGAGGGCGCCCTGATCCAGGCCGACGCGGACGGCGAGCCGACCGAGTCCGGCGTGCCCCAGCTCACGGAAGACTTCCTGGTGCTGCAGGCCATCAACGGCTCGATCACGACCGGCGAAGGCTCGCTGCTGCTGGCGGGGCAGGAGGAATTGCCGACCGGCCTCGTCTTCCTCTACGCCAGCGGCATGGACGGCGAGGGGGCGGCGATCCAGCTGTCCGGCGACATCATCGCGGACGTGGTGTCGGTCGAATCCTACGAGGGGTCGATCGTGGTCTCCGGCGACATCTGGGCGACCGAGGGCATCCAGATGGTCGCCTACCAGAACTTCGTCCTGACCTCGGACGGATCGATGCGTGTCGAGGACGCCGCCGGAGACCCGACGGACGGCTCGGCCAACGCAGTCCCTGCCGACGGCTTCAGCTGGCCCTACGCGGACCTGACCGACGTGGAGATCAGCATCGCCGCCGCGGACATGGAGATCGACGGCCAGGTCTCTGCCTACTCCATCGCCATCCTCGCCACCGGCGTCGACGGCGACGCGATCCTGGGCGGCCAGGACGGCGAACTGGGCGGCGACTTCAACCTGTCGAACGAGGAGTTCCAGAACCTCGACGCCAACACCGTCATGGTGATCGCCGGTTCGGACGGCCAGGAGACGATGCTCCAGGGCCAGACGAACCTGATCGTCAACGACCTCGACATCGACTCCGACAAGGTGAAGACGCTGGTGCTGGGCACCGGGTCCGAAAGCTACCTGCACGTCGCCGGCGCGGTGACCGTGAGCGACCCGTTCACCACCAACCTGTGGATTGGCGGGGTCGCGGTCTCCGACGGCGACTTCACCACGCGCAGCTTCATCCCCGGCACGGTGGTCATCACCGGCAGCCTGGGCTCCATCGACAACCCGTTCCAGAACGTGTCGATCCTGGCGCTAGGCGACGTGTTGATGGGCTCTGAAGCCTTCGTCCTGGCGGCGGCCGAGGATCCGGACTTCGACGCGGCGGAGGAGTCCTCGAACTACGAGATCGACGAGGGCCACATCTTCGTCGCCGGTTACAGCCTGCGCATCGGCGCCAACGGCCGGATCATCCAGCAGAACACCGGCGCGCCGGGCGAATACGCCGGCATCTGGGCCCGCGCTCCCTACGAGGGCCATGAGCTGATCTGGGCCCCCGAGGAACTGGAGGGGCTCGAGATCGGCGGCGAGGGCGGCTTCACCCTGTCGTTCAACGAGGGGCCGGAGGACGTGCAGCTCTTCGGCGTGTTCCTGCGTGAGAACGACCAGGGGCAGCTGGAGGAGGTCAGCGGCCCCGACGCCGCCCAGCTCGAGCACCTGGTCGACGGCGACATCGAACTGGCCGAGGGCTTCGACCTGAACACCTGCGAGATCGGCGGCGGCGTGTGCGGCGGCCCCGAAACCGAAGAGCCGGAGATCCCCCGCTTCGAGAACCCCACCGAACTTTCGGTCCAGGAACTCGAGGAAGAGGAGGCCAGGGACGCGTCCGACAGCGTCGCCGGGTCCACCCGGAGCGATCGCCGCGACATCTTCCGCACCCTGATCGCGCCCGAGTCCGACCGCGCGTACGAGCAGGAGCGGATGGGCGAACCCGTCACCGGATCGGGCAACGAAGACCTGTGGACGGGTCGTGACGCAGGAGTAGAGCCATGACCTTCATCGCCCGCACCCTGGCGACGGCCTCGGCCCTCGCCCTGACCGCCGCCGCGGCGGCCCCGGCGATGGCAGCCCGCAACGTCGGCGATTTCGCCGCCGGCCAGAATGCCGAGCAGCAGGCGTGCCGCGCCATGGCCCGCTTCGACGGCGGCAGGACCGTGCGCGCCGTGGACCTCTACTGCGGCCCATGGGAGCGCCCGTCGGGCTGGGTGGCCGCCTATCCGGTGGCCTCCGAGGCCGACGCCCTGGCCCGCCTGCGCGAGACCTGCATGGGCGAAGGCGCGGTCATCGCCGCGCCGGACCTGGGCGAACTGCGCCAGATCGCCTGCGAGCGGACGGCCGACGGTCCCCGCCGCTTCGGCCTGATCGCCCGCCGCGGGTCGGATCTGGTGGTCGGCGTGTCCTATCCCGCCGATTGGGCGCCCATGGTGGCGGCGACGCGGGTCCTGACCGGGCTGGACAAGCCGGGGCAGGCGACCTCCGCCGTCGCCCCGGGCCTGCGCGAACTGCAGGCCGCCTATCCGGGCGGCATTCCGGGCCAGGGCGCGGCCACCAACCACGAGCTGCTGCGCCGCCGCGCCTACGAGCACAACGCTGTGTGGGCCTTCTCTTCGGCCCAGCGCGACTTCTCCGAACTCCTGCGCTCGCACGAGGCGGTCTCGCCGGAGGACGACCTCGGCGCGGCCGAGATCCTGGCCGAGATCGGCGTGAACCTGTCTGGCGAGCGTCGCTTCGAGGAGGCGGCCGACGCTTTCGAGCAGGCCGAGGCTCGCGCCGCGCGCGCCAACGCTCGCCTCCTGCTGACCAAGATCGGCAACTACCGCGCCATCGACGCCCTGAACCGGGGCGAGCGGGGCAAGGCGCGCGAACTGGCGCTCGCCGCCAACGCCGCCCGCGACCAGCTGTTCGCGACGGGCGGCGGCGGGGCCAACCGGCTGACTGCCGACGAGACCCGCGAGATCGAGGACGCCGCTTCGGTGCGTGCCGGCCGCGGCCTGCTCATGGCCATGGGCGAACTCTCGGACCGCGAGAAGGCCGCGGTGCTGTCCGCCCAGGCCGAGTACCTGGCCGGGGTGGCGTCGCGCGGCATGAACCGGCCCGCCGAGGCCTCGGCCCACCTCGACGCCGCCACGCGGCGGCTGGGGACGAGCCCGGTGCGTCCGGGCTGGCTGGTGGCGCTGATCTACAACGAGCGCTCGCGACTGGAGGCCGCCTCCGGCGACGCCGGCGGCGCCATGCGCGAGGCGCAGACGGGGCTCGCCCTGCTGCGCAAGGACGCGCCCGGCACCCGCGCCGAGGGCCACCTGCTGCTGACCCTGGCCGAGGCCAAGCGGCTGGGCGGGGATGTCCAGGGCGCCCTGGCCGACAGCCGGGCCGCCGTCGCCCTGTTCTCGGCTCATCGGGAATCCCCCGGCATGCCCGCCGACGTCGCCGCCGCACACCTCGGCGCGCTGCAGCAGGCCTGGACCGGCGCCAACGATCCGGCCGTCGCCGACGAGTACTTCCAGACCCTGACCATGGTCTGGGACGGCGCCGCGGCCCGCTCGGCCGCCCAGCTCGCCGCCCGCCTGGCGGTAAGCGAGGGCGGCGACGCCGTGCGCGACTACCAGGACGCCCAGCGCGGCTACCGCGCCGCCCTGGCGCGGCGCGAACGCCTGTCCACCAACACCGAGGCCGACCGCAGCCTGATCGATCAGGCCGACGCCGAGGCGTCAGCCGCGGCCGCCAAGCTGGCCTCGGCGGAGGAGAAGCTGCGCTCCCAGTCGCCGCGCTACGTCGAGCTGCTCAGCCCGAAGCTGAACTCTGCCGAGTTGTCGGCGTCGCTGGAGGAGGGCGAGGGCTACCTGCGCCTTGTCGTCGCCGACGAGCGCGTCTTCGGGGCCCTTGTCACCCGCGAGGGCGTGCGGCCCTACGCCGTCGACCTGACCGAGCGCGAGGCCAAGGACCTGGCGGACAAGGTGCGCAAGAGCGTGCTGCTGCGCCGCGGGCGCCTGCCCGACTACGACATGGCCGCGGCTCAGACGCTCTATGCGAAGCTGTTCGCGCCCATCGAGGGCGCGATGGAAGGGCTGACGCGACTGCAGATCGACGCCGGCGGGCCGCTGGCGGGCGTGCCCTTCGCCGGCCTTGTGGCCAAGGCTCCCGACGAGGCCACGCTGAAGCGCATCCGCGACGACCAGGACTACCGCGGCGTCGAGTGGTTCGGCCGAAAGAAGGCCATCGCCGCCGCGCTCGGCCCGGCCGCCTTCGTGCGCATTCGCGCCAACCCGAACCCGGTGAGCGCCACCGCCGCCATGACCTTCGGCGATTTCCAGCCGAACCCCGCCCTCGTCGCCGAGCGCATCGCCTCCCGTCGCGGCCTGTCGGACCGGTGCCGCAAGGAACTCGAGGCCGTCCTGATGCGGCTCGAGGCCCTGCCCGAGACCCTGCAGGAAGCCCAGCAGACCGCAGCGGCCTTCGGCGCCGGCGGCCGGGCGGTGACCCAGGCGTCCTTCACGGACGAGGCGGTGCTGAACGACCCGGCCGTGGCCGACGCCGGCGTGCTGGTGCTGGCGACCCACGGCGTGCTGGGCCTGTCCAACTGCTTCGCCGAGCCGGCGCTGCTGGCCTCGACGGGTCCGGAGGGCGACGGCCTGATCGAGGCGTCGGAACTGCTGGACGTGAAGCTCAAGGCGCGCCTGGTGGTGATGTCGGCTTGCGACACGGCCGGCGGGGGCCGCTCGGATGCGGCCCGCTCGGGCTTCGCCGACGGCGGCGAGGCCCTGTCCGGCCTGGCGCGGGCCTTCATCTACGCGGGCGCCTCTTCGGTGCTGGCGACGCACTGGAAGATCGACGCCTCGACCTCCAGCCTGCAGACCCAGGCCCTGCTGACCAGCGCGGTGCAGAGCGGCAAGCCGCTGTCCGTCGCGCTCGCCGACGCGCAGAAGGTCCTCTACGACAACGCCGAGACGGCCCACCCCTTCTACTGGTCGGGCTTCGTCCTGATCGGCGACGGGGCGACCCGGCTGGGCGTGGGCGAGCAGCAGGCCGCGGCGGCGCCGACGTCGGCGGACTAGGCGCGGGAGCCGCCGTCGCTTCCCTGAGCGGCCCGCCTCAGGCGGGCTGCTCGGGCTGCCACAGTTCGACGGGATTGCCCTCGGGATCGTGGATGCGGGCGAAACGCCCGACGCCGGGCATGTCCCACTCCGGCCTGGTGATCACCGCCAGCCCTGCTGCGCGGAGCGCCGTGCACAGGCCGTCGAGGTCGTCGACGCGCAGGTTCAGCATCCACTGGCGGTCCGCGGCGAAGTAGTCCGTGTCGGCCGCGAAGGGCGCGAAGACGCAGGGGCCGGCCTGCGTCTCCCAGATTCCGTGGGGCGCCGAGCCGATGCCCAGGTGCTCCGCATACCAGGCCGCCAGCGCCTTCGGGTCCTTCGCCCGAAAGAAGAAGCCCCCGATCCCCGTCACGCCCATCGCCGCCTCCATCGCCCCACGGCCGAAGCCCCGCGGATCGATATCAGGCGTCGCGCCATCGCGCACGCCTGCGGACTCACGCGCCGATCAGGTGCAGGGCGATCTCGCGGCGATGGGGTCGACGGCGATGCTCGAAGAGGTAGATCGCCTGCCACGTGCCGAGCACGGGACGCCCGGCCGACACGGGGATGCTCAACTGTCCCGCCGTGACGGCCGCCCGCAGGTGCGCCGGCATGTCGTCGGGTCCCTCGTCGGCGTGCTCGTAGGCCCCCGGGTCCTCGGGCGCGATGCGCTCGATCCAGGCCATCAGGTCGCGGCGGACGGCCGGGTCGGCGTTCTCCTGCACCAGCAGGGAGGCCGAGGTGTGGCGGCAGAACAGGGTCAGCAGGCCCTCGTCCATGCCCTGGTCCGCCGTCCAGTCGGCCACGGCGCGCGTGACGTCGACGAGCGCCCGGCCGGGCGTGTCCACGCTGAGGATTCGGCTGGCCTGTCGCATGGCCGCGAAGCTGAACCAGACGGGCCCGGATGTCGATCCGGAGCCATCGCCGCTGGACCCAATCGGCTCCGGGCGTGTTAAGCGGGGGCGAAGCAAGGGGATATCCAGATGAAGCAGATGACCGGCTTTGGCATCCGCATCGGCGACGACGACCAGTTCGTGATCCGGATCGACGACGACGCGGGCGGTTCGCAGGAACTCACCGCCTCGGCCGAACAGGTGGACGCCATCATCGAGGCCCTGGACGACCTGCTGTCGGACTTCGAGGAAGAGGCGTTCGAGGTGCTGGACGCCCCGGGCCGCAGCCCGATCGACTGACGGGGCCGACTCGCCGGCTCAGGCGAGCTCCGCCCACACCGGCGCGTGGTCGCTGGCGCCTTCCAGGCCCCGGACCGCGCGATCGACCCCCGCCGCCCGCAGGCGCGGCGCGAGCGCCGGGCTCAGCAGGACGGCGTCGATGCGCAGGCCGGCGTCCCGGGCCCAGCGGTCGCGCTTGTAGTCCCAGAAGCTGTACATGGGCTCCTCGGGGTGCAGCGTCCGCACCGCGTCGGTCCAACCCTGCTCCAGCAGCCGGCGGAACGCGGCGCGGGGCTGCGGCTGCAGCAGGGCGTCCTTCGACCAGGACTTGCCGGCGTAGATGTCGCGGTCGGCCGGCACGACGTTGAAGTCGCCGGCCAGGGCGGCGGGCAGGCCTTCGGCCAGCAGGGCGGCGGCGTGGGCGTTCAGGCGCTCGAACCAGGCCAGCTTGTAGTCGAACTTGGGGCCGGGCTGCGGATTGCCGTTGGGCAGGTAGATCGACGCCACCAGCACCCCGTTCACAGCCGCCTCGAGGTATCGCGCCTGCCGGTCGTCCGGATTGCCGGGCAGGCTGCGGCGGGTCACCACCGGCTGGCCGCCGCGGGCGAGGATGGCCACCCCGTTCCAGCTGCGCTCCCCGCGCCAGACGGCGCCGTATCCTGCCTCGCGGAGCGCGTCCGCGGGGAAGCCGGCGTCGGCGCTCTTCAGCTCCTGCAGGCAGACGACGTCGGGGCGGGTGGCCGCCAGCCAGGCGAGCAAGTTCTCCAGCCGCTTGTTGACGTTGTTGATGTTGAAGGTGGCGATCCGCATCGGAGTGCAAACGCGCCGCCGGGCGAAGCTTTCCGGCCCGTCGAGGGCCGAGGCCTGGCGGAACCGCTTGCGGGCATGGCCGTTCCGCAGATGGAGCAC
>Ga0196970_1002262_pt1 | contig 10357 bp, 12 predicted proteins | sample S1v_513CmetaG_FD_148672 | JGI IMG/M metagenome (GOLD analysis project Ga0196970, IMG submission 148672) | Soil microbial communities from Anza Borrego desert, Southern California, United States - S1+v_5-13C | ecosystem: Environmental > Terrestrial > Soil > Desert | place: USA: California... | reverse complement strand
AGTAGCTGTATTTCCAGGCTCTTTTAACCCATTTACGAATGGTCATTTGGCAGTCTTGAGAGAAGCTGAACTTATTTATGATAAAGTAATTTTAGCTGTTGGTAACAATCCTCAAAAATCACATGATAAAGCACAGGCTTATCAGACTTTAAAGGATACGTTGCCTTTCCATCAGACTATTTTTTACGATGGTTTATTATCTTCTCTCGTAGAAAGCCTAAGTAAAGATCAGGATGTTTTTATCATTCGCGGCTGCCGTGGTGGTGAAGAATTCGAACGAGAGCAGCGCATGGCTGAGATTATAAATGATTTTGTACCCAATGGTGCACATTTATCAATCATTACAGTTCCAGGATATAATCAAGAGCACGTTTCTAGCACAATGGTTAGGGAGCTAGAAAGCTTTGGTGCTGACACATCTGCATACGTCCCAACCAAAAATGAGGTATACAATTTACCAAAATGAAACCCAAAAGAATTATACTAGTCAGGCATGGCGAATCTTTAGGCAATGTAGATCAATATGTCTATGAAAAGATGCCAGACCACAAAGTTCCCCTCACCGATAAAGGCATCAAACAAGCCCTTAATGTCGGCAAGGAACTAAAGGCTATCATTGGCGATGAATCTGTGCAGTTTTATGTATCTCCATACCTAAGAACGCGCCAGACCATTGATAATATTGCTTCGTCGTTTGAAGAAAACGAATGGCATTTACGAGAAGACCCACGTTTGCGTGAGCAAGAATATGGTTGTATTACGACAGTAGAAGAAGTCCAAAAGCATAGAAGAAAAAGAGTTGAGTTTGGTCCATTTTTCTACAGAATGCCAAATGGAGAAAGCGGTGCAGACGTATTTGACAGAATCTCCACATTCTTCGAAAGCATGCATAGAGACTTTGAAAAAGAAACATTTCCAGAAAACGTAATTATTGGTTCTCATGGATTTACTGTTAGAATCATTCTAATGAGATATTTCCACTGGACAGTTGAACAGTTTGAGAATTTGAGAAATCCGTTTAATTGTCAGACTTTCGTACTAACAAAAAATGAGCAGGATAAATACGAACTTACTTCTCCTATTAGATTAAGAGACATGGAAGTGGATCATCCTGCTAAAGAATTGGCTATGCGCTAGTAGCCCAAACGGTTCTTTAAGTGATTTTTGCGCCCCTCAGAGATGCTAGCAACGCTCTGTGTGGGCGTTTTTTTATAGCTAATATCAGGCTCGTTGTCAGGTGTTACTCTACGCTCTTCGCTAGGATCACCTTTTCGGCTACGTAGCTTCATTTCAGGACGTTCTGGCTGCTGTCCCTGCATAAGCTGAGAGAATGTTGCAAGCTGAATATAACGACCTTTATAGTCTCCTGTTTCGTCCTTTGCTTGTGCCCCATAGTTTGATAGCCAAGCGTCTAGCTCTCCGCGAATCCCCTGAACATCCACTAAAATACCAGCAGATTCATATCCAGGCAATCTCTTTAAGTGCTTATGAAAAATCTGCGGAACAGAAGCTAATGCATTGTTCGGTTCAGGTTGCTGCTGTTGCATAGAGGATGGCTGTTGTTGCTGCTGTATCATCTGCTGCTGCTTAACTTCTTCTTCTTTCATCTGAGCGTAATTTTTAAGATAATCAAGAACGTTCTTAATTTTCATATTAAGCCCATAAATATTCTTTAGCGCAACGTTATCGTTGGTCATCTGCATCATCTGCTGAACGGCTCCAGAAAGATTTCCAAGCAATTCTTCTAACCTGCCTGCAAGCATCGCTACTTGATTATTTTGGATTCCGCTGCTGGCAGTCTTTTGATTCAACTGCTGCCTTAAAGTCTGAACTCCATAATATACATCTTTTACAGTTTGAAACAAATCCCCAAACTCGCCCTTGTGTTTTTGAAGACTTGTGAGTACAGATGCCATCTCGCGTGCTATTGGCAATACATCCGTGTCTATAAATTGAGATAGTTCATTATTCTTTTTCTTGCGGAAGAGATTCTTCCAATTAGCTTGCTTGTTCATTGGTTCTGCCTCATTTAATCGTATATTATCTGTATATATTCTGTATACAAAAACAAAAAACCTGCTAGAATAAAGAAGGTATTACATTGTTGTATATAAGAGAGGTACTGTAACTTGTCGATGAAAGACTTATTAAAAAATATTCCAAATGGGGATGAATTCTCCTGTATACAAACTCAACAAACAGAATTCTATCATCCAATTGAATGCTATGTCTATAACAACTTTGCCACGCAACGGTATTTAAACGGAAAGAACAATATCTATTATATCAGTTTCCAGATAATCAATGGAACTGCCGAGGAATTTCCATGGCTCAGGATTAAAGATGATTTTGAGTCTATCCAGTGGGATGAAGAGTTAGATACCGTAGAACCTGAGAACCTAATTTTTCTACAGCCAGTTTTGCTTAAGAAAAATAATTCGGATTTTAAAATCGCTTTGCTTCCTAAAATTGGAACTCAAACTAGATATAAATTTGCACGTCAGTTTGAAAAATTCAAGGGGCTTGTCACAAGTCCTAGCAATACAGAACTAATTAGTGGTTATATGCATTCGGTCATTGATATCCTAATTGCTTATGACGAGAAACATTATGTTAATAATAAATAAGTTAGGAGGATACAATGGAAGAAAACTTCAAGTATAATGACAGTCATAAAGAGTCTATTATTGCTGCCGCTATGGATACATCAGAGGGTCGCATGGCTCTTGCTCAGGCAATTGCCGAACCTATCAAACGTAGCTTAGAGTATCAGGCAATTGGTCGTAAGCTTCTTATGGTCGATGAATTGCCCCAGGGTGCTTTTGAAAGATATGCACGCGATGTTAATGATGTATATGTTATCAATGGGAACGGAACTGTTCCACGAAAAGTATCAAGAGTAAAACCAACAATTACATTCTATGGCGTATTGCCATTATTGCAAATGAGGAAACAATAAACATGTGATCTAGATCACCATATCCATTTTTAAGGGGGTGCTTTATGAAAAAGCACAATAGCTATAATCAGGCTCTTAAAGTTATCAATGAAGATAACTCAACAATACATGATAATCTGATACAGCTTAAACAGGAATTAATGGATCATGGTGATCTGGATGACAACTTGGATCAAAAACTTACTTTGGGTCAGAAGATGGCTGATAAAGTAGCAAAGTTTGGTGGTTCATGGTGGTTTATTATTATTTTTTCCCTAGTAATTTTATTATGGGTAATTCTTAATGCATGCATTTTACTAGTTCCCATTGATCCATTTCCCTTTATACTTTTAAATCTTGCTTTATCATGCCTTGCCGCAATGCAGGCTCCTATAATTATGATGTCTCAAAACAGGCAGGAAGCGAAGGATAGAATAAGAGCGGAATTAGATTGTCGCATAAATCTCGTGCTTCTCCAGCTATGTCTAAATATGGACGAAAAGATAGACAAATTAGAAAACAACCCAAAAGAGTAACTTAAGCCGCTATTAAAAATAGCGGTTTTTCTTATTTTACGTATAATAAATACATAAGTAAGCTAGAAAGATGTATATGCGTAAAGTTGTAGTAAGTCCTCGTCAATACTCTCAAATGAAGAGGCTAAAACAGGAAGACTTATCTGTAGATAAGTATATGATAAAGTTGAATGGTATATTAGGTAATCATTTGGTAGAAGAATTAATTTACCAAGTAACCGAAGTATCAATTGACTTTAATGCGGATAAGAATCCTCAATTTAAAGCTTATTTAACTGAAGATTCTAATTAGGAGATTATTATGTTTTTAGAACGCACAAGAGAAATTGTTAAGGGTGTTGTTGCAATCGCCTTCGCAGGCACGCTTTGCTATATGGCTGTCAACAAGATTGAAATCAGCAATGAATTTATGCTGCTGGGCGCTGGTGTAGTAGGCACCTATTTTGGCATCAATGTGCTTGATAAACGCAGAGAAAACGAACTACAGGCTTTAAAGTCACAGCACGCCGTACTTCTCGCGCAAGCAACCTCAAAGCCTGTAGTTATTCCAAACTAAGACAAGAACTTAGCTACATCATCAATGTTCGTAGAGCCATTCATCTTCGGAAGTGCCTCTAAGAATCTGTGAGCATATTTTGCATTTCCAGGGAGTATTCTAGTATCAGCTATTAGAACTACTCCCTTATCTTCTTTACTGCGGATTAATCTCCCAACGCCCTGCTTTAATTTAATAATAGCGCGTGGAATATACTCTTCATTAAAGAATGTGTTATAATCCATTAACTCAGAAAGCGCATCCAAAATTGGGTCTTGCTTTGGATTCGTAAATGGCAAACGATCTACAACAAGAAGTGATAACGCATCACCTTGAACGTCAATTCCTTCCCAGAATGAAGAAGTTCCAAGTAATACCGAATGATTATCCTCTTTGAATTTTTTAATCATATCCATTCGGTTAAGTTTTCCATCTCCCTGAGCAAGTACTGTATACTTCTTTTTCACCTTATGACAATTATCATAGAAATAATTAAGGTGAGAATAAGAGGTAAACAAAACTAGTGTTCTGCCTTGCGCTGCAAGGATTGCATCTTGGACCTGTTGCAAGAATGCTTTTCTATACTCAAACTCATTTTTAGGTGAGGGAATTGATTCTGGAACAACAAGCATGCTTTGCAATTCGTGATCAAAAGGGGAGTCACAATTAAATGTCAAAATATTCTTTTTTAATCCGAGGCTTTGAATCATAAATTCAAATGGATTGGAATTTGCAACTCCTGTGGGTACAGCCATGGTAGCAGACACTAGATTAACACTTGACATTTTCGCCCACAGAAGATTATGCAAATACGTCTTAATATAAATAGGTCTGCCGACTAGCTTGACAAACAATCCTAATTGATTTTCTTTGGCTTCAATCCAATATGCCGTTGCTTCCTCATGGCTTTGATCAATTATCATCTTAATTTTTTCAGCCATGTCCCGCGCCTCTGTAGCGCGTGATCTATATAGCTCAACTTCATCACTGTCTTTGTTTTCTAAAACAGTGGCTGCGTCGTCAATAATAATTGCTGCACGTTTAATTAGCTTTACAAGTTCTGTGTAGTCTGCAATGCCTTTTTCTTTGGTTCTAAGATATTGAGAGCCTTGTTTTTTATAATACCCATAAACTTCATCAAAGAACCGTGCATTTTCGTGCCGTATTTGCTCTGCAATCTTCTTTGTTTCTTTCTCTAGGTGAGGAAGCGCATCTTTGCCTGAACGCTCTAGAATGGCTGCTACACGTCGATATGAGATGTTTGTTACGTCAGCACCAAAGAAGTTACGTGCAATTTCTTCCAATCTGTGACCTTCATCACAAATAAGGTTGGTATACTCTGGCAAAATACCACCAAAGCCATTTGTTTTTGCTTTAATATCAGCGTCAAGCAGCACCACATGATAATTACATACAATCACATGTGCTTCAGCGGCTTTTCTTCTTGCCATATTGGAGAAGCATGTTTCATAAAAAGCGCAGGATTTCTTTTTACAGTCATTATCTTGAACAGATACTAACTCCCACATATCGGAAGATGGGTCAAATGAAAGTTCGCTCTTATCTCCATTATCTGAAACGTCAGCCCACTTCAGAACTTCCATAAAACTATCTTTTTTCTCTTTGCCCCATTTGGCTGTATGAAAGTCTCGCCTTAATCTCGCATCATCAGCTTTATCTTTACATATATAATTTCCCCTACCCTTTACTAAAGAATAGGTAAAATCATAAGGCATGATCTTCTGAAGATCAGGCAAATCTTTTGTGACAAGCTGCTCTTGCAGCGCAATATTTGCAGTTGCAATTACAACTTTTTGATTATTTTCAATGGCGTGCTTAATCGCTGGAACTAAATAAGCATAACTTTTACCTGTACCACATGGAGCTTCAGCAATTAAGCCTTCTTTAGTCCCAAGACTACCGTCAATGGTAGCTGCAAGGTCTGCCTGCTGCTGACGAATCTCATACTTTTCTCCGATGGCTTTGCTAAAATAGCCGCCAACACCAAAAACTTCTTCTACGAATTTGTTCTTCATGCTTTGTATACATGTTTTTCGGGGGATTATTTGAATGATAGCATTATTATTTTGTAATGAAAGAAAGATATAAGTTAAATTAGAACATCCCGCGCTTGTTCCACACCATAATGGTTGACCTTGTATACCCATTGTTCCCTGACCAATCTATTTCTGCTGTGTAATAATAATGCATCTTACAATCAACGAAGAGCTTCATTAATTCGTCTGTAGAAAGTGATCGCTGCCATTCAAGAATAATGATGGTCTTGAAGTTGTCTTTAATTTTCTTCAGCATATTAGTAAACTGTTCGCGTTTTTCTTCAATAGGTAGCTTCGGATCAAGACTGATATGATATAGAAATATGTCTTTACCGACAAAGTTTTTAATCTTGTCTTGAAGTTCTTCTAAAATAATTGGCTCATGGAGCTTGGGGTTGATTTCGGATTTAGTGAAATTGTACCCTAAGTAAGTTTTGGATTCAAGTACATTCCTGCCAGTCGTAATACGAGATATTTTCTCAACAGCATCTCTATGGTTTTTGTTAGCGTTATTATGAATGCATTTACCCCATCCAATATACGTAAAGGGCACTGCATTGTTATCTACCACATATTCGTAAATCGTCTCGTTAAAAATACTTTGGGAAAAAGATTCACAATTTGACATTAATAAATAATACTGCTGATGCCCAAGAACCACTTCTTTTGGATTTAAGTTTTTTGCCAGACAGCATTTGTAGCTTATGGAGATATTAGACAGTTTATTTTTAAGAGCCAAGAATGACTCGTTATTCTCGAATGCAAACCTACCAAACAACCAATTAAAATGCATGTACTTGTGCGTATTTCCGCTAAAATGCATAATCATGGATTCTTGGGTATCGGTAATCTGAAGCCTACTGGTTCTTTGTTCCAAATCCGTTTCAAACGATCCAAAAATGCGCTTGTAGGATTCAAAGGTGCTGCTATCAAGCAAAGAGGAAAAAGACTCTCTATCAATTAACGCTTCAAACTCTCCGTTTGAATTTACTGTGCATCCAAAAATCATGGATATAAAATCTTCAATATTATTACTTGCTTTAATTAGCGATATAATGGTCTTGCAGTAAGCAATTGCATCTTTATCCATATCAAACAGAATTAACTCTGTTGTAGCAGGACCGATTGCATGCAAAAATGCCATGCCGCCAATCACACTAACAAGACAGTGAGGCTCAAATATGGAACTAATCTTAGATATTCGATCCAGATATGACTCTGATTCTCTTGTGGCGTAATATATCATAATTATAATGAAATATACGCTGTTTTAGCATAGGGATTTTTATTGATTAACCGAATATAGCAGCATGATTGGTAAAATATCCATATTCTGCGGACCCATTACTTCAGGCAAAAGCGAAGAGCTTATTCGCCGTGTTAACCGCTGTAAATGCATGGGTAAAAATGCTTTGATCTTTAAGTGTGAAAAAGAAGAACGATCACACACCTTTATCGTCTCCAGAAATAGCCTATCTCTTCAAGCTTATAGTCTTCATGAACCAGAAATGGCGTTGCAAATCTACGACCTAATGGAAATTAAGCCAGATATTATTGCTATTGATGAGATTCAAATCATGCCAGAATCCATCGTTTCAGTAGTTCGGCATTTTGCATCATTAGGAGTAGATATCTATATCTCTGGACTAGATAAGGCTTACGGAGGAAAACCATTTGGATATCTTTCCCAACTATTAGCTGTTGCCGATATCGTGGAAAAGAAACAAGCAGTGTGCTTCAACTGTTTAGATGATACCGCATCATTCACTTATTGGGTTAATGAACATCAACTTGAAGCACGCTGCTTTAAATGTTTTGATCAATTTGTGATTTAGCTTAATTAAATAAAAAAAATCCTCAAGATATATACAACTATCTTGAGGATTTTTTCAAATGCTTTGATTACATGCGTTTAACATTAAAACAAGGAGACATGCCATCTACTTTACCATAATATGTATAATTAATAGGGGGAGCCAGATATAATAATTGATTCTTCTCTTGTGGATAAAAAACGGTAATTCTATTGGTTAAAAAATGAATATCAGCATTTTGAAATTTATAATCCATGTAATGTATACGTCTAGGTAATCTTTCTGTTTTTAACATCGCGATCATGAATTTCCTCTCCAAATTAGAGGAATCTAATTGCGGCTTTTTATCAGGAAATTTATTTATATTTATATTAATTTTTGTTAAAATTTTCTTTAAATTCTCCGAAATTTTATACAAATTATACAGGTGATAAGCTATGCTGCTGCGGTAAGTAAAATAACTAGGTATGTCTCGCTTTTCATAAACAAGTGGACACCATCCCAATTCGTCTTCTTTTATTGGTCCCAAAATGAAATAGCTTAATACGTTCTCATTTTTAGATTTAAGGTTTATAATTCCAATTTTTCGTTGCTGATGCTTCATTTTATTGACCGCAATTCGTATATGCTCTGTGCAATCTTCATAAATTTTATCTTTAAAAGACTTAAATATTTCACTCTTCTCTTTTTTAGATTTTCTTGCTATATAGCAAGAAATAATATTATCACAGTCGTCCAAATGCTCCATTAAAGCATATAAAAAATTACTGGTTAAGCCTTGCAAAAGCTCTATTTGTTGCTCGCTTAGAGACAAACCTGCCTGAAACAAAGGCATGACATCATGTGCGCCAGTTAACATTTTATCCATATGACTTAAAATATTATCCAACGAATTGGAGTATTGACTAAAAGGGTGCCTCATAGACAGCCTGCCGTGCTCAGAAGGAATATTTCTTAGTTCGTTAAGTGTATAGTACGATGCGGGGAGTGGCTTAATTCTCTCAATTTGAATTGTACTCATAATATATTTCTCACAGTAGACCTGCATTTTTCTTTTACATACTTTTTCATAGAATTACCGTCAGGGCAGTCATCGATAACTCGAATCACTTTCCATCCACGGCTTTTTAATAAATAATCTTTAGCTTTATCGTTCGCTTGAACTTGCGCCAAATGTTCATCCCCGAAAATCGGCTCTCTGTGAAGTGGTCCATCCCACTCAATAGCAATTTTAAGCTCAGGGATGGTTATATCCACGTTAAAAGCGTCTGTATGTCCTTTGAATGGGCTTGAATCGTTAGATATGACTTGCAGCTTATGGAAGATGCCAAAGTACTTCTTGATGTATTTATAGGCATATAGCTGCGCTTTAGAGCCGTATTTGCTGCTGCGCTCTCTGCCTTCTGCCAAAGCTTGTTTATGAGCATCTGAAAGCGGAATACCGCGCTTTGCAGCAGCGTTCTTTTCCACGATTTCTCGCCAACGTTCAGGATCAGTATTGGCAACGTGATTAGCTTTTAGCTTTTTTCTAACATCTAATCGTTTGGCTGGATTCTTATCACCAGCAGATAAAAAAGAAAGCTTAGAAAGCGCCTCAGCAGAATGTTTCTTGCCAGTCATAGACTTAGAAATTCTAGCTTTTTCTTCTTCACTTCTCTTTGTTCCAGCGATTGCCTTAGATTTTTTTATCAGTATGCCTAAAGTATATATTTTTGAATCAGGATACTGAACTAGATACTCAGCATAGCTCTTGCTAGAACAATATCTTAAATGACTATCAGTAATAGCCTCTAAATGAGAATTGCATAACTGACATTCCACAAACTGTAATTTTGTTTCTATAAGATTATTTTTAATCAAATAGTATGAGCGACGAGATATGCCGTGTAAACGCTTAAGAGTCCCTTCACTCATTCCGTTAGAAATAAGTGAAGAGACTCTCTCGTAAGATTCTTTACTGTCTAGATTTATTTTCTCAAAGTTCTTCACAAAATGTATACAAACAGGCTAACAAATTATTTACATGTTTCCGCCTTCTTTGTATAAGTAACGGAAAAAGCGACTACGCCCACCGGGAAGATTATATTCTGGCACAGCTACAGCACCAATGGCTGGAAGTCTTAATTTCTTATACTCAAGAATCTTATCCATCTCGCCTTTGTAGGTATCTCGCATGTTTTGAAGCATGCTTTGAAGGTCTTTCCATTCGGTCTCTCCCCATTTCACTCTTGACTGCTGGTTTAAGAAACCCCAAAGAATGGAGTTAATCGCATTAAAAGCTCCACCATACAAGATAGCTGCTTGAGCAGAGGCTGGGGCACCTGAAAGAGAAAATGAGCTATGTCTTGGCGCTGCATTAAAGTAAGTTAGCGCTGTATACATGAAATTAATTAGTTCGCTATCTGAGAAGACACTGAATCTATAATCAGCTTCAATAATATCAACCACCTCGCTACCCTGATAGGTATCAAGCGCAC
>Ga0196970_1002261_pt1 | contig 10363 bp, 9 predicted proteins | sample S1v_513CmetaG_FD_148672 | JGI IMG/M metagenome (GOLD analysis project Ga0196970, IMG submission 148672) | Soil microbial communities from Anza Borrego desert, Southern California, United States - S1+v_5-13C | ecosystem: Environmental > Terrestrial > Soil > Desert | place: USA: California... | reverse complement strand
ACAAGAAGGGAGGGACGGATCAAAAGGATTTAAATTATTCGGAAAAGAAAAATCTTCAGGAACTGTAGGCCTAGGTTGAGCGTCATCGTAATATCTTAATTTCCAAAGCAATAAATCCCATAGAGTACGTCGAATATTTTTAACGTGAGGATTGGAATAGCGTTTCGATAACATAATAAAGCCTTAAGGATATTCTACATGACGCAATACAAAATCGTTTTAAAAATCCAGGAACTATAAAATAATTAAAATCGATTTTCTAATTACATTTTGTGCGAGGCGCACCTATGTTAGTATTAACGTCTGTTAATCTGGAAAATAAACAAATTTTATTTAATATCAAGAGTTTCTCTAAAACAAATAGCTTTCCAAGATTTTTAAATGAAGGTGTGATATATTGGATCTTAAAATATTACTGTTCATAATATGAAAAATTCTACTCATTTAACCCGCTATCCTGAAGGGAGTATCCGCGAATTGTGGACCATTTCGTTCCCTTTGATGATCTCTTCTTTAGCTTCTCTTTTCATGATTTTTACTGACCGTATTTTTCTAGCCCACTACTCGCTAGGAGCGCTCAATGCCTCTGTCAATGCAGGAACTTTAGCGTGGGCGTTAATGTCCGGCGTGGGAATGATTACGGCCATGTCAGAAATTTTTGTAGCTCAATACAATGGAGCTAAAAAATATACCCAAATAGGCGTTCCTATTTGGCAGATGATCTGGTTTTCTCTTCTCTCCTTCGCTTTTTTTATTCCTATGGCTATTTGGGGAGCTCCTTCTATTTTTCAAGGAGATCTTTATGCCGATATGGAAATTCAATATTTTCGCTGGCTTATGTTTTTCTCTCCCAGTTATGCCCTCATGACAGCTTTTGCCGGATTCTTTATTGGGCGGGGCCAAACAAAAGTCATGATCTGGCTCGCCATTGTTGCTAATTTACTCAACATTTTGCTCGATGTGATTTTGATTTATGGAATTCCGGGATGGGTTCCTGAGTTAGGGGTTCAAGGGGCCGCTATTGCAACTTGTTTTGGTTATTTTTTTGAATCCGCTGTTTTGGCCTTCCTTTTTCTAAAAAAAGAAAATAGAAACTTATTTGGAACTTGGAACTGGCGCTGGAATTGGGATGAGATGGTGAAATGCTGCAAAGTGGGATTTCCTCAAGGAGTTTTTTGTTCTTTAGAAATTTTTGGATGGGCTGTTTTTTACTGGATGATGACCTCTTTAAGCGAAAAACACATCACCATTTCTAGTATTTGCCAAAGTTTTACTATTCTTTTCTCCTTCTTCTGTGATGGACTGAGCCGAGGCTCTGCGGCGGTTGCTGGAAATTTAATCGGAGCTAAAAAGCATGGCATGATCAATCAGGTTCTCAAGTCTGCTCTCATCTTGATGTGCTGCTTTGCATTAGCGACCTCTTTTTTACTGGTAGTAGATCCGGTAGATACAGCCAGAGTGTTATTCTTTGGTCATTTTGAATCAGGACATATCACAGGAAAGATCGATCCTACTCTTATAGAGTCTCTCAAAACTTGTATGACCTTAGCTTTCATCTATATTTTCTTCGATGGGCTTCGTTGGGTTTTAGGCGGGATTCTAATTGCAGCCGGAGATACTCTTTTTCTTCTGTTTTTCGGCTCTTTATCTGTATGGGTGTTTCTTTTGGCCCCGATTTATTTCATCGTTGTCCAAAACCGCTTAGGAGTCGAATACGCTTGGGGGCTAACAGTGATCTACGCGATTCTTTTTTTTGCTGTTTATTTAGTTCGCTTCAGGAAAGGAACTTGGCAAACTATCGATCTCATCAATCCATCTTCTCATAGTGAAGAAGATAAGCTTCCGAGCGCGCCGTCTTTAGACTTTCAAGATCCATCAGAGTAACCCAACTGTCATTACAACAATACCATTTTCCTGCACTTTCTCTATAAGCTACATAATGGCCTCCCCCATAAGAGCCTAGATGATTCACATGAGCATTTAATCTGTAAGTTGTAGATTCTCCTTCAACTGGTTGAATAGTAATTGTGTCTGGAATTTGTATTTCAATTGAATTTTTAGAAGTCACTTCCGTCTGAAAATCATAAGAAAATCGTTTAATATGAATCCATAATTCTCTAGGAGCTCTCGTATATTGCCTCTCGATATTTTCCGCCCTGTAAAAATCTACTTGATTTGGAGTGATATATACATCGTCTGGAATTTCATGAAAGTAATCTTTAAGCATTTGGTCTAAATTGGGCGTTGAAATAGGCAAAGATAAAATAGAAGTGAGTTGTGTTTTTTGGCTAACTCCTGAAGGATAATCGGGGAGCGGAGGAAGGCCCTGAGTATTATAAGAGGTTCTTTCCTGAATTTCCCAATCTCTGTAAAAGCTGGCAGGAGCTGAGGAAATAATTTGATCTAAAATAGAAGAAAACCCTTCATGAGCATCTTCTTGTTTAGAACTGGAAGAATTTATACTTGTATTAGAAAAACTAGCAACCATTTCACGGATTTTTTGAGAAGGAAAATCAACTATTTTTTTTCCCTCTTCAATAGTCCTATCATAAGCTTTATAAAATTCTCTCAAGGGAAGAAGCGTGTTCGGTAAACAAGAAGATTTTCTAATAAAATCTGAAGCCCATTTACTTGATAAAAAAAGTTGAAGATCTGCATTGAGCCAACAATTATTACTTATATTTTTAATTCCTCTCGGAATTTCCGGAGAAGACGCGATTGAAGTTCCTAAAGAAGGCTCTAAAGGAATAGATGAGGGGAAAAAAGAAGCCGCAAGAAAAGCAGCTCCTACAGCTACAGGGGCCACTACAACTGCTGTATAAGCAGCTGGAGTTAGCGCTGCAGCCATTAATATGGCGGAAAAAACGAAAAGAACGCGAACAGCTAATTGTAATACTTTAATAGCAAGATCCTTATAAGGAGAAGATCGATCTTCTGTATGATGGGGAGGAGAAACAGAAGAGGAGGATACTGAAGAAACCATTACGAGCTACCTCATAGCTATTTATTTAAAATAACTGGGCAGGAGTCGATCAGACTCGAATCCCCAAAAAATTGAAGAGGACCTGGATACCGATAATGGTCTTCAACAGCCCAGAGCTTTTTTAGGTGCCTATATTTTACAAAACAAACCCCATTAATATCTACTAAGCTCTTCTCTATAACAGGCTTTTCTTTCCCTTTGCGCACTTCCAATCGCATGAGCTCGATAATAGGGACAGCTTTGGCCCTCCACTCCTCTGATTGTGAAGATAAATTTTGAAAAGAGCAAATGACACCAGTCAGACCATCGCGGATAGCAAGAGAAGCCAAAAGACCTAAAGAATAACAATAATTTGCATCGAAATTAGAGGGAAAACAAGCTCTACCTTCATAACCTAAAAAATGCCTTTGAGGTGAAAATTTTCCTTTATAAGAGGTTCTTCTTTTCAACTCTTGAGTCACCCTTTCTATTAATAATTCATCTGTATCAATTTGAGCTAATTTCATATTTCCATGAGGATCTCGATCAAAAAGGAGCTGTTTTTGAATTTTCTCAGGAAGTGTTAAAAAAAGATTTCTATGCGGATCTTGAAGCCGCTCTACGATTTTCTCAAAAGAAGACGATCCTTCTTGAATCAACTGATTTAATTGAGAAATTAAGGACTGCATTTCCGGGATAAACTCAATGAGTCCTTCAGGAATTAGTATCACTCCATATTCTTTACCTTTTTCAAATCTCAGACAAATTAAGTCAGCAATTTCTTTGACAATTTCTTCTAAACTTTTTTTCTCTTCTGCAATCAAGGCTAAATTAGGCTGAACATTCAAAGCGCACTCCAAGCAAATATGAGAAGCCGATCGTCCCATCAGTTTAATGAAGTGGTAATATTTCTGAGCAGACAATGCATCTCGAGCGATATTTCCAATGATTTCAGAATAAGTCTTGCAGGCTGTATCAAATCCAAATGAAATTTCAATGTCTTCACTTCTTAAATCACCATCAATGGTCTTAGGGATTCCCACTACTTTCGTCTGACACCCCTTCTCTAGAAAATATTCAGCTAAAATGGCTGCATTGGTATTTGAATCATCCCCTCCAATAACAACCAGTCCATCCAAGTCCTGTTGCTGACAGGCTTTCAAAGCCTTATTGAGATGCTCTTCTGTCTCAATTTTCCCCCTTCCCGTGCCCAGAAGATCAAAACCTCCTTGATTGCGAAAAAAGCCAACTTCTTTTTCCTGAAGCTCTTTATAAGAGCCCTGCAGCAAACCCTCCACTCCCCCTAAAAATCCAAGCAAGCGAGATTTTGGATGAATGGTTTTTAATCCATCCAAAAGAGCTGCAATCACATTATGTCCTCCTGAGGCAGGACCTCCTGAAAAAAGGACGCCTACAGTCAAAGGAGACGACTTTGTTGACTTCACTTCTTCTAAACCAAAAGGTTTTTGATCCCACGTTTTAGGAAAAAAAGGACGCAAAGAGTCTAAGCATTTCTTTTTTTTCTTTAACTCTTTGAATACTACTTGATTGAGGTCTTGCAAGAGCCGAGGAATTTTAGGTTTGTATTCAAGTCGTTTTTGTTGCAACCAGCTCATTGTGCTCATGTGAGTTCCTCTATAGATAAATGATTGATTTGGTTATACTCTAAGTCACAAAATGACTGAAATCAAAATTTCTTTACCTAATATTGCTGATGGAGAGGACAAAAGTCTTCCCTTTAAAAACCGAATAAGGAAAAACTATCGCCATATTCGAAAATGGGCCAAACGCACCCAAACAAATTGTTTTCGCATCTACGATTTGCACATCCCTCAATACCGTTTAGCGATTGATTTTTATAACGAAAGGTTCTCTGTTCAATATTTTGCTCCCTCAAGAGAGTTAGAAGACCCTCCTTCTGACTTGGTTGAAGAAACAGAACAGACCCTCGTTTCTCTTTTTAATGTAGCTCCCGATTCAATCTATTGGAAAACCCGCTTTAAAAGAGAAAAAACCGAACAATACGAAAAATTAGATAAATCTAAAGATACATTCACCGTTCTTGAATATGGAATCCAATTCAAAATCAATCTAGTCGATTATCTCGACACCGGTCTTTTTTTAGATCATAGAGAAACGAGAAAAATGGTAGCTTCTCTAGCGAAAGGCAAAAGGCTATTGAATCTTTTCGCTTATACTTGCTCTTTCAGCGTCCATGCAGCAGCTATGGGCGCCAGTTTTACCAAAAGCGTAGACATGTCGAATACCTACACCTCTTGGGGAGAAGAGAATTTTCTTCTCAATGAGCTTTCTCTTAAAAACAATGAAATTGTAAGAGCCGATTGTCTTAAGTTCCTTGAAAATGAAGTGAGATCTGGGATCCGATACGATATCATTGTTATTGATCCCCCCACCATATCTCGCTCAAAAAAAATGGATCAAATGTTTGATATTCAAAAAGACTACATTTTTCTTATAGAAAAATCACTGAAACTTCTCAATCAAGGCGGCGTGATTTTCTTTAGTACTAATTCTCGTAAATTCAGCTTCGATACAGATCATTTTAATCATTGCTTTATTGTAGATATCACCGAAAAAACAATCCCTCTTGATTTCTATAAGCCAAAAATCCACCGCTGCTGGAAAATTTCAGCACTTTAGGATTTAAGCCAATCCAATCTCTTTACAAAGATAGACATCTTGGATTGCATGCAAAATCTCAATCCCCTCTTTTCTGGATTTTTGAAAAGCCTTGCGGCCTGAGATCAAGCCCATTCCCCCCGCTCGTTTATTGATGACAGCGGCCACTACAGCGTCATGAAGATCATTTTTCCCTGAAGGTCCACCGGAATTGATCAACCCTATTTTCCCCATATAACCGTTCGCTACTTGATAACGAGTTAAATCAATCGGATGATCTGAGCTTAAAGAAGAATACATTGTATCTGAGTATTTACTGAACTTGAGCGCTTTGAATCCCCCATTGCAACTGGGAAGTTTTTGTTTGACGATATCAGCTCCCAAAGTTGCCCCCAAGTGATTGGCTTGACCTGTCAAATCAGCAGCTTCATGATAATCTGTATCTGCAGTTTTAAAGGCTGGATTGCGCAAATAACACCATAAGACAGTAGCCATTCCTAAATCATGCGCCTGAGCAAAAGCCTCGCTAATTTCTCGGATCTGACGGCGACTTTCTGGGGATCCAAAATAAATAGTAGCTCCAACAGCTGCACAACCCATTTCATGAGCCTGTTTTACAGAAGCAAATAAAGTTTGATCGTAAGTGTTAGGATAAGAAAGGAGCTCATTGTGATTGAGCTTTAATAGAAAAGGAATTTTATGAGCATATTTACGAGCTACAATCCCTAGCACTCCTAAAGTGGTGGCTACCGCATTACATCCACCTTCGATGGCTAAACGGATAATGTTTTCCGGATCAAAATACTCTGGATTCGAAGAAAAAGAAGCCCCAGCCCCATGTTCAATGCCTTGATCTACAGGAAGGATAGAAAGATAGCCGGTGCCAGTGAGCCTACCGTGAGAAAAAAGAGACTGGAGACTCTTGAGGACGCCAATGCTTCGATCGCTTTGAGCAAATGTCTGATCAACCCAATCGGGACTTGGGTGATGAAGTTTTTCTTTAGGGATCGTTTTACAGTTATGCATCAATAAAGATTCAGCATCAGATCCTAAAAGAGTCTGCAATTTGGAATAACTCATGAAAAACCTCCTTAAAGAAAAATTCGGTATTTAAGAGACCCTAAATACCGAATTCGAGTGAACAAAATTTCCCAATTATAAACAAGGGAATTAGATCTTGATGTAACGCTCACCTGGTTTGGAGCCGCCAAAGGCCGGTTGCTGCATTTCAGGAGCTGTTGGGAATTGGAAAGGACCCGGATCTTCACCGTTCATAATCTTCTTCACAATCTCACGCCACTTCTCTACCGTCTCTACAAAAAGCGGAGCAAAACGACGTAGCGCTGCAGCATCAACCCCTAAGCCCATATCAATGACGCAGTGCATCAAGATCAGCTCTTCTTTAATAGCCACTCCTACTCCACCACCGGCCATTTGGCCGCCTAACATAGATCCTTCTAAGAGTTTTTCATATAACTTCAAACGGATTCTATCATCTGTAGGTAAACCGTCGAGAATCGGCGAGTAAAGATAGAGACGATCTGAATTGCGCTCATAAGTAATATGGAGAGAAAAGGTATTGTCAATACCTAAAATACAGGTTGAGTTTTCGTCAAAATCCAGTCCTTCTAGGTTGAGCTCTTTTCCAAATTCCTTCAGGTTCGCTTTGGCATTTTCGTAAGACATTAGTTTCCTCCAAATTTTTTAATAGGATAGCTATATAAATAACAAAAGGCAAGCTACCTGTATAATTGTTTATAGACTAGCTAGCAAGAGAAATATCAAACCATCCTAAATGGACGCACTCACCCCTGCGCTCTATAAAAGTTTACCTCATTCAGAAGTAAAAATCAATGTAAATTAAACCATAATTGCAATATGGATAAATTATATCTATCTTGAAAATAAGATCTATTGTGCGGCTATTCATGTTAGAGAATATTAAAGTATCTCCAGGAAGCCCTTATCCCTTAGGGTTTTCTTGTCAGGGAAATCAGGCAAATTTCTCCCTTTTTTCCAGTCATGCAACTCAAGTAAAGCTAGTTTTATTTAACGGGATAGAGAAAAAAGAGATCCCTTTGGTCTCAGATAAAAACATCTGGCACATCGGCATAGAAAACCTCCCTGAAGAAACTGAGTATGCTTTTCAAGTAGAAGGAGCTCCGGATCTACAAAAAGGGATTCTTTTCGCTCAAAACTATCTTGCAGATCCCTATTCCAAAGTTCCCTCTAGTTCTTCTCGATGGGGAGAAGGAATCGGCTCTTTAAAATCTCGATGCAGCGTCCCCCCACCTTTTGATTGGCAAGGAATCTTACCTCCACAAATTCCGAAAAAAGATCTCATCATTTATGAAATGCATGTTAGAGGCTTTACGCAACATCCATCGAGCTCTACATCCCATCCCGGCACATTTTTAGGCATAATTGAAAAAATTCCCTATCTAAAAAAACTGGGTGTCAATGCAGTAGAACTCATGCCCATTTTTGAATTCAATGAACTCCAAGAAGACCGAAGACTGAACTATTGGGGCTACAACCCTCTTTACTTTTTTGCCCCTATGCGTCGATTTGCATTCCAAGACCCTATCTTAGAATTCAAAACTTTAGTTAGAGAGCTACACAGAAACGGTATCGAGGTATTTCTAGATGTTGTTTACAATCATACAGGCGAAGGAAAAACCATAGATGACTATGTACATTTTAAAGGAATAGACAATCCGGTCTATTACATGGTCAATGAACAGGGGAAATATCGTAATTTTACCGGATGTTTCAATACTTTCAATGTAAATCACCCCATAGTGACTCAGCTCATTTTAGAGAGTCTTCGATACTGGGTTGAGGAAATGAAAGTAGATGGATTCCGATTTGATCTAGCCTCTATCTTCAACCGAGGATGCGATGGCCGCCCCATAAATCCCTCGCCTATACTTCAGGCAATCACTTCCCATCCCGCTTTTAAAAACACTAAACTCATCGCTGAACCATGGGATGCAGTGCAGCTTTACCAACTAGGTGCTTTTGCAAAGTTAGGGCATTGGTCTGAGTGGAACGGCTTATTTAGAGATTGGGTAAGACGCTTCATCAAAGGAACAGACAAATCTGCAGGAGACTTTGCAAAAGTACTCTGCGGCAGTCAATTTCTTTATGGATCTACAAATCCTTTAAGCAGCATCAATTTCATTACAGCGCATGATGGATTTACTTTAAGAGATTTAGTCTCTTATCAAAAAAAGAGAAATCTCGAAAATGGAGAAAATAACCGAGACGGAAACAACTCCAATGAGAATTGGAATTGTGGCGCTGAGGGAGAGTCGCAAGACCCTATGGTCCACGCTTTGAGAGAAAAGCAAATGAGAAATTTCTTTTTAGCTCTTTTCTTAAGTCAAGGCATTCCTATGCTAAAAATGGGAGATGAATATGGACATACCTCTCGAGGAAACAACAATCCTTATGTACAAGATAATGAACTCAGCTGGTTTCTTTGGGACGAACTAAAACAACAATCTTCTCTATTTGAATTTGTATCTTCTTTAATTGCTTTCAGAAAACGACATGTGGATTTTTTTCACGATCATTTTTTAGGTAACGAAGACATTGAATGGCATGGAGCACAACCTTATCAACCCAATTGGAGCGATAGCTCGCGATTGGTTGCATTCACATTGAAAGGACCTTCTTTTTTATATGTAGCTTTTAATGCAGCTTACTTTTCTCAAACAGTTCATTTACCACCTAACATTTTATGGAAGGAAGTTGTTAAAACAGAAAAACCTTGGGACCAACATCATTTTAATGATCCGGAAAAAGGAGCTGTTATTTCCTCTGTTGAATTAACACCTTATTCAGTATTTATTGCAAAAGGATCTAGCTTGAAAGAAAATCGTTTGATATGATCAAACTAATTTTTCTGGAGGGTTTGAATGCGTTATTTACCTATACTTATTATTGGTCTTCTCTTCGGCTGTGGGCAAAAAAATAATACAACCACCCGCTATCATGAAGACGGGAGAGCAAAACCGGTTGTTGCTATAGCTCCTCTTTTAGACACCACATCTTTTGACGTTCCTTGGAGCATTTCTGAAGAGATCACATCCACACTAACGCGCCAAATTTCTCAAACTAATCAAATCTTTGTCTCTTCAAGAGATGATTTTGCAATCGCCGAAAACCCTTTTGGCAATGATTTTTCTTGGATGAAACAAGAATTTGAGCCACATGAATTTGTAGTTTTTCTAGAACTCGTAGAACATGAAATTATCCCTGTTGGGAAAGAAAAAACTACGGCATTTCCTCAAGAAGTATCTAAAAATCTCAAAATGGGCATCCGAATCCGCGTAATGGATTTAAGAGGAGCGACCCCCAAAATTGTTCTGCAAGAGATGATTCGCGACAGCTATTATATTCCTAAAACTCTCATTCCAACAGATTATAACGTGGTTGTTTGGGGAAGTGAAAGCTACCAAAAATCTGCTATGGGAATAGCTCACGCTCATATCTCCCAAGAGATTGCATCTAGAGTTAGCGATTACATCCTTTTGGCTAAAAGCCGATGATTCTAGACTTAGCGGGAGCTCTTTTTTTAGGGATGCTTGCCTTCTGTATCCTTTTATGGAGTTGGAAAAAAGGCTTTTTTTTCATTGAAAATGAATTCCGCTCCATTCCTTTGCGCTGGTTCCATCCCGTCTCTGTTTTTGCTATTCATTTGGGAGTTGTTTCCCTCATTCAACCTTTCCTGATTTTAAGTTTAAAAAAAACAGC
>Ga0196970_1002260_pt1 | contig 10365 bp, 9 predicted proteins | sample S1v_513CmetaG_FD_148672 | JGI IMG/M metagenome (GOLD analysis project Ga0196970, IMG submission 148672) | Soil microbial communities from Anza Borrego desert, Southern California, United States - S1+v_5-13C | ecosystem: Environmental > Terrestrial > Soil > Desert | place: USA: California... | reverse complement strand
CAGCTGGGCGCCCGGCCACCGGTCGCGCACCACCGCCGCGTTGGCCGAGGTCACCGCCAGCACGCCGTCGGGCGCCTCGACGGGCGCGTAGACCTGGCCGGCGACCACGACGCCCCTCGCGGCCGCGCGGCCCAGCGCCTCGGCCAGCACGGCAAAGGGCGCGGGAAACAGGTCAAACAGGACGATCTGGCGCGCGCCGTCCAGCATCGCGGCCGCCCGTTCCAGCACCTGGGCGGCGGACTTCAGCTGCCAGGTCCGGTCGTCCGGCGCCGCCGTCTCGATGGCGGCGAGCGACGCCAGGGCCTGCGACCGCCGCTGGTCGAACGCCCCCTGCAGCGCCGCCAGCAGCTCCTCAGGGCGCGCGGCGCGGAAGGTCTTCGGCTCGCCTTCATCGACCAGCACCGCGCCCTTCTGCGTCAGGGCGGCAAGGGCCTGGTAGGCGTTGGCGGGCGCCTTGCCGACCAACTGGGCGGCTCGATAGCCGGTTGACGCCCCGTGCCGGAGCAGTGCGCAGTACAGGCCTGCTTCGGTATCGGTGAAGCCGAGCGCGGCCAGGGCCGCTTCGCCGGGGATGACGGCAGATGTTAGTTGCATGCGCTACTAATACAGCGCGTCCACTCCCCGACGAGTTAAATCGGCGTAAGGCGAAGCCTCAGCGATTGACCGCCCGCATCATGCCCTCGGGGTAGCGGGTCCCCGCCGCCGCGTCGCGCGGGAACACCGCCTCGATGGCGGCGAGGTCGTCGGCCGACAGGCGCAGGTCCGCCGCGGCCGCGTTCTCCTCCAGGGTCTTGACCCGCTTGGTGCCCGGGATGGGCACGATGTCCTCGCCCTGGGCCAGCACCCAGGCCAGCGCCAGCTGTGCGGGGGTGACGTTCCGATCGGCCGCCAGCCGCCGGACTGCGGCGACCAGTTCCAGGTTGCGGGCGAAATTCTCGCCCTGGAAGCGCGGATGGGTGCGACGGGCGTCGTCGGCGTCGAAGTCGTCGGGGGTGGTGATGGCGCCGGTCAGGAAGCCTCGCCCGAGCGGGCTGTAGGGCACGAAGCCGACGCCCAGTTCGCGGCAGGCGTCCAGCACGCCGTCCTCCGGATCGCGCGTCCACAGCGAGTATTCGCTCTGCAGGGCTGTGATCGGGTGCACGGCGCAGGCGCGGCGCAGGGTCTCGGCCGACGCCTCGGAAAGGCCGAGATGGCGGACCTTGCCCTCGGTCACGAGCTCGGCCATCGCCCCGACCGTGTCCTCGATCGGCGTGTTCGGGTCGATGCGGTGCAGGTAGTAGAGGTCGACGACGTCCGTGTTCAGCCGTTTCAGGCTGCCGTCGATGGCGCGGCGCACATTGGCCGGGCTGCCGTCGTTGACCGGCCGGCGCTCGGCGCCCTCGCCGGTGAAACCGATGCCGAACTTGGTGGCCAGGAACGCCTGGTCGCGCCGGCCGGCCAGCGCCCGGCCGACCAGCGCCTCGTTCGTGTGCGGGCCGTAGATCTCGGCCGTGTCGAGGAAGGTGACGCCCAGTTCCAGCGCCCGGTGGATGGTGCGGATGGACTCGTCCTCGGTGCCCTCCCGTCCGCCGTAGAAGGCGCTCATGCCCATGCAGCCGAGGCCGATGGCGGACACTTCGGGGCCGTTGCGGCCGAGACGACGGGTATGCATGGGGAGGCTCCAGCGTGGCGGGTGTGGGCGAGAGGTGGGGATGGCGGGCGCCTCAGCCAACCCGTCGTGCCTTCACCCTCAGGGTGAAGGAGAGAAACTCCGCACCGTCGGCGAATGGTCCAGTGCGTCAGCCTCGACCGGCCCGGTCTTCAGGCTGAGGTGGGCGAACCAGCGGCGGGCGCCGCCGACGTCCTGGTCGGAGACGGGCCGCAGGCGCCCGTCCACCATGGAGGCGCGCAGGGCGGCGAGGCTGACGGAGTTCAGGACGTTGCCGCCGATGACGAAGATCGCCCCCTGGGCCGCGTCGGTCTTCACCACCACGTCGCAGTGCAGCGGCGCGTATCGTCCGAGGTCCGGCCGACGCTCGGCGATGGTGCGATAGGTCGCCTGGCCGCGCGCGCTGCAGAGCAGGTCGCCGGGGACGATATCGCGCTCGCCCAGGTCGTAGGCCTCATAGGCGGCGCGGCCCGGCGTCGCGCGTTCCTCGATGGCCTGGTCGACGTATTCCCAGTGGGCGATGGAGCGGCGGAAGGTCTCGCGCTCGCCCAGGCCCGCCTCGCACATGGTCCAGGAGATGAAGGCGGCCGACCAGGGCTCCAGCCAGCCGATCGTGTCTCCGAAACCGCTGTTCCAGGCGGCGTTCTGCTTGCGGATGACCTCGGCGCCGTCCGGCGTGGCGGACCAGTAGCCGGCCACCGTCGCCAGCACCGCGCCGTCGTCCTCCCATTGGCCCAGCCGCAGGGTGCGCCGGGCCAGGCGCTCGCGGCCGGAGTCGGGGTTGAGCGCGTCCGGCAGGAGGCGCAGGCCGTCGGCGGCCGGGACGAGACGGCGCTCGACGCTCACCTGGTCCAGGGTCTGGAAGCCGAACACGGCCCACTCCTGCACCGCGATGTCGGCGATCCGCCGCCGGGTGTGCGGTCCCAGCGGTCCGACGCGGCAGCCCGGCTGGGCGATGCGGAAGGAGCCCCGCTTGCCCTCGATGCGGTCGGCGGGCGGGATGACATCGAACGCCTCGCGCGGCAGGCGCTGGCGCGTGGACTGGGCCTGGGGAAGCGTCGGCGGCAGGACCGTCGCCGCGAGGGCGATCAGAAGGAGGAGGCCGGCCCGGCTAGTGCGCATCCGGCGCCCGCCAGGAGCGGTCGATGGGCCAGGCCAGGGCGGTCACCACCCCGAACAGGACCAGGCCCATGACGCCCGCATAGACGGCGTTGTCGGGCTCCTGCGCCGGCAGGGCGTACAGCACGGCCAGGCCGCACAGCATGGTCAGGAACAGCAGGGCCGGCCAGGCCGACTGGTGCCCCTCCTTGCGCCGCGCGATCCAGGCGCCGGCGGCGAGCGTCAGCAGCGACATCTCGAAGGCCATCTCGGCCACCGGCAGGTTCCAGAAGCCCAGTCCCACCTTGGGGCCGTCGAACCAGAGGCCGAGGTCCGGCCGGTGCGTGATCCAGTCAAGGATCCAGTGCGAGAAGACCACGCCGCCGATGATCGCGGCGACGCGCCAGGGCACGATCATGCGCGCCAGGGCGGCGGCCAGCACCGACCACAGAACCGCCGCCGGCAGGCTGTGGCTCCAGGGCATGTGCTCCAGCACCAGCTGATTGCCCGGAAGGGACGGGTCGACGCGGAATCGCTCCAGCCCCGCGATCAGGAAGCCGGAGAAGGCCACGTCCAGCAGCTGGGCCGCGCCGACCAGGGTCCACAGCGGCGCGCGCGGCGCCAGGGCCTTGGCGCCGAAGGCGGCGGCGTAGTGTCCGATGAACATGTGACCTCTCCCCCCAGAGGCGCCCGCGGTCAGAGCGGCGCGCAGACCTCATTCAGCCACGTCCGCACGGCGCCGTCGACCTGCGGTCCGACCACCTCGACCACGCGGGCATGGTAGGCGTCCATCCAGGCGCGCTCGGCCGGATCCAGCAGCGAGACGTCGATCAGGCGCCGGTCGATGGGCGCCAGGGTCAGGCTCTCGAAGCCCAGCATCGGCCGCTCGCCGCCCGGGATGTCTTCGGCTGGCGTGACCACCTGCAGGTTCTCGATGCGGATGCCGTAGTCGCCGACGCGGTAGTAGCCGGGCTCGTTGGAGACGATCATGCCGGGCTGCAGGGCGATGTTGTTGGGCGCCTTGGAGATGCGGTGCGGTCCCTCGTGGACGCCCAGGTAGCTGCCCACGCCGTGGCCGGTGCCGTGGTCGTAGTCGAGGCCGTACATCCACATCGGCGCGCGGGCGAGGGCGTCCAGCGCATGGCCGGTGGTGCCCGCCGGGAAGCGGATGCGCGCCAGGGCGATGTGGCCCTTCAGCACGAGGGTGAACTTCTGGCGCTGCTCGTCGGTCGGCTCGCCGACGGCCATGGTGCGGGTCACGTCGGTGGTGCCGTCGAGGTACTGGCCGCCCGAATCGACCAGCAGCAAGGACCCCTTCTCCATCCGCCGGTTGGTGCGGTGGGTCGGGTGATAGTGCGGATAGGCGCCGTTGGGCCCGGCCGCCGAGATGCTGTCGAAGCTGAGGTCCTTCAGTGCGCCGGTCTCCTCGCGGAAGGCCTCCAGCCTGCCGGCGATCTCGATCTCATCGGGCAGGGTCTCCTGCGCCTCGGTCCCGATCCAGTGCAGGAATTTCGCCAAGGCCACGCCGTCGCGGGCGTGGGCGTTGCGGGCGCCCTGGACCTCGACCGGATTCTTGGCGGCGCGGGGCAGGGTGCAGGGGTCCATGCCGCGGACCACCGTCGCCCCGGCCTGCTCCAGCCGGTCGAAGTACCAGGAGGAGGACTGGGCCGGGTCGACCAGCACCTTGCGGCCCTTGAGGCTGTCCAGGGCGGCGGGAAGGGCGTTGGTCGGCTCGAGGCTGACGGCGTTGCCGAGCCACTGACTGAGCTCCGGCGACCACTTGGCCTCGTCCAGGAACAGGCGGGCGGTGCCATCCTTGTTGAGGATGGCCTGCCCGATGGGGAGCGGCGTGCGGATGACGTCGCCGCCGCGCACGTTGAACAGCCAGGCGATGGAGGCCGGGGCGGTCAGGACGGCGGAGTCCGCGCCCATGGTCTCGCCGAGGCGCTGGCGCTTGCTGGCGCTTTCCTCCCCGGCGTACTCGACCGGATGCGGCACCACCTTGGCGGCGGGTTGGGGCGGGCGCTCGGCGGCCCAGGCGGCGTCGAGCGGATTGTCGTTCACGGCCTTCAGCTTCGCGCCCGCCCGCTCGGCGGCGGCGCGCAGGCTCGACAGGCTGTCCGGGCTGTGCAGGCGCGGGTCGTAGCCGATCACGGCGCCCGGCTGGGCGGCCTCGAGGTAGGCGGGCACGCCGCCGTCGACCAGGTCGCGAATCTCGAACAGCGACTTGTCCACCTGGACCTGCACCTGGGCGGTGTAGCGGCCGTCCACGAACACCGCGGCCTTGTCCTTCATCACCACCGCGGCGCCGGCCGAACCGGTGAAGCCGGTCAGCCACGCGAGGCGGTCGTTCGCGGCCGGCAAGTACTCGTTCTGGTGCTCGTCCTCGTGCGGCACGAGGAAGCCGTCGAGCCCCTGCCGGGCCATGGCCTCGCGCATGCGGGGCAGGTGCCTGGAGCCGAAGGAGGGATCGGTGTGTTCGTCGAAGGTCTGGCGCATGGCGAATAGGTAGCGCCGCTGACGGCGGCGCGCCAGTCACCGTCTCCCCCGGTGCGGAGCACCGGGGGAGGTGGCCGCGAAGCGGCCGGAGGGGGAGGGCCGCAAGCGCGCGGCGGCCTGCAACCCTCCCCCTCCGTCGCCTGCGGCGCCACCTCCCCCAGTCGCTGCCGCGACCGGGGGAGGCCGGATTGGGCCGGTCAGCCGCGAAGACGGTCGACGACGAGCAGCGCCGCCAGGCATACGCCCAGCAGGCCGGTCTGGACGACAAGACGCAGGTCAACCCGTTTGAGCGCGGCCTGCGCCGGGTCGCGCGGGTTCACCCAGATGTCGCGGGTCGCGCCGGGTTGCAGCATCGCCAGCGATCGCTCCGCGTCGCGAGCCTTGAGGAAGAAGCTTCGACCCGCCGCCGTCGGATGGACTACGGCTTCCCGCCGACCGTCCAGGTCGAAGGCGCAGACGACCTGCGGCACGAAGCCGTCGGTGCGGACGGAGTCTCCTTCCTGCCGCGGCGGCGCGCCGTCCTCCGCGGCGACGCCCGTCCCGACGATGGTCGCGCGCACCCGCCTCCAGCCGAGGCCCCGGAGCGAGCGATACAGCGGGAGCGCGACGACGACGCCCCACAGCAGAAACACCCAGTACCGCAGCGCCCACTCTTCCAACTGTTCCTCCCCAGAGCTGTGAAAGCGCAGTGACTGTTTGGCGGATCATCGACCGGTGCGGACGAGCGACCATGGGCCGTCCCCCCAAACAGTCACCTCCAGCGGTGACTACCCCCGGCGCTCCAGCACCAGCGTCGCCCAGGCGTCGCGGTGGATGCGGGTGACGACGCGGAATCCCTTGGAGAGGTAGGCGGCTTTCACGCGGCGTTCCTGGGTGCGGAGCAGGCCTGAGAGGATGGCGATGCCGCCCGGCTTCAGCGCGTCGTGGATGTGGCGCGACAGGGCGACCAGGGGCGGGGCCAGGATGTTGGCGAAGACGAGGTCGTAGGGACCGTGGCGCGCCACTTCGCGGTCGTTCAGGCCGAAGGCGTGGACGAAGCGGGCGTTGGCGGCGTTCAGCCTGGCGTTCTCGTTGGCGATGCGGACGGAGGGCTCGTCGATGTCGGTGCCGACGGCGATGCGCGAGCCCGTCCGGGCCGCGGCGATAGCCAGCACCCCGGTGCCGCAGCCCACGTCCAGCACGCGCTCGAAGCGGCGGCGCTTCAGCAGGTCGTCGAAGGCCTTGAGGCAGCCGGCGGTGGTGCCGTGGTGGCCGGTGCCGAAGGCGGCGCCCGCGTCGATCTTCAGCGAGACGGCGTTGGGCGGACGGCGGCCCTCGTCGTGGGCGCCGTAGACGAAGAAGCGGCCTTCCTCCACCGGCGGCAGGCCGGACAGGGCCATGGCCAGCCAGTCGGAATCCGCCAGTTCCTCGGTCACGACCTTGAGCGCGTCGAAGCCCTTGAGCGCCGCCTCGATGCCGCGCGCCTCGTCGCCGTCGTTGGGGAAGGCGTCGATGCGCCAGATGCCGCGGTCCTCGTCCTCCTCGAGGATCGAGTAGGTCGCGCCCTCCAGCAGCGGGTTGGAATCGAGCGCCGCGGCGGCGGCCTCGGCGTCGGCGCGGGGACCGCGGGCGATTATTTGAACGGCGGGTTCTGACATTTGCAAAGGTTTGAGTATGCTCCCGAGTCGGGATTAGCGCGGATGACGCGTCGGCGCACCGCAAAACAGGGTTGGCATCATGGCGACGACGACGAAGGGAACTGCCAAGGGCGCTGCGAAGCCGAAGGCGGATGCGAAGGCCAAACCGGCGGCGGCTGCCAAGCCCGCGGCCACGAAGGCGCCGGCCGCCGCCAAGCCGGCAAAGGCCGCAGCCGCGCCCAAGGCGGCTGCGAAGCCCGCCGCAACGAAGCCGGCCGCCAAGGCTGCGCCCAAGGCCGCCGCCAAGCCTGCGGCCGCGGCAAAGTCGCCCAAGCCGGCTGCGAAGTCGGCTCCGAAGGCCGCGGCCAAGCCCGCCGCCGCGAAACCAGCCGCCGCAAAGCCCGCCGCCTCCAAGGCTCCTGCCAAGCCCGCGGCCGCCCCGAAGGCGTCCAAACCCGCGGTGGCCAAGGCCGCCGCTCCGAAGGCGGCCAAGCCCGCTGCGAAGCCCGCCGCCAAGCCCGCCGCCAAGCCGGCGGCGGCTCCGAAGGCCGAAGCGCCGAAGCCGGCCGCCGCCGCGCCCGCGGCAACCTCGGCGGCCGCCCCGGCTCCCAAGCCGGCGGGCGACAGCAAGCCGCTGTCGACTTCGTCTTCCTCCTCGTCGAGCAGCGCCAGGAAGCCGGAGCCGAGCTTCGTCGGCCGTATCCTCGACGTCATCTTCGGCAAGAAGAAGTAGACGGGCGGAGGCTCAGTCCTCCGACTGCATCAACTCCGCCATGAGGCGATCACGAGGGTCTGGCGACATCGCCAGGCCCTCGATGACTCCGGCCCGGTCCCGCTCCGGCTTGTTCTGGCCGAGCTTGCGGCGGGCCTCGATGCGCGTGACCCGCATCTCCACGCCGACGATGCCGCGCAACAGACGCTCGACATAGTCGGCCGGCGCGTCGGCGATGGACCAGGGCCGCGGGCGGCCAGCCTCGTGCCGCTCCGACAGGCGGGCCACGGCGTCCAGCAGCCGGCCCCGATCCTCGAACCACTCCAGCGTCCCGTGCAGGTGCACGGTCTCGTAGTTCCAGGTCGGCACCTGGCGGCCGTCGTCGGCCTTGGAAGGATACCAGTCGGGCGAGACATAGGCTTCCGGTCCCGGCAGTATGGCCAGGGCCTCGCCGTCGCCGGCGCCTGCGCGCTGGGGGTTGCTGCGCGCCATGTGGCCGAGCAGCCGGCGGTTGGCGGCGTCGTACAGGAAGGGCAGGTGGGTGACCGCGAGGCCGCCGGGCCCGTGGGTCACCAGCATGCCCAGGCGCACGCGGCCGACCATGGCCTCGATCACGGCGGGATCGTCGACGACGAAGGCGGCGGGCGGGTACATGCCGCCGTTCTACACCTGCCGCGGCCGGCGTGAATTCACTTGAAGCTTCGCCGCGTTTCCAGGGCCCAGCCGGGGTGCGCCGGGCGGGGCAGGGCGGGCCCCGCCGCCAGCCGGACGGGGGCCGCCTTTCGCTGGGGGGCGGGCACTGGCGCCGCCGCCGGCGCGACGGGTCCAAAGCGGCTGGCCAGCACGACGATGGCCAGCACCCAGGTCATGTTGTGATGGAGCAGCAGCACGCTCTCGGACAGGCTGACGACCCCCAGCGTGATCAGGGCGCCCACGGCCCAGTACCCCTCGCGCACCCCCAGGGTCGGCAGGCGAACCAGGGTGGCGATCACGGTGATCATGGCCGCAAGTCCGATCACGGCGACGCCGACCCAGCCCAGCTGCAGCAGGACCTCCATCCAGCCGTGGTGGGCCGACGGCACCGGCCACTCGTTCTGGAACCGGATCCAGTCGGCCTGGATGGAGTCGGGCTTCCAGAAGGCGGCGTAGCCGAAGCCGAAGGTCGGCCGCTCCTCGATATAGCGCCACATGGCGTCCCAGATCTGGGTGCGGCCGGTGAGCGAGGGGTCCTTGCCCAGCAGGGCGTAGAACTGGTCCTTGAAGGCGGTCACGGCGGCGAAGCCGACGCTGAGCGCCACGGCCCCCATCCAGCCCAGCACGACGGCGGCGGCCGGCCCGACCTTGCGCAGGATATGCAGGCCGATGATCGCTCCGCCGCCGGTCAGCAGGCAGAGCAGGCTGGTCTTGGACTGGCTGCCCAGCATCATGAAGGTGCAGAGGACCAGCGCGGCGACGCCCAGGCGGCGTCCGGGCGCGCCGGAGACCAGCAGCGCCAGGGCGGCGATCGCGCCGCTGAACATCATCATCCCGGCCTGGTTCTTCTCGTACCAGATGCCCCGCCACATGCCGGCGTTGACGTCGTCGTGGATGCCGTAGCTGGGCAGGGCAGCCACGAAGATCAGGCTGAGGATCGCCATCAGCATGAAGGCCCAGCACAGCAGGCGCAGCAGCCGGGCACCGCGGAAGGCCGCGGCCAGGTAGACGCCGAACAACATGCTGATGGTCACGGCGATCCAGCGCCGGATGGTCACCTCGGGGAAGATCGACCACAGGGAGGAGACCCAGCAGAGGAAGCTGATGGCGCCCACCACCAGCAGGGCCGGCCACAGTCGCGTGATGCTGGGCGCGCGCCGGATCGCCAGGACCAGGATGGCCGCGTAGGCCGGATACCAGATGAGGCGCAACGCCGGCGACTCGCCCTGGTCCGGCGCCAGGATCGGCCCGATCAGGGCGCCCGTCATCATGACGATGACGACGATCGACGCCACCCACTCCCAAGGCGCAGGAACCACGTCGGCGACGACGGGCTCGGCGTTGGCGGGGCGGGCGCGGTACATGACCGGACCGTGGTCGGCTTTGGTTAAGGGGCGATTGATTCCGGGCCGCGGCGGAACGCCCTCAGCCCTGCTTCTCCACGAAGCTGTCGATGACCTTCTTCTCACCGGCTTTGTCGAAGCTGACGTTGAGCTTGTTGCCCTCGACCGACTTGACCGTGCCGTAGCCGAACTTCTGGTGGAATACCCGGTCGCCGCGGGACCAGCCCGACGAGGCGGACGGGTCGGCGGTGGCGACGAGCCGGCCCTCGCCCTCGATGACCGGCTGGCGCGAGCCGCCGCCGGCCGTGCCGAAGCTGCCGCGGGACTGGGCGCGCTTCCAGCCGGGCGAGGTGTAGCCGGAGCCGAACGACGGCGCCTCGTCCCAGCGCGACTTCACTTCCTGCATGCCCGGCCCGCCGCCGTAGTAGCCGGTGTCCGACGCCGCCTCGACGTGCTCCAGCGGCAGCTCGTCGACGAAGCGCGAGGGCAGCTGGGAGGTCCAGCGCCCGTAGACCTGGCGGTTGGCGGCGAAGCTGATGCGGGCCTGCTCGCGTGCGCGGGTGACGCCCACGTAGGCCAGGCGGCGCTCCTCCTCGAGGCCCTTTTCGCCCTTCTCGTCGATGGAGCGCTGGGACGGGAACACGCCTTCCTCCCAGCCCGGCAGGAAGACCAGCGGGAACTCCAGCCCCTTGGCGCCGTGCAGGGTCATGATCTGCACCGCATCCTCGCCCGCGCCGCGGTCGAGGTCCAGCACCA
>Ga0196970_1002259_pt1 | contig 10382 bp, 5 predicted proteins | sample S1v_513CmetaG_FD_148672 | JGI IMG/M metagenome (GOLD analysis project Ga0196970, IMG submission 148672) | Soil microbial communities from Anza Borrego desert, Southern California, United States - S1+v_5-13C | ecosystem: Environmental > Terrestrial > Soil > Desert | place: USA: California... | reverse complement strand
ACTATACCTTACCCTCATGCTGTTGGAATGGGGAATGAAATAAATCCTGATATAACAAGAGCTTCACTTTTGATCAGGGCAAATGTTCTGTGCAGGGGATTTTCAGCTGTAAGGCCTGAACTGATACAGAGAATGCTGGCGATTTTCAATGCCGGTATTTCTCCGGTTGTACTTGAACTAGGCTCAACAGGGTTAAGTGATTTAGGACCTTTAGCACAAAGTGCAATGGTAGTAGCAGGTCTTGAGGAAGCGGAAGTAATTTATAAGGGAAAGCGCAGAAAGGCGAGAGAGTGTTTTCTGGAAGCGGGTCTTGAAATGGTTTTTCCGCTGGAATGTAAAGAAGTCCTGGCACAGATGAATGGTTCCACAATGACTCAATCGATAGCAGTATTCGCATGCTATAATATGCAAAAGCTTCTCTGTATTGAAAAGGAATTGGAAAAATCAATCAATGATGATGCAAGAATCTCTCTGGATTCCCAGGAACAAGTTTATTCAGCAGTGGAGCATTCCTTCAAATTCATACGGCAAGTTGTTAACTTTGAAAACAATATATCCTGTGACAATCCGCTTTTATTTAAAACTGATAATGGAGATTACGAGCCGGTTATGGGCTGCAATTGCAGCAATACACAGGTGGGGTTTGTCCTTGATCTGATGAATATCCTTGTGGCGGAAAAATCCAACTATATCCATGAGATGATCTGCCGATTGGAAACGAAGCAATATAGGATGAGAAAGCTGAGGCCGCTTTCATCAGCTTTAGTAGAGGAAATAAAAGCGCTTTGCCTTCCGGCAAGTGCTGACTCAATTCCTACAAAAGGGAACCAGGAAGATCATGTTGAGTTTAGTTATGGGGCTGCCAGAAAGGCCATGAAAGCAGTAAAGTTATACAAATTGCTTTTGTCTTGCCTCATTGATGCAGTTTTAAGCATAAGGACATATAAGAAGGATGAGACTGACCCCGGACTTTTACAGAATATAGAAGAGTATCTTGATACCATTAAGGAGAGCAGGCCTCAGGTAAAAAGGCTGGAAGCGATTGAAGAATACCTTGAGAAACACTTCGCCATGATTGGTCTGGCATAATAATAAACTTTGAGCTAGGCATTTATCAATGCCTGGCTTTTTCGTTTCATATGGCACAAACAGTTAATTCTGAGTCAGACACTATGATCTACTTAACAATAATTACAATATATACTATAATATTCATATTGTAATTATTGTTCGGCAGCTATAAATAAGCTATGGGGAAGTGAGATATTGAACATATTGATTGCTGAAGATGAAGATGATATCAGAAATCTTTTGAAGCTGCAGCTTGAGCAGGAGGGGTACTCGGTATTTGCTGCAAAGGATGGTATAGAAGCCTTGGAGGCTATACAGAGCAAAGACATCAACCTTGCTATTCTTGATGTTATGATGCCGCGACTGGATGGCTTCAATCTGTTGAGAAAAGTCCGCCAGACAAGCAACATTCCCGTAATATTCCTCACAGCCAGAGGTGATGATATGGACAAAGTCCTGGGGCTTGGGATTGGTGCGGATGACTATCTTGTAAAGCCGTTTAGTATGGCTGAGTTGCTCGCGAGAGTTGCAGCACAACTTAGAAGGAATCTCGAATACTCTTCCCAAAAGGCGCAGGCTTTCTCCAAGATAGAGCATGGCAGTTTATGCCTGGATAAAGATGCCTGCTGCATCTACAAGAACAATGTGATGATGGAATTGAATGCAAAGGAATTCATGCTTTTGAAGCATCTTATGGAGAATCCCGAGAGGGTTTTTACCAAAAGACAGTTATACATGGCAGTGTGGAATGAGGACTCATATTATGATGACAACACCATTATGGTGCATATAAGCCATATCAAAAGCAAGATAGAGAAGGATCCGAAGAATCCGGAGTATATCAAGACAATAAGGGGCATCGGGTATAAGTTCTGCAAACAGGGTGAGGGAAGTATATGAACAGAAAAATAGAAAGCCAATTCCTTTTAAGCTATGTGCTTATGTTTTTTATCTCCACCATAATAGCTGTATCCGCATACATTCTGTTAGGGTTTGCAAATGACATAGCATCCAAGGACCTTGTAAAAAACCACTATACTGCGAAAAGCCTTATGAGGGATGATTATTGGGATATTGACACAAAGCCGATTATTGAAAATGGCGGCGGTGTTCAGGTGATCAATCACAATTATGAGGTAGTTTTTTCAGCAGGGATCAATACTATACGGAAGGACAAGCTTACTACGGCAGAGTTCACAGATTTTTTAATGAAGACCAACAGTAGGGGGATGCCTTTCGGCTACAGCATTGAATACAATTCAGAAAAACAGTTTTGGCTGGTGGTGACATTTCCGACCTCCATAAGAATTGATTTCGCTGTGGTGCACAATAGGGAGTACCCATCGGTTGATATGAAGCATGTAGCTGTTATTTTTGCATTGGTTGCCTTGTTCTATTTGATACTGATTGCAATAAGCACCATAGTATATTCAAAACTGGTATCTATAAGTGTTATAAGCCCTCTTAAAAGCCTTTGCAATAGTGCACATCGCCTGAAAGAGGGAGATTACTCCTCAAGGGTGGAGCTTAACCTGAAAAATGAGTTCGGAGAATTGGAAAGCATATTCAACGAAATGGCACAGCAAATCGAACAGGAAATATCTCTAAGGAAACAGTCGGAAGAAAACCGTAAAAGGTTAGTGCTGGACATATCACATGATCTTAAAAATCCCCTTTCAAGTATTATGGGCTATGCAGAGTACTGCAAAAACAGGCCTGAACTGTCAGAAGAAGAGCGAAGCATGTATATGAATATCATATATGAGAACAGCCTGCGAGCAAACAATTTGATCAGTGACCTATTTGAACTGTCTAAAATGGAAAGCACTGAATATATAATAAAAAAGACCAAAGTAGACATATGTGAATACCTGAGAGAGGAAATAGGGGCTTTTATAACAAGCTTTGATAAGGCCGGGTTTACTTACGACTTTCACATACCTGAAAAAGAAATCTTCCTTTGGATTGATACAAAGCAAATGGATAGAGTATTCCAAAATCTTGTTGACAATGCAGTGCGGTACAACCCTAAAGGAACAAAGGTTGAGATCAGGTTATATGAACAGCAGGATGAGGCAATTATTGTATTCAAGGATAGTGGAATAGGAATCCCGGCAGAGGTTGCAAAAGATATATTCCAGCCCTTTATGAGGGTGGATTGTGCGAGGAATTCACAGGCAGGAGGTACAGGCCTTGGGCTGGCGATAGTTGAAAAAATCATTTCAGCTCACGGAGGCAGTATTAGCCTTAATACAGATGAACACAGCGGGTGTACGTTCATAATCAGAATTCCCAAAATTTAAGATAGATTTAAGATTAAGAACAGCTTCATTTAAGCATAATCTGTTATTTTATTAACAGGGATGGGAAATGGGGCTGTTTTCATTTTTGAGAGAAAAAGCTCATAAAATTTTCCGAGGACAGACATTAGTTCCCTAAATATTGGAGGCGGATAAATGAGAAGGCTGGCTTTTATGTTAGCTGCTGTTTCAGTCATTGCTGTTTCAACAGTTTTTATTGGTTTTAGCAAACAGTCATATATTGAGAAAAAGTCTGAAGAATTGGAGCTTCATAAACTGAAGGCACGTGTTACTGCTTTTGTGAATGTCAATGTTGTACCGATGAATCAAGAGGTGATTCTGAAGAATCAGACTGTAATAGTGGAAAACGGATTTATAAAGGTCATCGGCAGTAAGGATGCTGTTAAGGTACCCCAGGGTGCACTTATCATTGAAGGGGAAGGTAAGTACCTGATGCCGGGATTGATTGACATGCATGTGCATCTTGCATTCAGTACCAATGATTTGCTGCTTTATGTGGCAAATGGCGTAACAAGTATCAGAAACATGGCGGGCTATACAGGACCGGGGCTGAACCCGCTGCTACAGGTGAATAACCACTTGGAATTGAAAGAAAGAATCCTTGCAGGGAAGCTTTTGGGACCGGATATATTCTCTGCCGGGCAGATCCTGGAAAGCAAGAAGGGCCCATCCTTTGTAAAGCCCCTCTACGTAGCTGTCGATACTGCTGAACAAGCTGAAAAGGCAGTAAAAGAGACTAAGGAAAAGGACTTTGACTTTGTAAAGGTTTATAATAAGATTCCGCTGGATGCCTTTAAGGCTGTTTTGGCTTCTGCAAAAGAAAACCATATAAGGGTAGTTGGGCATGTACCGCATGCAGCCAATTTGGAAGAGGTTTTGCGTGAGAAGCAGCTCTATACAATCGAGCATCTCAATGGTTATATGAATCCTTTTGGCGGCTTTAAGATACCTGAAAACAAGGTAGTAGAATATGCAAGACTGACAAGTGAGGCGGGCGTCTGGAACTGCCCTACAATCGTTGTATGGCAGAATATCCTCCCTCAAAATAAACTGGATAGCAGTGACAAAAATATTTATATGAAATATACATCACCCTTAGCACGAAAGAAATGGCGCAGCAATATAGAAAGCTTCAATAAGAAGATTGCTGCTGGCTTTGAAGGATACGAAAGGACCCCATCAGAGCATATCGGTGATTATATGCTGCTGACGAAAGAACTGCATGAGGCAGGAGCAGGAATCCTGCTGGGTACAGACTCAGGGACCTTAAATGTCATACCAGGCTATTCCATTCATCAGGAACTGGAAAACTTGGTCAGAGCAGGACTCACCCCTTATGAGGCTATTCGTGCAGGAACAATTGATGCAGCGCTTTGCTTGGAGAAACTGGAGAAGCTGGGTACTGTTGAAGTGAATAAGCAGGCTGATCTGGTTTTGCTTGAAGCAAATCCTTTAGATAGTGTTAAGAATATTGATATGCGTTTGGGTGTAATGGTCAACGGAGTATGGCTTCCCCAGGAGACTCTGGATGATATGCTTGTAGAATTAGCCCTGACATATCGCTAGGAAAAAAATAGGGGAATACTTCCGTGAAGAATGCTTATGTTTAAGATTAATGAGGTGATAGATTGAGGAATGGTATAAAGGTTTTCATAATAATAGCGGTATGTGTGCTTTCAGCACTTATCCCTGGTTTCTGTGGTACTGAGCCAGGGGCGCTGATACCTTTTGAGGCTGGAAGGATATACGAGTATGGTACTGGCTCAGGAAAGTTCGGTTACATGGATAGTAAAGGCAATACCGTAATAGAGCCTCAGTTCACTGATGCGGATGGTTTTGTCGGCGGTGTTGCCCCTGTGGAGTTTTATGGCAAATGGGGGCTTATTGATCAGTCCGGCAAATATATTCTTAAGCCGAAGTACGATAAAATATTTTACTTTGAAGACGGAGTTGCATGTGTAGAGCTGAATAAAAAATATGGTGCCATCGATATTTCGGGCAGAGAGATAATAAAACCGGAGTATATAAATTATATTAACTTTGAAGGTGGTATGGCGCAGATATGTGTTAATGGAAAGGTCGGCTTTGTAGATAAGACAGGGAAGGTCGCAATAGCACCGCAATATGACAGGGTCCTGGATTTTTACAATGACATTGCGCTGGTTACAATCGGCAGCAAAGAGAAGTTTATAGATAAAACCGGGAAAGAGGTTTTGGACCCTAAGTTTGGTGATTATGGCGTGTATTTTAAAGGGTTTATTACCAATGATAAGGATGATGACATCATAACCTGCTATAACGCAGATAAGACAAAGAAATATAGAATCAGCCGCGATGTAACTTTCTACGAAGGCCTTGCCAGCGTAAAGGATATTGACTCCGGCAAGTTTGGATATATAAACACCGATGGCATCATGGTAATTGAACCCCAGTTCGCAGCAGCAGATAATTTTTCAGAGGGTTATGCCGTGGTGAAAGCTGCATTCAACTGGAAGTCTTATATAGACAAGAGCGGCAAGGGTGCCTTCGGCAGGATTATTCTGGATGCTGAAGAGTATGCCGATTTACACTCGCTTGAAGACATTAGTGCATTTGAAGACCCGGAAGCTTTCCATAATGGGTTGGCAAGGGTTGGGGGCGACAAATATATAGATAAAGAAGGGAAAGTTGTTATTCAGGCTAAAGGACAAATAAAGATGCTTACTGCTGAATATTTTCTTGACGAGTTCAGGCATCATAGCGGCCTCATGGACAGCAGCGGTAAATATTTGATAGAACCTAAATATAATGTTTTATTGTACCGCGGCGGAGACGTTTTTGAATATAGGATAGGCAGAGAATATGGATATATGGACAGCAGGGGTAATATTCTAAAGAAGTTCCAGCTGGTTTATGAAGATTGATCATTAGTCTGGAAGGAAAGGTAGTGGGAAAATGAAAAACTTCAAAGAGCGCATAGCAGCACTGATTTTAATCACAATTATGCTCAACTCCATGCTGATTAAGGCTTTTGCAGATGAAGACGCATATATATTCAAGGATCCCATGGATGCACTGGCAAGCCGAAGTGCTTATGGAATCGTTATTAATGTAAATGGAAAGTCTGTAGAGCTGCCGAATGGTGGCGCATTCTGGAAAAAATCCGACAGTTACTGGGGCAGGTCGGTTTTCATTCCTATAGACATATTCAGCAACGGCTTTGATTATACGATAGAATACTCTGCTTCTGGTGAGGACAGCAAAGCAAGGAAGGTAGCCGTCAGCAATGGGAAGAGAAAAATGGAGTTTACAATCGGGAGCAAAGCTGCGGTAGTGGACGGGAAGGAATTTACACTGTCTGCATCACCTATAGTGGATGGCGCCGGTAATTTTTGCATTGACTTAACATCCTTTGAAAAAGTGATTGGTGGAATAATTAATTCCCATGACAGATCAATCATATTGGAGGATAAAAAGACAGGTGAACTAGGATATTCAAAAATCACTGAGTACTGGATTACCCTAATGGAGGATAAGGACAAAAGTGAGCTAAAGGATTTTGCAGCAGTAAAAAGCTTTGATGGTTTGGCAATGAAACGTAATATCGAATTAATAAATACGATATTCCCGACAAATACAACGTATTGTGAACTGGATGAGGCGGGAGGGCAGCTGTCCTATTCTTTCCTGTCAACGCCGAACTTTTTCCTGAAAGACAGTTATATGCCTAGACATCTGACTGAGTTAAAAATAGAAGTTGAATCATCCAATTACTATAGATATGAATGTTCTGTTTTCACCCAGATTGGTTACTGGGCACTGCCTGAGGCACAAGATAATCCGGGCTATATAGATACCAAGAAATATGTCAAGGAGATAATAAAGCTATACTTTCCCAAAAGCCATGAACAGGTATACAGCCTTGTAGATAAATGGGCAAGCGGAGAACTGGAATTGAATACACTGTATGTGTTTGATGACAGGCAGCTCTACTTCCCGGACGATGATTCCTGGACCTTCCAAATTGGATATATTGGGAAATACCCGATTCATAGCAAGAAAACAGCAAAAGAACTTAAGGTAATCAATATGGTTAAATAGGAGCCATGTTTCCTGGTAGGAATGAAAAAACCCTATAAATTGTGCTAGCCGAAATAGCATAATTTTATATAAGTATAGATAAAAAGCGGCAAAGGGGGAGAAGTGCGGGATTTACTGAGAACTGACTGTGAAATTAAAGTGATAAAGGCATTTTCGATTATTTTAGTGGGTTATACGAAGAAATATAAGTTACATTAAGGAGAGATCATACAAATATGAAGAGAAATATGAGAATTATATGTTTTATTTTATGCTTGATTTTGACACTGCCTACCTCGGTTTTTGCCCGGCAGACTGCTGCTGACTATAGCGAGCACTGGGCTGGAAAGCAAATAAAGAGTTTTTTGGAGATGGGATTCATAACTGCTGGCGGTGATGGCAATTATAGGCCTAATGAGCCAATAACAAGAGCTGAATTTGCCGCAATGGCAAATAATGCTTTTGCTTTGATAGATAAAGCAGATGAGAACTTCAAGGATGTTAAAGCAGACGACGCTTTTTACAATGACCTTCTGTTAGCCAAGAAAGCAGGTTATCTTTCGGGGTTGCCGGATGGGACTGTAAAGCCGGAGAACTGCATTAGCCGTGAGGAATATGCGGTTATATTAGCAAGGCTGCTAAAGCTCGACACAACTAATTATATAAGTGAAGCGGAGAAATACAGCGATGCGGCGGATTTGCCAAACTGGAGCAAGGGTGCTATAGGGGCAGCTGCAAAGCTTGGCTATATGCAGGGTGAACCAGGAAAGGCCTTCAATCCTAAAGGGCTGGTTACTAGGGGACAAGCGGTAACAGTCCTTGAAAGGTGTTATCGGAATGTTTTTAAGATAGCTTACAATAAGCCGGGTACATATACAGGAAATGTTATAGAGGGAAATGCCGCAATAAATGTCCAGGATGTGACCTTGGAGAATGCCACAATTACAGGTAATCTGATAATTGGTGAGGGAGTAGGAACAGGAAATGTCAAGCTGAAGAATGTCACTGTAAAAGGAGATACTATAGTGAAAGGCGGTGGGCTTAACAGTATAATAATTGAAGACTCGCAGCTAAAGAGCATAACCGTAGTTAAAGAGGATAATAAGGTAAGAGTTGTAGCAGCAGGAAAGACTTCTGTAGAAAAAGTGGACATGCAGTCGGGCGGTAAGCTTGAGGAGCAGGGTGCTGCAGGTTCCGGCTTCGGATATGTCACTATAGCTGAAAGTTTTAATTCCAGTGAACCTGTCATTTTAAGGGGGAACTTCGAATCAGTGCAGGTTCAGGCTGATGGGGTGAAGCTTAATGCAGAAGCTGGGAGCATAAAAAAACTGGATATAGCAAAAGCTGCTGAAGCTGCTAAGGTCAATCTGGGAGCCGGAGTAAAAGTAGTAGAGCTTGTAGTACAGGCGAGGGCTGAAGTAACAGGCAGCGGTACTGTCGGTACGGCTAATGTCAAGGCACAGGGTGTAGTAGTTGCAGTGCCTGCGACAACAGTTAAGGCAGATGCTGGAATAACAGTCGGAACTGCTCTGACGGGACAGACACCGGCACCAACTCCGGCTACATCAACAGCTTCAAGCGGCAGGACTGGCGGCGGAGGTTACGGCAGCGGCGGCAGTTCAAAAGGTGGTAATAGCGATAATGATAGTAATGATAGTAATGGTAGTAATGGCGGTGGAACTACAACAGTTGCTGTATCCGGCATATCCTTGAATAATACAACAATGACGCTTATAGCCGGAGGTGCAGAAGGAAGATTAGTTGCAACCATTGCGCCGGCTAATGCAACCAACAAGAGTGTGGTGTGGTCATCAGACAATGTAGCTGTGGCGACTGTTGCTAATGGGGTAGTTAGACCAGTAGGAGAAGGTATGACTGTTATTATTGCCAGGACTGTTGACGGTGGCAGGATTGCTGCCTGTGAAGTTATTATAAATGGCGAAATAGAAGATGCTGAAGTAGATTATAAGCCAGGCTACACCGCTGGATTTGCAGCAAATGTCAACAGACTGACTGTTACGGTGGGCGGACTGCTTACAGAACCTATAGACATGACCAAATTTGAATATGCCGTATCAGAGTCGGGCGAGCATAGACATACACTAGCTGGTAACTATACAAAGGTTGAGTTTAAACCGGCACTAGATCCAGGTGAATATTATTATTTGGAAAACGATTCAAATACAATAATTAATTTAAGGTTAACAGATAGTGATGCTGACGCAATCAAGGGCCTTGAGGGGTATGGAAATGATGCGATCAATGTTAACTACAATCATGACTGGCTGATCGCAGGAAATGGATGGTACCCCGGAGCTGTTGGCGGTACAAAGGCAGTTTCCATAAGCAACGAAATTTTATTCATGAACAGCGGAAGTGAATTGATTACAAGTGTACACTTCTTTGATGCCGGCAATACTGAAATTGGATCAAACAGCATATACTTGAACCCTTATGAGGTTGGCAGGGTTCTTGCAAACACACAGGCAGCTAAAATAGTGTTTTATATAGGAGACTATACACCAAATGTGAAACCGACAAGTGGAAAAATGAGGATTGTTGCAATAGAAGAGGTAAACCTTATCGACATTAACACATTGGATGATTCAGAATGGGTAGTTGTAAATGAGACCAACTTTGGAAGCGGAGATTCTGAGGACCCGGAAGATCCTAAGAGCTCAGATGCAACATTAAGCGATTTGACTGTGGATGGAGTAACAATAACAGGCTTTGCTCCGGACACATTAGTCTACGACATTGAACTGGAGGAAGGCACATCTGATGTACCCGAGGTGGCTGCTACAGTGAATGATACTGGAAAGGCCAACTCAATAATAACTTCTGCGGAAAGTCTGCCGGGAACTACGTACATACTTGTGACCGCAGAAGATGGAACTACAAGGACATATGCAATCAGCTTTACAGTAGCTA
>Ga0196970_1002258_pt1 | contig 10392 bp, 8 predicted proteins | sample S1v_513CmetaG_FD_148672 | JGI IMG/M metagenome (GOLD analysis project Ga0196970, IMG submission 148672) | Soil microbial communities from Anza Borrego desert, Southern California, United States - S1+v_5-13C | ecosystem: Environmental > Terrestrial > Soil > Desert | place: USA: California... | reverse complement strand
TAGAAACGCAGGCCAACGTAGGCCGCCATGACCAGCCAGACCGCCACGAAAATCGCCTGTCGGTGAGCGGCCCCGACGAGCGCCGTGACGCCCCACCCCGCAGCGATGGTCCCTAACAACCACACATCAACAATCGGGATAATATCAAGTGCGATCCACCGGCGGGAGAACGGCCACCATCCCTGGGTCCCGTAGTCGTTGCCGAAATCGAAGATGACGTGCGACAGGCCGCCGGCCAGCGCCCACCAGAAAAGCGGCCAGAACCCGACGCCCGGCAGGACCAAGTTTACCAGCCCTGCAATCAGCAGCGCCTGGAACGGCAGCGTCACCAGCCCATGCGTCGGGCCGCGGTGATGCTTCAGGTAGGTCACCGGCCCGCCCACCATGCGGATGACAAAGTCAAAGTCCGGCGACTCAGCAGCGACCAGCACGGCCCAGGCCACGGCTGGCTGGACCTCCGCCGGCGCCAGCGCCACCACCGCCGACCCGATCAGCGCATGCGAAACGTTGTCGATAGGCCCGTCCCCCCTCGGCACACAGCGATGGCCCGCCAGACCGGCGGGCCCCTTCGCCTACTTGGGATAGATGATCGACACAGCCGCCCGGGCCGGGTCAAAGTGCGCCCGGAGCCGCTCATTGGCCGCCTCGAGGGTCAGCCCCTGGGCCGCGGGAATCAGGTCAAAAAGCCCGACGCCCTTGAAGAATCCGTCGATGTACATGTAGGCCGCGCTGTCCAGGTCGTTCATGATGCCGACCAGCCGCCCCATCGTCTTCTTCTTCGCCCGGTCAAAGGCGCCGGGATCGAGCCCCTTCTGGCGAGCCTCCTCGATGCCCGCCAGCAGCCTGGCCCCCAGCTCCTTGGGGTCCCGGGTCGGACCGGCGAAGTGCGAGTAGGCATACGACTCCTCCGGGCTGAACTCAAACCCGAAGCGATGGTCGATGAGGCCGGCCTCGTACAGCTGCGTGTACAGATCGGTCGCCCGCCCGCAGATCGCATCCAGAATGACGGCGGTCAGCAGGTCCTGCTCCAGCAGCTCCTTGCCCGTCAGCCCGACCTTATCATCCTTGAAACCGAGCCGGAAAAGCGGCTGGTTGACGACCAACTTCTGCGTGCGCATGCGCTCCGCCACGGTGGCCGGCTCCTCAGGGAGAATCCGCTTGATTTCGGCCTGTTTGGCGTACTGCTTCTTGGCAAAGCTGGTCTTTACCATGGACAGGACCGTTTCGGGATCCACATCGCCCGCCACGAAAACGACCATATTGGACGGATGGTAGAAAGTGCTGTGGCAGAGGTAGAGCGTCTCCTTGGTGATCTGGTGAATCGACTCGACGGTACCGGCAATGTCGATCTTGACCGGATGGTTGACGTAGAGCGCCTCCAGCAGGTTGGCATTGGAGCGCCAGCCCGGATCGTCCATGTACATCCGGATCTCCTGCTCGATGATGCCCTGCTCCTTGGCCACGCTTTCGTCGGTGAACCAGGGGTTCTGGACAAAGTCGAGCAGCAGGTCGAAGCACTCGTCGAAGTTCTGGGTCGTGTTGAAGTGGTACTCCGTGTGGGTGTAGGTCGTATAGGCGTTGGACTCCGCCCCATACTCGGAGAACCGGTCAGAAACGTTGCCCCATTCCTTTTCGAACAGCTTGTGCTCCAGGAAGTGGGCGATGCCATCCGGCACATGGGTCTCCTTGCCGGTCTTGGGGTCGACAAAGTCGGCATCAATCGAGCCGTAATGGGTGGCGATGCGCCCCGTGGCGGACTTGTAGTCCGGCTTATGCAGAACCGCCACCGTCAGCCCGTTCTCCAGCTTCTCCAGGAAGAGAGTATCTTTGAGAAGGGGGTCGTGGTGCTTCTCCATGGCTACTCTCCCCCTCCCTTGTTCAGGAAATAGACGGTATCAAGGCTGAACTTGCGGGCGACCGCCGCCACCTGTTCCTTGGTGACCGCCTTGTAGGCCGCCACCCGTTCTTCGATGCTCATTTCGCGGCCCGAGAAGACCTTGTCAACAGCCAGGTCAGCCATGGCGCCCGGGTTATCGGCGGCGCCGAGCACATCGTTGATCAGCGAAATGACGGTCGTCTCGAACTCATCATCTTCGATTTTCCCATCCTGCAGATCTTTGAGCTGCTGGAGCATGATCTCCTGGCACTTTTGCCGGTTCTCAAATTCGATGCCGGCGTACATGTAGCCAATGCCCTTCAGCGTTTCGACTGCCGAGTAGGCGACATAGGCCAGCGAGTTCTTCTCCCGGACGTTCTGGAACAGCTTGCTGTGCGGGAAGCCGCCCAGCACGCCGTTGGCGACCAGCAGGGGGAAGTAATCCTTATCATCCTTGATGGTCGCGCCCGTGCGCATGCCGATGACCAGGACGCCCTGGTTGACGTCCAGCTGGTCCTGCGCCTCCTGAACGGCGCGGCCCGGCTCCCGCTTGACCGCCGTGGTCGGCATCTTCCGGCCTTCGGGTCCGGCGGCGGGCAGCACGAGGGTGCGCTGCACCAGGTCGCGGGTCTCCTCACAGACCAAATCGCCAATGAGGAAGATATCGACGGGGGCGGTGGTCAGCACATGCTGATGATGCTGCCGCAGGCTTTGGGGGGTGATGGACTGCAGGTCCTCCACCCGTCCCAGCCGGTACAGGGAGAAGGGCTCGCCCTTGCACATGGCTTCGTTGCAGCGGACCATCGCATAGCGGGTCTTGTTGTTGATCAGCCCTTCGATGGTCTGCTTCAGGTTTTCGGCTTCCTGCTTGAAGTAGTCCGCCTTGAAGCCATCGCCTTCCAGGGCCGGGCGAGTGATGATGCCCGCCAGCGTTTCGAGGGCGTTCTTCAGCAGCCCGTTGGCACCGGGAATATGCTGCTCGCTGGGCACCTCCATGCGGAAGACGATGGAGTGGACTTCGCCTCGCTTGCTCACATCGATGCCAAAGGACGCGCCATATAGCTCGTCAAGGTGGCGGGACAGATCCGCCGTGGTGGGGTAATCAGCCGAGGCCCGCGCCAGCACCATGGGCAGCAGGGCGTTGCTGGTCACCGTTTCCGGCGCCAGCGGCAGGTGGAAGTAGACGTAAATGACCGTCGTCTTAAACTTCCGGGTCGGCTGAATATGGAGGTTGACCCCTTCGGCCAGGCTATACCTGGTGAAGCTCTCGGTCAAACCGTGATCGCCTCCTTATGTAGCGGTTACCGTAACAGATCCCGCGGGTACTGGGTCAGGGTGCGGGCGCCCTGCGTCTCCATGATCACGTCATCCTCTATCCGGACGCCGCCGAGGCCGGGAATGTAGATGCCGGGTTCGATGGTGAAGGTATTGCCCACTTCGAGGGGGCGGTGGTTGCTGCCGACGATGTAAGGCTCCTCGTGCACTTCCAGCCCGAGCCCATGGCCGGTGCGGTGGGTGAAGTACTGGCCATACCCCCGGTCGGTAATGTACTGGCGGGCAATGGCGTCCACCTGGGCGCCGGACATGCCGGGGCGGGCTTCGGCCCGGGCCTTTGCCTGGGCTTCCAGGCAAATTTGATAGATCTCTGCCAGTTTGCCCGAAACCTGGCCCACGGGATACGTGCGGGTAATATCGCCGGTGTAGCCATGGTACTGCCAGACGAAGTCGACCCAGACCAGCTCGCCGTCCTGCAGCACGCGGTCGCTGGTGGCGGAGTGGGGAATGGCCGAGCGGGGGCCCGAAGCGACCATGATTTCAAAGGGCGGCTCTGCCCCTAGCTTCTGCAATTCCTGCTCCATGTAAGCAGCCACCTGGCGTTCGGTCACACCGGCCTTGATGAAGCTGTGGGCAGCCTTGACGCCGGCATCGACGATGGCGGCCGCCCTCTGCATGCGGGCCAGTTCCTCTTCGTCCTTCACGGTGCGCAGGTCAGCCAGAATCACGCCGGCATCCTCATAGCGGAGACTGCGGGCGGCGTTTGCGTTCCCCATGGCCGCCGGGCTCTCGGCGATGGCCCGGGCCAGCAGTTCCCGCTCCAGAACCCGCATGTAGCGGTATTCAATACCCAGCACGCCGCCGCCGATGCCCTGCTCGGTCAGGGCCCGCTTCAGCACGGGAGCCGGGCCTTCCTCTTCGCCCCAGGGGTAGACCTTGGAAATGCCGGCGCCGGTCGTCATGCGCTCCGCTTCAAAGGCGGGGCAGAAGGCGAACGGCTCGCGGCCGGTTGGGAAGAAGAGCATGGCAGGCCGTTCGGACACGTGCATTTCCAGACCGGTCAGGTAGTACATGTTCGGACCGGGGATCACTACAACCGCTTCAAGTCCCTGGCTCCGGGCCCGATCTACCAGGCGGGCAACGCGCATCGCGTTCATTTTGCTGGTCCCCCTTCGTTCGTCTCCAAACCGGTCCATGCCAGGCACCGCTCCACCGAGTCGGTCAGCGGCAACTTCCTGGCCTCTGTAACGGTGACCCATTGCGCATCGGCGGCATCGTCGCCGGACTGCAACTCGCCGCCTGTTGGCGTCGCTTCGACATAAAGGATCACATAATGGCGCCGGACTTTTCCCTGCTCATCGTGCTCGATTCCGTCGGCATAACCCAGGAAGCGGGTAACCGCCACCTGGAGCCCCGTCTCTTCGGCTAGTTCACGTTTGATGGCCGCCTCGACGCTCTCCCCCAGTTCGATACCGCCACCCGGCAGGCTCCAGTGGCCCACAAACGGCGGCCGGCGCCGCTGCACCAGCAGAATTCGCCCGCCGTTCCGGACGAGGGCGTGGCACGACGGAAGTGGATGTTCCGGATACTCACGTGCCAATCGCTGCAACACCCCTTCGGACAGGATGGATCGCTCTCTCTATGCGTTCCTCAACATAGAAACAGTTTCCTTCTGTGCGAATAGCAGATTCCCCCGCGCCACATACTAGTCTGCACCTGTCTCAAAGGAGGCACACGACCTTGCGACAGACGATCAAAGAAGGGCTCGGCATCGCGGAACAACTGGCCGCCTTTCCCTTTACAGCCGCCCGCCAGGCACTTGCCTCGTCGGAGAAAGACCGGGGACCGTGGAGCGAGGTGGTGCGGGATTCACTCAACATCGGTGAAGGCCTTGCCAGGCTGCCGTTCAAGGTAACCGTTGCACTGCTTGGCGGGGCGAACACCGAGCCGCCACCGCCGCCCCCGCCGGCCGATACACCCGGTTAGAAAAAACCTCGCCACCCAACGGGATGGCGAGGTTTTGTTGCGTCGTAGAGGGCTACATGGCCGGCTGGATGGTCGGGGTGCCGCCGGCGGGCTCGGGCCGGGGCGGCAGCATGGTAGCCAGCAGGTCGTTCAGTTCCTTGCCTTCCAGCGACTCCTTCTCCAGCAAAACCTGCGAGAGCTTGTCGAGGGCATCGCGGTGCGTGGTCAGAATCGTGCGGGCACGCTCGTACGCGTCGTGCACGAAGCTGCGGACTTCCTCGTCGATCATGCCGGCAACTTCTTCAGAGTAGTTGCGCTGGCGGGCGATGTCACGGCCGAGGAAGACCTCGTCCTGCTTGGCGCCGAAGGTGAGCGGGCCAAGCTTGTCGCTCATGCCCCACTCGGTGACCATCCGGCGGGCCATGCCGGTCGTACGCTCGATGTCATCGTAAGCGCCGCTGGTGATTTCACCGAAGGTGATCTCCTCGGCGGCCCGGCCGCCCAGGGCCATGGCCATGCGGTCGAGGATTTCGCTCTTGGTGATGTTGTACCGGTCTTCCACGGGGAGGAACATGGTGTAGCCCATGGCCCGGCCCCGGGGGATGATGGAGATCTTGTGCAGGGGATCCATATAGGCCAGCATGTGGCCCACAACGGCGTGACCGGCTTCGTGCCAGGCGGTAACCCGGCGCTCCTTGTCGGAGATGACCCGGGACTTCTTTTCCGGGCCGCCGGCCATCACGCGGTCGATGGCGTCCTCGAGATCTTCGTGGCTGATCTTCTTCTTGCGGCGGCGGGCGGCGAGCAGGGCGGCCTCGTTCATGAGGTTGGCGATGTCGGCGCCGGTGAAGCCGGGCGTCCGCTTGGCCAGGACCTCGAGGTCAACGTCCGTATCGAGGGGCTTGCCCTTGGCGTGCACCTTGAAAATCGCCGTGCGGCCCTTCAGGTCGGGGCGGTCCAGCACGATCTGCCGGTCGAACCGGCCGGGACGGAGCAGAGCGGGGTCCAGAACATCCGGCCGGTTGGTGGCGGCCATGATGATGATGCCTTCGTTGGCGCCGAAGCCGTCCATTTCGACGAGCAGCTGGTTGAGGGTCTGCTCACGCTCGTCGTGGCCGCCGCCGTAACCGGCGCCACGCTGACGACCCACCGCATCGATTTCGTCGATGAAGACGATGCAGGGCGAGTTCTTCTTGGCCTGTTCGAACAGGTCACGCACACGGCTGGCACCGACGCCGACAAACATTTCGACGAAGTCGGAGCCGGAGATGCTGAAGAACGGAACGCCTGCCTCGCCGGCGACGGCCTTGGCAAGCAGGGTCTTGCCGGTACCGGGGGAGCCGAAGAGCAGCACGCCCTTGGGAATGCGGGCGCCCAGCTCCATATAGCGCTTGGGGTGCTTGAGGAAGTCGACGATTTCCACAAGCTCTTCCTTCACTTCTTCGATGCCGGCCACGTCGTCAAACGTGACGCGCTTGCGGTCGTCCGTGTGAAGCTTGGCCCGGCTGCGGCCGAACTGCATGACCCGGTTTCCCGAGCCCTGCGTCTGCTGCATGATGAAGAAGAACGCCAGGAGCACCAGCACAACGGGCAGTAAAGTCTGAAGCAGCAGTCCCCAGATGGATGGGGCATTACTTGCCTCAAAGTTAAAGTTTACGTTGTGTTCTCGGAGTGTCGTGATCAGCGCTTCGTCTGGGCCGGTTTCCTGAACCTGTGAGACGAACTTTTTCTGGTCCTTGTACGTGCCTTCTGCGCGGGAGCCGATGAACTTGATTGACTCGACCTGATCAGCCTGGACCTTCTCCACCATTGCGCTGTACGTTAGCTTGTCGGCCGCCGGACCGGCGGTGTTCAGCTGCGTGGCAATGGCGACGGAGATGACCAGGATGAGCAGCCAGAAGGTTAGGTTGCGGAATAGTTTGTTCAATTAACGAGAGCCCTCCTTCCGAAAGGGGGAAGCTGTATCGAAACGCAAGCTTAGTGTCTTGTCACCGTTAAGTCGCCCCTTCGGGGCCTAAAGATACTCGTAGAGTGTACCATATTTTATGGACCCGGACAACCAAAGAGCCCCGCGTATCAACGCCTGCAGCCTCCTAGCCTCGCTAGGAGACGGGGGCGATACGGATGACAAGCATACTTTGCGCGTCGGGGGCTGCCAGGAATCGTCGGTCCAACCGGTGACCGATGACCCATAGAACCTCGGTGCCTGCCACGAGCAGCGGAATCTGATGACGGAGCCGTTTGGGAACCTTGGCGTCGGTCAGAAGGTCCTGGATTTTTTTGGAGCCGTTCATACCCGTTGGATAGATGCGGTCGCCAGGGTGCCAGCAACGAATGGTCAGGGGACCGGGCAGTGCTGTGGAGTCGAAGGCGGCTTCCAGCGGGCCGTGCGGGGTCCCTTGGAACTGCGCTGTCACCTCCAGGCCCAGTTCGGGCACCAGCGTGAGACCGGGGACCGTAAGGGGCCAACTGAGGTCCGGGACGGATGGCTCGGTGCGGCTTTGGCGGAATCGGACCACGCCGTACTCGACCAGCGCCGCGAAGCCGTCCGGCAGTGAGATTTCGACGGTGCCTGCGGGGTGCCCCGCCGCTTCAAGAATGCGGGTGACCGGGTCGAGGCCCAGGTCGTAACCGGGGCCGGCGATGCGGCGGGCCGCAAGGCGCACGACCCGGCGGGCCAAGGCCGGGGGTTCGCCAAGTAGGACGCTGCCAACGAGGGCAACCCCTTCACCCGAAGCGAGGCAGCGCTGCAAAGACTCCTCTGCAAGTGTATCCAGGAATGCGTCTTCATCTCGCATGACCGCGGCTAACTGGGCCAGGTTTTCGCGAATGGCCGGGTTATAGGCTGCCGCCAGGTGCGGGAGCAACTCTAGCCTCAGCCGGTTACGGAAATAGGCCGGCGAGAGATTAGACTGATCCAGACGGGCAAATAGTTCGTGCTGGCGACAATAAGTTTCAATGTCATTACGCGGCAGTTCCAGCAGAGGGCGAATGTAAGTGAGGCTGCCTTCGGTCCGGACGGGTGGGATGCCGGCCAGGCCACGGGTTCCTGCCCCTCGCAGAAAACGCATGAGCACGGTTTCGGCCTGGTCGTCGCGGTTGTGCCCCAGGGCGATTTTCGTGGCGCCTGCCTTTTGCGCCAGCGCTGCCAGGGCTTCGTACCGGGCGGCCCGGGCGTTGGCCTGCAGGGAGCCTGTCTGGTGCTTGAGTTGCCCGGGCGGCAGGGCAGCAACGGTACAGGGCAGGCCCAGCCGCTCAGCGAAGTCGCGTACGTATGCCGCATCAGCCGTAGAATCGGGGCCGCGGAGGCCGTGGTCCATGTGGAAGACGTGCAGGGTGAGGCCGAGCTCTCCGGAGAGGCTGTGCAGCACATGCAGCAAAGCCGTGGAGTCCGGCCCGCCGGAGACGCTGACGATGACCCGGTCGCCCTGCGCCACCATGCTGTGCCGATGGATGGTGCTACGAACTTGTTCGAGCATGGTGACCCCCTCCTTCCGCTGAAATCCCCGGGCTGCGCGTCGATTCGTTTCGACGGCGCTCCCGGGGATTCCCTGCGGGACTGCGTGGGACTGCAGACTCTATTTGAATGCCAGGTACCCGAATAGTACGGCCAGCGCCAGGAACAGGGCCGAGGCGACGAGGTACAGGTAGTGCCAGCGGTCGCCCCGGGTGCGGGGGCCGGGGGCGCCCGGGGCCCAGGCGGACAGGGTCCGGGACCGCATGGCCGGGGCCCTGCCCCGGGCGCCCGGGACCTGGGCCAGTGCCCGTGCGACCAGTTCATGCTGCTCTGCCGCCCGCAGCGAGGCGCCCAGCCCCTTCACCACGACCGTGGTAATGCAAACCTCGTCGTCCGGGGTGTACCGCATGGGCCCCCACCTCGCTCAGTCTTTCTGTTTGTCGCCTGGCCGGGGCTGGAGGCGGGGCGCCCTGCGCACCGGCGCCCACTGGGTGGACGTCCGCCGCTCCGAGGGGGCCGGTGCCCCGCTGAGCGCATCGATCCGGGCTGCAAGGACGGTCAGGTCGTCGCCTGTGTCTGGCATGAGCTCCAGCGCCCGGGCCAGCAGGCTTTCGGCCACTTCCTCAGGATCGTCGGACCGCTCACGCCGCAGGTGCTCCAGAATCCAGCGTTCCTTATCCACGTCGTCCTTGGAAACGTCCCAGACGCCATCGGTAATCATCACGACGATGTCGTCAGGGCGGAGATTGCGGAACTCCGGCTCCACCTGGACCTGATTGATAATGCCCACGGGGACGGAACTGGCCTTGACCGTGCTTACGTCGCGGCCCCGTATGATAAAGCTGGGCGCCGCCCCCACCTTGACGAACTCCGCCCGCCCGGTGGTCAGGTCGAGCAGAGCAAGGTCCACGGTGGCGAACGACTCTTCGGGCGAATGGAGGAGCAGGGCCGAGTTGACGGTTTTGACCGCAACGTCCGTCGCGAAGCCGGCCTTGAGAATTTCCCGCAGCAGGTTGACGCATTGGCGGCTCTCCATAGCGGCTGCCCGCCCAACCCCCATGCCGTCGCTCAGGGCGAGGAGGTAGCGGTCGGGTCCCAGGGGCTCACCGGCGTACGAGTCGCCGGAAATGTGTCCGCCCTTTTTGGGCAGGCGGGCGACGCCGGATACCGCCCTTAGCATGGGGGCCGCCTCGTGGCGGGGCTTGCCGGGCGCCTGGCCGACTTCATCGACAAAGCGGTCCATCATACGGGAGACGTTCTTGAGGTAGTCAACCACCACGGCACGCCCTTCTTCCAGCTTCCGCTCGAAGTGGCTGTTGGCCCGCTGTGTGTCGTACAGGTAGTTGATTTCGGTCACGATTTGCTCGGGCTTGATGCAGATTTCCTCCAGCACCTCGGGGAGGTTGTGCGGGTTGAGCTGCCCCTCGTGCCCGAGCTGTGCCCACAGGTCGGTAAAGACCTGGTTGGTCGCCTCGCGCTGCCGCTCCCAGCAGTGCTGAAACATGGAGCAGCCCCGGCAGACCCGGTTGGTGACCCGCTCGATGTGGGGGGCGACTTCGTCTTCATGCTGCGGTGCGGAGACCGCCGCCACCTGTTCCAGCGTGCGGCTGATTTCCTTCAAGGCCCGGGACATGCCGGTGATGCGATCCGTCAGGATGAGGGGTTCGACAGGCTCCGCCGACGCTTCGCGCTGCGTGCCGCCACCCGGCGGCCCCGCCATGGCCGCCGGCAGGGCGCCGACCCACGAAGCCGGGATGACCCAGAAGAGCAATATGGAAGCACCGGTGCTCAAGGCAAGCATGGCCAGTTCTTCCGGCCC
>Ga0196970_1002257_pt1 | contig 10393 bp, 2 predicted proteins | sample S1v_513CmetaG_FD_148672 | JGI IMG/M metagenome (GOLD analysis project Ga0196970, IMG submission 148672) | Soil microbial communities from Anza Borrego desert, Southern California, United States - S1+v_5-13C | ecosystem: Environmental > Terrestrial > Soil > Desert | place: USA: California... | reverse complement strand
TGTTTTAAACGCATTGGTAGACTCCCCTTTGTGGAACGCAAACAAGTGGCAGGGTACGGCTGTGTCGGCTACAGCCCCTGTATCTGGACAACTGATGAAACTGGATACAGGAGTATGGACACCTTGGACGCCAAACTATCTAACCTCATTTACAGAAACTGACCCAATATTCACGGCCAGTCCGGCATCAGGAATAACAGGCACCAACATAACCAACTGGAATACCGCCTTTGGGTGGGGAGATCACGCAGGGTTATATCCATTATTGACAGGCAGTTACGCTAACCCTACTTGGTTAACCAGCTTAGCATGGAGCAAGATTACAGGAGCGCCAGCGTTCCTTACTTCAGAAACTGACCCTGTTTGGCTTGCCGACAAACCCAGCTACTTGACTATTGCCGGAGCGTCTATTACTTACGAGCCTATCATAACCGCTGGTACACTTGCTGATTATTGGAGGGGTGATAAGACTTGGCAACCACTTAATAAAGCGGCAGTAGGCTTGAGCAACGTACCAAACGTAGATACCACCAACGCAACAAATATAACTTCAGGTACATTAGCAGATGCCAGACTATCAGCCAACGTAACGCTACAAGGAAACGTATTTAATGGAGCTAACCAACTGGTTAAAACTGACGGTTCTGGAAAGTTACTGCCTAACCTATTGCCACCATTAGCCATTACTGATACTTTTGTAGTTAATAGTCAGGCAGCTATGCTGGCCCTGAACTTAGCTGAACGAGGTGACGTAGCTGTTAGAACAGACCTAAACAAATCTTTCATACTTCAAACAGACCCATATAGTACGTTAAGTAACTGGGTTGAGCTACTTACCCCAAGTGCTGAGAGTGACCCTATATTTACAGCTTCACCGGCGTTTAGCATAACTAACCCGGACTTGACAAATTGGAATACAGCTTACGGATGGGGAGATCACGCAGGACTTTATCCACTGCTGTCCGGGGCGTATGCTAATCCATCTTGGGTAACTTCTCTAGCTTGGAGTAAGATAACCGGTGCCCCGGCATTTTTGACTACGGAAACCGACCCTATATTTACGGCACACGTATCCAGCGGTATAACCAGTACTAACATATCAAATTGGAATACGGCTTATGGCTGGGGCAATCATAGTGGCTTATACCCATTACTGTCTGGTTCATACTCTAACCCTACTTGGTTAACTAGTATAGCTTGGAGTAAAATATCTGGGACGCCCACTACGGTATCTGGATACGGCATTACCGATGTTTATACTAAAACCAACATGCAAACCAGTGGACAATCACAATTACACTGGAATAACCTAACAAACGTACCTACTACTTTTGCTCCATCAGCACACACATTAGGTAGCCATAGTGACGTTACCATAACAGCCATAGCCCCCAATCAAATAATAAGGTGGAACGGTACGGCGTGGACTAACTGGACACCTAATTATTTAACATCATTCACTGAGACAGACCCAACGGTACCGGCACACGTAAAGGCCATTACATCAGGCAACATAACCAACTGGAATAACGCCTTTACAAATACTCATACGCACAGTAATCTAGCATTACTTAATACCTATACGCAGACAGAGGTTAATCTTGCAGATGCAGTTAGTAAAAAACACAGCCATTCCAACATAGCTGTGTTAAATGCTATTACGGCGAGTTATACTACCGCAGAGCAAACTAAGTTGTCCGGTATTGCCGCCGGTGCTGAGGTGAATGTCAATGCCGACTGGAACGCTATTAGCGGGGACGCTCAGATATTGAATAAGCCAACAATACCCACTACTCTACCACCTAGTGGGGCAGCAGGAGGACATTTAGGAGGCACGTACCCCAATCCCACCGTACTACAATTTAATGGACAACTACCAGCTTACTATCTAAGTAGGTCTAATCATACAGGCACTCAAGCATGGTCAACTATAACCGGAGCGCCAGCGTTCCTTACTTCAGAAACCGACCCTATTTTTACAGCTCACGTAGCTAGTGGAATAACCAGTACTTTAATAGGAAACTGGAACACGGCTTTTGGTTGGGGAGATCACTCAGGATTGTACGCACCTATAGCACACGTAGGTTCAGGCGGTACGGCCCACATGTCTGCTACAGTATCAGTAGCTGGATTTATGTCTGCCACCGACAAGGTTAAGTTAGACGGTATAGCTACCAACGCCAATAACTACACCCATCCTACAGGAGACGGTAATTTACATGTACCGGCTACCAGTACGACCAACAACAATAAAGTACTTAAGGCGGGGGCTACGTCAGGCTCAATAGCGTGGGGTAATGTTGCTTACTCTGAGTTAACCGGGGTGCCTACTACATTTGCCCCAGCAGCACATACCCACGCAGCAGCAGACGTAGTATCGGGAGTATTAGCCATAGCTAGGATACCAACTGGAACTACGGGAACGACAGTAGCATTGGGGAATGATAGCCGTATAAATAACGGCCAAACAGCTTTTAGCTGGGGCAACCATGCCTTAGCCGGGTATCTAACCTCATTTACCGAAACTGACCCTGTTTGGCTTGCTGACAAACCCAACTATCTAACTTCAGCTATCGCAGCAGCTACATATGAGCCTATATTTAGCAAGAACACGGCGTTTAACAAGAACTTTGGTACGACAGCCGGAACGGTTGCAGAGGGAAACGACAGTAGAATAATCAACGGGCAAACAGCCTACTCATGGGGTAATCACGCCACCGCTGGCTATCTTACTTCCTTTACGGAAACAGACCCTACAGCAATTAAAAACCAGAACTCCGTTACCCAAACAGCGGTAGGTAAGATCAGCGGAACTTTTGAAGCTAATGGGGTGATGATGGGGTATGGTACTGGTGGCTACACTGGATTTAGTTCTACTAACGCATTCTCATTTTTGAATGGCGGTACTGCTCAGAATGTTTACACCGGTGGTATAATGGCTTCTAACAGTTATGCTGATAATGGTCTAATACCTGCTAACGGTATTTACGTAAAAGGTTCTATAAGATCAGGCAGCTTAGTCGGTACTGGAAACAGACTACTCCAAACTAATGCAACTGGTACAGTAACAGCTACTATTGATGTAGGTTCTTTTGCTCCTTCTAGCGGTTCAGGTAATTACATAAGAAAGACTTCAACCTCAAATGCAAACTTTGATGCTAACACGGCTATTAATCAAGTTCACACCGAGTACATTTGGCAAAACACTCCCGGTGGCATTGGGGCATTAGTAGATTATACCTATTCAAATGACTGGAAAGGTCAGGAGTTCTGGCAGTTAGGAGCAGGAGCGTCGGCAGGTAGATACTTTAGAACAAGATACAGTGGAACCACTTGGAGTTCTTGGTATAAAATGTGGAGTGAGAAAGATTTCACTTCCACCAATATCAATAACTGGAATAACAAGCAAGATGCTCTAACTGGTACAGGTATAGTAAAAAGTACCGCAGGAGTGATTTCCTATTTAACCGACAACAGCACAGATTGGAACAATGCCTTTAGACCTGATAAAATGATGAATGTAGGTTACGTTGGCGTAGGTGATCTAAATACGTTGTTACCAAATGGCGGCTTTACAACAAACTATGCGTCCGGCTATACAAACAGTGCTTCAGGTTTTGCTTATGGGGGATTTATCAAGTTCAAAGGACATCCGACTCAATCATACCTTAATCTGGAATTGCAGTATGATATTGGTCACGGTACCACTACGGGGGGTAAACTCGCATTTAGGACTACAAATAGTACGGGATATACAGTTTGGAAAGAACTATGGAATACAGGTCATTTCTCTCAAACAGACATAAACACATGGAACACTACATCTGCTAACCTTTCAAACTATTTACCCCTTGCAGGTGGCACAATGGCTGGTTATATAACAATGCCATCTGGTACTGGAATACAAGGAGGTGTTCCCGCTAGTACAGCAACTATATGGAGATATTCGTCCGGAAATCCAAATAATGGTGTATTCTACACGGAAGGGGCTACTGATTATCTATCATTATCCGCAAGCGGAGCAGCAACACCAGACCTGAAAGTTTCAGGGGATGGTACTGTAACAGCACGACTAGGTTTAGGTGTTTCAAGTAGTAACGGTGCTGGAAACGGTATCAGCCTTTACGGGGGAGCGGTAACTACTGCTCCAACTTATGGATTAATGTTTGCAACCACTGCGAACTTCGGTACACACGGTAATGTTATTGGTGACTGGGCTACTTACTTCACAATGGATGGCTCTTCTAATAGAGGGTGGGTTTTCAATCGTACTGGTACAAACGTAGCTTCTATATCGGCTGCCGGTAGTGCTACATTTAATGGTTCTGTTACCATAGGTAGTATAGGTGCATTAGGTTCTGCTGCAACACACTTTCTAACGTCTACATCGGGGTTAGTTCAATATAGAACTGCAAGCCAAGTGCTATCCGATATAGGTGCCGCATCCACAACCAGTTTAGGAAACTATGTTGCAAAGGCTGGTGATGATATGACAGGTAGGTTAAGAATGTTGGGTGATTATGTTCAATTCAATCCTTCTTATTCTTCACAACTTGAAGCTAATAGATTTAACCCGTGGACTTCTGCATTAAGGGGTCAACCATTATTTCCTGATGAAGATTTCAGTTATGGGTATAACGCTTGTGCTACTTACAACAATGCAGGTGGAACAGCAGTTGTTACCACAAGAGAAAACACATTAACGGGAATACCTAACAGCAGTGGGTACTATTTAAAGATTGCATATGACCCCACTTTAGGCAGTACAACACCGGGACTTGGCGGTATCAGACAGACTTTTACAACACAGGCAAATAGGCAGTATGTATGTAGATTCAGGGCTAAGATACCAGTAGGTTACGCAATTAATTTGGCTGCTAATTCTTATGGCACAGCAGGTTCATATAACTGGCTTACTAATAATGTTGGAACTGGAAAATGGGAAGAATACATAGTGGTTTGGCATTCTGGTTATTCAGGCACATTTTCTTCTGTAAACTACTTTTACTTGACAGGTGCAGCAGTAGCATTTGACTGGTATGTAGCTTCCATGCAATGCTATGAATTAACTGCAACACCTTGGTACGAAAGAATAACTGATGCTACATTAGCAACGTGGAACACTCCATATATCCCATTGGCAGGAAGTAACAGCATCACAGGTAATCTAAATATTGTTACGGGGAGTAGCCATGTTGGAGTAGGGGCTGGTTATTTTAAAATGTTCAGTTCCACTTCAGTAACAGGTGGAAGCGGTATTGGTGAGAACCTATATTATGATGGTAGTAATTGGGTGCATCATAACGTAGCTGGATATGGTGGTGTTGGTGCAGCGCTAGAATTAGGCACATCTACAAAAGCATTTACATTTAAGAGGGCAGCGGGTGGAACCAGTCCCGCCACAGTTACAGAGTTAGCTTACCTAACAAATGCAGGTGCTCTGTATCTTAATGGTAGTCTAACCATAAGCGCAGCAAACGCGACAGGTGATTTCATTACACGTAATTCGTCTACAGGTCTGTTGGGTATAAGGACTGCTTCACAGGTACTTAGTGATATTGGAGCGGCACCTTCTAGTGGTTCTAATAATTACATACAGGCAAATCCAGCTTCTGCACAAGCAGTTAATTCATGGATTTCAGGTGCACACACTATTTCGTCTAGCGGTTTTGAATCAGAGCTTAATTCAAACAATTTAACGTTCAAAAGAGCAGGAAATGCAAGTTATATAGACCAGTTAGGTATCGGTGGTTATATTTCATTTAGAATGTCAAATGTAGCGACAAGGGATATTCTTGCGCTTCAAATACAACCTGATGGCGATGTTTCAATCCCTAGTGGTAACTTATACGTGGGTGTTGCTGGAAATGCAACGGGTGACTTTGTTACCAGAAATTCCTCTAGTGGTCTAGTAAGCGTACGAACGGCATCCCAAGTTCTTACGGACATTGGTGCTGCACCTGCTACATCTATATCTGGCACTACAGGTAAGATTGCAAAATTTACAGGCGCTAATACAGTAGGTAATTCAATTCTTACAGAAAGTGGGTCAGAATTAAAAATAGATGGCTATTTAAACCTAAACAGGTCAGCTACACCAGCAAGAGGAATACATTGGTATAGTACAGCATATAACGCATGGTCTGAATTTATGGGACAGGTTGGTGTTGCAGGTCAAGGTACAAAGGGGAATCTTACACCAGCTTCAGGTACCTATGTTACAGGTTGGGCTTTGCACTCATTCATAGAAAACGCTTCAGGATTTGGTTGGATTTGGTCATCTGGAACTTCAGGTTCAACCACACCTATAGTAATGGGTGAATTGAGTAGTGTTACAGGGATATTTAGAACACTTGGCAATCATTATGTGGGTGCGAATAAAGTATGGCATGCTGGTGATTTCAATATTACGGACTACTTAACAACAGCATCAGCAGCTTCAACTTATATTCCACTTGCAGGTTCAACTGGAATATTTGGCGACCTCATTCCAACAGTAGACGGTGCCCATTCATTGGGTACATCTGCCAAGCAATGGAAAAATATATATGGTGCTTCTATATTCTTAAATGGTGAACTTGTAGCAACAGAAAATTGGGTCACAGCGCAAGGTTATACTACAAACACAGGCACAGTAACATCCGTGTCTTCAAATTCAATAGCTACGGGTTTAACACTAAGTACTGCCAATGGCACTACAACACCTGCATTGACGCTTGCTTTAACTTCCGGCCATGCTATACCAACTAATACGCAAATAACACAAGGAACAACAGCTTACAGTTGGGGTAACCATGCCGGGCTTTACCTATCAAAGACAGGTGACCAAGGTACGGGGCCGTTCTCTTTTAGTGGTACTATACCCCCATTTTCTGACCAAAGGTTAATGGTAACACCTACCGGTGCTAACAGAATAGGTTTAGTAATACGCGGATTAAACAGTCAATCGGGCAACCTACAGGAGTGGCAGAGAGACGGTGGAGCAACTCTAGGATTTATTACACATGAGGGACGTGCTGCATTTAACGTAGGCCCATCTACAGGAGGTTATAGTTTAGTAGTGTATAATACGGCTACTGGAATACTTGAAAACGTAAATGCTAATACTTTCTTAACTCCTAGTCTGGCAGCTAGTGTTTATTTGCCTCTAGCAGGCGGTACGGTCACAGGACACTTAATTAACACATATGGAGCGGTGACTTTAGGAAATGCTTCTTATTCATCAGGTAACTACGAAGCACAAGTAAGTAGTGTTCAATATTCAACAGGTGCCAGAGCAGGTTACGGTTTTCATAACGTAGGGGTACAGGGTATTTACTTATACGCTGCAAACGATGATAAGTTAAGACTTAGAACGTCTACAGGTGTAAGTCGTACGTTGGCTTCAGAAGAATGGGTTAACGGATTAGCAGCACCTAGTTGGGAACAGACTCTACAGGTAAATCCAATAGCTGATTTGCAAACTATAGGCTCAGACTTAGAAGTACACGTTGGAGGCGCAATAGTATTTGGTCTTAGACCTTCTGTAAACTCTTATAGTATAGGGGATTTCTCTGGATTTAATAATGATACTTCTTTAACTATAGACGATAGTCAGGAAATGGTATATGTAAGAGCACATGAAGGTGTTCTTATAGGGGACGGAACCAGCTCAGCGACTACTCCAACTATTACCCCTATATTAGAAGCTAGTAGTAGTCGTTCAGGGTTTATGCCCCCACGAATGACAAATGCGGAGAAAAGTATATACACGGCTTTCTTAAATGTTAATGATGCAGGAGTTATGGTTTTCGATACTGATGATAAGATGTGGTATGGTTGGGACGGAGGAAACTGGCAGGCTTTAGGATAATATAGCTGTAATGACAACGATTAAAGTAACTTTAATTATGCAATAAAAAATAATATAATAAATACTGAGAAAAGAATTATTTTTGAACTATAAAACAGGTACAATATGACATTAACAGAAATGCTGGCCTCGGCCAAAACACGCAGTGGTTCTAAATTTGGCATTACAGGTTTACAGAAAGACCTAGCCGGAAACCAAATAATTAGCATCAAGGGCTGGGTAGAAATGGATACCCATACCCCAGCAGGTGTGAAAAAAGAAAAAACAGATATGCACTGGAATTTACAGGGTGGTGCTATGGTACACGGTGCCGGGTATGATCTGATACAGGAGGTATCTTTGACCGAATACAAGAAAGAGGAAGAAGAAGCCCTAAAGAAAAGTGCAAAAGCTGAGACAGAACCGCAGTAGTAAGTTTTTTGATTAGGGCAGCTAACGTTGCCCTAATCTTTATTTTATTAATTTTGTACCTGAGTAAATAATTATTTAAACATATATACAATGAAGGCAACTGGCGCAGCACGTACCGAAATAGACATAGTAGATTATTCGGTAATAGTTGATACAGCCTTGAAAGGCAAAACAGGGTATCTGGGAGTTACTGAGCGTGGTGAGGTAGGCAGGCTATATGATATAGGAAGCTGGGAGCAGTTTCAGTTAGAGCTTGGTGGTCTGGTAGCTGGTAACGATTTTCCACTGTATTGCTATAGGGCACTAAGAGCCAAAGGTCGCATTGTAGTAGTCCCAGCCGGTAGGTATGTTAACCCTACCGACAAAAGTACGCTGGATGGGGTTAAAGCGTTCAAGACTATTTCACAAGCAACGACAGCCGCAGCAGGAGCTACCGCTGATATAGTTGCGTCAGGCGCAGCCGGGTCAACCGGCACCGTGTCAGTTATTGTTAAGCGTCCCGGTATGACAGACGTAGTCATAGCCAGCGCTGTAGCCATAACCGCAGCCGACACACCTACGGTACAGGGTGCGGCCATTATAGCGGCCATCAATGCCGGTACGGGAGTTCACGGTTATAGTGCCGCTGCTAACGCCGGTACAGTAACTATAACTGCTCCTGCGGCTTTAGGAGCTTGGGGGCGTAAGCTACAGGCCAGTGTACTACCAAGTGACTCAGGCATATTATTCAATAACTACTTAGTCCAGTTTTCAGGTGGTAATGATGCATTGACTAACGCAGCCGAGGCCACGTTTACAGCTAAAGGCATACGTTCAGGGTATAACAAAGTTTACGTAAGAGCGGCTTTGTCGAGGAGTAACAACCCAAATACGTATGATGTATTTGTAGGTATAACTGACGGTACCGTACCTGAAGAAGAATATGCCGATGTTCCCAAGCTGGGTTCTGATGCAGGCATGTCTGATGCCATAGCTAATATCCTAAGTAACTCTAGGCTATTGGGTAGTGTGTCCATAGACGCAGATTTTACTTTTCAGCCGTTTAGCCATAGCTTGGCAGGGGGCACAGATGGAGTAGCCCTTACTGCTGCCGACTACATGGGTAACCCCTCTCAGCAAACCAACATACACGCATTTGACCAAAACACTGACATAACTAAGATTTGTATACCCGATATGGCAGATGGGGAGTTGGCTAAGTATCTGGCCGACTACGTAGACAGTCGTAAGGACTTGATGGGTACACACCGTACACCTATAAACCTGTCTCCTGACAGGGTAGTAGAATACCGCTTAGGAAAGGGGGTATATAACCACCTACCTATAGACTCATGGAGAAATCTGATGTTTACTGGGGATATAGAAGTAACTGACCCACGTAACAACGCTAAGCGTACTATATCTGCAATAGGAGATATTACCGGTATTATCGCAGCTAAGGATAATAGTAATGGTGAATGGTGGTCGTTTGCCGGTGATGAGCGTGGTCTTCTGTCTAACGTACACGAAGTACACAACAATGTAGGTAGCACCGCTTGGCAACCATACGCTGACGACTATGACAAGAATGGTATTATACCAGTAGTTAAGGACGCAGCTAGGAAAGTAATGATTGATGGAAACGTAACCCTGTATAATCATGACACTTTGCTTAAGAAAGCTGAGGTAGCTGAACTGCTTACATTCATGTATCGTACTCTACGCACACTGGTACCCAAGAACTATAACCCTAATGACCCTGAAACTTGGAAAGGGACATACCGTAGGGTTCAACCATTCTTAGAGTATCTTAAGAGGGGACGGGCATTGTGGGACTACTCTTACCAAGGAGATCAGGATATTGTAGATGTGTCTAAGGCGGTAGTCAATGCCAGCCCTAACGGTACAAGTATTGACTCCGGTATGTACAAATTCATATTAGGCATCAAGCCCAAAGTGGCCATGAAGTACATATATGTAACCATAGCAGTTACCAACTCAGGAGTTAGTTTTGAAACTTTGCAGGAAGCGGCTTAATTAAAGTAACTTTAATCATTCAGACTTAACCTAAATACAATGATAGCAGATACTATACACGCATTTCAGTTTACCATAGAGGTAAATGGTTTAAATGCGTTTGAGTGCCAAAAG
>Ga0196970_1002256_pt1 | contig 10394 bp, 7 predicted proteins | sample S1v_513CmetaG_FD_148672 | JGI IMG/M metagenome (GOLD analysis project Ga0196970, IMG submission 148672) | Soil microbial communities from Anza Borrego desert, Southern California, United States - S1+v_5-13C | ecosystem: Environmental > Terrestrial > Soil > Desert | place: USA: California... | reverse complement strand
GTGCCGGAGGGCTCTCGGGTGCCGGGGGGCCGTCGGGTGCCGGGGGATTCTCGGGTGCTGGGGGTCCGTCGGTCGGTGGGGCGCTGTCGCTCGACGACGCCGCCGCGGGGCTCCGCTGGGCGGCCAGCCTGGCGTCGGCGTCGTGCGCCGCGCGCGGCGCCCGGGGGTGGGCGGACGACGCGGCTCGGGTCGCAGACTGGCGCCGGAGCCTCGGGACGCTCTGACGTCTCCGGTCGCCCGGCCACGGTGGCCTGCGGCGGTCGGCCTGGCACAGTGGCTCCCGCCGGCCCCGGCAGTGGCCTTTGCGGGAGTTTGTCGGCGGTGCACGATATATTGCACATGTGTTCGACAATCTCGCCCACGCCGCCGCGCCGCAGCCGGCCGCGCGCCCGGGCCCGATCACGCGGCTGCTCTCGTCGCCCTCCCGCACACGTGTCGAGTTCGACCTCACCGTGATGATGGCGGTTGCTCGCCGAGCGCTCGAGGTGGAGCACGAGCGCCGCCGCGCGGCGAGCGAACCCCGGCCGGAAGGCATCGACCCCTTGCCGGACTGGGTGCAGGAGCACCCCCTCGCGGTCGAGCTGGCGGACTCCGTTCCCGGCCCGTCGTGCGTCGATCGCCTTGCCGCGATCGACCCGGCGGCGATGGACGACGCCGCGCTCGTCGAGGCGGCCGCCGCATGGGAGCGGGTGGCCGCCTGGGCGTTCGCGCGGCAGGCGGCCGTCGTCAACGAGCTCCGGCACCGCCGGGAGGCGGCGGGGCGGGTGGACTACCTCGGGGACGAGCTGGCGGCGCGGCTCGCGACCACGCGCTCGGCGGGGGCCGCGAAGGTCGCCGACGCGTGGGCGCTCGAGCAGCTGCCCGACGTGTGGGACGCCCTTGCGGCAGGCCGGGTCGATGGGCGCAAGGCGCGCGTCCTGTCCGAGGAGCTGCTGGCTGTCCCCGAGCAGGTGCGCCAGTCGGTCACGACGGACGTCCTCAGGGTTGCCGAGAACCGCACCGCCGAGCAGCTGCGGTCCAGGATCCGGCGTGCCGCCCTAGCCGCCGACCCGGGCGCGGCGCACAAGGCCCACGAGCGCGCCCGCCGGGACCGGCACGTCGAGCTCCACCCGGTGCACGACGGGATGGCGTGGATCCACGCGTTCCTGCCCCGCGCCGGAGGCCACTGCCGTGCACACCGCACTCACCGCGATGGCGGACGCCCACTCCCCCGATGACGACCGCACCATGGACGAACGCCGTGCCGACGCCCTGGTCGACGCCGTGACGCGGCACCTCGACGCCGGGACCTGCCCGGACGGGAGGCCACTCCCGTCACGCCAGCGGCGTCGGCCGCACCTCGCGGTGACCGCGAGCCTGACGACCCTCCTCGGCCTCGATGACCTGCCGTGTGACCTGGCGGGGTACGGTCCCATCCCGGCGTCGATGGCGCGCGAGATCGCCGCGGCCGCGACCTGGACCCCCCTGCTCCTCGACTCCATGACGGGCGAGCTGACCGCGCGCGGCCACCGGACCTACCGCCCGTCGAACGCCCAGGCCGACTGGATCATCGACCGCGACAAGACCTGCACCTTCCCCGGCTGCCGGGTCCCGGCGACGCGCTGCGACGTCGACCACAACACACCCTTCGACCACTCCCGAGCCGCCGAGGAGCAGACGGTCGTCGACCACATGGATGCCAAGTGCCGGCACCACCACCGCATGAAGACCCACGGCGGCTGGCGGACCGCTCGCGATCCCGCCACCGGCACCACCACCTGGACCGCCCCGACCGGTCACACGTACGAGGGCGCGGTACGCGACGGACTACCGCTCACAGGCACGTCGCCACGAGCCGCCCGGGAGCTCGGTCCACCGCCGTTCTAGGCGTGACGGAAGGACACGCCGCCGTCGGGGCGGGAGCCCGGTCCACCGCCGTGATCGGCGTGGTCTGGCTCCGCTACCTCGCGGCGGGCCTGGTACGTGGCACTCGGGCACCTCAGGTCAGGCCGCGAGCCGCTCCGGACCTCGGAGTGCGCTCTCGCCTGCCTGCCATGCCTGGAGCATCTGCGCCCCGGCCAGCCCGTCGACGGCGAGGTAGGCAGCGGCTCCCCAGAGGATGTCGTCCCGCAGTGCGGGCTCCGCCTCCACGAGGCCGCCCGCGAGGTCACGGCCGGCGATCTGCTCGTGCACCGCGTCGGCCTCGACGTGCTCGTCGAAGTAGAAGGTCACGTCCGGCCCGTATCCGAGTCGCCGGAAGCCGTTGCCGTACTTGCGGCACGGGATCGACGACGTCATCTCGAACGCCGCAAGGTGACCGACGATGGCGCCCCGCAGCCTCCGGTGCAGGCCGAAGAGGCTCATGAGGTTCACGTTGGCCAAGGTCGGTGCCGGGACGGCGTCGACGTACGCCCCATAGGCGTCGTCCAGCTCGAGCGCCCGCATGGTGCCGGCGAAGAGCTCCGAGTGGATGTGTCCAGGCCGCCCGCCGCCGTACTCGTCGGCCTGGACCTCGATGAGCGCAGACTTGGCGCGCCCCGAGAGCCTCGGCAGCGCCCAGCTGTGCGGGTCGGCCTCTTTGAGGTGGTAGATCGACCGGTGGATCACGAACTCCCGAAGCTGCGCGTCCGTCGCCCTCTTCGCGACGTACGACGACACGCTGGGGCCGTCGTCGGCGGCGGTGAGGTCGAAGAGCGCCTCCGCCATCGCGCCCGCGGACGTGACCGCCGCGGCCGACGCCGGCACGGCGACGAGCTTCCTCACGGCCGCTTCGAAGGCGCGGTCGAGCTCGGCACGCGCCGTGAGCAGGTCCGGCTCCCACTCCCAGGCGTCGTCCACGCCGTCCACGCCCCGGTAGTGGAGCTCGTAGAGCACGAAGAGGGCGAGCTGCACGTCGTCGTCGGTGAGCACGTCCGACGCCGCGGCAACCGCCTCACGCGCAGCCAGGACGACGGCGGGCGCGGGGCCGGGAGAGCCTGCGAGCGCCTCGAGCAGGGCGGTGGTGAGCGGCCCTCGTGGGGCGGGTGCGCGCATCGGTGGTCCTCCATGGCCGGGTGCGGCGGCCGTGCCTCTTCCGCCGGGTGCGGCGGCCGTGCCTGCACCGCCGGGCGGCGGCACATCGTCACGAGACTCGCACCCGGCCGCCAGCCCCGCATCCGCTGCGCACGTGCCTCGCCACGAGCGAACACGCGGCACGAACCCTCGGCACCGGCCAGCTCCCACCGGCGTCGCGCACCACGGGCTGCCGCCTGGGCTCGTCGCGGCGGGCTCGTCGGGGCCGGCTCCTCGCGGCGGGCTCGTCGCTGCGGGGCTCGTCGGGGCGGGGGCCGGAGGTGGGGCTCCTCGCGGCGGGCTCGTCGCTGCGGGGGCCAGAGGTGAGGCTCGTCGCTGCGGGGCTAGGGGCGGGGCTCGTCGCGCGCGGGCCGCGCCCGCGGGGTTCACTGTCAGCATGACCTCCGACCGCGGACCTTGGGCCTCCGTCACGGCCTGCCCCAACGGACCGCTCCTCGTGCGCGGCGACGTCGAGATCCTGATGCCCGACGGCACCCCCGCACCCCGCCGACGCGCGACGGTCGCGCTCTGCCGCTGCGGCGCCTCGGGCATCAAGCCGTACTGCGACGGCAGCCACAAGGTCGTCGGCTTCCACACAGACGACGAGCAGCCCGCGGCGTAGCTGCCCGCACCCGCTGCGGAGCTGCCCCCACCCACGGCACCGCCGCCCCGACCGAGGCGCGGTGTGCCGCGCGCGCACCTACGGCACCGCCGCCCCGACCGAGGCGCGGCGTGCGCCACTACCGTGACCCCGTGGCCTACACCGACGACCCCGCCGACCGCGCCCTCCTCGTGGCGGCCGCCTACGTAATCCTTCAGCGCGACGACGCGGTCCTGCTCCAGCTCCGTCGCGGCACCGGCTACATGGACGAGCACTGGGCCGTGCTCGCGGGCCACCTCGAACGGGGCGAGACCATCGTGGCCGCAGCGGTCCGGGAGGCCGCCGAGGAGTCGGGCGTCGTCGTGGACCCGGCGGACCTCGAGCCCCTGACGACGCTGCACCGGTTCATCCCCGACGGGCCGCCGATCGAGCAGCGGTGCGACATGTTCTTCCGCGCCCGGCGGTGGAGCGGCGAGCCGACGCCGCTCGAGCAGGACCGGTGCGCGGAGATGCGCTGGTTCCCGCTCGGCGCGCTGCCCACGCCGGTGGTCCCGCACGAGCTCGCGGTGCTCCGCTACCTCGCGGACGGCCGGACACCGCCGGCGATCATCGCGATGCCCCTCGACGCGTGACCCGGGCGCTCCACCGCGCGCGGGAGCCGGGACGCGCCGCTACTTCTTCGGCGACTTCGCCGACGACGTCTTGCGCGCCCCGCCGCGAGCGGGTGCCGCCCGCCTCCCCGCCTTCTTCACGGGCCCGCGCGCGCGCTTCTCGGCGAGCAGCTCGGCCGCACGCTCGAGGGTGACCGTCTCGACGGCGTCCTCCTTGCGGAGGGTCGCGTTCGTCTCGCCGTCGGTGACGTACGGCCCGAACCGCCCGTCCTTCACGACGACGGGCTTGCCGGACACGGGGTCCGCCCCGAGCTCACGCAACGGCGCCGACGCCGGCGCGCCACGCCCGCGCTTGGGCTCGGCGTACACGGCCAGCGCCTCGTCCAGCGTGATGTCGAAGATGGCGTCCTCGCTGGCCAGCGAGCGGGAGTCGCTGCCCTTCTTCAGGTACGGCCCGTAGCGGCCGTTCTGGGCGGTGATCTCCTCGCCCGTGGCCGGGTCCACCCCGACGACGCGCGGCAGGGCCAGGAGCTTCAGCGCGTCCTCGAGGGTCACGGTCTGCAGCTGCATGGACCGGAACAGCGACCCCGTGCGGGGCTTCGGCGCGGCCGCGAGGCGCTTCTTGCGCTCCGCCGCGCTCAGCCCCTCCGGCAGCTCCGGCTCGGGCAGCACCTCGGTGACGTACGGCCCGTAGCGTCCGGTGCGCGCGACGATCGTGGTGCCGGTGGCCGGGTCGGTGCCGAGCACCCGGTCGCCGTCGGGCTGCGTCTCGAGGAGCTCGCGGGCCTTCTCGACGGTCAGCTCGTCGGGCGCGAGATCATCCGGGACGGAGGCGCGCCGCGGCGTCCCGTCCTCGCCGAGCGTCGAGGCGTCCTCGAGGTACGGCCCGTACCGGCCGACCCGCAAGGTGAGGCCCTCGCCGATGTCCACGGAGTTGACCTCACGGGCGTCGATCTCGCCGTGGCCCTCCACGAGGTCGCGCAGCCCGGTCTCGGTGCCGCCGGTCCGGTCTCCGAAGTAGAACGTCGTGAGCCACGCGACCCGGTCCTTCTCGCCCGCGGCGATCCGGTCGAGATCCTCCTCCATCTCGGCCGTGAACCCGTAGTCCACCAGCCGGTCGAAGTTCTCCTCGAGCAGCCGCGTGACCGCGAAGGCGAGCCACGACGGCACGAGAGCCTGGCCGCGGCTGGTCACGTACCCGCGGTCCTGGATGACCGAGATGGTCGCGGCGTACGTGGACGGGCGTCCGATCCCGCGCTCCTCGAGCGCCTTGACCAGGCTCGCCTCGGTGTACCGCGGCGGCGGTGACGTGCGGTGCCCGTCAGCGGCCAGGGCGAGCGCGTCGAGCGCGTCCCCCTTCGCCATCTGCGGGAGCCGGGCCTCGCGATCACCGCGGTCGGCCTCGGCGTCGTCGTACCGTTCGGCGTCGTGGCCCTCCTCGTACGCGGCGAGGAAGCCCCGGAACGTGATCACGGTGCCCGACGCCGCGAACACGGCCTCCGTGGGGCCGTCACCGAGGCCGCTGCCGGGCGCCCCGGGCACGACGGCGGCGGCGCCGAGCCGGACGGATGCGGTCGAGCCGCGCGCGTCCGCCATCTGCGACGCCACCGTGCGCTTCCAGATCAGCTCGTAGAGCTTGAACTGGTCGCCCGAGAGCTCCCGGGCGACCTGGGCGGGCGTCCGGAAGTGGTCACCCGCGGGGCGGATCGCCTCGTGCGCCTCCTGCGCGCCCTTCGCCTTGGCGGCGTAGACGCGGGGCGACTCCGGCACGAACTCGGCCCCGTAGAGCTCGGCCGCCTGGCGACGGGCCGCGTCGATCGCCTGCGCGCTCAGCACGGGGGAGTCGGTCCGCATGTAGGTGATGTAGCCGTTCTCGTACAGGCCCTGGGCGACGCGCATCGTCTGCCGGGACGCCATGCGGAGCTTGCGGGCCGCCTCCTGCTGGAGGGTCGACGTCGTGAACGGCGCTGCGGGACGGCGGGTGTACGGCTTCGTCTCGAGCTCGAGCACCCGGAAGTCGGCGTCGCGGAACGCGGTCGCCGTGGCCGTGGCGACCGCCTCGTCGAGGTGCCGGACCCCGCGCTGCTTCAGCGAGCCGCGGTCGTCGAAGTCCCGGCCCGTGGCCACGCGCTCGCCGCCGAGCTGCACCAGGCGGGCGTCAAAGCTCGTGCCGTCGCCCCCGGAGACCGCGAAGGTGCCGCGCACGTCCCAGTACTCGGCGGCGCGGAACGCCATCCGCTCCCGCTCGCGCTCGACGACCATGCGCGTGGCCACCGACTGCACACGACCCGCGGACAGGCCCTGCCGCACCTTGCGCCACAGCACCGGGGACACCTCGTAGCCGTACAGGCGGTCGAGGATGCGGCGGGTCTCCTGGGCGTCGACGAGCCGTTCGTCCAGCTCGCGCGGGGTGGCCAGGGCACGCTGGATGGCCTCCCGCGTGATCTCGTGGAACACCATCCGCTTCACCGGCACGGTGGGCTTGAGCTCCTGGAGGAGGTGCCAGGCGATGGCCTCGCCCTCGCGGTCCTCGTCGGTGGCGAGCAGGAGCTCGTCGGCACCCTTGAGGGCCTTGCGCAGCTCCGAGACCTTCTTCTTCTTGTCCGCGTCGACGACGTAGTAGGGCTGGAAGCCGTTGTCGACGTCGACCGCGAACTTGCCGAAGGGACCCTTCTTCATCTCGGCGGGCAGCTCCGAGGGCTGCGGGAGGTCACGGATGTGCCCCACCGACGCCTCGACGGTGTACCCCTCGCCGAGGTAGCCGGCAATCGTGCGCGCCTTGGCCGGCGACTCCACGATCACGAGCGTGCGGGACATCAGGACCTTCTTCCTCCGGGCCGTGGCGCCGGACAGGGGTGTCGGCTGCGCACTCTACGGCCTGTCGTCAAGCCCGCGCCCGGAGGGGCGTCTCGGTGTGCACGCCCCGAGGCTCCGTCACCCGCAGCAGCAGGAGCACCACACCCATCACGGCGCACACGGCCGCGACGATCCCCAGCGCACCGCCGGCGTACGCGGTCAGGAGGTCGGTCCGGGACTCGAGGCCGGTCGAGTGGTACTGGTCCGGCACGGCCCGCAGGGCCGTCAGGGTGTTCTGGATCGCGACCGCGGCGGCTGCGGCGGCGACGCCGGCCCCGACGAGCAGCAGGGTGGTGGCCGTGGTCTCGCGGCGGTGGTCGGCCCTGGTGCCGGCCGAGCCTGCCGGGCCGAGCGCCCGGACGACGCACGTCCAGGCGAGCACCACGAGGACCGCAGCCACGACGTCACCCGGGCGGTGCCAGGCGCCGACCAGCGTCGAGACGCCGGTCCCCGCCGCGTAGAGCGCCGCGCCGGCCGCCGTCGCGGCACGGAACCGCCGCGGCACCACGAGGAGGAGGGCGATCGCGCACGACGCCGCGGCCGTCGTGTGCCCGCTGGGCAGCGTGTTCGCGAGGCGGTCGCCGACCTCGAACTCCGGCCGGTCGAAGACCGCGTACTTGAGGAGCTGCGTGGTGAGGTTGGCGCCCGCCATCAGCAGCACGACCTGACCGGCGAGCAGCCACCGCCGACGCACCAGGGCCACGATCACGCTGATGACCAGCACCGTCGCGATGAACGGCACCGAGATGACGTCGAGCACGGGCTCGGCGAGCCGCCAGAGGCGGTTCCGGCCCAGCGCGGCGCCCTCGTAGGCCGCCTGGTCCAGCAGCTGGCCGGTGTACGTGCCGACGAACACGCGCCACACGACCCAGACGCCGACGGCGGACAGCAGCCCGGCGACGGCGACGACCCCGCGCACCCCCGCCTCACGCGCGGGCGAGCGCAGCACGGGGGGTTCGGGGGGAGTCACGCGATCACGGTAGGCGACCGGGGCGCGGGATGTGGTCCCGAGCGGCGGCGCGGCCGACAGCCTCACAGGTTGCGCACAGGGAAGGCACAGACGACACCGGGGGTCCGTGGCGACAATGAGGGCATGGAGAAGACCGCCCAGCGCGAGCGCCTGACCCGTCCCGACGGCTCCCCCGTGCGGGCACTCGTGGTCGACGACGAGCCGCTGCTGGGCGACCTGCTCTCGACCGCTCTGCGCTACGAGGGGTGGCAGGTGGAGAGCGCCCTGACGGGCCGCGCCGCGATCAAGACGGCCGCCGCGCTGGACCCCGACGTCGTCGTCCTCGACATCATGCTCCCGGACATGTCGGGCTTCGAGGTGCTCCGTCGGCTGCGCGAGTCCCGGCCCCTGGTGCCGGTCCTCTTCCTCACCGCCAAGGACGCCGTCGAGGACCGCGTGGCCGGGCTCACCGCTGGGGGCGACGACTACGTCACGAAGCCGTTCAGCCTCGAGGAGGTCGTCGCCCGGCTCCGCGCCCTCCTGCGCCGCGCCGGAGCCACCGCTCAGGCGGCGGACGCGCGCCTCGTCGTCGGCGACCTGGTGCTCGACGAGGACAGCCACGAGGTCTTCCGGGGGGACGACGAGATCCACCTGACGGCGACGGAGTTCGAGCTGCTCCGCTACTTCATGCGCAACCCGCGCCGGGTGCTCTCGAAGGCGCAGATCCTCGACCGCGTGTGGCAGTACGACTTCGGCGGCCAGGCGAACATCGTCGAGCTCTACGTCTCCTACCTGCGGCGCAAGATCGACGCGGGGCGGGCTCCGATGATCCACACGCTCCGGGGTGCCGGGTATGTGCTGAAGCCCGCCGAGGGCGCGTGATGCTCGGCCGCTGGCCGCTGCGCCACCGGCTCGTCGCCCTCGTCGTGGTGCTGCTGGCCGCGATGGGCGCAGTGATCGCGGTCCTGTCCACGCTGGCCCTGCGCGACTCCTTGCTCGACCAGGTCGACGTGCGCCTCGCCGACGCCCAGATGCGTGGCCTGCGCGGAGTCGACGAAGAGCCGCCCACCGACGACGGCGAGGCGAGCGGCCCCGACGAGCCCGCCGGGCTGACCGTGCGGGGCCAGGCGGCCGGCACCGTGATCGTCGAGCTGCGGGGCAACCTCTACTGGGCCGCCTACATCACGGAGGAGGGCGAGGTCCTGAATCTGCCGGGCGCGCAGGCTGTCCAGCTGCTCGACGTGCCGGTGGACGGGAGCGCCCGGACGATCGTCATCGACGACCTCGGGCGGTACCGCGTGGTCGCGACGATGCACGGCGAGTTCCGCACCGTCACCGGGCTGCCCATGGCGGACTACGACGACGCCGTGGCGCGCCATGTGCTGACCACGGCCCTGGTGACGCTGGCCGGGTTGCTCCTCGTCGGCGTCGCGGGGTCGGTGCTGGTCCGGCGCGAGCTGCGTCAGCTGGAGCGGGTCGCGGCCACCGCGACCCGGGTGGCCCAGCTGCCGCTGCACCGCGGCGAGGTCGCCCTGCCCGACCGCGTGCCCGAGGCCGACACCGACGCGAGCACCGAGGTCGGCAAGGTCGGCGCAGCGCTCAACCAGCTGCTCGGCCACGTCGAGGACGCCCTCGGCGCGCGCCAGGCGTCGGAGACCAAGCTGCGGCAGTTCGTGGCGGACGCCAGCCACGAGCTGCGCACTCCACTCGCGTCGATCCGGGGGTACGCGGAGCTGGTCCGCCGGGTGCCCGAAGACGTCCCGCCCGACGTCCTGCGCGCCGTCGGCCGCGTGGAGTCCGAGGCGGTCCGGATGACCTCGCTCGTGGAGGACCTGCTGCTGCTCGCCCGCCTCGACTCCGGCCGCGCGCTCGACCGGCGCGAGGTCGACATGTCGGCGCTGGCGGCCGACGCCGTCGCCGACGCGCACGCCGCCGGCCAGGACCACGTGTGGCGGCTCTCCCTCCCGGGCGACGAGGACGAGCCCGCCGAGGCGCTGGTGCTCGGCGACGACCACGCGCTGCGCCAGGTCCTGGCGAACCTGCTGTCCAACGCACGCGTGCACACACCGGCGGGGACGACGGTGGTGACGACAGTCTCGCTCGCCCCGGACGCGGTCACGCTCACCGTGCAGGACGACGGCCCCGGCATCGACCCGGAGCTGCGCGGGCGGCTGTTCGACCGCTTCGCGCGCGGGGACGCGGCGCGCTCCCCCGGCCGCGGTTCCACGGGGCTCGGCCTCGCCATCGCCGACGCCGTGGTGCGCGCGCACGGCGGGCGCATCGACGTGGACCGGACCCCGGGCGCGACGACGTTCGTGGTGACGTTCCCGGTGGCGGGCGCCACACC
>Ga0196970_1002254_pt1 | contig 10409 bp, 8 predicted proteins | sample S1v_513CmetaG_FD_148672 | JGI IMG/M metagenome (GOLD analysis project Ga0196970, IMG submission 148672) | Soil microbial communities from Anza Borrego desert, Southern California, United States - S1+v_5-13C | ecosystem: Environmental > Terrestrial > Soil > Desert | place: USA: California... | reverse complement strand
TTTGGGCCGCAAGCCGCGAAGGTGCTCTAAGGTCGGCGGACTGGGGTGGAAGTTGGGAGCACGTTCTGGGCGGCCTCCCAGGACGCAATGTCGCGGCGGTGACCTACGATGCACAACTCGCACGACTGCGGGCCACCAGCTTTTCCGGGGAACTGTTCGAGAGCCGCGATGCGGGGCAAACCTGGAAGCGTGTTCAGGCTGGCTGGGTGGTTCGCAACGTTGCTTCAGGAGGCGGAAAAGTGCTTGCGATCACTGCCTTCGATGGATTGCTCATGATGCGGGAACCGGAACCCGGCGCGGTCGTCGGCGGCGGAGGTGGCAGCACTCGCTAAGGCAAGCTCTGACATCAACCTTCGCGCGTGACAAGAAGGCTCCCGGCCAGGGAGCCTTCGTCGTCTTTGCAGCACTCACGTTCTGATAACCAGACACCGTAACCGTGAAGCAGCTACTCAGACTCGCAAAAAATACACACCCAGAGCTGATTCTGAACTGTAACTGTTTGAAATTACGGCGCGAAGAGTGGCATCCGATGTGCCTTATCGTCAGATGTGGCTTTATAGGTAAAGGAGATGGCTCATGAGTGTGCCGCTGTTTCGACGTACATTGGCAGTGGTGCTGATTCTGGTCGCATTGGCGCTGGTAAGCGGCTGCAGCAAGGTGCCGGGCAGTGCAGAGGTGGCGCAGACAGAAAAGACCGCAGTTGCTGAAGCTTCGCATGGTGATTCGCTGCCGTTCTCGAGTCACGGCGCGGAAACGAACAACGCAGCGCGGAGTGAAACAGGAAGCTCCCTGGTTCCCGACAAAGCGGAGGAACCTGCGCTGGTTCCAGACCAGGTCAAGGTACCGGCGGGCAGTTCGATTTCCATCCGATTACAGTCCTCCGTATCAAGTGCAACAGCGCAGTCTGGCGACCACTTCGATGCAGTTCTCGATGCCCCATTAGTGGTGAATGGCCGTACGGTCGCCGGGAAGGGCACGCCCGTCGTTGGACGCGTAGCGCAAGCTCGGCGATCTGGTCGCCTGCATAATTCCGGCTATCTGCGGCTCACGTTAGCGTCGATTGAAATCAAAGGCAGACAAGTTCCCGTGACGACTTCCAGCGTCTCCGCGCAAGGTGGTGCGCACAAAAAGCGCAATGTCGCATTGATCGGCGGCGGCGCTGGCGGAGGGGCCCTCATCGGAGCGCTTGCCGGTGGTGGCAAAGGAGCACTGATCGGAAGCGCAGTCGGTGCCGCCGCAGGGACAACAGGTGCGTATGCGACGGGCAAGAAAGACGTTTCATTTGGAGCGGAACGCCGTCTCACTTTCCGGCTGACCCAGTCCGTGACTTTGGACTAAAGATTCTTCTGGCAGTGGCGAAGGGCCTCCCACATCGGGAGGCCTTTTTGTCAGGTGCGCGTTCTTGCCTTCTGCGATTGGGACCGAGGTCGGATAAGGAACTCCCGATTTGTGAAAGTGAAGGTGATATTCACTTCCATCGAAAATCATTTTCAATAAAGCAGTTTCTGGGCTCGCGATGGGTTAGCTTCGAGTTATTGAATTTGTCGATCTCTGCAGCGACTACTCGGTTTGCTGATCCGGCAATATGCTCGAAATGGCTGTGTTTACGCGCCATTTTGGGAATTGGTCACGTTCCTTGAAACGGGAATTCCCTCAATGGGAGAAACGCGTCTCCGACGTCCGCGAACGCACCGTCTGCAATCAGGTACAAAGCTTTTCATAACAGTCAGTTAGCAGTTTGTTTCCAAAACGGAAAGGAGTATGCTTCTCCGCGTCTTGGCATGCCCATATTGGGCATAGTCAGTGTGAATTGCCGCCATGAAGCAAGTTCTGACCAAAACGCAGCCGAGCAAAGTGTCACCCGAGCTCGAACTGTTCCGCGCGGCGCTGGATGCCAGCCCCCATGGAATCATGCTGCGCAAAGGCGAAGAAGATCTGTATCGCAATGACGCATGGGAGCGGCTTACTGCTCCAAGCGAGGGCCGCTCGGATTGCCCCAGCGCGGTGCGCGATATCCGTAGAGCAGGGTATGTCTTCAACTACAACGGCGAGAACATCGAAGTCACGATTGCTCAGGACGTGACTGAGCGTATAAGCGTTGAGGCACAACTTCGAGAAGCGCAGAAACTTGAAGCCCTGGGAAGGTGGGTCGGTGGTGTTGTACACGACTTCAACAATCTGCTGACCGCGATCATGCTCTACTCGGACTTGCTGGCTCAGCACATTCCCTCGTCAGGCGCACCGGCTGCCTATAACCAGGAAGTACGGATGGCGGTCAAACGGGGAACCGGTCTGATTTCGCAGCTCCTGTCATTTGCGCGTCAACAGCAGTCGGAAGCTGACGTGTTCTCGCTCAATGCCCTAATTCGCGCTGTCCGGGACGTGCTGCAGCGAATGATCGGTGAGGATGTCGAGATAGTGTTTCAGCTTTCCGAGTCGCCCTGCGGCGTCAAGGTTGTACCCTCGCAGATCGAGCAGGTTCTATTCAACCTTGCCCTGAACTCGCGAGATGCCATGCCGACCGGTGGCACGTTGACCATTCGCACGGAGGAACGTTTTTCTACAACGGCGGAAGCGCAGGTTGCGCTGGTTATTTTGGATACGGGCTGTGGAATGGATAAGGCTACTCTTTCCCGCGTTTTCGAGCCGTTCTTCACCACAAAACCCGAGGGCAAGGGAACAGGTCTGGGACTCACGACCGTTCATTCCATCGTGACACAATGCGGCGGCAGTGTTTGCGTTGAGAGCGAGCCTGGGAAGGGTACCTGTGTCACCGTGCTACTGCCCAGCAGGGAATTGGAGCCCAACCCTGTCACGGACGAGGCTGTAGCTTCAGATCTACCCTGCGGATCGGAATCAGTGCTCGTCGTGGAAGACGACTCAGCCGTGCGCGAGTCCTTACGCGAAGTACTCACGACCTGTGGGTACGACGTGCTGGTCGCGGCAGATGGTCCGCAGGCCATTGAAGTGGCGGAGGGCCTTGCGCACCCTGTTGATCTTTTAATTACCGATCTTGTCCTGCCGGGGATGAGTGGTCGGGATGTGGCCAGCCAACTGCGAGCTGCGAACCCCGACATGGTCACTCTGTTCATCTCCGGTTACGAGCAACCCCAAACGGCGATCAGCGCCGAACACAACGTCTTTTCCAAACCATTCAGCAGGGAAGCTCTGGCGCGCAAGGTTCGCCAAGAGCTCGACTTGCACAAGCCTGGCTCCGTGGGGCAAGGGAATGAACGGACCGGGGGGAGGTAAGCGTATGGTAGCTGCTGTCCAACCATTACAGGCCAGCCGGCAGGTACCCGTTGCGAACCTGTTGGTCGTCGATGACGAGCGCGCCATCCGCGAAGGGTGTCGCGAAGCTGCGCAATCTATCGGCTGCAACGCGTTCAGCGCTGAAACAGCGGAGAGCGCCTACAAGATTCTTGAGTTGCAGAGCATAGATGTCGTTCTCCTAGACTTGAAATTACCCGGCGCGGGAGGTCTGGAAGCGCTGAGGCAGATCAAGATTCGCAGGCCAGACGCCATCGTCATCATTGTCACCGGTTATGCCAGTGTCCACTCGGCTGTGCAGGCTATGAAACTCGGTGCGTACGACTACATCACCAAGCCTTTCAGCCTGCACGAACTGAAAATGATGCTTGAGCATGTCACTGAGGAGCTCAAGTCCAACGCTGAACGGCGGGCAGTACGTGACAAACTGCGTTCCCGGCAGGGTTTCGGGTCCATCATTGGTCAGTCTTCCGAAATGGAGCGGCTGTACCGCATTATCGGGAAGGCGGCACAAAGCACTCACCCCGTGCTCATTCTCGGCGAAAGCGGTACGGGAAAAGAGTTGGTGGCGCGCTCAATCCACTTCTCAGGACCTTTCAAGGACAAGCCTTTCATCCCCGTAGACTGTGGCGCGCTTGTCCCAACCCTGATCGAAAGCGAACTTTTCGGATACGTGAGAGGTGCATTTACCGGCGCGACACGATCCAAAGATGGGCTGCTCGCGGTTGCTGAAGGTGGAACTGTATTCCTCGACGAGATAGGAGAACTTCCGCTCGACCTGCAGTCGAAGCTGTTGAGGGCTCTGCAGGAGAAGGAGATTAGGCCCGTTGGCAGCACTCGTCGAATTCCCATTAACGTGCGGATTCTAGCCGCGACCAATCGCAATCTGGAGTCGGCTGTAGCCGAAGGCAAGTTCCGCAAGGATCTTTATTTCCGCCTTAATGTACTTACGCTAAGAATCCCGCCGCTCCGAGAGCGCAAACAGGACATACCGATACTGGCCGAACACTTCCTGGAGCGCATGGACCAGATCGGGGGGCTGAAGCGCGTCTTGAGCGAAGAAGCCGTCAGGGCGCTTATGGCTTATGATTGGCCGGGCAATGTGCGAGAGCTTGAAAACTGCATAGAAAGAGCATGTACGATGAGTTCCGGACCTGTACTGCAAATCGGAGATCTCTCGTCCGCCGTGCAGAATTCGAGATTCCCTACGCCTTCACCCTCACCCGCACACGGGTTGAACTCTCCAAAGATTGTTCCCATAGCTGAACTCGAGAAGCACGCGATTCTAAGTACTATCGATCAGCTAAATGGGGACAAGTTGATGGCTGCACGTTTGCTGGGCATTGGCAAGACGACCCTCTACCGAAAGTTGAAGGAGTACGGTTCTCAAGCTTAGAAGAGAAGGTGAATCAATCCGCAATGGGATGCGGCGGCCAAGGTGCCGCCGCTCACTTTTTGAAGATCGCATTCAGGGTCAAGCTACCCCCCAACGCTGCGATTGTCATTGCAAGCGCTTCAAGTTCTGAGCACCATGCCATCCTTGACCGGTGCGTGGCATGTCCTTTCACGTACGAGATTCCCCGCCAAACCTTAATCCTGCATCCACGTCCAGAAAACCTCTTCGCCGCAACGCGATGAATTGCAAAGCAGTTGCGCGATTCAGGGAGGCATCCCGAGTTCGAAGCAAGTGATCTAACGTCTGCACAGGCGTACAAACGCCGGGTGCAAAGCACAGAGAACAGATGCCAACTACGACACAGAACTCGACGCGTGCCGCGGCGGTGGTCACGCACACTGTAACCGAGATTTTGCCCGACCGAGAAGCAATCGCTGTTCGGGTAGGTGAGCTTGGGGACTGGTTCCATAACCTGGATCTCCATGGTGTGCAGACTGCCCCTAATCACTTCCTCGGTGACTTTCCGAACGTTAAATGGAAGCACATCTCGTCGGCCTTCCCGCAGGACATGAGCGGAGCAACAGTTCTCGATGTCGGATGCAACGCTGGCTTTTATTGCCTCGAGATGAAAAGGCGCGGTGCGGAGCGCGTGGTCGGTGTCGATGTGGATGAACGCTACCTTCGGCAGGCACGCTTCGCGGCAGAGACTCTCGGCTACGAGATCGAGTTCCAGAAGAGGTCAGTTTACGAGGTGGACGCCATCCCGGGGCAGTTCGATTACGTTCTGTTCTTGGGCGTGTTCTACCACCTCAGATACCCGTTGTTCGCTTTGGACAAAGTTATCAAGAAGGTTCGGGGCAAGCTCGTTTTCCAGACAATGATCCGCGGTTCAGAGAACGCGAGAACTTGGGAGACGAATTACCACTTCTGGAACAAAGAGATTTTCCGCGATCCCGATTATCCCTGCATGTACTTCGTCGAGAACAGCTATGCGAACGATCCGACGAACTGGTGGATACCGAACCGTGGCGCCGCTGAAGCAATGCTGCGAAGCTCGGGCCTGCAGATTGTCAGCCACCCGGAGCCGGAAACGTGGGTGTGCACTCCCATGAATGTGGCGCGCGACGGGCAGTACATCCTGGATTTGGAGTTGGCTGGAACTTTGTAATCGCAGACTCGTCTCGCGGCGACGATCGCAGAGACATTCGACCTGAGCGAAGGGCTAGACAGGGGCGCTACACGCGAACTGAAAGGAGAGTCATGGTCGAAGCGGTGATGCTATGGAACGAGCCGAACAATCTTTCACACTGGGATTTCAAGATAGATCCCACGTGGAAGATGTTTGCCGACATGGCCATCGCGGGCGCGAAAGCAGTTCGCGAAGTCAATCCAGAGTTGAAGATCGTGCTCGGCGGCATCTCGCCGATTGATCCTAATTTCGTCCAACTCATGGCCTCTTATGGCGTGCTGGATGCGGTCGACATCATCGCGGTGCATGGGTTCCCGCTCGACTGGAATCACTGGAGCATTCACGAGTGGCCACACAAAATTGAAGAGATTCGCGCTGTGACCAGCAAGCCGATCTGGGTGTCCGAAGCCGGAGCGTCATCATTCGGCGCGGAGGAAATCCAGGTTTTCGGACTGCAGAAGACGGCTGAGTTGCTGGTCCCCTTAGTCGAGCGCGTGCATTGGTATAGCCTCTTCGATCTGCCGGCGACCTGGACCGCGACGACTCGCCACAAGGAATCGGAAGGCAGTGCTTACTATAGGCACTACTACATGGGCCTGGTACGAGAAGACGGTACGCCCAAACAGTCCGCGTTCTGCTTCCCCGAAGGACTTGGCGTCTGTCAGTGGTTCCATTTTGAAGACCATCGACTCGACGTCGCGGTTGAGTGGCTCAGGAAACTGAACGTCCGACATTTGCGCACTGGCGTGAGTTGGGCCGACTGGTTCCGGCCCAATTCGGAGGCATGGTTCGATCGGCAAATGGCTGCGATCGGCGACTTCGAGACTACGCTTACACTTTGTTTCACGCCTGAACATCTCGGCATTGCGCCGCATTATACGAGTCCGCCGAAGTCTCCGCAGGAATTCGCGAATTTTGCTACTTGGGCTGTACGCAGGTATGCGGCACCGAGGTCCCGCAGCCGAGCAAACTTGGGTGCAGGCGGCATTTGCGATGGCGTAGGTGTTGGGGCAACAGAGTGAAAAGAACGATGACAAAGAACGTTCTGGTAACAGGTGGAGCAGGCTTTCTCGGATCGCATCTAGTCGATGCCCTGGTGGAGCAGGGGTGCTCAGTCCGAATCTACGACAACCTGACCGAGCAGGTGCACCAGGGGCGTGTCCCTTCCTACATTGCCGAGGAAGTAGAACTTATTCGCGGAGACATGTGCGATATCGACCTGCTGCGAAAGGCTCTTCGCGGGATCGATGTCGTGTACCACCTGGCCGCTGCGGTGGGCGTGGGCCAGTCCATGTACGAGATCTCACATTACATGGGGACCAATACGCAGGGAACCGCAAACCTGTTGCAGGTCATTCTCGACTCGAAATGCAAACTGGAGAAGCTGGTTGTTGCCTCCTCGATGTCGATTTACGGCGAGGGGAAGTACCTTTGTGGCGACTGCGGTGAGCAGGCTCCTCCTCCGCGGCCAAATGAACAACTGCGCCGGAAGGACTGGGAAGCCCGGTGCCCACAGTGTGGCAGCTTACTGAGTCCGATAGCGACGGACGAATCAAAGCCGTTGCAGTGCACGTCGATCTACGCCTTGTCGAAAAAGGACCAGGAGGAAATGTGCCTGCTGTTTGGCCGTACCTACGGACTGCCTGTGGTAGCACTCCGTTACTTCAACATCTACGGGCCTCGTCAGGCACTCTCAAATCCCTACACCGGCGTAGCAGCTATCTTTGCCTCTCGCCTGCTGAATAAAAAAGCGCCCCTTGTTTTTGAGGACGGCACGCAAATGCGAGATTTTGTGAGTGTTCACGACGTGGTTCGGGCGAACCTTTTAGCACTGGAAAGCGAACAGGCGAATGGAATGGCGTTGAACGTGGGGTCGGGCCGGCCAATCTCGATTCGCGAGATTGCATCCGTGCTGGCCTCGGCTCTCGGATCCGACATAGAGCCAGAGATTACAGGCAAATATCGCGCGGGCGACATTCGGCACTGCTTCGCGGACATTTCTGCTGCATCCCGAGTCCTCGGATACAAACCGCAGGTTGAATTCACCGACGGCATTCGTGAACTCGTTAGTTGGCTGCGGTCCCAAAGTGCTCAGGATCGGGCGGCTGAGGCGGTACAGCAACTGAATGTTTATGGGTTAACAGCTTGAATTACACCCCTGGGGAAGTGAAAGAACAACGATGAAGAAGTCTGACCGATTCCGTTCCGTGCTTATTTTCGGGGGTGCCGGGTTCATCGGCTCGAATTGGGCTTACCGCCTGTTGGACACAACGGACGCGAAGGTTCACATCTTCGACAATCTCTCCCGCCGCGGAGTGCGCCACAACCTGGCATCCTTGCAAAAGGCGGCTGGAAATTCGGGCCGATTGCAGATCACGGTTGGAGACGTCCGGGATGCCGCAATGGTTGAACGAGTGGTGCGTCACGCGACCGAGATCTACAACTTTGCCGCACAAGTGGCTGTCACCACCTCTCTTTCTGACCCGCGGCTGGACTTCGAAGTCAACGTCGGTGGCACATTCAACATCCTGGAAGCTGCACGCAAGAGCGGACGCAGACCGTTCATCCTGTTCACGTCGACGAACAAAGTGTACGGGGACATGAACCTGCGCAACCTGGCAGTCACGAGCAAGCGATATCGCTACGTCGATTGTGTTGGCGTATCGGAGTCACAGCCTCTCGACTTTCACTCCCCGTACGGCTGCTCGAAAGGAGCTGCCGATCAGTATGTTCGGGACTACGCGCGAATGTTTGATATGCCCACGGTCGTGTTGCGAATGTCCTGCATTGCCGGGCCGCGACAGTTCGGGAACGAAGATCAGGGGTGGGTGGCGCATTTCCTTTACAGCGCACTTCGAAACGAGCCGCTGATCGTATACGGCGATGGAAGGCAGGTCCGCGACGTCCTCTGTGTCCATGACCTGCTGCGCGTTTTTGAGGCTGTTAGGGCTGCGCAGCCGATCACCGAAGGTCAGATTTACAACGTCGGGGGCGGCCCGAGCAACACAGTGTCGTTGCTCGAGTTGATCGAAGAGATCGAGCGGCTCACCGGACACAAGCCGCGCCACGAAATGGATCACCGTAGGCCGGGAGATCAGCTCATCTATGTGACCGATTTCAGCAAGCTGCGACGAGATACTGGATGGGAGCCGCAATACAGCGTCTCCCAGACCCTACAGGAGATATGGGCGTGGTGGAAGAAGAACCGTGAAGTGATAGCGCCGGTCACCATACCTCATTTTGCGTCATCGCAGCTCGAGCATGTGCCGGGGACTGCAGCATGAAATACGCGCTCGTAAATCCGAACTGGAACTTCAAGGGATCCACGTATTTCGGCTGCCACGAGCCGCACTACCCACTCGAATTGCTGTTCGCATTCGAAAAGATTCGCGATGCCGGCCACGAACCGCTGTTGATCGACGCACAAAACGACGATTTTACGATCGAGGAAGTGAACTCACGGCTATTGTCATTCGGCCCGGATTTTCTAGTAATCCCGACCGCGCCGTCCTACCTGTTTTGGCGGTGTCCCCCACCGGAGCTGCGCGTGCCGCGGCAGTGGTTTTCTGAACTGAAGTGCAAAGCTGTCAGGATCGCCATCGGCCCACATTCGTCAGCAACACCAGCCGCAGTGATTCGCAAACTCGACATCGACGTAGCGATGCGGGGAGAGCCGGATATAACTCTCGCTGAACTCGCGTCGAAGTCTTGGTCACAAATAGAAGGCTGCTGCTGGCGCGATGACAGTGGAGTTCACGTTACGCCTAGTTTGGGTGTGACCGACATGCGGACGCTGAGCGCACTCGACTTCAAGAACTACAACGTGGAAAGACACAAGCACAGGCACCACGTCTTCTGGGGTGAGGGGCACGGAGCAGAACTAGAGTTTGCTCGCGGCTGTCCCTGGGCCTGCAGTTTCTGTAACAAGACACTGTTCCGCAACAAATTCCGGGAGCGAAGTGTCGAAGCGTTGCTCGCAGAGATCGACACCCTGATTGTCCGAGGGGTCGATTACGTATATTTCATCGACGAGATCTTCGGTGTTGGCAAGAACGTACGCCGCCTGCTTGAAGGCATTGCCGAACGAAACGTAAGCATAGGGTTCCAGAGCCGGATCGACCTTTGGGACGAAGACTCACTTGACCTGCTCGGGCGCGCTCGGACGATCTCAATCGAGTGCGGTATCGAGTCGATCACGGACGAAGGCCGCGACGATCTTAACAAGAATTGCCGCCTCTCGACCGAGCGGCTATCTGAATTGCTGATCTATGCGCGTCAACGCATTCCGTGGGTGCAGGCTAACCTGATCCTGACAGAGAAAGACGACAAGGACGAGATCCGCCGCTGGCAGGAGAAGCTTAAAGCTAATGGCGTGTGGGTTAGCGAACCGGTGCCAATGTTCCCGTTCCCTGGGACTCCCCTTTACGCACATATGTTCGGTTCTCCGGACGACCAGGCGTGGGAACGCGCCCATCACTATTACACCTCCGCTTTTGGAGGGAAGGGGTACAGCGACATTCAGGAGCAGCAGCCAGCTGCTATTGAGGATCTGGA
>Ga0196970_1002252_pt1 | contig 10421 bp, 10 predicted proteins | sample S1v_513CmetaG_FD_148672 | JGI IMG/M metagenome (GOLD analysis project Ga0196970, IMG submission 148672) | Soil microbial communities from Anza Borrego desert, Southern California, United States - S1+v_5-13C | ecosystem: Environmental > Terrestrial > Soil > Desert | place: USA: California... | reverse complement strand
GATGGCCAGCAGCCTGGAACGCATCGGCGACCACGCCGCCAACATCGCCAAGCGGTCCGCCGCGCTGCGCGGGCTGCCCGATACGCCGGCGCTGGCCGGGCTGCCGGCGCTCGGCCGGCTGGTGCGCGAGCGGCTGGGCACGGTGATCGACGCCTATGTGGAGGGCGACGCCGAGCGCGCCCTGCAGGTCTGGCGCAACGACGACGAGGTGGACGCGCTGCACTCCAGCGTCGTGCAGGCGGTGACCGCCGCCGCGGCCGAGGCGCCGGACCGCTTCCAGGCGCACATGCACCTGCTGTTCATCGCCAAGGGGTTGGAGCGCATCGGCGACCACGCCACCAACATCGCCGAGACGGTGTATTTCCTGGTGACCGGCCAGCCGCTGTCCGACGCGCGCCCGAAGGCCGACGAGGCGAGCAGCGCGGCGCCGCGCGACGCCTAGCCAAAAGTTATAATTCTTTTGATTGTGACAACGCCCGGCCCTGGTCGCTTGGGTGATGGAAAATACGTCTCGCGAAGGTTAATTTCATAAGAGGGAAATTCTCGGAGAAGACCGCACGATATGTCCAACGACCTCCGTCGCCTGTACGACGCCGTCCGCGAGCGCAAAGGCCGCGATCCTTCGGATTCGCGCACCGCCAAGCTGTTCGCCGCCGGCCCGAAGAAGATCGCCAAGAAGGTCGGCGAGGAGGCGGTGGAGGTGGCGCTGGACGCCATGGCGGAGGACCGCCAGGGCGTGATCAACGAGAGCGCCGACCTGCTCTACAACATCGCGGTGCTCTGGGCCTCGCTGGACATCCACCCCGACGACGTCTTCGCCGAGCTGCGGCGCAGGGAAAACCTGTACGGGATCGCCGAGAAGCTGCCGAAGCTGAGCGTGGTGAACGGCGGCGGGAAATAGGCGCACCCTCCCCGCCGAACGGCGGAGGGGTGCCCCGCACTCTCCAGGACCTTCTCACACGTGGGGCATGCCGGGTGGGGTGTACCTATAGGCGAACACCGAATCCCACCCGTCGGGCTGGCTCTGGATGTACGTGTTGAACTCATCCAGGGAAACACCATGCAGGTGCACGTTGTAGGCCACGCTGCCGTCGTGAAAATCCTGGAACACGAAACGGATGTCGCGCCCATTGTTTTCTGAATGGGTCTCCCGGAGCACGTTGTCCACCGACGGGCGCAGCAGGTCGGTACCGAGCTGGAAGTCGTCGATGTGGACCTCCATGGTCTCAATCTGGGGAGCGAGCGCGGACGGACTGCGGAAATAGAAGAGATCGCTCCCCGCGCCGCCGATCATGTGATCGATGCCGCCTCTGGCGACCAGCATGTCGTCGCCGGCGCCGCCGTACATCCAGTCCGCTCCGGCTTGGCCCTCCAGGAAGTCGTTGCCGCCGCCGCCATGGAGCGTGTCGTTGCCGGCGCCGCCATTGATGATGTTGCTGGCGCTGTTCCCGGTCAGCTCGTTGTCGAGCTCGTTGCCGGTGACCCAGGGCTGAGGCTCCAGAGCGCTTTCCTGGAGCCTCATGTTTTCCAGGTGGGCGCCGAGCGTCATGGAGAACTTGGCAATCACCGTGTCGGTGCCCTCCCCGGCCAACTCGACGACCTGATCCCCATCGTTCACCCAATAAACATCGTTGCCGCCCCCGCCGCTCAGCAGGTCCGCCACGCTGTCGTTTCCTGCGTACAGCGTGTCGTTGCCGACATCGCCGGACAGCGTGTCCGAGCCGTTTCCGCCATCGATCTGGTCGTTGCCCGAGCCGCCGGAGACGCTGTCGTTCCCCTCGCCGGCCCACACCGTGTCGTTGCCGGCAAGGGCGGAGATGGTGTCGTTTCCGGCGCCCCCGTCGATGACGTTGTGGCCGCTGTTGCCGATCACCCGATTGTCCAGCCCGTTGCCGATGGCGTAGCCGTTGGCCGGGGCTCCGACCTCCTGGAGCGTCAGGTTTTCCAGGTTCGCGCCGAGAACCCAGGAATACTTGGCGACCACCGTGTCGATGCCCTCGCCCGCCCGCTCGATGATCCGGTCCTCCGGTCCGTTGGCGTAGAAGACGTCGTTGCCCAACCCGCCGTCCAGCGTGTCCGGCGCCCAATCGTCACCGGGATACAGCGTGTCGTCGCCATCGCCGCCATAGATGACGTCGGACGCGTTGTGCCCGCCGAGCACGTCGTTGCCGCCGTACCCATGGATCGTGTTGTTGCCGGCCGGCGCCCAGATCGTGTCTCTGCCCCAGGTTCCTCGCAGCAAGGCCATCGCCGTCTCCCCCCAGTGTCTCCTCACCCCGGCGCAACCGGGTGCACGCAACACTATCAATGCAGGGTTGCTTTGGTGACTGTGGTAAACGCGTATCAGGGGAAATGCAGCCGTACCCCGATGGCTTTCGACGCCTCCGTATTGCTCACCCGGTCGTTGGGTGCTTCGGCGCCGCTATCCGAAAATGCGGAGGGTTGGTGCCCGCAAACAAAAAGCGCGCCCCGAAGGGCGCGCTTTCCGTTTCCGGACCTGAACGCGAGGCTCAGTTCTTGGCCTTGTCGACCAGACGACGCTCGGCGATCCAGGGCATCATGGCGCGCAGCTTCTCGCCGACCTGCTCGATCGAGTGCTCGGCGTTGCGGCGGCGGATCGCCTTGAAGCTCGGCTGGCCGGCCTTGCACTCCAGCATCCAGTCGCGCACGAAGCGGCCGGTCTGGATGTCCTCCAGGACGCGCTTCATCTCGGCCTTGGTCTCGGCGGTGATGATGCGCGGGCCGGTGCGGTAGTCACCGTACTCGGCCGTGTTGGAGATCGAGTAGCGCATGTTGGCCATGCCGCCCTCGTACATCAGATCGACGATCAGCTTCACCTCGTGCAGGCACTCGAAGTAGGCCATCTCCGGAGCGTAGCCGGCCTCGGTCAGCGTCTCGTAGCCGGCCTTGATCAGCTCGGTCAGGCCGCCGCAGAGCACGGCCTGCTCGCCGAACAGATCCGTCTCGCACTCCTCCTTGAAGGTGGTCTCGATGATGCCGGCGCGGCCGCCGCCGATGGCCGAGGCGTAGGACAGCGCGATGTCCAGCGCGTTGCCGGTGGCGTTCTGGTGCACCGCCACCAGGCAGGGCACGCCGCCGCCGCGCTGGTACTCGCCGCGCACGGTGTGGCCGGGACCCTTCGGCGCGATCATGAACACGTCGAGGTCGGCGCGCGGCTCGATCAGGTTGAAGTGCACGTTCAGGCCGTGCGCGAACACCATCGAGGCGCCCTGCTTCATGTTCTTGGCGAGGTCGTCGCGGTACAAGTCGGCCTGCAACTCGTCGGGGGTGAGGATCATCACCACGTCGGCCCACGCCGCGGCCTCGGCCGGGGTCATGACCGTGAAGCCGGCGCCTTCGGCCTTCTTGGCCGTGGCCGAGCCCGCACGCAGGGCGACGCGGACATCCTTGACGCCGCTGTCGCGCAGGTTGTTGGCGTGGGCGTGGCCCTGGCTGCCGTAGCCGACGATGACGACCTTCTTGCCCTTGATCAGGTTCACGTCGGCATCACGATCATAGTAGACGCGCATGGTGGTGATTCCTTGGTCTCGCGAATGTTGGTGCTGCCCGCAGCTGCGGGCGGATTACTCCACCGGCAGCGGCGCCGCGTCAAGCGACTCCGCCGCCGGCGATGGGAAAGTTCCGTCCGTCAGAAACCCGCCGCGCCCTTGGACATGGCGAGCACGCCGGTGCGGCTGGTCTCGACCATGCCGAGCTGGCTCATCAGCGCGATGAACTCCTCGACGTGGTCGGTGGTGCCGGTCAGCTCGAAGATGAACGAGGTGAGCGTCGCGTCCACCACGTTGGCCTTGTAGATGTCGGCCAAGCGCAGCGCCTCGATGCGCTTGTCGCCGGTGCCGGCGACCTTGACCAGCGCCAGCTCGCGCTCGACGCGCGGGCCGTCGTCGGTGAGGTCGCGCACCTTGTGCACCGGCACCAAGCGGTCGAGCTGCGCCTTGATCTGCTCGACGATCATCCGCGTGCCCGAGGTGACGAGCGTGATGCGCGAGGTGTGGCCGGCGTTGTCCACCTCGGCCACCGTCAGGCTTTCGATGTTGTAGCCGCGGCCCGAGAACAGGCCGATGACGCGGGCGAGAACGCCCGGCTCGTTGTCCACCAGCACGGCGATGGTGTGCTTTTCGATCTTTTCTTCCATGACCCGGAACTCCGCCAAGCTCAGTGGTTCTTGCTTACACCAGCACCATGCCGTCCTCCGGCGTGGCGTCGGAGGGGCTGTCCTCCGGGCCAAGCAGGATTTCGTTGTGCGCCTTGCCGCCCGGGATCATCGGGAAGCAGTTCTCCTTCGGATCGACGATGATGTCGACGATCACCGGCTTGTCCTTGACCGCCAGCATCTGCTCGATCACCCGGTCGACATCCACCACCGTCTCGGCGCGCAGGCCGACGCAGCCCCAGGCCTCCGCCAGCTTGACGAAGTCGGGCAGCGCCTCCGAGTAGCTCTCCGAGTAGCGCGAGCCGTGCAGCAGCTCCTGCCACTGGCGGACCATGCCCATGTACTTGTTGTTCAGGATGAAGATCTTGACCGGGGCGCGGTACTGCACCGCGGTGCCGATCTCCTGCATGTTCATCAGGAACGAGGCCTCGCCCGACACGTCCACGACGATGGCGTCGGGGTGCGCCAGCTGGGCGCCGATCGCCGCCGGCAGGCCGTAGCCCATGGTGCCCAGGCCGCCCGAGGTCAGCCAGCGGTTCGGCTGGTCGAAGGGCAGGAACTGCGCGGCCCACATCTGGTGCTGGCCGACCTCGGTGGTGATGTAGTGGTCCTTGCCCTTCAGCGCCTCGCGCAGGCGCTCCAGCGCGTACTGCGGCTTGATGACCGCCTCGGTGCGGTTGTAGTTCAGGCAGTTGCGGCCGCGCCACGCGTCGATCTTGTTCCACCACTCCTTGAGGGCGGCCTGATCCAGGCGCTTCTGCTTGGCCTTCCACAGCCGGATCATGTCCTCCAGCACGTGGGCGCAGTCGCCGACGATGGCGATGTCCACCGCGACGTTCTTGTTGATCGAGCTGGGGTCGATGTCCACGTGGATCTTCTTCGAGCCCGGCGCGAAGTCCGACAGCTTGCCGGTCACGCGGTCGTCGAAGCGGGCGCCGATGTTGATCATCACGTCGCACCCGTGCATGGCCAGATTGGCCTCGTAGGTGCCGTGCATGCCCAGCATGCCCAGCCACTGCGGCTCCGACGCCGCGAAGGCGCCCAGGCCCATCAGGGTGGAGGTGACCGGGATGCCGGTCATCTTGGCGAACTGCGTCAGCAGCTTCGCCGCCATCGGGCCGGAGTTCACCACGCCGCCGCCGGTGTAGAGGATCGGGCGCTTGGCCGAGGCGATCAGCTCGATGGCCTCCTCGACGCGGCTCAGCTCCGGCTTCACCTGCGGGCGGTAGGTCTTGTGCTTCACCTCGGTCGGCGGCACGTAGATGCCTTCCGCGAACTGCACGTCCTTCGGCAGGTCGACCACGACAGGGCCGGGACGGCCGGTGCGCGCCACGTAGAAGGCCTCGTGCAGCGTGCGGGCCAGGTTGTTGACGTCCTTGACCAGGTAGTTGTGCTTGGTGCACGGCCGGGTGATGCCGGTCGTGTCGGCCTCCTGGAAGGCGTCGTTGCCGATCAGGTGCGTCGGCACCTGACCCGACAGGCAGACGATCGGAATCGAGTCGCACAGCGCGTCCAGCAGGCCGGTCACCGCGTTGGTGGCGCCTGGGCCGGAGGTCACCAGCACGCAGCCCACCTTGCCGGTCGAGCGGGCGTAGCCCTCGGCCGCGTGCACGGCGGCCTGCTCGTGGCGTACGAGGATGTGCTTGAGGTCGTTCTGCTGGAACAGCGCGTCGTAGATGGGAAGTACGGCGCCGCCGGGATAGCCGAAGATGATATCGACGCCCTGGTCCTTCAGGGCCTTGATGACGATCTGCGCGCCGGTCAGCTTCTGTTCGGGCATGGTTCGACCTTTTTGCTGGCGCCCCCGGACGGGGCGTCGTTCGCTCGTTCCCCGCCGCGGCGCCCTGCCCTTCCAGGCAAAAACAAAGGGTTACCCCTCCCGCACCGCAACCGGGAGCGGCAAGCTAGACAAAACCGGTGCACAAGGTCAACCCATTTTGCGAAGTTTCATAAAGCTTTTTTGCCGCAGCTTTTCCGAATATTGCGCACACCCGCATGGCAGGCATGCAGCGTGGCGCTCGAGGCGCCCGCTGCGGCCGTCCTTCCTCGGTATGTCCGACCCGCCACGGCTTGACGCCGCGGCGCCCCGCTTTCCATCATGGGAGCGGCCAGCCGTACTCCCGGCCGGGCAAGGGGATGTTCGGGAAGGAAGTGGCCATGTCGACGACCTATGCGTGGTCTCCGGCCTACGAGATCGACCAAGGCGTGATCGATGCCCAGCACCGCCAACTGCTGGATCTGGCCAACCTCGTGCGCAAGGCCGTGCACGAGCACCGCGGCGACGAGGTGCTGAAGGTGCTGGTCGAGGGCTTCGAGGCGCTGGAGAAGGAAGCGCTCCACCACTTCGAGACGGAGGAGGCGCTGCTGGAGCGGTTCGGCAGCCCGCTGCTGGAGGAACACCGCCGGCTGCACGCGCAGATCATCCGCGAGGCACGCGCCATCCACCAGGACATCCTGAAGGGCTATCCGGCCGATCTGGCGGGCACCGTCGAGGTGTGGATGCTGGACCGGCTGATCACCCACATCGTCCGCGACGACCGCGCGGCGTTCGACGCGGTCGGGAGGTAAGGCCCCTCTCCCGTCGAGGAAGAGGGGCCCGCCGGACTCACACCCGCTTCAGCAGGTCGCAGATTCGCCGCACGCCTTCGCGGATGCGCTCGGGCGAGGTGGCGGAGAAGCTCAGGCGGATGGTGTTCTGGCCGGAGCGGTCGGCGAAGAAGGCCGAGCCCGGCACGAACGCCACGTTGGCCTCCTTGATCGCCCGCTCCAGCAGCTGCGTGCCGTTGACGTGCTCCGGCAATTCCAGCCAGACGAACATGCCGCCCATCGGCTTGGTCCAGGTGACGCCGGCCGGGGCATGCTGCTCCAGCGCGGCGAGCATGGCGTCGCGGCGCTCCTTGTAGTGGCTGCGCAGCGTCTTGACGTGGCTGTCGAATATCTGGCTGACCACGTCGTGCAGGATGATCTGGTTGATGGTGCTGGCGTGCAGGTCGGCCGCCTGCTTCATCAGCACCAGCCGGTTGACCACCTCCGCCGTGGCCAGGACCCAGCCGACGCGCATCGCCGGCACCATGGTCTTCGAGAAGGAGCCGCAGTAGATCACGTTGGTCGGCTTGCCCCCATGGCGCGCGGCGTCCAGCCCGACCAGCGGCGGCAGCGGCTCGCCGTCGTAGCGCAGCTCGGTGTAGGCGGCGTCCTCGACCACCGGCACGCCGTGCTTCTCGCACAGATCCAGCAGCGCCTCGCGCCGGGCCAGCGACACGGTGGTGCCGTTCGGGTTCTGGAAGTCAGGCACGAGGTAGAAGAACTTCGGCTTCTCGGCCAGCGCCGCCTCCAGCGCCGCCAGATCCGGCCCCTCCTCGTCCATGGGGACGGAGATGTAGCGAGGCTCGTAGGGCGAGAAGGCCTGCAGGGCGCCCAGGTAGGTCGGGCTGGTCACCACCACGAGGTCGCCCGGGCCGATCAGCAGCTTGCCGACGAAGTCCAGCGCCTGCTGCGAGCCGCTGGTCACCAGCACCTCGTCCAGCCCGGCGTTGACGCCGTGCTTGCCCATGTAGGTGCAGATCCACTCGCGCAGCGGCGTGTGCCCCTCGGAGATGGTGTACTGCAAGGCGCCGCCGGCGCCGGCGTTGGACTGGAACACCTTCTGGTAGGCGTGCGCGATGGCGGCGGAAGGGAAGAAGTCGGGGTCGGGGATGCCGCCGGCGAACGAGATGATCTCCGGCCGGTTCAGCAGCTTCAGCAGCTCGCGGATTTCAGAAGCGCTCATGCCGGAGACGCGCCCGGCAAACACATGGCCCCAATCGACAGTCACTTTCCGTCCTCCAGAGACTCAATCGCGCAAGGTCGTTTCAAGCGGTCCGAGAATGGCATCCCGAGACGCCGCCGTATAGAGAGTAGGAACGGCATGGCAGCCCTGCACGCGTTTGTCCAGGAGTTGATGGCGGAACCACGTCACCTGCCGCTTGGCGTACTGCCGCGTCGATTGCTGCGCCTTTGCGGCCGCCTCCTCCAGCGACATCCCCCCGTGCAGGTGCGCGCGCAGCTCCGGCACGCCCAGCGCCTTCATCACCGGCAGGGCCGGGTCGAGTTCCAGCGCGTCGAGCGCCCTCACCTCCTCCAGCGCGCCGCGCTCCAGCATCCAGGCGAAGCGCGCGTCGCAGCGGGCGTAGAGGTCGGCGCGCGGCGGGTCGATCACGTACACCTGGAACCGCAGGCCCGGCGGCGGCCCCTCGGCGTGCTCCGCCTGCCAGGCGGAGAGCGGCCGGCCGGTCGCCTCCAGCACCTCCCAGGCGCGGGTCAGCCGCGTGGTGTCGCCGGGGTTGAGGCGCGCCATGGCCGGATCGCGCGCCACCAGTTCGGCGCGGAACGCCTCGCCGCCGAGATCCTTCAGCCGCGCGTGCGCCGCGTGGCGGATCGCCTCGGGAATCGGCGGGACGGTGCTCAGCCCCTCCATCAGCGCGCGCAGGTACAGCCCGGTGCCGCCGACCACCACCGGCAGCCGGCCGGATGCCCGCGCCGCGGCGATCTCGGCCAGCGCCATGTCGCGCCAGCGCGCCGCCGAGCCGCGCTCGGAACCGGGAAGCACGCCGTAGAGCGCGTGCGGCGCACGCGCGAGGTCCTCGGCGCCGGGGCGGGCGGTCAGCACGTCCAGCTCGCGGTAGAGCTGCATGCTGTCGGCGTTGATGACGGTGCCGCCGAACGCCTCGGCGATGTCGACGGCAAGGCCGGACTTGCCGGACGCGGTCGGGCCGCCGATGACGATGACCAGGGTGGACTCCATGGCCCACCCTACGAAACCACCGCGCCGGCACCAAGACCGTTTCTCGCCGCCCCGCTCTGTGGTACGGAGCGCCCGCGTCCACCAACCGCCGCCCGGTGCCCCATGCAAGCCGTCGTCACGCTGATCGCCGATCCCACGACCTCCGTCCTCGACGCCGACGCGGCGCAGGCGGTGCGCTCCGCCCTGACGGGGCTGGGGGCCGAGGTGTCGAAGCCCGACTGGCTGGCGCCGGGCGCGGCTTGCGACTTCGCCTTCGAGGGGCTGGCACCGGAGCAGGCGGAGGCCGCTGCGCGTCAGGCGCTGGGCGGGCTGCCGGTGGACATCATCGCCCAGCCGCGCGCCACGCGGCGCAAACGCCTGCTGATCGCCGACATGGAATCGACGATCATCCGGCAGGAGATGCTGGACGAGCTGGGGGACTACGTCGGCCTGAAGGAGCACATCGCCGGCATCACCGCCCGCGCCATGAACGGTGAGATCGACTTCAAGGGCGCCGTGCACGAGCGCGTGGCGCTCCTCAAGGGCCTGTCGGAGCGTGTGCTGGACGAGGTGTGGGTGCGGGCGGAGCTGATGCCGGGCGCGGCGGCGCTGGTCGCCACCATGCGGGCCAACGGAGCGGTGTGCGTGCTGGTGTCCGGTGGCTTCCGCTGCTTCACCCGGCGGGTGCGCGACTGGGTCGGCTTCGACGAGGACCGCGGCAACGAGCTGGAGGTGGTGGACGGCGTCCTCACCGGCCGCGCGCTGGAGCCGATCCTCGACAAGACGAGCAAGCTCGACTCGCTGATGGAGTACGCCGGGGCGCACCGCATCCCGGTGGCCGAGACGCTGGCGGTCGGCGACGGCGCCAACGACCTGCCGATGCTGCTGGCCGCCGGCCTCGGCGTCGCCTACCATGCCAAGCCGGCGGTGGCGTCCGAGGCGCGCGCCCGCGTCGACCACGGCGACCTGACGGCGTTGCTGTACGCCCAGGGCTACCGGGCCGGCGAGATCGTCGACACGAAGTAAGGAACGGCCGCGATGAGCAAGGCTCCCCACATCATCGACATGATCGATCCGGCGATGTCGGACGACCAGCGGCAGGTGGAGTTCACTCTGGTGCTGAGCGACGGTTCCCAGGTGCGCACCGCGGTGCTGCCCGAGCACCTGTCCGGCATCAGCTCGACCTTCCTGAACTACGCCCTGGTGGCGCACAACCGCCTGCGCCAGCTCGGGCTGGCCGGCGAGCCGGAGGTGCGCACCGACACGGCTCCCACCGAGGCGACCGGCCTGGCGTTCGGCCAGACACCGGACGGCAAGGGCGCGCTGATCCTGATGTTCGGCGCCGCGCAGCTCGCCGTTCCGGTCGAACCCGGCTCGCTGCGCAGCCTCGCCATGCAGACGCTGGCGCTGGCCGACGCGCTGGACGGCAAGGCGCCGCTCAAGCAGTGATCAGAGGATCCGTACCGCCACCTGCTTGGTGAAGGG
>Ga0196970_1002251_pt1 | contig 10423 bp, 9 predicted proteins | sample S1v_513CmetaG_FD_148672 | JGI IMG/M metagenome (GOLD analysis project Ga0196970, IMG submission 148672) | Soil microbial communities from Anza Borrego desert, Southern California, United States - S1+v_5-13C | ecosystem: Environmental > Terrestrial > Soil > Desert | place: USA: California... | reverse complement strand
GTTCGACCTGCGTCCATACGCCATCACCACCATGCTCGACCTGCTGCACCCGATGTATCAGGAAACCGCAGCCTACGGCCACTTCGGCCGCGCGCCGCAGACCAAGACCGTTGGCGAAGACAGCTTCACCACGTTCACCTGGGAAAAAACCGACCGCGCCGACGCCCTGCGTTCCGCTGCCGGCCTGTAAGCCCTTTCCCGGCTACAAAAAAAGCCCCGCACGGTTCGCGCCGTGCGGGGCTTTTTCATGCCGTGAAATATGTTCACTTGCTCTGCTTGCAAGTCTGAGTTCACCGCGCCGGTTCAGGTTGGCGTACTCCGAAAGAACCACTCGGTCAGTCCCCTCTCCCTCCGGGAGAGGGCTAGGGTGAGGGGCTTTTGGGTCCATGCAGAAATAAGCAGCAAAACACCCACGCACCAGTGCCAATATCCCCGCCTACGCTTCAAGCATCACCCTCGAGCAAGGAAGCTCACATGCCCTTCACCCTGCCCCTGCTGTCGGTTCTCCTGCTGACACTCATCACCTTCCACGCCCACGCCGACTGCCCAGACTGGCCACCCACCAAAGCCCAACGCGAAATCACCGCCCTGCAAACCCGGATCGACCAATGGGACGACGCCTACCATCGCGAAGGCCGCTCGCTGATCGCCGACGAACTCTACGACCAGTCGCGCCTGCAACTGAAAGCATGGCGACAATGCTTCCAACTGCCCTCGCCGCCCGCGCCATTGCGCAGCGCCACCGGCCCCATTCAGCATCCCGTCGCTCACACTGGCCTGGACAAGCTTCATCAAGCCGAAGACGTCGAACGCTGGCTGCGGTCGCGCCAGGCTGTCTGGATTCAACCAAAAATCGACGGCGTGGCGGTCACCCTGATCTATCGCCAAGGCCTGTTACAACGAGCCATCAGCCGTGGCGACGGCCTCTCGGGGCAAGACTGGACAGCCTCGGCGCGCCAGATCCCGGCGATCCCGCAACGCCTGACCCAATCGCAAGATCTGCTGGTGCAGGGCGAACTCTATTGGCGCCTCAAAGATCACGTACAAGCCCGCGCCGGCAGCATCAACGCTCGCGCTACCGTTGCCGGATTGATGGGGCGCAAATCGCTGGATGCGCAACAAGCCGCCGGGATCGGTCTGTTCGTGTGGGACTGGCCGCAGGGTCCGCTGGATTTACCCGAGCGAATAACCCTGCTGGCGACACTGGGTTTCGCCACCACCGAACCTTACAGCCACGCCATCACCGACTTCACCGAGGCGCAAAAATGGCGCGAGCACTGGTATCGCTCACCGCTGCCGTTTGCCAGCGATGGCGTGGTTCTGCGCCAGAGTCAACGTCCACCCGCCGAGCGCTGGCAGGCCCGCGCCCCGTACTGGGCGATCGCCTGGAAATATCCGTTTGCACAGGCCTTGGCCGACGTCCGCAAGGTCAATTTCAAGATCGGTCGCACCGGGCGCATCACGCCGGTGCTGGAGCTGAACCCGACGATGCTCGACGACCGCGAGATCAAGCGGGTCAGCGTCAGCTCATTGAAGCGCTGGCAGCAAATGGATATCCGCCCCGGTGATCAAGTGGCGATCAGCCTCGCCGGACTGACCATCCCGCGACTCGACAGCGTGGTTGTGCGGGCTGCCGAGCGCGCAGAGCTATCCGTTCCGAATGCGCAGGACTTCCACGCCCTGAGCTGTTGGCAACCCACCGCCGGCTGCGAAAGCCAGTTTCTCGCGCGTCTGGCCTGGCTCAGCGGCAAGCAGGGGCTGGCGATGGCGCATGTCGGTCGCGGCACCTGGGAGAAACTTTTCGAAACAGGCCGCCTGAACAACCTGCTGGATTGGTTGACCCTCGACGAGCCAGAGCTTGCTAACATCGCCGGCTTCGGCGGACGCAGCAGCGCCCGCCTGATCCACAGTTTTCACAGCGCTCGCCAACGACCATTCGTGCAGTGGCTAAAAGCCCTGGGCCTGCCGCCGACCGGTCAGGCACGACTGGCTGATACCTGGCAGGCGCTGGCACAACGCGACACCGAACAATGGCAGGCAGAACCCGGCATCGGCTCCGGCCGTGCGGCGCAATTGAGCGCCTTCTTTCGCGACCCGCAAGTGTTAGCCTTGAGCGAGACCTTGCAGGCCGCCGGGATCGACGGCTTCTGAACATGCCTTCCCCGCTCGACGGGAACCCAATGGCCGGCCCGACGCTCCAACAGCGCAGTGCCCTCCAACCCGATTGTTTATGCACATGGAGCTTTTATGAAATTTCTCGCACCGCTCGCCCTGTTCACTCTGTGCGGCGTCCTGGCCGCCCCGGCGATGGCGGAAGAAGAAGGCCCGGGGCTGACCGGTTGCGCTGCCAAGAAGCAGGGCATCATCAACCAGATCGAACAGGCCAAGTCGCGCGGCAACATGGAGCAGCAGGCAGGTCTCGAAACAGCCCTGCGTGAAGTGACCGAGCATTGCACCGATGCCGGACTGAAAAAAGAGCGCGAGAACAAGGTGCTTGAGGCCAAGCATGAAGTCAGCCAGCGTCAGGCCGACCTCGACAAGGCCATGAAGAAGGGCGATCCGGAGAGGATCAACAAGCGTAAGGAAAAGCTGGCCGAGTCGCGCAAGGAACTGCAGGAAGCGCTGGAAGAGATCGACAAGTAAGACTTTGGTTTCGTGGCGAATGGCAAACCGCTTTCGCGAGCAGGCTCGCTACCACGTTGGAATACATATCCATGTGGGAGCGAGCTTGCTCCGGGCGGCGTTCCGACGAAGAGGCCAGCTCAGACCAAGCAGGTTAATGATCCCGAAACTGCTTATGGCAAACACTGCAGGCATCTTCAACTTTCTGCACGGCCGGCCCGAGGTTGCTGGCCTTGTACGGCTGAACCTTGCTGGCGATGACCAATTCACCGGTAGCCGCCTCAAGATCTCGGGCCATTTGCTGAAACTGTGCCTGCTTCTGCCAGACATCGTCCTTGGCGCTGCTGTGATCTTCTTCGCGAACCTGCGGGAAATGCTGCCACGGCTCATGGGACAAGGCATCGAGCCTGACCGCACCGTCAGTAAATTTCGGCCCGTCGAACGGGATGCGCCCACGCAACATGCCGCCGAGGTCTTCGCTGGTCTTGAGCATCTGTTTGAAGATGGCCTTGCGTTGGCCCAGCGGGGAATTCGGATCGACGCCGCCACAGGCGGACAGGGCCAAACAGGCCAGCAATACAACAGCAATTCGTTTGAGAGTCATGGCGGCTTCAGGTCGCGGAAATCGGCGGCCAGTATCCTCGCGTCACCGTCAAACACCAATAGCCCTATTAAAAATACGGGTTGCTTGAGCGCATGGAGCACTTGGGCAACCGGCACAGGAATCCCTCCATGAATCGCCGTTTCCAGGCCTGGCGTCACCCACTGCTTGCAACCCTTCCACTGCTGGCCGCACTCGCTGGCTGTACCGGCGGTGACAGCGACAAACCAAAAACCCATGCACTGGCCACTTATTCAAGCGCCACCTGGGAAGCCCTGCCCGCGGTGTCCGACAGCGATCTGGTCGCCGGTTTCGGCTCGTGGCGCAGCGCCTGCACTCGATTGAAAGCCGATGCGGTCTGGGGCCCGACCTGCGCAACTGCGGCCAATGTGCCGCAGAGTGCCAGCGAAATTCGCGCCTTTCTCAAACAGAACCTCGATGTATATGGCTTACGCGCGGAAAACGACAACCCCAACGGCCTGATCACCGGCTATTACGAACCGGTCTACCCCGGCAGTCTGACGCCCACCGAGGCTGCCAACGTGCCGGTTTATGGCGTGCCGGAAGACATGATCATCGTGTCCCTGGACAGCATTTATCCGGAGCTCAAAGGCAAGCGCCTGCGCGGCCGGCTCGAAGGGCGAGTGCTCAAGCCTTACGACGACGCGGCGACCATCGAATCCAAAGGCGTGAAAGCGCCGGTGGTGGCTTACCTGACTGATCCGATGAACCTGCAATTCCTGCAGATTCAGGGTTCGGGAAGGATTCAGACCGAGGACGGCAAACAACTGCGCATCGCCTACGCCGACCAGAACGGCCATCCCTACCGGCCAATCGGGCGCTGGCTGGTCGAGCAGGGCGAGCTGAAGAAAGAGGAGGTGACCATGAGCGCCATCAGCAACTGGGCCAAAGCCAATCCGTCACGGATTCCCGAACTGCTGGCCAGCAACCCGAGTTACGTGTTCTTCACCCGCAACCCGGACAGTAACGAAGGTCCACGCGGCTCGCTGAACGTGCCGCTGACCGCAGGTTACAGCGCGGCAGTGGATCGCAAGGTGATTCCGCTGGGCAGTCTGTTGTGGCTGTCGACTACGCGCCCGGATGGCACGCCGCTGGTGCGCCCGGTGGCTGCGCAGGACACCGGCGGCGCGATTGCCGGCGAGGTTCGCGCGGACCTGTTCTGGGGCACCGGTGATGCCGCCGGGCAATTGGCCGGCGACATGAAACAGCAGGGGCAGATCTGGATGCTCTGGCCGAAAGGCGCGCCGTTGCCGCAAGTGCCGCAGGTGGCGGATACGGTGAAGAAGTAACCTTCGGATTCGCCGAGGCAGTCAGACCGCTATCGCGAGCAGGCTCACTCCTACATTTGGAATGCGTTCCCCTGTAGGAGTGAGCCTGCTCGCGATGAGGCCATCAGCAACACACACGACAATCAGATCGACACAAAGAAGAACGAAGCAATCAAGCCCATCCCCACAAACCACACCACCGAGCGCAACGCCGCCCAGTCCGCCAGGTAGCAAATGATGTACAACAAGCGACTGGTGATGAACAGCACCGCCAGCACGTTGACCGTTACCAACTGCGCCGTACCGACCAGGTGCGCAACGAGCACCGCGGCGGCAAATGCCGGGGTCACTTCAAAACTGTTCAGTTGCGCGGCATGCGCACGTCGGGCCACACCGCCGACGCTGTCGAGAAAATCCCGCGGATCGTAATTGTCCTTCAGCCGGAAACCGCCAGACGCTTTCGCCACGATCGTGCACACGTACGGCAGGAAAATCGCGATCAACACACACCACAGAGCTACCGTCATAACACCATCCTTTTTGATTTTGGAATTCGCGGGCAGGCAGAAAGACATCGCCAGCCCAAGGCTAAGAGCCGCCCGCGGCCGAAAGGTTCTTGAGGTAGCGCATACCGACAAACCACACGGATCACACTGAGCCCGACTGCATCACCCACAGCACCAGAGCGTAGCTGACAACCGGACATTCCACGCTGCATGCAGCAACGCCGTCAGAGCTGTCGTCATGCTCGCCCCCGCATCTGACGCTGAACCAATTAGTCAGATTATTGATTCGCGATGTGTCCATGGCTGTTTATACTGCGCGCGACCACGCCGCACTCAGTTGCGCACAGAAAAATACCAATAAATGTTGCCTGCGCCGCTCTCTCCGAGATCGGGCGACGGCCCGCGTATGCCTGATCAAAGCGTCAAGACTACTAACAGAGACCTTGCGCATGCCACTCGCCTTGCTTGCCCTCGCCGTCGCCGCCTTCGGCATCGGCACCACTGAATTCGTGATCATGGGCCTGCTGCCCGACGTCGCCCGCGACCTGGCCGTGAGCATTCCCCACGCTGGTCTGTTGATTACAGGTTATGCGTTGGGTGTGGTGTTCGGCGCACCGATCCTGGCAATCGGCACCGCGAACATGCCGCGCAAAGCAACCTTGCTGGGAATGACGCTGATGTTCATCCTCGGCAACGTGCTGTGCGCCCTCGCGCCGAATTACGCCACGCTGATGGCCGCGCGCGTGGTCACCGCCCTGTGTCACGGCGCGTTCTTCGGCATCGGCTCGGTGGTCGCCGCCGGACTGGTCGCGCCGAACAAGCGCGCCCAGGCTATCGCCATGATGTTCACCGGCCTGACGCTGGCCAACGTGCTCGGCGTTCCACTGGGCACTGCGCTCGGCCAATACGCCGGTTGGCGCTCGACGTTCTGGGCGGTGTCGGTGATCGGCGTGATCGCGGCGCTTGCGCAATGGCTGTGGTTGCCAAAACACATTGCGATGGACAAGGCCAACCTCGCCAGCGAGTTCAGAGTGCTGGGCAAGGTCAACGTGCTACTGGCGCTGGGCATGAGCGTGCTGGCCTCGACCAGTCTGTTCAGCGTGTTCACCTACATTGCGCCGATTCTGCAAGACATCACTGGCGTCAGCCCGCACGGCGTCACGGTGATGTTGTTGCTGTTTGGCGTCGGCCTGACGGGGGGCAGCATGCTCGGCGGGCGCCTGGCCGACAGCCGTTTGTTGCCGTCGCTGGTCGGCGTGGCTTTGGCGGTAGTGGTGATTCTGGCCGCGTTCACCCAGACCAGTCGCTCAGTGGTGCCGGCAGCGATCACCCTGGTGCTCTGGGGGATCTTCGCTTTTGCACTGTGCCCGATTCTGCAACTGTTGATCATTGATCAGGCCCATGAAGCGCCGAATCTGGGTTCGACGCTGAACCAGAGCGCGTTCAATCTGGGCAATGCGGCGGGCGCGTGGATTGGCGGGCTGGTGGTAGCCAGTGGCGCGGATCTGGCAGATCTGCCGTGGACCGGGGCGCTGGTCGGGGTGCTGACGGTGCTGGCGGCGTTGTGGTTTATTTATCTGCAACGTGGTCGGACGGTTGCGGTCAATGTGTCGGACTGATTGCGGTGTGCCAGATAGAGCCCTCACCCTAGCCCTCTCCCGGAGGGAGAGGGGACTGATTGGGGGATGCTTGGGAACGTAGGCGACAGGAACGAGCCTCGTCGAATCCAAAATCAACCCGGTCGTTCAGGTCGATGTTCCACGCAAGACACCTCGGTCGGCTCCCTCTCCCTGCGGGAGAGGGCTGGGGTGAGGGGCTGTCGGGCGTGACGCAAAATCCGAATGTGCCCTCAGCCAACCCCACCCCATCAAACCCCTGCGCCCAAAACTCCGGTCGCGCTCCATTCACCCTTCATCCAAAGGACCCCGGATGCTTGAACTTGTCGCCGCTTTCATCTGCTTGACCACCCTTCTCACCTTCGTCAACTTCCGCTTCATCGGCCTGCCGCCGACTATCGGCGTAATGGTCACTGCCTTGCTGTTCTCGCTGATCCTGCAGGGCCTCAGCGTGCTCGGCTTCCCCGGCCTCGAAGACCGTGTGCAGCAACTGATCGGCCAGATCGACTTTGGCGATCTGTTGATGAACTGGATGCTGTCGTTCCTGCTGTTCGCCGGCGCCCTTCACGTCAACCTTAATGACCTGCGCAGCTACCGCTGGCCCATCGGCCTGCTGGCGACCTTTGGTGTATTGATTGCCACTGCAGTGATCGGCAGCCTCGCCTATTACATTTTTGCCCTGTTCGGCTGGCACGTGAGTTTCCTCTACTGCCTGTTGTTCGGCGCGCTGATCTCGCCCACCGACCCGATTGCAGTGCTCGGCGTATTGCGTACCGCCAATGCCTCGAAACCACTGAAAACCACCATCGTCGGTGAGTCGCTGTTCAACGACGGCACCGCGGTCGTGGTGTTCACTGTGTTGCTGGGTATCGCGCAACTGGGCGAGACCCCGACCATCAGCGCCACCGCGATGCTGTTTGCGCACGAGGCGCTGGGCGGTGTGCTGTTTGGCGGACTGATCGGTTACCTGGTCTATCGCATGATCAAAAGCGTCGAGCAGCATCAGATCACCGTGATGCTGACCCTGGCGCTGGTAATTGGCGGTTCGGCGATGTCCACCGAATTGCATGTCTCGGCGCCGATCGCGATGGTGGTTGCCGGGCTGATCATCGGCAACCTGGGCCGTAACCTGGCGATGAACGACATGACCCGCCGCTACCTCGACGGTTTCTGGGAATTGCTCGATGACATGCTCAACGCCTTGCTGTTTGCGCTGATCGGCATGGAGTTGTTGCTGCTGCCGTTCAACTGGTTGCACATGGCCGCAGCAGGTTTGCTCGCGGTGGCGATTCTGCTGTCGCGCCTGCTCACCGTGGCCCCGGCGATTCTGTTGCTGCGGCGCTGGCGCTCAGTGCCGGCCGGCACCATCCGCATCCTGACGTGGGGCGGTTTGCGCGGTGGCGTCTCGGTAGCCCTGGCGCTGGCTTTGCCGCTGGGCCCGGAGCGCGATCTGCTGCTGAGCATCACCTACATCGTGGTGCTCTCATCGATCCTTCTCCAGGGCCTGAGCATCGGCAAACTGGTCAAGCATGCAACGCGCAACGAGCCGGCTACCGTGCCTGAGCCAGCGCACCACTGATCATTTCAGGGAGGACTGCGGATCGGTTTTCTTCGCCTGATCCGCAGGTTCCTTCGGCACCCCGCTCTCGCTGCGGATCTGCGCATGGCTGATCAGCGCGAAGATGAAGCTGCCGCCGATGATATTCCCCGCCAGTGTCGGACCGGCAAATACCATCCAGAAATCACTCCACGGCAGTTCGCCGGCAAATACCAAGTACGAAACCTCCGCCGAACCTACGACGATGTGGGTGAAGTCGCCCAGTGCCATGAAGTAGGTGATGAGGATAATGATCCACATCTTCGCGCTTTCCATGGACGGGATCATCCAGACCATGGTGGCAATCATCCAGCCGGAGACGATGCCTTTGGCGAACATCTGACTGGCGTGGTTTTCCATGACCTTGCGACCGATTTCGAGAAAGGCATGGTCCGTCTTGCTGTCGAAAATCGGCAGCTCAAGCATCACATAGGCCACCAGAATCGTGCCGCACAGGTTGCCGATCAGCACCACGCTCCACAGCCGGATCAGTCGGGCAAAATTCAGCAGGGTTGGCTTGGTCATCACCGGCAACACCGCGGTCAGGGTGTTTTCGGTAAACAGTTGCTGGCGCGCCAGAATCACCGCGAGAAAACCTGCGCAATAACCGAAGCTGGCGATCACCTTGAACTCGTCACCGTCGGGCAGACGCGAGTTGAGCAGGCCCATGCCCATCAGCGACAACCCCATCGTCAACCCGGCCGCCAACGCCGACCACCAGAGCGCGGCAATGCTGCGTTCCAGTTCCTGATCGCCTTGGGTGCGGATGATTTCATGCAGGACGGCCGCGCGAGGCGGCTGGCTTTTCTCGACTTCGTGCTGCTCTTTGGCCGAGAGGTCGGGGGTTTTGTCGCTGGTGGGCGTGGTCATGGCGTGGCAACCGTGGGGGGGCGATTTAGCTACGACCGTTGCGCTTCATGGCTGTTCAGTGGCCAGATCAATCTTCGCTGATGGCACCACAGCTATCGCCGGCAGGCTGGCTCCCACAGGCACATTGTCGCCTCTGTGGGAGCCAGCCTGCTGGCGATGAAAGCGCCGCCAATCTTACTGAACGGCCTCGTCATCCTTGAACTGATCTTTCACATACCGGATCTCGGTCCGCCCGTGCGGCGCCGGCAAGCCGTCTTCACCCAGATTCACAAAGACCATTTTTTCAACGGTCAGAATGCTCTTGCGGGTGATCTTGTTGCGCACTTCGCACGTCAGGGTGATCGAGGTGCGGCCGAACTCGGTGGCGGTAATGCCCAGTTCAATGATGTCGCCCTGGCGCGAGGCGCTGACGAAGTTGATCTCGGAAATGTACTTGGTCACCACGCGCTGGTTGCCCAGCTGGACGATCGCGTAGATCGCCGCTTCTTCGTCGATCCAGCGCAGCAGACTGCCGCCGAACAGGGTGCCGTTGGGGTTGAGGTCTTCGGGTTTTACCCATTTGCGGGTGTGGAAATTCATCTTCACTCCTTGGTCTCTTGCCGAATGATGGCGCCATCTTGGCAGACCGGGCGGTCATGCTCCATGCGGCTTCGACTATGGTCGCCATTAACGATCTTCATCCAACCGACAGAAACCCTTTGGAAGATCAGTCTGGACGGCTATAATCGCCACCGTTTCAAAACGGTAATGATCACTTGTTACCGTTTTCCCGCCACCTGTCCGAGGGGCGCTGCAGCAGGTTCGACCTGTCAGGCTCGGATGGGGCGTTGACCGGCCGCAGGCTGGACACTAAACGCACAACGGCGCCCATTCGCATACATTACGAATGGAGGCTCTTCATGAGCGCTGTTATCACGCCTGCAGATTTTACCGATTACAAAGTCGCCGACATGTCCCTGGCCGCCTGGGGCCGTCGCGAAACCATCATCGCCGAGTCGGAAATGCCGGCCCTGATGGGTCTGCGTCGCAAGTACGCCAGCGAGCAGCCGCTCAAAAGCGCCAAGATCCTTGGCTGCATCCACATGACCATCCAGACCGCCGTGCTGATCGAAACCCTGGTTGCCCTGGGTGCCGAAGTTCGCTGGTCGTCGTGCAACATTTTCTCCACCCAGGACCAGGCCGCTGCCGCTATCGCGGCTGCCGGTATCCCGGTGTTCGCCTGGAAAGGCGAAACCGAAGAAGAGTACGAGTGGTGCCTGGAGCAGACCATCCTCAAGGATGGCCAGCCATGGGACGCCAACATGATCCTCGACGACGGCGGC
>Ga0196970_1002250_pt1 | contig 10437 bp, 6 predicted proteins | sample S1v_513CmetaG_FD_148672 | JGI IMG/M metagenome (GOLD analysis project Ga0196970, IMG submission 148672) | Soil microbial communities from Anza Borrego desert, Southern California, United States - S1+v_5-13C | ecosystem: Environmental > Terrestrial > Soil > Desert | place: USA: California... | reverse complement strand
GCGAGCGACGGCGCAGGCACTACGAGCGGATCACGTCAGAGGCTCAGCTCATTCGTGCGCTCGAAGAGCTGACCGGCGCAGTCGTGACGGACATGACGGCGGGCGAGCGCGAGCGCGCGCTCGCGGCCGGCCAGCGAATGCAGGAGCGTTTCGCCGCAGCCGACGAGAACCCGCTCGGCCTCGAGTTTCGATCGCTGCGCGTGCGCGACGCCGAAGAGCTCGCCGAGCTCATGCGCCTGCAGGAAGCGACCGGCATCACGTTTATCGAGGACGGCAACAAGGTCATGCGCGCCGAATTCGAGGCGGCGCTCGACAAGCTCGAAGAGATGGGCATCGGCGTCTTCGGCGACACGCTCGAGGGCCGGATCGACGGGCTCAACTGGAAATTCGGCCTACTCGGCGACGAGGCGGGCGACGCGGCTGCGCAGCTGCAGGAGCTCGTCGACATCCTGCTGAACACGAAGGGCGCTCAGGCGTTTGGGCAGGCGCTGCAGGCGGCGATGGCGGCCGGCGGCGCGGACGCGTTTATCGACGGGCTCGTCGAGCGTCTCGCGTCCGGCGATCAGAGCCTCTTCGCTGCGGGCGGGATCTTCGAGGGCATGACGGCCGAGCAGGCGCAGCGCGTGCTCGAAGAGACGCAGCGGCTGCTCGAGGAAGGCGGCGGCGTCATCGGCGGCGGCGGCGACAACGTCGCGCGGCTGGCCGTGAACCTGACCGAAGCGCAGGGCTCGCAACTGATCGCGCTCGGCTCGACGCAGGTCTATCACCTCGCGGCGATTCACGCGCTGCTGAGCGGCTCGAGGGCACCGGAACCGACCTCGATCGCTGCACCGCTGCCGGCGACGCTCGGCGCGGGCGGCGGGATCACGATCGAGAGCCTGCAGGTCACTGTCGAAGCACCGGGCGGCGACGGGAAGAGCCTCGTCGCGGCTGCGCCGAAGGCCGGCGCGCTGATGGCAGAGGAATTCAGCCGAAGGATCAGCTCGAGGCACCGGGCCGCCGGCGGCACCGGGCGGCCGTTCTTCCGACCGGGAACGAAGGGGGAGAAGTAGCATGCTCGTCGTCAACGGAACGGACCTCGGCGGCGCGACGTACGGCGTCATCGGCCGCAGCCGCGAGCTGCCGCGGCTCGGCGGCGAGCGCAGCGTCGTGACCGACATTCCGGGCAGCGTCTTCCCGCGCCGGATGGGCGGCGCGTACGTCTCTGACCGGCTCGCGTTTCACGGCTACGTCCGGGGCACGTCGCACGCGGACCTGCAGACGAAGCTCGACGCGATCGCCGGCGTGCTGAACGCGCTGCCGTCGTCGCCGCTGAGCATTCGGCCGAGCGACGTCACCGCGCGCGAGTGGCAGGGCTACCTGCAGCAGGGCGGGCGGGCGCTCGAGATCGCGCCGCAGTGGCTGCAGCGGATCGCCGAGCTCTCGATCGAGTTTCAGGTGCTCGGCCCGGCACGCGACGTCGTCGAGCTGACGAGCACTTCCGGCGGGATCAACCTGCTGACCGCGGGCATCGGCACCGCGCCGAACCCGTTTCGGATCACGGTCACGAACGCAGCGACCAGCACGATCACGCGCGTCGTCGTGCGCGTGCGGGACGGCGGCGCAGCGGGTACGATCAAGCGGACGCTGCAATGGGACGGCGTCGTCGCGCTCTCGCAGGCGCTCGTTATCGACAGCGAGACGTTCAGCGTCACGAACAACGGCGCGAACGCGATCGGCGGCCTGACGAGCGCGAGCGAGTTTCCGATCGCGGACCCGCGCGAGGGCGACGACTACCTCGAGATCGCAGTAACGGGCGGCACCGGGCGCACGCTGCAGACGCGCTGGCGTCGCCGCTACTTCTGAGCGCAGAGCATGCCGAGAAAGTACCAGCTCGAGATTTGGAACAGCACGAACACGCAACTGCTCGCGGTCGCGCGCGACCCGGCATCGCTGCAGCGTACGCGCACGCTGCTCGGCGAAGAGACGCTGACGGTCGGCCTGCCGCTCGACGACCCGGCCGCGGTCGCGCTCGTCGAGGGCGCGGTCCTGCGGCTCGTCGAGCCGGTCAAGCCAAGCGGTAGCCTGCCCGCGGTCGCGACGCGTTCGCTCTGGCGCGTCGCGCAGCCGTCTCGCCGGCAGGATGAGAGCGGCGCGCGCGCCGCGGTCGTGCACGCCGAGGCGCTCTGGACGGACCTGCGGCATGGGATGGTGCTGCAGAAGCTCGCCGGCGGCGCGGCTTTCGTGGAATTCGGCCTGCTCGGCCTGACGCCGGCGCAGTGGATCACCGACTACATCCTGCCGGGCTTCGACGGCAGCGGGATCACGTTCAGCACCGGCACCGTCGAGCTCGTCGACCCGGTCGACCTCGATTTCAACCGCACGAGCCCGCTCGAGGCACTGAGGCTGCTCGAGGAAAAGACCGGCGGCGAGCTGCAATTCCGCCTGAACGCTGCAGGGACGGCGTACCTCGTCGACCTGCTCGTGCGCGTCGGCAACGCGGCCGGCAGCGCGGAGCTGCGCTATCGGAAGAACCTGCGCGGCGTCGAGCGCGTCGTCGACGAGACGCAGGTTGTCACGCGTATCTACGCGTGGGGCGCGGACGGGCTGAACCTCGGCGACGCGCGGTGGAACGTCGACGCGGTCGCTGGCGTCGCCGGCGCTCGCGTCATTTCCCTGCACAACGACGCGCTGCACGGCGAGGCGGACGCGCTCGTCGGCCTATGGTTTCACGTGCCGGGCAAGGGCACCTACCCGATCACGGCGCACGATCACGTCGACGCCGAGATCACGGTCAACGACAGCGCGAAGCCGCTGCTCGTCGTCGGCGACAAGGGCTGGATCGCAGAGGATGCGATCGGCACGCGCGCGCTCTGGATTCAGAGCCCGAGCGGCTCGGCGCTCTTCGGGCCGCGCGTCGGCACGCTAGACCTGCCGGACATTCCGCGCGTCGAGAACCTGATCAGCAACCCGATGCTGAGCGCGTGGGGCGGCGCGGTGCCGACTGGCTTCGCGGCGGTCGGTGCGCCGACGATCACGCAGAGCTCGAGCTCGCTCTACGCGAAGACAGGCGGCTCGGCCGCGCGCGTGCAGGCGGCCGCGAAGGATCAGGGCATCCGCACGCCGAGCTTTACGATTCCGACCGGCGACAGCGACCGGCCCTACCTCGGCATCGCTGCCGGCCTGACCGTCATCAGTGGCCGCGTGCGGCTGCAGCTGCGCCATTCGAACGGCAAGGTCTACCCGCTGACCGAGCAGCAGGGCAGCGAGGGCGTCGGCGTCTACATCACGCTCGCCGCGACGCCAGTCTCGACGCAGCCGCTGCCCGCCGGTACCGGCTACCTCGAGATCCTCGCGCACGGCGCGGCTGCGGAGTTTTACCTCGACACCGTCATGGCCTCGCCGACGACCGGCGAGACGCTCGGCGAGTTTTACCCCGGCGACGCCGCGCACGCGCTCTGGGCGGACACGTGGGCCGAGCTGCAGCGGTCGAAGAACGCGCGCGCAGAGTACCGCGTCGTCGTCGCCGACCTGAACGCTGCGGACCCGACTGCCTTCCCCTTCGACCGGCTCGATCTCGGCGACACCGTCCGCGTGCGGCACCCGGACCTCGGCAACGTCGATCAGCGCATCGTCGAGATCAGCGAGGACCTGCTAGACGCCTCGGCGACGTCGGTCACGATCGCAGTCGACGCGCGCGAGCGGATCTGGGACGTCTGGCGGCCGAGCGTGCAGCGCCGCGGCGGCAGGAAGAGCGTCGGCCGCCTCGGCGCGGTGCGGCCGCTCGTGCTGCAGGTCGGCGAGAATTGGGTCAGGGACACCGAAGAGCTCTTCCTCGACGTGCTCGGCAACGAGCTCGTCGCGACGCTCGAGCTGCGGACGAAGACGGACATCGTCGCCGCGTGGCCCGCGGCTGCGACGCAGACGATCACCGACCGGCAGGGCACCTTCACGGCGCTGACGATCCCCGACGACAGCGACCTGCACTATCAGATCACGCCGCTCGACGCGGCAGGCGTGCCGGGCGAGCCGTTCGAGGCGACGTACAGGAACCCGCGCGACTACGACGCTGAGCTCGCCGCGATCGAAGCCGACATCGCGACGCTGACCGGCGAGCTCGGCGACCTCGAGACGTACGTCGACGGCGCTTTCGCCGACAACCTGATCAACGCAGCCGAGGCCGCGGCGATCGAGGCGAACCTGCGCCAGCTGAACGCTGAGAAGGCCGACCTCGACGCGCGCTACACCGCGGTCTACAACAACGCGTCGCTGACGGGCACGACGAAGACCGCGCTGAATACCGCGAAGGCGAACCTGAACAGCGCGCACACTGCGCTCGTCAACGCGATCACGACCGCGATCGCAGACGGCGAGGCGACGCCGGGCGAGATCGCGACGGTCGAAAGCGCCTTCACGACGTACCGCACGCGGACCGGCGAGATCGCGACCGCCTTCGAGAACGCGGTCAACGCGATCAAGAACGCCGACATCGCAGCGCTCGACGCCGCGCTGACGCAGGATATCGACGACCTGAGCGACGAGCTCGCGTCGCTGAACGCGTACGTCGACAACGCCTTTCACGATCAGGTCATCAGCGAGGCCGAGGCGACCGCGATCAACGCGAACCTGCGGCAGCTGAACGCCGAGCGTGCCAGCATCGACGCGTCGTACGCGGTCGTCATCGCGAACCCGAAGCTGACCGGCACCCCGGCGTCCGACCTGACGAGCGCGTACGGCGCTTTCGACGCAGCGCACGATTCGCTCGTCAGCACGATCACGACCGCGATCGCGGACGGCGCAGCAACGCCAGTCGAGGCGGCCGCGGTCGACAGTGCCTTCGCGACGTATCAGACCGAGCTCGGCGATTTCAGCGAGGCGCTGCAGGCCGCGCTCGACGCGATCCGCGGCGAAGAGGTCGGCGACATTGAGGATGAGCTCGAGGTCGTCGCGCCGACCGCGGCGATCCTGAAGCAGGTTCAGGGCAGCGCGGTCAACCGCACGTCGTTCGCCGTGCACTTGGGCGGGGCGGCTCAGGGCGGCACGCTGAAGGTTTGGTCGAACCCGAACGGCTACGCGAGCCGTGACCCGGAGAGCCAGTACGCGACGCCTGACGCGTCGATCGCGATCGCGGCCGGCACCGGGCTGCGCATCGTGCCAAGCTCGACGCACGCGGCGATGCAGAACGTACTGACGACACCGAAGGAGCTGAAGCAGGTCTACGTCGAATTCATCACGACGGGCGGCAGGAGTAGCGGCGTACGCGGCGTTGCGCTGCGCACCTTCTGGAAGAGCCTCAACGACCTCGGCGAGATCGACCCGGACGTGCCGGACAAGTACGGCCGGCTGCTCGAGAACACTGAGGGCGCGCAGACGAAGGCCGATCTCGCGGTCGACGAATCGGTTGACGAGATGGAGCTGCGCGGCGTGAAGAGCGACGGCTTCGACGGCAGCGTGAAGACGACGGCGACGATCGCCGGCAAGAACGCGAACACGCTGAAGGTCGACACCGACCGGGCTGCGACCGGCCTCGATCTGAACGGCAAGCTGAAGACGGAAGTGCTGTCGACCGCGCTCGTCGATGGTCTTCCTGCAGACAAGCTGCGGAAGCAGGCGAGCGCACCGTCGCAGAACTTGCTCGGCCCGAACGCCGGGCCGCAGGCGGCGGGCGGCCAGACTTACTATCTGCCTAACGACAATGGGATTGCCGGCACCCTGCTCAGCAAGCTCGGCCTGAAGGAAGGCGACGAGATTTCATGGAGCGGTGAGATTTGGAGCACGCTCGGAACGTCGTCAGGCATGCACCTGCGCGTCCAGTTTCTCGATGCGGTAGGCGCTCAGGTCGGCGGCCTCGTCAACTCGTCGTCGCTCGCGAACGTGACGACGCCGACGCGCGTCTACTTCGAGGGCCGAACGATCCCCGCGGGCGCAGTGCGCATGCGCCTTTACCGCGTCGTCTCGACGCCGGGATCAGGCGACACGGTCTACGCGCGCAACGTCATGCTGAACCGCGGGCCGATCGCGCTCCCCTTCGAGGAACCGCCGCTGCGGCCGAACCGCGAGACAGCCGACGACGTCGTCGGCGGTGCGACGAAGACCTTTGTCGCACCGACGCACGTCGACGTCAACTTCCGCCCGATCAAGCTGCGCGACGCGACGCTCGGCGTCGATCTGGACGGCGAGACGGTCAACGAGGGCACCGACCGCGCGCTCGACGCGCTGAGCCCCGGCGGCGTGGTGAAGGGATCGGCTACGCTGAACGGCCGCGCGCTCGACACGATCGAGAGGCAGGTCGCGTCGCCTGCACAAAACCTCATGGGTCCCGGTGCAGCTGCCGTCGTTCAGAGAGCAACGGCGGGCACGCAGGTAAAGGAGAGCATCACGCTCGCGACGATCCCGCTCGCGGCGGGCGAGGACGTCTCATTCTCGGCAGAGCTTCGAGCGACGTCTGCAGGTCCGTGGGCGCGGCTGCGCGTGCAGTGGCACGACGCAGGGAACGTGAATCTGCGCACTGACCTCTCGACCTATCTCAACGCGACGGGCTACACCCGGCACGTGATCGAGGCAGTCACGCCGCCTGCAGGCGCGACCGTCGCGCACGTGATGATCGAGCACAACGGCACGAGCAGCGGCACGAACATCAACGGCCGCTACTTCATGCTGAACCGCGGGCCGATCGCGCTCCCCTTCGAGCAGCCGCCGTTCCGAGCTGATCGAGAGACGGCGGCGAACCTGCCCGCCGGCAACCTGCCGAGCGCGGTCAAGCGCTTCGACGGCGCGACGATCGAATCCGAGCCGGGCGCTGACACGAAGCGCGCGCTCGCGGTCGACGAAGCCGAAGACACGATGGAAACGCGCGGCCTGCTGACGGACGGATTCGGCGGGACGGTCAAGCCGACCGCGACCGTGAACAGTCGGCCGATGGGTGCGCTGCAGGCGATCGCGGACGCGCCAGCCGGCGGCGGGCTGCTGAAGAACGGCGGCTTCGAGACGGGCGGTTTCGACGGTTGGGGGCAGGCGACGAACGCGTCGATCGTCAACGCCGGCGCGGACGCGCACGGCGGCACCGGCTACGTGCTGCAGATGTATTCGGGCACCGGCGGGCCGGACGTGCTCTCGGATTTTATGCCGGTGCGTCCCGGCTCGAGGCTCGTCGCGGTCGGCTACATGCGCGGGAAGGTCGGCGGGCTGCCTGACTACACCGGGCTCGCCTACTTCCGGTGGTACGCAGCGGACGGCACGAGTGTCGGCAACAGCGCGACGACGAGCGTGCTCGCGGCGAACGCTGGCGTCTGGAATCAGGTGCGGCTCGACGTCGTCGTGCCTGCAGACGCCGAGCTCGCGCGCCTTGATCTGTCGACGCCGTCTTCCGGCAACGGCGCATGGTGGTTCGACAACTTCAGCGTGCAGGCGTTCAGCGGGGATCTGTCCGAGATTCCCGGCGACCTCGCGCCAGCTGTAAAGCAGGGCGGCAAGCTGCTGAACAAGGGCCTGCAGACGGGCTTCAGCTTCGGCCCGATCCCGGTCGGCGGCATCGATCTCGTCTTCGATCAGCCGTTCAACGTCGCGCCGGTTGTACGGCCCGAGCAGCTCGGCGCGGTGCAGGTACCAGCGGCGCTCTGGGGCGCATTCGACGCGACGAAGCGTGTCTATCAGCGGCTCGTCGCGCGTGACATCGATCTCGACGGCTTTCGGCTTTTTGCTGAGCTCTATCAGAAGACGACGACGCTGACGACGCACGGCAAGAGCGTCGGCACGTTTACGTTGAATGAAGTGTCAACGGGCGCGTCTGGCGTAAAGGACAGCGGAGCGCTTTCGACCTTCACGCCAGCACCGCCGAGCGTCGCGTACGACGGCACGTACACCGTGCGCTTCACCGTGCGCGTCGGGTCGGGCTTCGATTCTTTCAAGCCTCACATTCAGTATTGGAGCACGATCGAGGTTGCCGTCGATACGTCACCGGATTCTGACGGACCGTGGACCGAGCGCTGGAGCCAGTCGTACACCTACAGCGGCAACATGGAAGGCATGGCCGGGAGCCACGTCTACAACGTGAACGCGCAGATCAGCGCGGCGCTCGCGACGACCGGCGCGTACATTCGCATTCGAGTAAAGCGAGCTGAGGGCACCGGCACGGACGGCGTCGGCGACACCTACCGACGCGTCACGGCGTCGTCGACTCATTCCAACGAATTCGAGTTTACGACGGCGGCCGGAACCGAGCAGCGCGTGCCGATGTTCCCCGACGCGACGGACAAGGCAGAGTATTCGGCTTTCGAGGCAGGGACACCCGGCGCATGAACACGCTAAAAACGATCTGGCAGAATGCGACGCCTGAGCAGAAGCAGCGCATCCGCGACAAGCTCGATGACGAGCTCGAGGTCGTCTGGCGCGGCGTGCGCGTCGCGCTCGAGGGCGACGGAACGAACCCGACGATCTACGCGCCGTGCTGCAACCGGCCGCGGCCGGCGGACTGCCTGCTCGACATTCGGCCGATCGCACGAGCGACGCGCGTCGACTACCTGACGCGCGCGGGCATTCGGAACGTGGAAGCGGTTTTCATTTGCGACGGCTGCCTCGGTCGCGCGGTGCGGCTCGGCGTCGTCAAGCGGTGGCGCGTCTTTCAGGCGGTCGGCGCGTCAGCGGACATCGTCAACGGCTACAAGGCAATCGAGGGAGCGTAGGCTATGGCACCGAAGAAGACGCAGAAGGTGAAGGCGACGACCGTCGTGCAGAAGAATCAGCTGCACGAGATGCGGCCGGGCGGCATCGTCAAGCTGAGCGCGCCGGACGCGGAGCTGCGGCGGATCGAGCAGGAGCTCGGTTGGGAAGGGCTCTCGGCGATGCACGTCACGTTCATCTTCACGAGGAACGCGCCGATGCAGGAGTTTCCGAGCACCGGCGACGAGCTCGTCGCGCAAGGCTTCGACGTCACGCTCGAGCGTCGCGCGAAATTCACGAAGGCGCAGCGGAAGCAGCTGCGCCTGCTGACACCGCAGGAGCTCGACGAAGAGCTCGCGGCGCGGACGTCGATCGAGGACCCGGCGGCGGCAGAGTAAAGGGCCTTGTCGTCGGCCGCGCAGCGCGGATACGTTTCGAGAGCCGAGCGCATCGCCGCCGGCTTCTGATCGCTGACAGGATCACCGGAGCCGGGGGAAAGGTGGAGCTGAGTGCCGTCATTGTCGCACTGCTGCAGCAGGAGCAGGAGCGGCCGGTTTGGAGCATCGCGGCAATTGCAGCGACCGTCTCGATCGTCGTCGGTCTGCTCGGCAGTGGATTCCTCGCGAAGCTGCTGCGGAACGCGCGCAACGAAAGCCTGCGCGAGACGTTCATGACGAAGGAAGACGCCGAGCGAGAGCACGAGGCACTTCTGAAAGACATTCAGGGCGTCAGCGGGATCGCGTCGAGCGCGACGCATCTCGCAGCGGCTGCGATGGAAAAGGCAGCCGAAACCAGCGAGCGGACCGTGAAGCTCGAGCAGGCTGATCGTCTGAAGTGGCGGCCGATCGCGGACACGTTGCAGGAGGTCGGCCGGCAGATGCAGAAACAGGGGGAAACGCTCGCCGCGGTCACGGCAACGAACGCCGAGATCGCGCGACGTCTCGAGGCGCTCGAAAGGCGTCAAACCGAAAGAGAGAGGGGGCACTGATGGCACGCACGCTCGATGTACCCGCAAAGCCGCTCTGGCAGAGCTGGACGTTCTGGGTCAACCTGCTGAGCATCATCGCGATGCTGATCGAGGCGGTGACGACCGAGAACCTGCTTCCGTCGCCGTGGAATGAGCGCGCGCTCGCGCTGCTCGGTTTCGTGAACATCGCGCTGCGCCTGAAGACGACGCAGCCGGTGCAGGTCGGCAACGACCCGTCCGCCACGCGCACCGTTACGTCCGGCACCCCGCCGCTGCTGCTCGTGCTGGCCCTGATTCCTGCGATGCTGCTGCTGCTCGCCTTCGAGCTCGGCCTCGTCGTTCTGCGCCTCGCCTGATGCTGTCCGCGCTGATCCGGGCGCTGCGGGCTCTGGCGGCCCGCCTAGCGGCCGCCAGACCGCCTCAGCAGCCTTCTACGCCTGCGGCGGACCCGCAGCTGCCCGGTCAGCCGCTCGGCCAGCCCGTCGACGTCGTCGAGCCCGACGTCGAGCAGGCTCGGCCGGCTGCGCCGGCACCGGCCCCGATCGAGGCACCCGCGGTGCACCTCGCGCCGGCGTGGGACCTGAGCCTGCCCCTGCCGCCGACGCAGTACGTCGACGAGCCGCAGGAGAAGACGCTGATCGTGCTGCATCACACGGTCGGCGGCTCGATGGCCTCGAGCGTCGGATGGTGGCTTGCAAACAAGGAACGCGTCGGCACCGCGATCGGCCTCGAGCGCGACGGCCGGCGCTTCCTGCACTTCCCGCTCGAGCATTGGGCGTGGGCGCTCGGTCCGGGCGCGAACGGCGGCGCGGCCAACAACTACGAGCACGACC
>Ga0196970_1002249_pt1 | contig 10438 bp, 8 predicted proteins | sample S1v_513CmetaG_FD_148672 | JGI IMG/M metagenome (GOLD analysis project Ga0196970, IMG submission 148672) | Soil microbial communities from Anza Borrego desert, Southern California, United States - S1+v_5-13C | ecosystem: Environmental > Terrestrial > Soil > Desert | place: USA: California... | reverse complement strand
GACGCCGCGGCCGGCCGGCTGCTCGACGTCGTCATCGCCACGGCCTCCGGGCAGCCGGTGAAGGCGGAGCTCAACGGCGAGCGCGAGATCGCCATCTGGAAGCGGGGCGTGACCCTGTGACCGCGCGGCTCTCGCCGGCGACCCTGGGCCGCCTGCCGCCGCAGATCGGACGGCCCGGCTACGATCGCGGACGCCTGAAGCGCGGCGTGCTGCATTTCGGGCCGGGCGCCTTCTTCCGCGTGCACCAGGCCCATGTGTTCGACCGGCTGTGCGAGACCGACCCGCGGTGGGGGATCACCGCGGTGTCGCTGAAGAGCCCGGGCGTGCGGGACGCGCTGGCGCCGCAGGCCGGCCTCTACGCCCTCTGCGAGCTTGAGGCCGAGCCGAGGGTGCGGGTGATCGGCGCCGTGCTGGAGGTGCTGGTCGGCCCCGACGACCCCGAGGCCGTGTTCGCCCGCTTCCGCGATCCCGACCTGCGGCTAATCACCGTGACGGTGACCGAAAAAGGCTATTGCCTCGGCACAAATCGCGCCCTGGACTTCGGCCACCCGGACGTCGCCGCCGACCTCGCCGCGCCGCGCCGTCCGTCCAGCCTCGTGGGCTGGCTGGTGGAAGGCCTGCGGCGGCGGCGCGACGCCGGCCTGCCCGCGCCCGCCGTCATCAGCTGCGACAACCTCCCGGACAACGGACGCCTGCTGCAGGCGGCGGCCTGCGCGTTCGCCCGACGGATCGAGCCGGGCCTGGCCGCATGGATCGAGGCGGCCGCCTTCCCCTGCACCATGGTCGACAGCATCACCCCCGCCACGGACGCCGCCCTGCGCGAGCGCGCGGCCGCGGCGCTCGGCGTGGAGGACGCCTGGCCGGTGCAGCGGGAACGCTTCCTGCAATGGGTGATCGAGGCCCACCACGACGACGCCCCGCCGGACTGGACCTCCGCCGGCGTGACCCTCACGGACGACGTCCGGGGGTGGGAGCGGACCAAGCTGAAGCTGCTGAACGGCCCGCACTCGACCCTGGCCTACCTGGGCCTCCTGCGAGGCCGCGCGACCGTGGCCGAGGCCATGGCCGACGGGTCGCTCGCCGCCTTCGTGCGCACGCTGATGGTCGAGGACATCGCGCCGACGCTTGACCCGGACGGCCCGGGTACAGCCGCCTACATCGAGGCGGTGCTCGCCCGCTTCCGCAACCCGGCCCTCGCCCACGCGCTCGCCCAGATCGCCTGGGACGGCAGCCAGAAGCTGCCCGTGCGCCTGCTGGGCACGATCGCCGACGCGCTAGAGGCGGGCCGGCCGGTCGATCGCCTGGCCGTGCCGGTCGCCGCGTGGATGCGGTTTGTCGCCTGGCGTCTGGAGAAAGGGGAGACGCTGGTGGACCCGCTGGCCGGCCAGCTGTTCGAGGCCGCTAAGGATGGGGGAGGGAAGGCGGAGGCTACAGTCGACGGCTTCCTGGCGATCGAGCCGGTGTTCCCGCGAACCCTGGCGGAGAGCGTTGCTTTTCGGCGGGCGGTTCTGAACGCCTGGGTCGGACTGGCGGCCGACTCCGACTGGCTCCCCGAGACACACGCGCTCCAAGCTTCCTGATGGAATGGTGGCCATTGGTCTGGAACGCCCAAGCTTGCGGCGCGTAATCTGACCGACGCCCCCAACTCCAGAGTCCCGCATGCCCGATCTGCCGCCCGCGCCGCCGGCCACCACGGTGGTGGAGGAAGTCGTCGTCACCGCGGCGCGCCTGCCGCCGCTGCAGGCCGACGCGGCCTTCTCGGTCGTGCGCCTGGACCGGGAGGACCTGTCCGAGGTCCCGCGCCTTGACGAGGCGCTGGTGCGCACGCCCGGCGTCTCCCTGTTCCGTCGCACCACCAGCCTGGCGGCCAACCCGACCACCCAGGGCGTGTCCCTGCGCGCCATTGCGCCGTCGGGGGCGGGGCGGACCCTGGTGCTGCTGGACGGCGTGCCCCTGAACGATCCCTTCGGCGGCTGGGTGCTGTGGTCCCAGGTCAGTCCCGAGAGCCTCGACGGCGGCGACATCGTCCGTGGGGCCGGGGCCGGCCCGTACGGCGCCGGCGCCCTCACCGGCGTCATCGACTTGCACGAGCGTGGCAGCGGCGGCGCGGCCGACCTGTCGGCGGGCGGGCTCGGTTCCGCCCGCGCCTCGGCGGCCGCCGTGGCCGGGTCGGGCGAGACGCGGCTGTTCGGGTCGGCGGCGTGGGAAACCAGCGACGGCTACGTCCCCGTGCGCGGCCCGCGGCGCGGGGCGGCGGACACGCCGCTGGACCTGCGCGCCGCCAGCGCCGCCCTGCGGCTGGACGCGCCCGTGGGCGAGGCCGGCCTGTCGCTGCGGCTAGGCGGCTACGACGAGGAGCGGGGCGCCGGTCTCGACGGCGCCCGGGCGGAGGCCAGCGGCTGGACCGCCAGCGCCGCCCTCGCGCGCCAGCCGTCGGACGGCGCGCTGGGCTGGCGGCTGCAGGCCTGGCGCCGCGAGAGCGACTTCCGCAACAGCTCGGTCTCCGTCGCGCCTGACCGGAGCGCCACCACCCCGGCCAACCTGCAGTACGAAACGCCCGCCGCAGGATGGGGCGCCAACGCCGCCCTCCGCGGCGAGGAGGGGCCGTGGCAGTGGGAGTTGGGCGCAGACGCGCGCCTGGCCGAAGGCGAGACCCACGAGCGGTTCCGCTACATGGCCGGCGCCTTCACGCGCGACCGCCGGGCCGGCGGCGAGACCCTGGTGGCCGGCGGCTACGCCGAGGGCTCGTGGACCTCGGGGCCCTGGCTCGTCGCGGGGGGCGCGCGGCTGGACCACTGGCGGTCCTCCGGCGCCCTGCGCCTGGAGCGTGACGCCCAGACGGGCGCGGTCACGCTGGACGACCGGCCGGCCGACCGCCACGGCGAGGTGGCGAGCGCGCGCCTCGGCGTCCGTCGCGAGCTCGGCCAGGGGCTGGCATGGCGCGCGGCCGCCTACAGCGGGTTCCGCCCACCGACGCTGAACGAACTGCACCGTCCGTTCCGCGTCGGCAACGACATCACCGAGGCCAACGCCGCCCTTGAGCCGGAGCGGCTCGTCGGGGTCGAGACCGGCCTCGCGGGCGGCGCCGGGTCGTGGACCTGGTCGGCCACGGTGTTCTGGAACCGCATCGACGACGCGGTGACCAACGTCACCATCGGCGTGGGGCCCGGCGTCTTCCCCCGCGCCGGCTTCGTCCCGGCCGGCGGCGTGCTGCGCGAGCGGCAGAACGCGGGGTCGATAGAGGCGACGGGCATCGAGGCGGAAACCGAGTGGACGTTCGCGACCGGCTGGACCCTGACCCTGGCCGGCGCCCTGACCGACGCCGAGGTCGACGGCGGGGCCGCGGCGCCCCAGCTCACCGGCAAGCGGCCGGCCCAGGCGCCGCGCTTCACCGTCGTGACGGGGCTCGACTGGGAGGCGACGGATCGCCTCACCCTCTCGGCCGACCTGCGCTGGGAGGACGAGCGGTTCGAGGACGATCTGAACAGCCGCCTGCTCGCCGCCTCCGCCAGCCTCGACCTGCGGGCCGAGTGGCGGTTCGACCGCTTCGTGCTGTGGACCGGCCTGTCGAATGCGACCGATGCGGCGGTGGAGGTCAGCGAAACCGCCGACGGGACCGTCGGGCTGGGCCCGCCGCGGCAGTGGCGCCTGGGCCTTCGTCGCGCCTGGTAGGTCGCCCGTCGTGCTCGTTAACCGGATGTTCTGCAAGGCGGTTCATCCTGACGGCGAGGGAATGGGTGTTTCGATGTCTGCTACGGGCAATATCCTGATCGTCGACGACGACCCCGTGCTGCGCCTGGTCGCCTGCGAGATGCTCGGCCAGGAGGGCTACACGGTCAGCGAGGCCGAGGACGGCGCCGTGGCCGTGCGCATGCTGCAGGCCCAGCCCGCGGACCTGGTCGTCATCGACATGCTGATGCCGAACAAGGAAGGCCTCGAGACCATCCAGGAGATCAAGGCGCGCTGGCCCGGGACCCGGGTGGTGGCCATTTCCGGCGGGGGGCGCGGGCTGAAGAGCGAGTACCTGCTGCACATGGCCCGATCCCTCGGGGCCGACGCCATCTATGAGAAGCCCCTGCGCGCGGCAGGCTTCATGGACGTGGTGAGCGCCACCATGGCAGGCGGTTCCGAGACCGCCGCCCGCGCCGTCTGAATCTTCCGCGGCTCCGCTTGAGGCAGCTTCCGACTCTCCCGACAACCGGCGTCATGCAGGACGCTGACCATTACCGGCTGCATGCGGAGGAGTGCGAGCGCATGGCTCGCCGGTCGCCCCTTCCCGCCGATCGCGAGACCTTCCGCCAGATGGCCGACGAGTGGCGCCGCCTGGAGCAGGCGGCCGCGAAGCGGCGCGACATCCGCTCTTGACCGCCTAGTTGACCAGCCGGCTGCCGCCCTCGCGGGGGCCGACGCCGGTCGGGACCGGCACGTCCGTCCCGGCGTAGTCGGCATTGATGAACAGGGACGGCGCGCCCCGGAGCTCGATGCTCCGCGCCACGATCACGGTCCAGGCGGAGTCGCGCGCCACGTCCTCGGCGCCTTCGACGATCAGCCTGGCCTGGGGCACGTAGATCACCCCCAGGAGGGTGGCGACGTTGTCGCTGGTGATGGTGAAGGGCTTCACGTTCAGGCGCGTGGCCGCCATCACGAAGCCGGCGTAGGGACCGGACTTCCGCCCGTCGAGGTTGACCACGGCGTTGCCGGAAAAGTCGAAGTTGGAGGCGGTGTCGAACAGCAGCACCACGTCCTCGCCGGTCAGCCGGGCGTCCTCCCTCACCGTCAGGGCGCCGAGCATGAACCAGTGCTCGCCTTCCTCCAGCACCAGCTCGGCGTCGCCCTCGACGAGGTAGCCGCCGCAGTGGACCCCTGCCGGGATGGAGTGCCGGCCCTCGGTGAACCGCACCAGGTCGATGCTGCCGCACAGCCGCCCCGGGGTGAGCGGCAGGTTCCTGAACGGGTCCTCGATGGCCGCCGCGCCCGTGGCGGGCTCCGGCGTGATGACGCCCCGGGCCCAGTCCACCGCCTGCACCATTCCGGCCGAGATGCGGCCGCCGGAAACCAGGATCTCCTTGTTGGAGTGGACCATGCAGTCGGGCGCCGTGATCTTGCCCGCATCGGTCACCTCGATGGCCCGCTGGCCCAGCTTGCCGTGGGCCAGCACGCACAGCGGCGTGAGCATGACCGAGGTCGCGGTCGCGTCCGCGTGCAGGTTCCAGCCGCCGGGCGGAAGCAGGTTGCCGAAGAAGGAAGGGCGGTTGCCGTCAAGGCTCACGCGGATGGCCCGGGCGCCGCCCTCCATCGGCAGGACCTCGACGCCGACGTCGATCGCCGGGGCGTCGGCCCAGTCGGCGAACTGGCTCTGCACCCAACTGCGCGCGCGCGCCTTCGGGCCCTCCTCGTTCACCGCCAGCGCCAGTTCCGACGCCGCGGCCAGGGCAGCGGAGTCGGCGACGTCCTGCAGCTTGGTCTTGATGGAATGGACGGCATGAAGGTCGATAGCGCCCAGCGTCAACGCTGCGATCGGCGGCAGGACGAGAGCGAACTTGAGTGCGATGACGCCGCGGCGGTCGGCGCCGAAGCCGGTCAGCCAGCGGGCCGCGCTCCCGGCGAGATTCCGGATCATGCGCTCGCCTGCAGCATGGGCGGGGCGACCGATCCGCTTCGCGCGGCCTCCGCGCGGGCCGCCCGCAGCACGAACCTGATCTGGTAGCTCAGGAGCCGCCAGTTCAGGGGCTTCACCACGAAGGAGGTCGCGCCGAGGTGGAAGGCCCGGTCGATGGCGGCGACGTCCTCGCGGCCTGTCTCGACGATGACCGGGAGGTCGCGCCATCGCGGATCCGCGCGCAGGCGTTCCAGCAACTCGAACCCGTCCATCCGGGGCATCTCGAGATCGGCGAGTACGAGGTCGAAGGGGCGGCTCGCCAGCAAGTCCAGGGCGACGACGCCGTCGGGGGCCGCCACAAGCTTGGCCATATCGGACGACAGATGAACGTCCGCGAATTCCCTCAGGATCGGGTCATCATCGACGAACAGGATAGTCGCCGGCTCGTCGAGCACGTACGAAAACCCCCCCGTCGCCCCAGCATTCGACGACGTATACATGTGTTAAGCCCCTCGAAGGCATGCACCTTCGATGGCTCCACTTTAAGAGCCCGGTCATTAACGGTGTGTATAACCGGTGTGACAGGCTGTCGCAGCGGGGCTGGGAAGATCAGTGAAGTTCGCCTTCGCGAGAAGTGGGCGGAGTATTTCCCGCAAGCTGGCGCTCCTGGTGCTCGCCTCCCTCGGCGTCGCGGTGCTCATCACCTCGATCGTTTCGGGCTGGGCGGACGCCCGCCGCCAGGCCGTGCTGGAGAGCGAGCGGCTGACCGCGGTCGCGGGCGTGATCGCCTCGTTGTCGGCGGAGGCCGTGGAGGCGGGCGATCGGGCCGCCGCCTTCAAGTCGATCCGCGCCATCGCCCACATGCCCAACCTCAACTACGCCCGGCTGGAGACCGCTGACGGCCGGCTGCTGGCCGAGACCGGGGCCGGGGCCCGGCTTCTGCGCGACGCAACGCTGGAGACCAAGGCTGGCCGGGCGCGGCTTACCCTGCTCGACGCCCTGCGCACGGGCTCCATCCAGGTCTCGACGCCGGTCCGTTCGGGCAGCCGACAGATCGGAACCCTGACGCTGTTCAGCCGGACCCCGGAGCTGCGCGCCCGCCTGTTCGCCGCCGTGTGGGCGAGCCTCGCCGGCGCCGGCGTGGCCGCCGTGGCGGGCCTGCTCGTCGCCTGGCGACTGGGCGGGGCCATCAGCAGGCCGATCGTCGCCCTTGCCTCGGTCATCGGACAGGTGCGGCGCAGCCACGACTTCGAGACCGATGCCGCGATCGAGGCCGACGGCGAGGTAGCCGAACTGGTCGAGGGCTTCAACGAGATGCTGGCCGGCATCCGCGAGCGCGACGCCGCCATCGCCGCGCATGTGGCCGGCCTGGAAGCGACGGTGGCGGAGCGCACGGCCGAGTTGCGCGTCGCCAAGGAGGCGGCCGAGGAGGCCAGCGCCGCGAAGTCGGACTTCCTCGCCACCATGAGCCACGAGATCCGCACGCCGATGAACGGCATCCTGGCGCTCAGTGACCTGCTGTCCTCGGCCGACCTGCCGGCGCGGCAGAAGCGCTACGCGGACGTCATCGCCAAGTCGGGCCGCTCGCTGCTGTCCATCATCAACGACATCCTCGACTTCTCGAAGGTCGAGGCCGGCAAGCTCGAACTGGAGACGATCGACGTCGACCTCGCCGAGACGGCCGAGGACGTCGCCAGCCTCTTCTCTGAACGGGCGCGCGCGCGAGGCCTGGACCTGGCGGTGTTCGTCGATCCACGGACGCCCGTCCTGACCGGCGACCCCACGCGGCTTCGACAGGTCATCGGCAACCTGGTCAACAACGCCATCAAGTTCACTGAAGCCGGCGGCGTCCTGGTCGAGATCGCGCCGGTCGCGGGCGGCGTCCAGGTCGGCGTTCGCGACACCGGCATCGGCATTCCGGCCGACAAGCTGCCGACCCTGTTCGAAGCCTTCACCCAGGCCGACCAGACCACCACGCGCAAGTACGGCGGCACCGGCCTGGGACTGGCCATCTGCGACCGTCTCGTCCGCGCCATGGGCGGCGAATGGAAGCTGTCGAGCGAGGTCGGCCAGGGCTCGACCTTCGCCTTCGTGCTTCCCTGCGCCGCCCCACCCATTGCCCTGCCTGCCGCTCCGCCCGTCGCAGTCGGTCTGTGGGATCTGCCCGCCCTCACCGCGGACGCCCTGCGCCGTTACCTGAAGGGTTACGGGGCGCGAACGGGCGGGGGCTCCGACGCAATCCGCTTCATCAGCCCGGAGGCGCTGCGCTCCGAACCGGGCGATCCCGGCCGCACCGTCGTCGTCTGCGACAGCGACAGCGATGCCGCCGAACTGGTGGACGCAGGCCTGGCGGCCGCCGCCGTCGTCCGCCCGATGCGGCGCGAGGAACTGGCCGCCCTGCTGGACGCCGTCCGCGGCGGGAAGGCGCTGCAGACCGCTGGCCCCGCCGCCCGCAGCGCCGGTCGAGAGACACCCCGCTTCGACGGTCTGCACGTGCTGGTGGCCGATGATTCCGAGGTCAACCGCGAGGTTGCGGTCGAGGCTCTGGGCCGGCTGGGCATCGTTCCCGCCCTGGTGGTCGATGGACTGGAGGCCGTACGCGCCGCCGAGGCCCAGCGCTTCGACCTGATCCTCATGGACGGATCCATGCCCGAGCTGGACGGCTTCGCCGCGAGCCGCCGCATCCGCGAATTCGAGGCCAGGACCGGCCGGGAGCCTTCGCGCATCCTCGCCCTGACCGCCCACGTCGTCGGCGTCGCCGCCGAAGCCTGGCGCGGCGCCGGCATGGACGGCGTGATCCACAAGCCCTTCACCGTCGCCGACCTGGCCACCGGCATCGGCCGGTGGTTCGAGGCGTCCGATCCGGCAAGGACCGCGCCCGCTCCCGCAGCGACACCGGAGCCGGCGGCCGCCGTCGACGCCCGGTCCGACGACCTGTTCGAGCCGTCGATCCGCGAGGAGCTCCAGCGCATGGCCGCCAGCGGCCGCGCTGATTTCGTGGCGCGGGTCGAGGGGATCTATCGCGACAACGCGCCCAGGGCCATGAGCGCGGTGCTCGACGCCGAACAGGGCGAGCCGCTTGCCCGCGCCGCCCACGCGCTGAAATCCATGAGCATGAGCCTCGGGGCCGCCCGCGTTGCCCGCCTCTGCGGGCAGATCGAGGCCGCCGCCCGGGATGGGGAGCCGGTGGCGCGAGCGGACATAGACCGCCTGGCGCAGGCGCTGGACGCCACTCTCGCGGCCCTCGGCGGCGGCGCGCCTGCCCGCCCGGTCACTCTGGCGGAACGGCTGGCCGCAGCGCTGGAGCGAAACGAACTCCGGCTCGTCTATCAGCAGCAGTTCGACCGCAACGGACAGCCTCTGCCCAAGGTCGAGGCCCTTGTCCGCTGGACCGATGCAGACCTGGGCGCGGTCAGTCCAGCGGACTTCATCCCGGAAGCAGAGACGGCAGGCCTGATCCCCCGCCTGACCGACTTCGTGCTCGACCGCGCCATCGCTGAGTGCCGCGGGCTGCCGGGGCTGGTGGTCTCGGTCAATGCCTCCGCGTCGGAGTTCCAGGATCCCGCCTTCGCCGGCCGGATCGCCGCCGTCCTCGTCGCCACCGGCTTCGAGCCACGACGGCTCGAGATCGAGGTCACCGAGAACGCCGTCCTCGACGTCACCGCCACCCGCCAGACCGTCGAGGCCCTGAAGGCGCTGGGGGTCAGCGTCGCCCTGGACGACTTCGGCGCCGGCTTCACCAGTCTCAGCGCGCTGAAGCACCTCCGCTTCGACACCCTCAAGGTCGACAAGAGCTTCATCGACGAATGCTGCGCCGACACCGCCTCGGCGGCGATCCTGCAGGCCATGATCGGAGTCGGCCGCTCCCTCGGGATGAAGATCGTCTGCGAGGGCGTGGAGACCGCGGAACAGGCCGGTTTCCTTCGCGTCGCCGGCGCCCACGCCATGCAGGGCTATTTCTTCGCCCGGCCGGGATCGCTCGCCGATCTCGTCACCCACCCGCCCGCCGCCGCCGCCGGCTGACGGACTCCTCAGAACGGCGTTCTTTACAGCCCCCTGCGCCGCTGATAATAACTGACCAGTCAGTCATCAACTGGAGCAACGATGCTCGGGCCGGGCGAACCGAAGTGGCGACGGCGCAAGGAAGCCAGGCCGGCGGAGATCGTCGAGGCGGCCTTCGCCGTGTTCGCCGAGAAGGGCTTCGCGGCTGCGCGGCTGGACGAGATCGCGCGCCGCGCAGGGGTGAGCAAGGGCGCCCTCTACCTCTACTTCGAGACCAAGGAGGACCTGTTCCGCGCCGTCGTGCGGGACGCTGTGGCGCCGAACGTCGCGGCCATAGCCGCGTTCGCCGAGAGCTGGCCGGGCTCCTTCGCGGAGCTCGCCCGGATGCTGCTGCCCCGTGCTGCCCAGATGCTCGTGGCCACGGGCGCCGGAAAGGTCGCCAAGATGGTCATCGGCGAGAGCCGCAACTTCCCCGAACTGGCGCGCCACTGGCACGCGGAGGTGATCACGCCGGCGCTGGGCGCCCTGTCCCGTCGCATCCAGCGGGCCCAGGAGCAGGGCGAACTGCGCCCGGGCGATCCGCGCGCCTGCGCCTTCTCCCTCGTCGGGCCTCTGCTCATGGGCCTGATCTGGCGCGAGGTGATGGAGCCGATCGGGGCCGAGCCCGTGGATATCGAGGCCCTCGCGGCCCAGCACGTGGAGACCGTGCTCGCGGGGCTGCTGGCCCGGCAGGAGGGTCCCCATGCATAGGCCTCCCCGCGCGGTCATCGCCCTGCTCGTCCTGGTCGCCGTCGCCGCCATTGTCTGGTGGCTCTGGCCGCGCGGCGGTCCGCGTGC
>Ga0196970_1002248_pt1 | contig 10456 bp, 7 predicted proteins | sample S1v_513CmetaG_FD_148672 | JGI IMG/M metagenome (GOLD analysis project Ga0196970, IMG submission 148672) | Soil microbial communities from Anza Borrego desert, Southern California, United States - S1+v_5-13C | ecosystem: Environmental > Terrestrial > Soil > Desert | place: USA: California... | reverse complement strand
GTTGTCGATGACATGGCGGCCATGCGGCAGAACATCCGGACCCAGCTCGGGCAGCTGGGCATTCCGCATGTCGACCAGGCGGCCACGCCGGACGAGGCGATCAGCTGCATCCGCAAGAACGCCTACGACGTGATCGTCTGCGATTACAACCTGAACCGGGAAACCAACGGCCAGCAGATGCTGGAGTTCCTGCGTTCGCAAAACATCCTGCCGGCATCGACCATGTTCATCATGGTGACAGCGGAGACCAGTTACGACCTGGTCGCCAGCGCGGCCGAGTTCCAGCCGGATGCCTACATGGTCAAGCCGCTCACCGGAGGCAAGCTGCTGGAGCGCATCGAGCGCCTGCTCGACAAGCAGAATGCGCTGCGCCAGATCGTGGGCCGGCTGAACCTGAAAGACGTGGCCGGGGCGGTGGCCGAATGCGACCGCGCGCTGCAGGCGCAGCCGAAGTGGGCGCTGGATATCCTGAAGATCAAGGCCAATGCCTTGCTCGAACTGGGCAAGCCGGAGGAGGCGCGCACCGTCTACGAAAGCGCATTGAAGCTGCGCGACGACCTGGTCTGGGCGCGCTACGGCGTCGCCCGCTGCCACTTTGCTGCCGGCCAACTGGAGGAAGCGAAGGCCGTGGCGCAGGCGGTCCTTGAGGGCAATGCGCAGTATGTGGTCGCCTACGACCTGCTGGCCAAGGTGGCCGAGGCGCAGGGCAATGAACGGGAGGCGCTGGAGGCGCTGAACCGCTCGTACGAGGTGATTCCGTCGGCACGCCGCAGCCGCATGGTCGGCGATGTGGCTTACCGCACCGGCGACCTGGAGCAGGCGCGCACGGCCTTCGACCGGGCGCTCAGGCATACAAAGGGTTCGATCACCGCGCAGCCTTCCGACCTGCTCTCCCTGGCGCAGGTGCATGTCGATGCCGGCGAGGCGGAAGCGGCACTGCAGGTATTGGCAACCGCGCCCAAACATTACGGCGAATCCGAGGCCTTTGCCGCCACCCAGGCGGCGGTGCAGGCGCAGGCGCACATCAAGATGGGCGACCTGGAGTCGGCGCAGCATGCCTTCGAGCGCGCCAGGGCGCTGGCCGACGCCACGAAAGCCGATGGCGCCGCACTGGCGCTGGCCAAAGCGGCGTTTTCCATCGGGCGCGACGACGAGGGCGCGGCCATCCTGTCGAAAGCGGTGCGCTCGGACCACGAGAACACGCGGCTGGTGTCGCTGGCGCGCAAGGTGCTCAAGGACAGCGGCAAGGAAGACATGGTTTCCGCGGTGGTCGACCAGGCGCTCGACCAGGTCAACGCCATCGTGGCCGAGGCCAGCGCGCTCATGCGCAAGGCGCAGTTCGACGAATCGCTGCAGAAGCTGGAAGAGGCGCTGGAGGGCATGCCGGAGAACACCGGCGTGCTGCTGGCCGCCGCCCAGCTCCACCTGCTGTGGATGAGCCAGAAGGGGCTGAACCTCGATTACGTGGCGCGGGTCAACAACTACCTCGCCAAGCTCGACGTGCTCCTGCCGGGCAACGAGCGCGTGGCCAAGATGTACCGCTTCATGCGCGAGACCCTGAGCCGGGCAAAGAAGGACTAGACATGGATACCAGGCTGGCGGCCGCCGTCGTGCACGACATCAAGAACGCGCTGGGCGTGCTGGAGGGCACGCTCGCGGCACTGGCGCAGGCGCCGAGCCGGGAGCAGGCCGAAACCGCGCAGGACATGTGCTCCACGCTGCGCGACCGGCTGATCGGCTTTCTCACGCTGTACAAGGCGTCGTCGCAGGGGCTGGTCGCCCGCATCGACGCGATGAATCCCGAGGATTTCCTGCATGCGGTGGTGCGCGACAATCCCACCGGCCGCCAGGAATTGACGGTGGCCGTCGATGGGCGCGATATGCCTGTGCTCGGCTTCTTCGACGAAAACCTGGTCGGGCTGGCGCTTGCCGCCGCCCTGCAGAATGCCGCCCGTTTTGCGCGCAGCAGGGTCGAACTGGGCTGTTCCACGGACGGATCTGGCGCGCTGGCGTTCACCGTGCACGACGACGGGCCGGGCCTCGGCGCCGAGGAAGACAAACCCTCGACCGGGCTGGGCACGGCCCTATGCGCCGCCATCGCCCAGGCGCACCGCAAGGGCGAGCGCTGCGGCACGGTGTCGCTGGAAGACCATCCGCAGGGCGGAGCGCTGTTCACGCTGCGCCTGCCGTGATGCTGCACTGCACATATTATTTCTCTTAAGCAAAACCTATTCTTGTCGATATAGAACGAAAGGAAGCCGCCCTGCGGCGGCCCAACCAACAATAAACGACGATTAGAACCGCGTGCCGCATGGCACGCAGATTGAGGACAGCCATGAGTATCAGCGTAACCTTCAATAGTGCGCACCGGATACTGCTCGCCTCGGAGTTTTTCATGGCCCGCCGCCCGGTGGTGGATCGCGACCAGAACCTCGTCGCGCATGAACTGCTGTTCTGCAGCGACGGCGATGCGCCCGCCGAGGAACAGCCGGCCTCCGCATCCGTGATCGCCGACGTCTACCAGCACGGCATGGGAAGGGTGATCGGCGACCTCATCGGCATCCTGGTCATCGATCCGCAGGCGATCATGAGCGGCATCTTCCAGTTCCTGCCGCCCGAGAAGGTGATACTGGAAATCGCCGACGTGCGCGAGGTCACGCCCGAACTCCTCGAGCGGGTGGCGGAGTTGACGCAGAAGGGCTTCCGTTTTGCGGTGGTCGATAACGGCAATGCCGCCGCCATTGCCCGCCTGCTGCCCTGCGTGGAAGGGGTGAGGATAGACATCGCCGGCAGGATGGCGGCGGAGCTCGCGCAACTGCGCGCCCACTATGCGGCGCAGGGCAAGCGCGTGCTGGCGGAGAAGGTGGACACCGTCGAACAGTTCCGGGTCTGCCATGAACTCGGTTTCGATTTCTTCCAGGGATACTATTTCACCCGGCCGGCCTGCATCGAGGGCCGCAAGCTGGCGCCGTCCCAGCTCGCCATCACGCGCCTGATGGCGCTCATCGCATCGGACGCCGACAACTCGGTGGTCGAAGAGCACATCAAGGGCAACGTGTCGCTCGGGCTGAACCTGCTGCGCCTGGTCAATACGCCGGCCGTCAGCGCGCACCGCATCGACTCGCTGCGCCAGGCGCTGATGGTGCTCGGCCGCAACCAGCTGCAGCGCTGGCTGCAAGTAATGCTCTATGCCGACAACGCCGGCGGCAGCGTGGCGCAACCGCTGCTCGCGCTGGCCACCACGCGCGGACGGCTCATGGAACTCGTCGCGCAAAAGCTCAAGCCCGGCAACCGCGGCATTGCGGACACCGCCTTCACGGTCGGCATCATGTCGCTGATGGACACGCTCTTCAGCATGCCGATGGAAAGCATCCTGGAACAGATACCGGTGGTTGATGACGTGGGCCATGCACTGCTGCGGCGCGAAGGCTACTTCGGGCAGCTGCTGAGGCTGGTTGAGTACACCGAGTGGCACTCCAAGACAGACACGCAGCTCTTGCAGGCCCTGCGTGATCTGCGGCTTTCGCACAATGACCTCTACCTGCTGCAGCTCGCTGCGTTTGAATGGAGCGATCACGTCACGCGCAGCATGCGGTGACGGTGCACTGGTGGGTTTCGCTACGCTCTACCCACCCTACCGTCCTCTATAAAGAACCGTAGGATGGGTAGAGCGAAGCGAAACCCACCAGCACATAAAGGAAACGCAGGGTAGGTAGAGCGCAGCGAAACCCACCATGCCCCCGCGAGAACCAATCCACCACCCGCACATCCTACGCATGTCAACCTTCGTCAAGGAGCAAGCCATGCCACAAAGCCCCCCGGGTCAGCGCGATGCAAACACCCAGACCGCGAACAAGCGCGAAAAGGCCAAGGAGCAAGGACTTGCCGAACAGAACGTGACGGGCGCGTCCCCTCCGGAAGTCGACAAAGAGGCCGACACCGGCACCGACGAACGCAATCCGCCGGCCGGCAAGCACTAATCACTTCTTGGAAACGAACGGATTACCTTCGATGTAGAACCGCAAGGGCGCTTCCGCCCATTCACCTGCATAGGCGACGCCGATGCGCGGCCGGGTGACGATGGAGAAGCTTTCCTCCCGCTGCGGCGCGGCGATGTAAAAATCCTCGCTCAGCAAGTCGCGGCCATTCAAGCGCTTGTCGATGCCCAGCGCCCGGCACAGCAGGCCGGGGCCTTTCGTATTGCCTTCCACATTCGCCACCGGTTCCACCGCGCGAAGCAGCACGGCGGCGCCGTTGCCTTCCGGTTCGGTCACCACGTTCATGCAGTGGTGCATCCCATAGATCAGGTAGACGTAGGCATGTCCCGGGGGCCCGTACATGACGGCCGTGCGGGGCGTGATTCCCTTCGAGGAATGCGCGGCGAGGTCGTGCGCCCCGACATACGCTTCGACCTCGACGATGCGCGCCCGGCGCTCGATGCCGCCGTCGACATGCACGAGGTGCTTGCCCAGCAGGTCGCGCGCGACATCCTCGGTCGCGCGCGCGTAAAAGCGTCTGGGCAATGCGGCGCGGCGTGCCATTACCAGGTATCGATGCAAGGACGCTTCTTGCCGTTGCGCGGCGAGGGCGGCGGCGCCGAGCGCAATCCGCGCATGACCCAGCGCCGCGTGTCGGCGGGATCGATGACGTCGTCGATTTCGAGGAAGGAGGCCATGTTGATCGCCTTGCCGCTCTTGTAGGATTCGGCCACCATTTTGTTGAAGGTTTCGGCACGCTGCACCGGATCGGCGATCGCTTCCAGTTCCTTGCGGTAGCCCAGGCGCACCGCGCCTTCCAGCCCCATCGCGCCGAACTCGCCGCTCGGCCATGCGACGGTGAAGAAGGGCGCGTGGAAGCTGCCCCCGGCCATCGCCTGCGCACCAAGGCCGTAGCCCTTGCGCAGCACGACGGTGAAGAAAGGCACGCTGAGGCTGCCCGCGGTGACGAACATGCGCGAGACGTGGCGCACCATCGCGGTCTTTTCCGCATCGGGCCCGACCATGAAGCCCGGCGTGTCGCACAACGAGAGGATGGGCAGGTCGAAGGCATCGCACAGCTGCATGAAGCGCGCTGCCTTGTCGGCCGCATCGGCATCGATGGCGCCGCCGAGATGCATCGGGTTGTTCGCCATCAGGCCGAAGGGGCGTCCCTCGATGCGCACGAGGGCGGTGAGGATGCCGGTGCCGAAACTGCGCCGCAGTTCGAGCACGGAATCCTTGTCGGCGATGGCGTCGATGACCGCGCGGATGTCGTAGGAGCGCAGGCGGTTTTCCGGCACCAGCCGGCGCAGTTCGCGCTGGTCGGCGCACTCCCATTGCGCCAGCGGTCCCTGGAAGTAGGAGAGGTACTTCTTCGCCACGCGCACCGCTTCCGCTTCGTCCGCCACCACCACGTCAATCACGCCGTTGGGCGCCTGCATGCTGACCGGGCCGACCTGTTCCGGCGCGAACACGCCCAGCCCGCCGCCTTCGATCATCGCCGGCCCGCCCATGCCGATGGTGGCGTTTTCGGTGGCGATGATGACGTCGCAGCAGCCGAGGAAGGCGGCATTGCCGGCGAAGCAGCGGCCCGAGACGATGCCCACGCGCGGCACCAGCCCGCTCAGCTTGGCGAAGTTGATGAAGGACATCACGTCGAGGCCGGCGACCAGCATGGCGTCGGTGTCGCCCGGCCGTCCGCCGCCGCCCTCGGCAAAGAGCACCACCGGCAGCTGGGATTGCGCGGCGACCTGGAACATGCGGTCGGTCTTCTTGTGGTTCATCATGCCCTGCGTGCCGGCGAACACCGTGTAGTCGTAGGCCAGCACCATGCAGCGCGATTTGCTGTCGTCGAACAGCGCGCCATTGACGCTGCCGATGCCGGCAACAAGGCCGTCGGCAGGGCTGATGCGGATCAGTTCGTCTTCCGTCCGCCGGCGGCGCTGGGCGGCGAGGGCGAGTGCGCCGTACTCGATGAAGCTGTCCGCATCGCACAGGTCTTCCACGTTTTCGCGCGCGGTGCGCTGGCCGGTTTTGCGGCGTTTCGCGACCGCGTCGGGACGCGACGCATCGAGGCCGACCGCGTGGCGCTGGAGGGATTCGGCGAGATCGGGGCGAATGGCGTCGGGGTCGATGCCCTCCGCCTGTTCGGCTTCCAGCGCATCGACATCGGCGGGTTCGATATACGCGAGCGGATGGCCGCGGAAGATGACTTCGCCGGGCCGTGCATGGAGGGAGCGCACGATGCCGCCGGTCTCGGCCTTCACCACATGTTCCATCTTCATCGCCTCGATGACGGCGATCTGCCTGCCCGCATGGACGAGGTCGCCTTCCCGCACGTCGATGGAAACCACCGATCCCTGCATCGGGGCGGCGACGGGGACGGTGCCTTCCAGCGCCGGTTCAAGCGCCGGACGTTCCTGGCCCTCTTCCTCTTCCGTTGCCTCGGGATAGAGCTTGCGGTGCGCGCCGCCGTCCGGCTCGACGAGCGCCGCAATATGCTCTTCCACGAAGCGTGTATGCACGCGGTTCGCAACCACGTCCGGCCGCGTCAGCAGGTTTTGCAGCAGGCCGATGTTGGTATCGACGCCCTCGACGCGGAACTCGCACAAGGCGCGGTAGGCATGCGCAATCGCGTCGGGATAGCGGCCGGACGAGGTGGAGGCCACCAGCTTGGCCAGCAGGGAATCGAAGTTCGGGTTGGTGACGTAGCCGGTATAGCCGCAGGTATCGACGCGCACGCCGGGGCCGAAGGGCGGATCGAATGCGGCAAGCCGGCCGCCCGCCGGCTGGGTGTTGCCCTCGGCATCCATGGTTTCCATGTTGACGCGCAACTGCACGGCAAAGCCGCGCGGCGCAGGGACTTCGTGCTGGGTCAGTCCGATCTGCGCGAGCGTGGCGCCGCCTGCGAGTTGCAGCTGCGCCTTGACGAGGTCGATGCCGGTGATTTCTTCCGTCACCGTATGTTCGACCTGCAGGCGCGGGTTGGCTTCGATGAAATAGAAGGCCGCGTGCTCGGAATGGTCGCTCGCATCGACCAGGAATTCGAAGGTGCCGAGACTGGCATAGCGCACTTCCCGCGCCATGTGCACGGCGGCCTCGATGATGCGCTTTTGCAGTGGATGCGGCAGGGTGGGGCTGGGAGCGACCTCGACCAGTTTCTGGTTGCGCCGCTGCAGCGTGCATTCGCGCTCCCACAGGTGCGTGACCGTGCCGCTGCCGTCGCCGATCACCTGCACCTCGATATGGCGCGCGGTGGGGAGCAGTTGCTCGACGTAGAGGTCGCCGCTGCCGAACGCGGCCCTGGCTTCCGACTGGCAGCGCGCATAGGCATCGGGCAGTTCATCGGCGTTGCGTACGATGCGCATGCCGCGCCCGCCGCCGCCGGCGACCGCTTTAACCATCATCGGCGCGCCGCCCAGCGACGCAAGGAATGCATGTGCTTCATCCAGGCCGGTCGGGCGGCTGATGCCGGGGATGACGGGAATGCCGAAGCGCTGTGCCAGTTCGCGCGCCCGCACCTTGTCGCCGAACAGGTCGAGCACTTCCGGCTGCGGACCGACGAAAAGCAGGCCTTCTTCCGCGCAGCGGCGCGCGAATGCGGCGTTCTCGCTCAGGAAGCCGTAGCCGGGATGGACGGCGTCGCAACCGGCTGCCTTGGCGGTGGCAACGATCTGCGCGATGTCGAGATAGGCTTGCGCGCCGCTTCCCTTCAGCGCCCGGCGCTCGTCGGTGCGGCGCACATGCAACGAGGCCGCATCGTCCTCGGAATGGATGGCAACGGTGTGGATGCCGAGTTCCGCCGCGGCGCGGGCAATGCGGATGGCGATTTCGCCGCGGTTGGCAATCAGGAGCCGGGTGACGCCCATGGGAATCCTTGTCTCGTGGTGATTGTTCGGATGTGTTTTGGCACGTCCGTACGATTCTAGACCACGAGGCCGGGATCGGTCACGCCAGTTGCGCTGCGTAAGCCTCCAGGTGGGTATCCGTGCTGCCGAATTGAAGTTCGATCGCCATCAGGCGCTTGAAGTAGTGGCTGACGTCCAGCTCGTCGGTCACGCCCATCCCGCCGTGCAGCTGCACGGCCTGCTGCCCGACGAAGCGGCACGCCTGCCCGATTACCACCTTGGCGGCGGACAGCGCCTTGCCGCGCACCGCCGGGTCGGAATCGCTGCAGCGCACGGCGGCGAGATAGCTCATCGATCGCGCCTGCTCGATATGCAGCACCATGTCCGCCATGCGATGCTGCAATGCCTGGAACTTGCCGATCGGCTGGCCGAACTGCTTGCGGTTGCGTGCGTATTCCACGGTGGCGGCGAGCAGCTTGTCGAGCGCGCCGACTGCTTCGGCGCAGATGGCGGCGATGCCGGCGTCGAGCACTTCGGCGACCTTGGCTTGCGCGTCGCCGTCCAACAGCGCGGTGGCCGGAACGAATACCTGGTCGAGCCAGACTTCGCCGGCCGGGACCGCATCGACCGTCTTGAACGGAACGAGGCGCACGCCGCTGGTGTCGCGCGGAACGAGGAAGACGCCGATGGCGCCGGACTCCATCCGTGCAGTCACCAGCAGCAGATCGGCCGACGCGGCGTGCGTGACCGCGCTCTTGTGGCCGGTGATCAGGTAGCCGCTGCCGACCGGGGAGGCGCGCGTCCCGATCGCCATGCGCTCGAAACGCGAAGCGTGCTCGTCATGCGCGAAGGCGGCGATCTTTTCGCCGGCAGCAAGCGCGGGCAGCAGCTCGCTGCGCTGCGCCTCGTTGCCCATCAGCGCGACCGCCTTGCTCGACAGCACGGCGCTGCTCAGGTAAGGCTCCAGCAGCAAGCCTTCACCGATGGCGTTCATGACCAGCATGGTATCGACCGCCGAGCCGCCAAGGCCGCCGTCCGCCTCGGGTACATTGATCGACAGCAGGCCGATATCGGCCAGCGCCTTCCACGCCTCCCGGCTGAAGCCGTCGGGCGATGTCTCGCGGATCTTCCGGCGGGCCTCGAAGCTGTAGTCCCGGGCGACGAAGCGGCGGGTGGTGTCCAGCAGCATCTGCTGTTCTTCGGTGAAGCTGAAATCCATTCTTGTTCTCCTACAGGCCGAGGATCATCTGCGAGATGATGTTTTTCTGAATTTCGTTCGAGCCGCCGTAAATCGACAGCTTGCGCATGTTCAGGTAGTTCGGGCCGAGCGGAACCGCGTAGAACGGGCCGACCGGATCGCCCTGGTAGCCCGCGGCCATCGCTTCGCGGCGCAACTGCAGGCCATAGGGTCCGGCCACCTGCACCAGCAGCTCGGTGATCGCCTGCTGGATCTCGGTGCCCTTGATTTTCAGGATGGAGGCTTCGGGGCCGGGTGCGCGGCGTTCGGCTTCGGCGGCGAGCACGCGCAGGTTGGTGATTTCCAGCGCCGTCAGGTCGATCTCGACCTGGGCGATGCGCGATGAGAACAGCGGGTCCTTGATCAGCGGCTTGCCGTTCTTGGTTTCGATCGCCGCCAGCCGCTTCAGGCGTGCCAGTTCGCGCTTGGCGATGCCGATGCCGGCGATATTGGTGCGCTCGTGGCCGAGCAGGAACTTGGCGTAGGTCCAGCCGGCATTCTCTTCGCCGACGAGGTGCTCGACCGGCACTTCGACGTTTTCCAGCCAGACTTCGTTGACTTCATGCGCGCCGTCCATGGTGATGATAGGTCGTACGGTCACGCCGGGGCTGCGCATGTCGATGAGCATGAAGGAAATGCCGCGCTGCGGCTTGGCTTCCGGGTCGGTGCGCACCAGGCAGAACATCCAGTCGGCATACTGCGCCTGCGTGGTCCAGGTCTTTTGTCCGTTGACGATGTAGCGGTCGCCGTCGCGCACCGCGCGCGTCTTGAGCGAGGCGAGGTCGGAACCCGCGCCCGGTTCGGAATAGCCCTGGCACCACCATTCCTGGGCCGCGAGGATGCGCGGTAGGAAGCGGTCCTGCTGCTTCGGAGATCCGTACTGCATGAGCACCGGCGCGACCATCTTGAGGCCGAAGGGAATGGCGCGCGGCGCGCCGGCTGCGGCGCATTCTTCCTCGAAGATGTATTGCTGCACCGTGCTCCAGCCGGTGCCGCCGAAATCCTTCTTCCATGCCGGGCCACCCCAGCCCTTTGCGTGCAGGATCCGTTGCCAGCGCACGTAGTCGTCGCGTTCGAGGATCAGGCCGTTGAGCACCTTGTGGCGGATGTCGGGCGGCAGGGCGGTGGCGACGAAGTCGCGCACTTCCTGGCGGAACGCCTGTTCCTCGGCGGTGAAGTTGAGGTCCATTCGGTTTCTCCCTGCTTCAGAATGCGGCGATGCCGGTTTGCTCGCGCCCGAGGATCAGCGCATGGATGTCATGCGTGCCTTCGTAGGTGTTGACCACTTCCAGGTTCACCATGTGGCGGATCACGCCGAATTCGTCGGAGATGCCGTTCCCGCCCAGCATGTCGCGCGCCATGCGCGCCACGTCCAATGCCTTGCCGCAGGAATT
>Ga0196970_1002247_pt1 | contig 10457 bp, 6 predicted proteins | sample S1v_513CmetaG_FD_148672 | JGI IMG/M metagenome (GOLD analysis project Ga0196970, IMG submission 148672) | Soil microbial communities from Anza Borrego desert, Southern California, United States - S1+v_5-13C | ecosystem: Environmental > Terrestrial > Soil > Desert | place: USA: California... | reverse complement strand
TCTCATGTCGCCTGACACCCGGAGGGTGAGGGCTCCCGGTCTACCGGACATGAGCCTCCCCCCTCACGGCGAACCCGGAGAGGCTATGCGGGCAGACCTGGCAAGCTGAAGGCGGGCATGCAGGTTAGACCTTGAAGTGGTTCGGGGATCCGTGCCCCCTGTTGGTTGGGAACATCGCACGAAGCGGTCGTAGATGATCTGCCACGGTCCCCATAGCTTGCCGGGTGTCGCTCCAGGGCACCCGGTTGGAGGCATCCGTTCAGAAACCAGCGCCCATTGGGCATCGGACAGTTCATGACGGCGCATCACGGTCGCTCCAACTGGATGGGGCCACCGCTTCCAACAGTTCCAACACACCTGCTGTCAGAGACTACCTATGGCGGCGACGCAGTCGGTGCGTGATCCGCGCCATGAGGCGCCAAACTGCGGTCAGATCCCACCAGACCGAGGAGGACACCGCATCGGCCGCTTGGTCGGGGGGAAGCGCGGTGAGTTGGCGATCCTCGACACCGCCCAGTCGACGGCGCATCGGCGCCGTCAGCCGCCAGGATCGGGAGTCGAGCAGGCTGGCGAGTCGAGCGCGCCACTGGTTCCGTTCGCGCTCGCCACTGGCGACCAAAGCTTCCAGATCGGCAGCCAAACGGTTCCGTTCGGCGGTTAACCGCCGATGCTCGTCGCTCAAATGTGTCAGTTCGGCGGCCAAGCGGTCGCGTTCGACAACCAGCCGGCTGACCCGTCCTGCCAGTCCTAGAGCGACCCGCGCAAGGTCGCCTACGGAATGCGGAATATCGGCATCAAGGAAAGGTGCGAGCGGCGCTGGAGCGTCGCTGGCATCCCTGCACAGGGCGAGCGGTCGGGGGACTATTTCGACAGAATGGCCGGCGAGCGCCAGCCGGGCCAACCAAGCCTGACGGCCGGCGGCATTCTTGGGGGCTGGGGGGACGCTATCCAGCAGGGTGCGGCGGACGAGCAGGGGGCCCGGCCCGTGGACATCGCGGAACAGGGAAAGGGCCGCCGGTCCGCCGGGCCAGAAACGACGGCCAGGTGGTGTTTCCTGCTCCACCATACAGCCGACCACGGCGGCTCCGGTGCGCGCGGCGACAGCGGCCATCCACTCTGCCCCGCCGTCCACCAGCCGGAAGCCTGGAGCGTCCAGCAACGTGTAGGTGTCGCGATCCGATACGGGCGGCTTCGAAGCGGCCGCAAGCCCTGCCCCTGCCGCCGCCCGGTGCCAGTTCAGCCATTCACCCGCCACCGCTTCCTGGGGGATGCGCAGCCGGGCCGGGCACGCACCGTTGCGCAGCGCCTCTGCCAGTGCGGCCGCCAAGGTATCGGCGTGCGGCTCGAACAGCACCCGTCCGGCATCGGCATCGGCGATCAACTCGGCGGTGCCACCGACCCGGCTCGCCAGGAACGGCAGCCCCCGGATCAGGCACTCGGCTACTGTGCAGGGGGAATTCTCAATCAGCGAGGGGATGACCGCCAATCGCCCTTCGCCGGCCAGATAAGCCAGAGCCTCGCGTGAGGGCAGGGTATGCCGACCGTCGATCGGCCAAGGCCATGCGGCGGCCCGACGGTGGACGTATGTCACCCCGTCTTCCCCTGCCACGGAGGCAGGACCACCAAGAAAGGTGACGCGCAGATCCCCAGCGACTCCCTCGCCGGCCAGCCGGTCCAGGGCATCGCAGAAAAGAACCACGCCCTTGCGCTCCTCCAGGCGTCCGAAAAACACCAGCTCTTTGACCGCACGCGCCGAGGTGAGGACGGCGGGTGCTTCGTGCGGCTTGGGCAGCACGTTCTGCCGGACCTCAGCGCGTGTTGGCAACGCCCAGCCGGACTCGCGCAGCCAATCGAGCAGATAGCGGCTCGGGCTGACGACCACGTCGGCCTGTTCGGCCGAGCGGCGCTCCAGGAAGTCGGCCGCCAGTTCTTCCGGTCCTTCCAGGCCGCCGCCGGTAGCGCTGCGCACCCAGCGAGTCGGCCCGTGCAGCCCGACGACCAGGGTTGTGTCTGCGAACGCAATTCCCTGGCGTTTGGCCGAGGTGGTGCAGAAGCCGAGGCCGGTCCAGTCGGCGAAGTGGATGATGTTGAACCGGCGCTCGGCCAGCCAGAGGAACGCGTCATGGGACAGGCGTAGGAGTGGGTCCGCTTCCAGCGGCACCGGTCCGGCAGGCAGTTGGACCCGCGTCACCCCGGGTGGGGCTGGTGATTCCTCAAAGTCAGCCGGCAGGGGGAGGAAACCGGTGCACAGCACGGTCACGGAATGGCCGGCGGCGGCCAACGTTTCGGCCAGCCCGGTGAAGGCGGTGCCGATCCCGCCGCTTCCCGCGATGCCGGAGAATTCATGGGTGACGATGCAGACGGAAGCCGGGAATGAGGAGGCAGTCACCGGAGTTTCACCAGCGGGAGATTGCGTTTTGTGGATGCGGTAGGCAGTATCGCGGACCCGATGCGACAGATTTTTCCGAGGAGTAGCGCCGAAGGCGTCCTCAGGCCAAGCCCTTTGTCGCAGAATTTCCCGTTGGATGCTTTCTCATGGCGATCCTCCTCCGGCAGCTTCCGTCGCTCTGGCGCACCATCTTGGCGGCGCTTGCTCTCGGTGCGGCAGGTCCGGCCTTGGCCGGCCCCCCGTCCCTGGACATTCCGATCGACTGCGCCATGGGCGAGCGCTGCTTCATCCAGAACTACATGGACCATGAGAGTGGCCCCGGCCGCCGCGACTATGCCTGCGGCCGGCTATCCTATGACGGCCACACCGGCACCGACTTCCGATTGCCTGACCTGCCGGCTATGGAAAAGGGCGTTCCGGTTGTCGCGGCCGCTCCGGGCGTGGTGCGAGCGGTGCGGGACGGTGTGCCCGATGCTGACATGCGCGAGGTGGATCCCGAGACGATCCGCAATCAGGGCCTTGGCAACGCCGTCATCCTTGACCATGGCGACGGTTGGCAAACCAGCTACGGGCACATGCGGCGGGACAGCGTTACAGTCAAGCCGGGCATGCGGGTCGCGGCTGGCCAGGTGCTGGGAATGGTCGGTTTGTCGGGGAGGACCATGTTCCCGCACGTCCATTTCGAGGTGCGCCAGAACAACAAGCCGGTGGACCCCTTCGTCGGTTCGAGCACGGTCGATGGATGCGATGCGCCACGCCACCCTTTGTGGAGCGCCGATGCCCAGGCGAAACTGGCCTACCAGGAAAGTGCCGGGCTGGTTGCTGGCTTTGCGACGCAGCCGCCGGATGCCGAGCAGGCGCGGCGCGGGGCCTATCGGAACGAGGTTCTCGGGACGAATGCCCCGGCTCTCATCTATTGGGTCGATGTCCTTGGCACCATTTCCGGCGATGAGATCCGGTTCCGCATCGTGGCGCCCGATGGCCGCGTTCTCGTCGACCGTACGGCGCGTCTGGACGCATCGAACGTCAGCTGGTTCGGTTCTGGTGGTGTGCCTCGCCCACCCAGTGGCTGGACCATTGGCGCCTATCGCGGCTCCTTCACCTTGACCCGTCGGGGAAAGACGGTGGTGGAATTGGAACGCCGGGTTGAGATCCGCTGAGATTCAGCATGGCCCTAGCCAATTGGGCCCCGACCTTGTCCCGCGCGTACAGCCGCTCCACCTTGGCGCGCCCAGCGGTTCCCATGGTGCGCCGCAAGTCGGGGTCGGCGCACAGCCGGTCGAGCGCCCGGCGCCAGTCCTCCGGACTGTCGGCGAGAAAGCCGTTCACCCCGTGCTCCACGATCTCCCGGTTGGCGCCGACCGGGCTTGCCACGACCGGGCGGCCACAGGCCATGTACTGGATCAGCTTGTAGCCGCACTTGCCACGCTCCCACACCGTGTCGGCGAGCGGCATGATACCGATGTCGAAGCTCAGGATCCCGGCAGCCTCGCTGTCTTCGGTCCAGATCAGCCGCCGGGCCGGCAGGCCGACGACAGCCTTCTCCCCGGCGCCGATCAGGGTCACGTCAGCGGACCCAGCGGCGACCATCGCCTCCAATGGCGCGCGCACCAGTTCCAGATAAGCCGCCGTTGCCGGTGAGCCGATCCAGCCGATGGTCGGCATGGGCTTGCCCACGGGCGGTTTGGTTATCGGATAGCGGGATGGATCGACGGTGGTGGGCAGGGTCAAGATGCGTCGGGCGCCGGCGGCCTCCGCGCGCTCGCGCAGATAGGTATTGCCGACCGTGACCAGGGCCGCGTTCTGCATCAGCCGGTCGAGCTTTTCACCGAGCACGGTGCGGACGGCCGGGAAGCGGTGCCGGTCATAATGATGGAACCACGCGTCGTCGAAATCGACGATGTAAGCCGGCGCCATGGCGAGCAGCAGCCGTTCAACCGCGTAGGGTAGCCAAGGCAGGACCTCCTTCTCGATCCACAGCAGGTCGTAGCGGGTGCTTGAGAGGGGGAGGGAGAGCAGCTTTGCCAGCCGGGACAGATAGGCGGGCAGGATCGTCGGCAACGGTCGGCGACCTCCGGTATACAGGCTGGACAGGTAGGTGTCCGGCAGCAGAAACTGCACGTCCACGGTGATCCCGTGCTCCGCGAGAAGCGGCAGGAATTGGTAATGCCGCATCCGGCTGCTGGGGCCGAGACGGTCATAGCGGGACAACAGCAGGACGCGCATGGACACCTGACGAGAGAAACGAGGAACCGAGCCGTAGGCGGCGGAGACCTTAGGCAAGTTGGTGTGTTCCCTCAAGGCAGCCCTCGGGGCCCCCTGTGGCAGGATCCTGCCTTGACAGGCCCCTCGCCATAACGCCACCTCTGCCCCGCACCGGATCGCGGTGTCTCTTCGATTGGCACCGCATGATCAGCATCGAGGACGCGCTCGCCAGGGGGGATGCTCATTACCACGCCGGCCGCTTGTCGGAGGCGGAGGTGGTATGCCGTGCGGTTCTGATCGTGGAACCGCGCCATGGTGGCGCCCTGCATCGCCTGGGGATCTTGGCGCACGCTGCAGGCGATTACAGCCGGGCTGCTCGGCTGCTGACCGCCGCCGTGACGTCAGGCGAGGCTTCCGCCCACGGCAACCTTGCGGTCGTCCTCATGAAGGCCGGGTTTCCGGACGCGGCCCTGACACATTTCCACGCAGCCCATGCTCTGGCTCCCCGGGACGCCCGCGCCGGCTACAATCTGGCGATGGCTCTGCTGGGAGCTGGCGCTTTGGAGGAGGGATTCCGGCTTTACGAGCAGCGGTGGCGTTTGAAGGGGCCGACCCCTTGGATTTCACGGTGGGACCTGTTCTGGGACGGCCGGCCGCTGGATGGCAGGATTCTTCTCGCCCATGCCGAGCAAGGGTTTGGGGACAGCATTCAGTTCGCCCGGTACGTCGCTTTGGCCGCGGCGCGCGGGGCGCAGGTCATCCTGGCCGTGCCGCGCGCGCTGCAACGTCTGATGGAGGGGCTCGACGGCTGCGCGCGAGTGCTGTCTGAAGGGGAGAGTGTGCCAGCCTACGCGGCCCATGTGCCGTTGATGAGCTTGCCGCGTATCTTCGGTACGACAGAGGCGACCATTCCGGCGTCCGTGCCCTACATCCGCGCGCCATCCTCTTCGTCCTTCCCCTTGCCGCGCAGCGCCGGGCTGCCCCTTCGTGTCGGGCTCGTCTGGGCTGGGCGGGCCGAAGACCCAGAGGACGCCCAGCGGTCTTGCCCGCTGGAACGCTTGGCCCCGCTTCTGACGATGGCTGGGGTGGAGTTTCACAGCCTCCAGAAAGGCCCGCCCGAGGCTGGGTTGGACGGCGTGGTGGGCGGCGACCGGGTGATCCGGCACGGGGATTCGCTGCAGGACTTCGCTGACACGGCCGCGCTGGTGGCCGGGCTCGACCTGGTCATTGGCGTCGATACGGCGGTGATTCATCTGGCCGGCGCCCTGGCACGGCCCGTATGGACGCTGCTGTCGGCCGATCCGGACTGGCGCTGGATGCGCGGGCGCACCGACTCGCCTTGGTATCCAACCATGCGGCTGTTCCGGCAGCCGGTTCTCGGCGATTGGACCACCGTCATCGCCGACGTGGCGCAGAGCCTCAGAAGGTTCGGACGCGATTCACGGTAACGGTTAGCCACCGCAAGGTGCGCTCTGTAACCAAGCCGGCCAGCAAGCGCAGCGCCGTGGCGCGGTAGGCGATCCCCTGACGCCCGCGCACCAGCAAAGCCCGGAGGAGGAAGCGCTTGGCACCGCTACAGGCAGGATAGGCCTCGCCGTCCTCCTCCTCGGACAGAAGGCCGCGTTGGCGCAGGGTTTCCGCGAAGACGGCCCGCATCGTGTATTCCGCCCCCGCGACATCGATCAGCAGGCTGAGAATCCGGCCCCAGCGTTTGCGAACCGGAGGCAGGCAGGCGGCAAGCGCCACCGCCGGCGACAGTGCGAGCGCGGTCACCGCCTTGGCGATCAACCGTCCTCCCGCCTTGCGGTAGCCCAGCGTGTTGCCGCCGTGCTGGACATAGTCGTTGAGCGGGCGCGGCAGATAGGCAACGGTGCCGGCACCCGCTGCGCAGCAGGCCATCCAATGGTCGTGATAGGCGTAGCGGCCAGCCAACGGAAAGGGCAGGGCCCATTCCAGCAACTCGGTGCGGAACATACAGGAGCAGCCGGTGACCACGTTGGCCGTCAACAGGGAACGCGGGTGATCGTAGCGGCCCTGGCGGCCGGGCCAGAACACTTCGGACAACACCGTTCCATCGGGTCTCACCACGCGCATACCTGAAAATGCCAGCATCGCGCCGGCGTTCAGCGGTTCGATCAACGCTGAGAGCTTCTCAGGATGCCACACGTCGTCCTGGTCGGCGAAGGCCACGAAGGCGGCTTCGGGCGGGACACGGGTCAGGCTGCGCTCGAAGTTCCGATAGAAGCCCAGGTTCACGGGGTTTCGGGCGAGTTGGAAGCGCGGATCATCGGCCGTGGCGGTGACGATCTCGCTCCAGCGCTCCGGGGAAGAGCCGTCGTCCTGGATCACGCAAATCCAGTTCTCGTGCGTTTGGGCGCGCAAGGATGCGATCTGGGCGCGGAACAACGCTGGGACGGGGTTGTAGGTGGCCATGCAGATGGCTACCAAGTGTTCCACCCGTCGCACGGGCGGTGCCGGGAGAGGGGCCTTCGGAATGTCCAGGCTGCCGAGGGACCGCACCTCGCGGTGGCCATCATCCCAGTCGAGGGTGAGGGCCATGGCGATCCGGCCATCCAGCGCATCATTGGGAAGACGGGCCACGCCGGCGAAGCCGCAGGCCATGGAATGCCCGGCATCGATCCGGGCGATCGGCGTTCGCGCCAAAAAAACGGCGTCGCCTACGGTCAGCGCCACGCGGCTGAGTCGCGCGTTCGGGCGGTGCGCCCAGCCCGAGAACCCCCAAACGACGGGCCGTCCGAACACCACCCGCTCCGGCGGGTCTTGGTCCAGCCATAGTGTGGATAGAAGGAGCGGCGTGCCTGTTGCGTCCCGGCTTCCCGCCAGGACTGGGTATCGCTCCATCTCGATTGCGTTCGGCACAGGCGTCACACGAAGACGAACCAGGAGGACGTAACGTGACCAGCCGAAACGCCGGACAAGGCGACCCTGTCGCCATTCAGGAAGTCGATCACCGCATCCCCGGTTCCGGAACTGGTGAGGGCATAACCCCGGCTGCGGCTTGTCTCCAAGCGGTCCCCTGCGGAGAAGTTGAAGTCCATAATGGTGTCGGTCCCATCGCCGACCTGGAAGCGGAAGATGTCGGCCCCATCGCCACCAGACAGCGTGTCGGTTCCCTGGTCGCCCGACAGGGTGTCGTTCCCCGCATCCCCAAACAGAAGGTCGTCCTCACGCCCGCCGAAGATCAGGTCGTTGTCGGCCCCGCCGTACAGAGTATCGTTCCCCATGTTGCCGAACAACAGATCGTTGCCACGGTTGCCGAACAGCAGATCCTGGCCGTCGTCGGCTTGCAGACGGTCGTTGCCGTCACCGCCCTGGAGCAGGTCGTTGTCCAAGCCGCCGAACAGGGTGTCCTGATCGCCACCGCCGAACAGGGTGTCCTCGCCCCGGTTGCCGAGCAGGAGGTCGTCATTGCCGCCCCCTTGCATCTCGTCACGGCTGTTGCCTCCGTACAGCGTATCGTTGCCGCTGTTCCCTTCCAGGACGTTGGCCCCGGTGTTGCCGAGGATCAGGTCGGCCGCTGTGCCGCCCTTGGCGTTCTCCACGGTCACTCCGTAGGCGATCGCGATGTTGTTGGCGGCGGGGCCGCCGTTGTTCCTGATGCCGATGGAGCTGAAGCTTCCGGCGTTCAGGTTGAGGGTCGCCGAGAGAATCTGGTTGGAGGCGTCGAGCGTGTCCGTGCCGCCCGCGTCCCAGATGGTCTTCAGTTCCTCCGACGAGGCACTGAACTGGTAGAGGTCGTTGCCGGTCCGGTAGGCGGTGTTGGCTCCGTACAGATATTGGATGGCGGCGACGTCGTACAGCATCGGCGCCGTGGGGGAGATCGTCGAGAACGGCGCGTCCTCGTAGGACATCACCGTGTACTGAGCCGTGTCCGTGCTGGCCGGCAGAGTGGGGGAATCGTCGAAGGGGTGCTTGAGCCCGAGCGCGTGCCCGATCTCGTGCAGCAGGACGTAAAAGCCGAAGCTGGACGGCTGGGTCGAGGTGGCGGCCGCTGTGTTCGGGTTCAGCCAAATGTCGCCGCCGGCCCCCTCGGGCTGGTAGGGCAGATAGGCATGACCCGAGGACGTGGAGGACACGGCGGTGCTGAACGCCACCCGGATGTCGCCCACTGCGCTTGATGTGTCGGCGACTTGGGTGAAGGAAATGTTGGCGACCGAGGACCAAGCCTGCAGGGCTTGTGAGAACGCGCTCTGCTGCACTGTGTTAAGGGGGGAAAGGCGGTTTCCCCAGGGTTCTCCGCTGCCCGTGTTTGGCCCGTAGCCGCCGCTGCCGATGGCCGCCGTGGACCAGTTGCTGCCGTAAGTCGGGAAGCTGTAGGTCAGCGTCACGCCGGTCCCGGCCGGCCCCCCCCATTTGGACCCGTACACCAGCGCATCGATGTGGGTCTGGGAAGAGGGTCTGATCAGGGTGACGTGCTCGCTCGCGGTCGGCGTCGCCATGTCTTTATGCTCCAGGATCCGGCAAATGCAGTCTTGAGGAAGGTTTGTTGATCAGGATCAGGGCCCGCTCACATTTTTGATCCAGACGATGTCCAGCGGATTGGAGCTCCATCCGCGGCGGCACCGGATTGGAGCAACGCAAGCATCTCCTGTCGGGAAACAAAGGTCGGCTTTCTCTTTGAACGTGTGGCGAACCTAAAGGATTTTCCGTGCTGCGACAACGGCGGGCATATGATGGGAACGCGGGGCTCCATATTGCACGATCGCGGATCACACGGCCCAGCCCCGGGATGGACCGGGGGGCGTATAGCTGCTAAGAGACGCGCGCGATGGCCGACCATACGGGAAACGAATTCGCGGCCGGGACCGCGCACTACCGCGCAGGCCGGCTCGACGAGGCCGCTCGGTCCTGGCGGCGTGCGGCATCCCGAGCCCCGGCCAACCCAAAGATCCTCTGGAACCTTGGCGTCGTCTTGAAGGAGCTTTCGGCCTGGACGGAAGCGTGCGCGGTCTGGCGCTCGGTCCTGGCCTTGTCCCCGGCAGATATCAGGGCACACCGCAATCTGGCTCTTGTGCTTCATGGGCAAGGACGGTTTGACGACGCTGTTTTGGCCTATCGCCGGACCATTGATCTGAACAATGGCGCCGGGCGGGATGGGGCCGTGGACATGGGCGAGGTCTGGTGGAACCTCGGGGTTGCCTTAAAGGCCCTGCGCCGCTGGTCGGAATGCGCGGACGTGTGGCGACGGATTTCCAGGGGCCGGCCGGATGACGCCGTCTGCCGCACCGAACTTGGCTTTGCCCTGAGTGCCCAGGGGCGCTTGGGTGATGCCGAGGCGGCATGCCGGAGAAGCGTCGCTCTCAATCCAGCTCACGCCGGCGCTTGGTTCACTTTGGGCGGTGTTCGGCGTACGCTTGGCGATGCGGATGGTGCCATCGCCATCTATGGCCGTCTGCTTGCCCTCAAGCCGGACTTTCCGGAGGCCCGCAAGCGCTTGGACGAGGCGTCAAAGTGCCGGGACGCCCTGGCGACGACGGCCACCGAACTCAGAGCCGTCGCGGAAGGGGCCTCGCTGGAACCAGTCGTCGCCATGCTGGCACCCGTTGCCATCCGCTTCGACGAGGCCATTGAGGCTGGGGGAACCAGCCCCCGGGGCACCCTGAATCATGACCCAGACCTGCACCGCCTTAGCTTGGAGCGACTGACCGCTGTGTTTGGGCCGGAGGTGGCGAACGGCGGGCTTTCGGTCAACGATCTCGGCTGCGGCTACGGCGCCCTGTTCAATTTCCTCAAGGACGGGCCGGCGCTCACGGGCGGGCGCTACATCGGCTACGACATCAGCCGCGAGATGATCGAGGCTGCCCGCGCCACCATCCGCGACCCCCGCGCCCACTTCCTGCAA
>Ga0196970_1002246_pt1 | contig 10466 bp, 12 predicted proteins | sample S1v_513CmetaG_FD_148672 | JGI IMG/M metagenome (GOLD analysis project Ga0196970, IMG submission 148672) | Soil microbial communities from Anza Borrego desert, Southern California, United States - S1+v_5-13C | ecosystem: Environmental > Terrestrial > Soil > Desert | place: USA: California... | reverse complement strand
GGATATGATCAGTGAACTGGTCGCCATCGAAGAGCAGGGCGAGCGGCTGACCCAGCAGGAGCTAATCACCACGCTGGTGCTGCTGCTGGTGGCCGGCCACGAAACGACGACCAACTTAATTGGCAACGGGCTGCTGGCCCTGCTCCAGCACCCGGAGCAACTGGACCTCCTGCGCAGCCGGCCGGACCTGCTGCCGGTGGCGACGGAGGAGCTGCTCCGCTTCTGTTCGCCGGTACAGCGGACGCTTCGTATCATTAAGGAAGATGTGGCGTTCGGCGGTCAGCAGCTCCGGCGCGGCCAGTCGATTCTGACGATCTTCGCCGCCGCCAACCGGGACCCGGCGGTCTTTGAGCGGCCGCAGGAGCTGGATATTACCCGCACGCCGAACCCGCACATGGGCTTCGGCCGGGGCATTCACTTCTGCTTGGGCGCCCCCCTGGCGAAGGCAGAGGGGCAGATTGCGTTCGGCGCCCTGCTGGAGCGGCTGCCCGGGCTGAAGCTGGCGGGTGAGCCGATCTGGAACGATAACGCCGCCATTCGGGGGATGTCGTCGCTGCCGGTCAAGTTCTAGCGCTCGTTGCCGACTGGGCAGGGCAATAAGGGGGAGAGAGGGCGGCGCCGCATTGGTGCCGCCCTTCGCCTGTACTGTCAGACTTCAAATGAAGTCCCCCTTTACATTCTTGGTCAATGATTAACTCGTCCCCGAAAGGAACTTCTATTCCGCTCGCCGAAGCTTTGTTCAAAGGACCAACTATCCAATCAGTCAAGAAAATCACATGAGGGGGGTTACCACTTGCCCGAGGTCACTGCGAATCCCGCCACACGTCCCAGGACCTCCGCCCCGGTCCGGCCGGCAAAGCGCGCACCGGATTGGGTCGAGCCGCTGCTCTACCTGACTCCCAGCCTTCTGATCCTCACCGTCTTCGTCTTCTATCCCCTGGTCCGCACCCTGTACCTGAGCACCTTTCTGACCAATCCGCTGGGCGTCCCCAAGCTCTTTGTCGGCGTTGAGCACTTCGTCAATGCGCTGACCAGCGATCAGTTCCTGCACAGCCTGTGGGTATCGACCCAGTTCGTCCTTTATACCGTACCTGTTGGCATTCTCCTGGCCTTGAGCCTGGCGCTCCTGTCCATCAAGCCGCTCCGTGGCATCAAGATCTTCCAGCTCATCTTCTCTTCGCCGCTCTGCATCTCCGTCGCCACGGGCGCCTCCATTTTCCTGATGATGTACAACCCGCTCTCCGGCGTCCTCAACTACTTCCTCAGCCTCGTCGGAGTGCCCAAGGTCAGCTGGCTGACCGATCCCAAGGTCGCCCTCTGGGCTGTCGGCTTCGTCTCCATCTGGATGCGCCTCGGCTTCAACTATGTCCTGATGCTCAGCGGCCTGCAGAACGTGCCGCAGGAGCTGTACGAAGCCGCCGTCGTTGACGGCGCCAACAGCTGGCACAAGACCCGGCATATCACCCTGCCCATGCTCTCCCCGACCATCTTCTTCGCCGCCGTCGTCGGCGTGATTCACGCCTTCCAGATCTTCGGCGAAATTCACATCATGACGGGCGGCGGTCCGTCTGATGCGACCAACGTGGTCGTCTTCCAGGTCTACCAGATGGCCTTCCAGAACTGGGAGTTCGGCGCGGCCAGTGCGCAGGCGCTGATCCTGTTCGCGGTCATTCTGGTCCTGACCTACTTCCAGTTCAAGGTTGGCGAGAGGCAGGTGCACTATCAATAATGAGCCAGGCAACGGCAGCGGGCCAGTCTACCCCCATCGGCCGGCACATGGGGACCATCGTTACCTATGTCGGCCTCGTAGTGACCGCCTTTCTCATGCTTTTTCCCCTGATCTGGGCGATCATCGTCTCCCTGATGAAGCCCGGCGAAGTTAACCAGTTCCCGCCGCCCCTCTGGCCCACCGATCCGCAGTGGCAGAACTATGCCGAAGTGGCGCGCAGCGTGCCGGTCTTCCGGTATCTGTTCAACAGCGTCGCCGTATCCGCCATCGTCACGGGCGGCCAGATCGTCACCGCCTCGCTGGCGGGCTACGCCTTCTCGTTCTTCAAGTTCCGTGCGAAGGGAATCCTCTTCGCCCTCTTCATGTCGACCATGATGGTCCCCTGGGAAGTGACGATGATCCCGAACTTCCTGACCATCCGGTCGCTGCGGCTGACCAGCACCTATCCGGGTCTGGTGCTGCCCTTCCTGGCCACCGCCTTCGGCACCTTCCTGCTCCGGCAGTTCTTCCTGACCATCCCGCGTGATCTTGAAGATGCTGCCCGCATCGATGGGTGCGGCCGCTTCCGGTTCCTCGTCTCCATCGTGCTGCCGTTGGCCCGGCCCGGCCTGATCACGCTGGGCGCCTACACCTTCCTGTCCACCTGGAACCAGTACCTCTGGCCGCTCCTGGTGACCGACACCAAGGAGATGCGTACGGTTCAGATCGGCATCCGCTTCCTGATGAACGAAGAAGGCCAGCAGTTCCACCTGATTATGGCCGCCGTGGTCATCTTCATGATTCCGGCCGCACTTCTGCTCCTGTGGGGCCAAAAGTACCTGGTTCGGGGCCTGATGGCAGGCGCCGTAAAGGGATAGACCCGGCTCCGGCATCTACATATTCTCATGGAGGGGATCCTCGTGCAGCGCTTCCGTAAAGGTCCCGCAGCCATCGCGCTAGCGCTCCTGCTCATGCTCACGATTCTCGCAGGTTGTGGTGGTTCCGGCTCCAAGGCCAAGCCCGCCAAGAAGTTCGAGCTTCAGGCCGGCGAAAAGGTTAAGGTCACCTTCTGGCACGCCATGGGCGGCAAGAACGGTGAAGCGGTCCAGAGCCTGGTCGACCAGTTCAACAAGTCCCAGGACAAGGTCCAGGTCGAAGCCTCCTACCAGGGCAGCTACGACGAAGCCCTCCAGAAGCTGAAGGCCTCCGGCCCCAACGGCCCGACCCTGATCCAGGTTTACGAAATTGGCAGCCGTTTCATGATCGACTCCGGCCTGATTACCCCCATGCAGGGCTTTATTGATGCCGACACCTTCAACACCAAGTCCTTTGAGCAGAACATCCTGTCCTACTACACGTTCGACGGGCAGCTCTACTCGATGCCGTTCAACACCTCGACCCCGATCATGTACTACAACAAGACCGCCTTCAAGGAAGCCGGCCTTGATCCTGAGAAGCCCCCCAAGACCTTCGAAGAGTTTGCCGATTATGCCAAGAAGCTGACCAAGAAGAACGGCAACGACACCCGCTATGGCGCCTCCATCGCGTGGTACGGCTGGTTCTTCGAGCAGCTGCTCGCCGTGCAGGGCGTCCATTATGTCGATAACGACAACGGCCGCAAGGCGAAGGCGACGAAGGCGATCATCGACTCCAAGGAAGGCCAGAAGATCACCGACTGGCTGAAGGGCATGGTTGATGCCGGCTCTGCCGCCAACTTGGGCCGCAAGACCTCCGAGACCCAGGCCGCCTTCCAGGCCGGCCGGATCGCCATGACGTTTGACTCCACCGCCGTGGTTTCGACCATGCTCAGCGGCGTCAACGGCAAGTTTGAAGTCGGCACCGCCTTCCTGCCCCGCCCGGCCGATGCCAAGGGCGGCGTCATCATCGGCGGCGCTTCGCTGTGGATCACCAACCTGAAGCCCGAGAAGGAACAGTGGGCCGCCTGGGAGTTCGTGAAGTGGCTCGGCAGCCCCGAAATCCAGGGCAAGTGGCACACCCTGACCGGTTACTTCCCGATCCGGGCTGAGGCCTATGATCAGGAGATCGTCAAGGAGTACCACAAGACCCGTCCGCAGTACAAGACCGCCATCGAGCAGCTGCGTGCGTCGAAGATCAACCCGGCGACCCAGGGCGCCGTGATCGGTGTCTTCCCGCAGGCCCGCCAGGTGGTCGAGGCTGCCATGGAGAACGTGGTCCTGGGCAAGGCGACTTCGGCTGATGCGCTGAAGGCCGCTGCGGCTGAGATTACCACGTCCATCGAGAACTACAACAAGACCACGAAGTAGAGAGCCGAAGGAAGGGTCGACCCGTTCCTGTCCGAAGTTTGCCGGACGACAGGAACGGGTCCAGCCTGACGAGGCGGAGAGCCTGACGTGGAGAAGGGGGGCATTTTGCCCCCCTTCTTTCTTTTGGACATTCCCACCTGGGACCGCAGGCTGCGGCTGCCGGCCGACTGGCTGATCTGGCCGCTGGTGGGACCGGGGGTGCTGGCCGCCCTGGGCCGGGCCGTGGAGGCGGAGGGATAACGAAGGTGGTGCGCCCAACTGTGGACGCACCACCTTGCTTTCATTTCACTTCAAACTCTGTTGTCTGCTCCAACTCGCCATCGAGGTAGATCTCGACCTTGAACTGGCCGGTCGGCCAGGGGTTGCCGCCGTTGTTGATCTTAAAGGAGACCCAGCCGGTGAACGCCTCATCCAGTGTCAGATCGGTGTTCACCTGCTCCTGCAGCCGGCCTTCGTAATACCACTTGGCGGTCAGGGTCTGCCCCTTATCCACGTCCACTTCCACGGCAGCGTAGATCGAATCCGTGGCCGGGGCGACCGAGGCCAACTCCCGCAGGGGTTCCATGGTCTCCGCATCGACCTGATCGGTGATGACGGGCGTCCCGACCGGGCCCGACCCCAGCACCAGGAAGAGTCCGAGAACCACCGCCAGCAGGCCGCCGACGATGATCCCGATCAGCTTGAACGGGTTGCCGCTCTTCTTGGGCGGAATCTGCTGGTAGGCGTTCGGGTACGCAGGCTGTCCCGGTGTCGGATAGGCAGGTGGCGGTGTCGGCCGGGGCGGCACCGCAGCGGCGGCCACGGGAGGCGTCTGTGGGACCTGCGTCCCGCAGTTGGGACAGAACTTGGCGGAAGCGATTGCACCACAATTCGGGCACTGCGCCATGTGGACCCCTTCTTCCCTGATCGTCATTATCATTCGCTGAATTGGCGATTTCGGTGAGGAATCCTGCAAACAAGAATCATTTCGACGCCGATGCTTTACGTGTCCGGCGCCCGCCCTGGCCGGGCGCACAGCAAACGCCCCCGGCAGCTTGCCGGGGGAGGTCCTTGACCTGTCTATTTGCCCGCTTCGAGCCGCTGTGCCAGGATTCCCTGCGGATCAAAGGCCACGGTGGCGAGCTTCCACTCCGTGCCCACACGGCGCAGGGTGATCTGGGCCATGTCGCTGCTCCTGACCCGGGACTCTTCGCTGCCCGACGCCGGCAGCTCCAAGCCGGCGGTCAGCCCGCGGACAGCAAACGTGATCCGGCCGTCGCTGGCGAGGTCGTAGTGCACGACTTCCGGCTTCGCCAGGTGAACGAGGCCCTGCAGGGCCTTGAGCGCCTTTGCCTCGCTCATACCCTCATCGGGCAGGCCAACAGCGTAGGGCACCACGTGAATGCCCTGCGGCTGCGCCATGGCGAGCAGCGCTTTGAAATCGCCTGCCGCGATGAAGCCGACCACCCGCTCGGTCTCCTTCACCTTCGCCTGGAACGCTTCCGTTGCCATGCGCTTGTTCACGGCCTGTGCCAGCGCCGCAAGGCCGCCGTACACATCGCCCTTCTGCGACCGGGCGAAGTACTCGCTGCGCACCAGGCTCAGCATCTCATCGACCGAGACGCCGTTCTCTCGGAAGTCGGCGCCCAGTGCAAAACGCAGGTCGTAGTTGGCCTTGGGGTAAATCACCAGCAGCAGCTCGCTCGGGGCGGGCCAGCCCCACTGGGCCAGCACTTCGTCGAGGTAGGCGGTCCGGTCGGCCGGGTTCTCATCGATGACAAGCAGCTTGTAGCTGACGGGGGAGGGGCCTTTCAGCGCGGCTGCCAGGTCGGTCTGGTTACCGGGCAGGGTGGCGGCCGTCTCCATCTGGAGGGTCTTCGGGCTCTTGGCGGGCACGGCAGCAGCGGCCACAGAAGCGAGGGCGACGGTCGCAGTCAGGACCAGGGTCAGCATCATCGCGATCTTTCGCATATGTAGGACCTCCCAGGTTCACTTCGCCTGGGGTAACGGTCCAGCATGCGAAAGGTTACGCCCCATTTTGTTTGCCTGCAGAAAATGGCCCTATGGTCGGGTAGCAGCGGGCGCCGCCGGCCTCGCCGGCCAGAGCCAGTGCCGCAGGTCGCTGACCCAGGCAGGCGTGGGGTCCAGTCCTCCGCTGATCACCCGGCCTGGGTAGACCACCAGGGTCTCGCCTTCCAGCCGGGCCTCCACCCGGAAGAGCCCCAGCCCGCAAGGTCCGGTTTCGCACGACCCGTCGGCCCGATAGATCGCAGCCTGCATGAACAGCCCCCTTGCCTCCACCCAGTTCAGCCGCTGCCCCCGGTGCGGGTCCCGGTCCTGGAAGACCATGAACGCCCCATCGGGCAGGCGGGAGACCCACACGCCCTGGTCCAGCCGTACCGTGCCAGGGGTGTATGTGGCCACAGGAATGACCAGGAACAGATCATCCTTTTGTGGGCGTCCCACGTACCATCCCAGCTGGGCGGCCGCTGCAACGGCCGCAAGAATCACCCACCACATACGGCGACGCATCCGGCCGATCACCTCGTTTCAACGGGCACAGGCGCCCTGGTCATGTCCGCCACGAGCAGCCGGTCTCCCGTCCAGTCCGCGAACCGTCCCAGGCCCTTAGGGGCCGGACCCGCCACCACCTCGCCACGCATGTTGTACGTCGCCCCGTGGCAAGGATTCCGAAAGACCTGCTTCCGCTCATCCCACGTCACCGTGCAGCCCCCGGTCAGGTCCGTCCCCGACAGCACCAGCAGCTGCCCATCAGGCAGCCGCACCACGTAGACCACCTGCGTAAACGGGCTTTCCATGCCATGATCGGCCAACGTCACGGTGGTCACCGACGCAGGAGCCGCAATCTGCTTCAGTGGGTAGCGAAACTCGCCCGGCGCCGGCCCCCTGGCGGCGCCACACCCAGCCGCCAGCAGCATCAGTACGAGGCCCATCACGGCCATCGGCCGCACCATCGTTGATGCCCTCCCCAATCCCATTCGCTTACCACAAGTCTATCAAAAAAAGTCGCGCAATTCGCTAGACCATCCACCCGAATTCCATCGGTCACGAGACCGACCCCAGCCCTCTCCCATAGTCGGAGAAATCTCGCCGCCCTTAGTAGTTCGCCCGACTGATGCTATAATGAATCCGTTGCAGTAAGCTGAAAAAGGAAAGGGGGGGTGGCGTGCGCATTCTAGCCGTCTCCGATGAAGTCCACCCCGCACTCTACGACCACCTCGACCTGAGCCGCTTTCCGAACATCGACATGCTGATCTCCTGCGGCGACCTGCCTGACGACTACCTCGACTTTCTCGCCTCCAGCTTTAACGTGCCGGGCTTCTACGTGCGTGGCAACCACGACCCGGGCGCCTCGCCCGGCGGCTGGACAAACCTTGACGGCAAAGTAATTACCTACAAAGGGATCCGCATGGCCGGCTTTGAGGGTTGCCGCCTCTACACCAATCGCCCGGTCGTCCAGTATACCGAACGCGAGATGTGGTGGAAGGTCCGCAAAACGGTGCCCGCCATCTGGTGGAAAGGCGGCATCGACCTGCTGGTCACCCACGCCCCGCCGCAGGGCTACCACGAAGGCGGCGACCTGGCCCATCAGGGGCTCAAGTCCTTCCGCTGGCTGATGGAGAAGTACCGGCCCCGCATCTTCGTCCACGGTCACCAACATCTCAATTACGCAGCGTTCTCCGAACGGGAGACGCAAGTGGGACCGACGAAACTGATCAACGCATTCCGTTACCACATCATGGAGGTGTGACGATGCCCTGGTTCTTTCCTGTCCGCACCGTCTCATCTTTTGATGAGGAGTGCGCACGGCTCAACCTTTGCGAAGCCCGCGACCTCGGCGTCATGCCGATTGAGGTCGACAAGATCATCGGCAGCGTGGGACGCTGGCGCGACTTCGACGCCCGGTTCCGCCTGATCAACAAGGCGACCAAGCAGCGCTATGCGAACATCCTCGCTAAGATGAAGGAAGGATACACCTTTCCGCCGATTAACGCCTACAAAGTGGGACAGCACTATTACGTGGCCGACGGCAACCACCGGGTGGCGGCGGCCAAAGCGCTCGGCGTGGCCTATATCGACGCTGTCGTACAGGAGTACTTTCCCTCCAGCGATGATCTGGAGAACGCCGTTTACTGGCGTGAGCGCTCTGCCTTTGAACAGGCGACCAAGTATAATGGCATGAAGTTCACCAACCCGGATACATACCGGCGGTTACTGAGCCATCTGCAGACCTTCGCGGCCATCGAGTCGAAGCGGCTCGGCTACGAGCTGGACCTGCCCAAGGCAATGCAGATCTGGTTGGCCGATGTTGACGCCCCGGTGCGGCGCCTGGTGCGTGAAGACCGCATGGCCGACCGGTTCGAAGGCCGTACGGAAGATGACCTGGTCTTTTATTTCCTGCACCACTATGTGGGCTGGCTGCGGGCGTCCAAGGGGCCCGAGAACGTCACCCACCGCGACGCCGTTGCCCGCATCCTTGCCCAGCCGGGCATCGCCAAGGGCGGATGGCTCCGGAAGTTCCTCGGCGAAGTGGCTGGCAGTGTACGTGATGTAATCGATGGAATCTCCGAAATTGATATCAAATTATGAGTCGGGTTACGGCGGCGCAAAGCCTTCGGACAGAACGGTCCGAGGGCTTTTTTCTATGCACAATAGGACTAGGGTCCTGCATCTAGACCGTTGCGTCCCGGTGGCGAAAATGATAAAGTAGGTGGTGAGAAGTGGTGGAAAGTGGTGAGCCAGCCCATTGGCGAACCAAAAACCACCCCGGCCGCAGATGCCCGCCCGAAACGGGGAAAACGCCATGTTTATGGGGGAGTTCCAACACACCGTCGATGCAAAAGGACGCCTCATCATCCCGGCCAAGTTCCGCGACGGCCTGGGTGAGCGTTTTATTGCCACGAAAGGGTTGGAAAACTGCCTCTTCGTCTTCCCGGAAAAGGAGTGGGAGGCGTTCGGCGAAAAGCTGAAGTCGCTCCCCATGGCCAGCGGCGCTGCCCGGGCCTTTACTCGCCTCCTATTCTCAGGTGCGACGGACTGCGAACTCGACCCGCAAGGCCGCATCAACCTGCCTGCTAACCTCCGCGAATATGCGGGCCTCGAAAAGGACGCCGTCGTGGTGGGCGTTTCCAGCCGGGTTGAGATTTGGTCCAAGGCCGGGTGGGAAGAGTACTGCAAGAAGGCGGAGGAGTCGTTCGCCGACACCGCCGAGAAGTTGCTCGATTTTTAAGCGAGGCGAGCGCATTTGGACTTTCACCACGTACCGGTTCTGCTCCAGGAGTGCCTCGATGGCCTGGCCATCGATCCTGCGGGTACATACGTCGACTGCACCCTGGGCGGCGGCGGCCACTCTTACGAAATTGCCAAGCGGCTCGGCCCGCAGGGCCGGCTGATCTGCTTCGATCAAGACGAAAACGCTCTGAAGGCCGGCGGCGAGCGGCTGGCGCCCTTCGGTGACCGGGTGACGCTGGTACGCACCAACTTTGCTGACATCGCCGAAGTGATCCGTCGGCTGGGCTGCGGTCCGATACACGGCGTTTTGATGGATATCGGCGTCTCGTCGCACCAGCTCGATGAAGGGGAGCGGGGCTTCAGCTTCCACCAGGACGCACCGCTCGATATGCGGATGGACCGAGATAACCCGGTCTCCGCTGAGACCGTGCTGAACGAATGGCCAGAGGCGGAAATCGCCCGCATCCTTTGGGAGTACGGCGAGGAGAAATGGTCCAAGCGCATCGCCCAGTTCATCATCAACCGGCGGCCCTTGAAGACCACCGGCGATCTGGTCGATGCGATTAAGGCAGCGATTCCGGCCGGCGCCCGGCGCGAAGGGGGACACCCCGCCCGGCGGACGTTCCAGGCCGTACGGATTGCGGTGAACGACGAACTCGGCGTGCTGGAGCGGGGCCTCGAAGGGGCGATTCACTCCCTGGCGCCCGATGGGCGGCTGGCGGTCATCACCTTCCACTCGCTGGAGGACCGCATCGTCAAACAGACCTTTCACAGGTGGGTTAACCCCTGTACCTGCCCGCCCGGACTTCCAGTCTGCGTCTGTGGCAAACCCCAGCTGGCCGAGCATGTGACCCGCAAACCGGTTACAGCCACCGAGCTGGAGTTGGAAAACAACCCAAGATCTCGCAGTGCGAAGCTCCGGGTAGTTGCGAAACGTTAGATTATTGTTTATTATGTTTCTAGGAGGGAACCGTTATGTCTCTTGCGCGGCAGATTTCGACAGTGGAACGGGCCCTGCCTGAGGTTGAGCGCCAGCCGCGCACGACCGCACGGCCCAGGGTTCAGGCGGCGAAGAAGAACGTTTTTGGCGCTCTGGTCATCGGCCTTGGTTGGCTGGTCGTGCTGGGGCTCTGCCTCTTCGTCGTCCATCGGAACACCATGGTCGTGGCGTCGACCAACGCCCTCACCGCCAAGCAAGAAACCCTCAACAAGCTCGACCGCGAAATCGAAGAGAAGTCCGC
>Ga0196970_1002245_pt1 | contig 10468 bp, 14 predicted proteins | sample S1v_513CmetaG_FD_148672 | JGI IMG/M metagenome (GOLD analysis project Ga0196970, IMG submission 148672) | Soil microbial communities from Anza Borrego desert, Southern California, United States - S1+v_5-13C | ecosystem: Environmental > Terrestrial > Soil > Desert | place: USA: California... | reverse complement strand
ACTATCAACCATAAGCACGCGGTATTCAATTGCCAATAATGGATCAAGTGCTTCACCGTTGCAATTAGTTAATGATGTATCTGCACCCGGTGCGAATATGGTGTACGGTACATCAAGCACGGGCGCTAAAGGATGGAAGCCTGATCCGGGCGGGGCTGGCGGTGGTTCAGAAGTAGTACAAATTACGTACGCAACATTTGATGCTTCAAGCGGCCTTGCAACAGATAAGATATATTACATAACAGATGCCGGGCGTGAAGGGTCGTTTAAATACGTAGGAACGGTTGCCAATCAAACCAGCGATAACGGTGGAACTATCATTGTCAATAACGGACTTCAGCAATTTAAGCGTATATACAGTGATGTTATATATGCTAACTGGTTTGGCTTAACCGGGCCACATACAAGCGCACCAAGTAGTGCAGTACAAACAGCAAATGTAAATGCAGTACGTGCAGCTTTATCAGTCGCAACCAATTATGAAAAGGTTGCAACATATCAACAAGGCTTTACTAATGCAGCCGCAGCATATTGGCTAAATGATTCAATAGTACTAAAAGCTACATTTGAAAATCATTATTACTTTATTGCAACGGGAACATGGCGTTTTACTCATGCCGGGGATGGTTTTATTATTGATGGTGGTTTCGGTTCACGATTTGAACATAAAGCAGGCCGAATTATAGGGCCGGGAACAGGCGCAACCGATTCAGCTGGTTTTCGTGCTTATACAGGAACAGGTGTTTTACTTCGCAATGCCAATCAAACAAATGTGGAAGTGTGGGAAGTGGAAGGCTGGCACAGGGGTGTTGCACAAACAGGTGAAGCTTTTGGCGGGGTTGGCACTTCAGCTTTTGGGGCACAATTTAATGTGATCCGATTTAATTACATACACCACAATTACGAACAGGTAAGAATTGCCACACATGGGCCTGCTGGCACTTCAGGTAACTGGAATAATTATACATTCTGGTATGGCGGTAGATTAGGGCGCGGCGGTGTTAATGATGATTCAGGTGGTGGTGGTTGGTTTGGCTTGGTGATTAAACCTGACCTTGGCAGTACTTCAGCAAGCTACAACATAAGTGCGCACAATCTATATGATTTTGGTTTTGAAAATCTACGTCATGGTTTAGTTGCTGAAAATTGTGAAAGCATCACTTTCTACGGTGCAAGGTTTGAAGCAGCAGGTGTTAAGTACCATATTAATCTTGATCCAAGTACAGCAAAGCACGTTACTTTTCAAAACGGGGCTGCAATGGGTGAATACTTTTTTGTGAAAGATCGTGAAGGTTATGGTACGCGCATACGTGGAAGGCAAGTAAGCGGCCAAGTTACCACAGCAGGCGGTGGAGTTAGCACTACAAAATTAGGTGATGATGCAAGTGCTGTACCAACTAATCCGGGTATGTCCGGTATCACTTACACAGCAGGTACACTACTTATAAGCAGTGATTATTACCCCGGTTTTACCGCAGTAAATAATTTAGTTGCTGGTTATAATAAACGTTGGTTGTATTCAAAATTTGCGCAGTACCCAACAATACTTAATGGATTTTGGAAAATCAACGGCGAAGAAAGGCACGGTATGTACAAACCAACATACCTAGCAATCGGTGCAGTTACCGGGCCGAATGTTACTGCACCACCAAACTTAGGGTATATACGTTTTGAAGGTGATGAAGCCACAATTGTTACGCTCAATGATGGTGATGATATACAACATTCACAATATTTTGAAACGTTTAAAGTTGAATACAACACTTCTTTCCCGTTAACGATCCAAAACGCGCAAGGTGCAACAATAGTACCTTCATCAAGCTTTTCTTCACTTGGCGTGTATGAAATAACTTGGCGAAGTGGTATATGGGTGGTAAAGTCGCAATCTTCAGGTGGCGCAAGTAATATTGTACCCGTTGCTGCTGGTGGTGCAGCTAATGCAAATGGTTTTACCTATAATACGGGTAACGGTAATTTCCAGCTTACACGTGCTTCTGAAGTTCACCCCGGTGTGGTAATACCGGGCGCACAGAATTTAGGTGGTGAAAAAATAAGTGAGCAATTTACTGCACCTGTTTTTTCTGTTGCTGATGCGCTTAACGGTTGGGCTGCTTTTAACATACGCAGAAGGCAAAACGGTATCAGTATTAATGGTACAAGCACACCTAACCCAACCAGCACAGGCTTTAGCGTTGCGCATTTTGAAAGTGAAAGTAGTGGCCGCAATATGGTTATTTCACTTGGTCAACGCGCAACCAACAGCGCTGGTATTGGTGTAAACCCTACTGATCTGGTAATGTTCACTGAAAAAGCAACAGGTGGTTTTGAGTGGCGCGCATCAACCGGGTACAGCAACTTTGCACTAAGTGGCGGGGTGTTGCGCGGTAAAGTATTTGCCAATGGTAATTGGTTGATTCAATCAGGTGGTACACCTACTGATGCAGGGTACAAATTCGATGTGCAGGGATCAGCACGCATTACAGGCTTGCTTAATTTACCTGATTATGCGAATGCTGAAGCGATGATGATGGTGGTAAACCCTAATGGTGATGTTGCAGTACAAACCATACCAACGGGCGGTACAAGTGGATCAAGTATATTTTCAGCAGGCTTAGGTACAGGATCACCGCAGTACCGTACCGCAGGCCCGGTGAATATTGGAGTGAACCCTTCGCAATCATGGGCTTGGTCGCATTATGGTGCATCCTGTAACACTTGCGGGCCGGGATCAACCGCGCGCGCTATTTGGGAATGGGTTGGTACTTCACAATACGTAACATCACCAAGGCCGAATAGTTGGGATTACAACGGTGCTGTACCCCGTTTTACACCAAATAACGGCATACCGGGTCGTATACTCACTGAAAACAATGATGTACCAATTAGCGGCAATAAATCGTATGAAGCGCTTGATATACACCCACAGTATATTGATCGTGGCAGCGCGCCACTTGGTGATAATTTAATCAGTAACGGTTTTGATGGATCAACCTTTCGCGCGCCAAATTATGAAATGCTTGCCTCTTTAACATCACCTTTAACCATATCAAGTACATCAAGTACAAGTGTGTTGAGTGTTTCTAATGGTATGGCTGAAACGTTACCAGCAGGCAGCAGAATTAAATTTGAAGCAAGTGGCAATATATCCGTAGGTACTGCTGATCAACCCAATTTTAACCTAACATTTGGCGGTACAACGCAACTGGTACAGTTTACAACTTTTCCGGTATTAAGTGGTAGTAACAGGCCGTTTGAACTTGAAATAACCATTACAAAACAAGCTTCAGGCTGGATAATGTCCGGGCACATGGTAATTGATAACGGCACACTTGACATAAATGAAATTGTAAATAATGATGCTTCAACTGCATTGCCCACTTCAGGTAATCTTGCTTTTTCTTATGATTGGGATAATGGAGGCAACAGTATTACTTTTCAAACAACTACAATTGAAATATTCAGAAGGCAATAATTATGAAAAGGTTTTTAATATTCGTATCAATTTTTATATGCCTGCAAGATGTTGCAGCGCAAATGACACAACACATCATTGGGCCGTTACCAGCGTACAACGGATCACACGCTAACACCAAGATACCTTACCTGCTTTACACACCTTTGGAAGTGCGTAACGGGCAAGATGATCCAAACGAAAAGTTCCCGGTAATTATCGCGCTTCATGGTATTGGTGAACGCACAGATCAATATAGTACAATGGCAAGTGTGAGTACAGGTGATCTGGTGGATATGTACACCACAGGCTTGCCAACGCTTTACCAAACCAGTACAAGTGCAATGGCCGGGCGTAAATTCGCAGCGCCCGGAAGGCCAACCAGTGAAGCGCAGGAATTTTATGTATACGCACCACAGGTGTGGCAGGGGCACAGTTACTTTTACCATATTTACGGTGATGCTATGCTTGATGAAATTGCCAAAAATCCAAAAGCAGATTTAACGCGTGTGTATATTATCGGTTTAAGCTTTGGCGGTGGTGGGGTACTGGTGTGGTTACAGGATCGCAATTTAAGTGATCGAATTGCGGGCGCGGTTGCGTTGTGCGCAGGGTATTACCGTTATGCTTGGCAATCACCAGCAGGCAGTGATTACCCTAATTTCTGTAATTGGGGCGGGCTGCTGATTATGGGCCACAGTGCAAACGATGATGTAACCAATAGACGCGATAACAGTTTACCGCTTGATACGCTCACCAATCCGGGAAGTTTTTACAGTGATCGTGCGTATGATTCGCTGGTAAATCACAAGGATTGCAAAACAACCGTAATATACCACAAGTGGACAACGGGCGGGCACAATGTCTGGTATAGGTGGATGCACCCTAATAACTTTGGATTGTCGTACCGGGTAATCACGCAATTTAATGCAAGTTTAGGTACGCTCAATAATATTTATTCACTATTGCTTACCCGAAAAAGTGTAAAACGTAGAACAGACTAATATGCCACAACGTGTTAAAATAACATTTTTAGAAGATGATGTGAAAGAATGGCCGTTGCTTGAAGATGAAATGCGCAGGCGCGGCATCACTGAATTTGAATTTTACCAAAGCGGTATGAATTTCCTTGCCGCTTTACCTGCTGAACCGCCACAGGTATGCGTTATTGATTTTAAATTAAGCCATGATATTAATATGGACGGCTTAAAAATAATGCTTGATGCAAAACGGGTATGCGAAGATTGTTATTTCATCATTGTTACAGGCCAATTACCTGAATCAAGAAAAGAAGATATATTAATTGGTTTGATCAAAGCGCACGCTGATGATTATATAAAGAAAAAACCGGGCCTTGCGTACTATGAAGAATTAATTGAAGCTACTATAATAGGCAGGCAGGAAGTGCGCAAACGTATACAGAAAAAAGAAGCATTGAAAGAAGCTGAACAGTGGCTTAAAGATAAACTCACATACCTTAATGAAAAAATAAAACACTTGCCCGGAAATGACACATGAACATATAATTGAACTTGTAAAGTGGTTTAGTGGTTTGGTTGGCGCTATGTCTGTAATAATTGTAGCAATTGTAAACACACGTGCGCATCTTGATAAACGTGTGCAGGAAAACAGTGCAGGCGCAACTAAGTTGCTTGAACTGGTTAAACGTGATAAAGAGATTGAAGATAAGCTTGATGATTTACGTGATGAATTTATAAAAGATGGTGAGCAGAAAAACAGCCAAATAAAAGAATTGGCGAAAGAAATTAGGGATTTTACCTTTAACGCTTTAAAGCTTTTTCAAAACACACAAAAATAAAAATGATGAAAACAACAACAATTGTTAAAAGCGCACAAAATGTAGTAACCTCAACTTTCGGGGGTATCAACTTGCGCGATGTTTTTCGTGGACTGATCATTATGGTGCTGTACACTGCATTCACAGGAATACAGGCCGCGCTAAGTACTGAACTTGGTTTTGCTGCTGTAAAGTGGAACGCTATTTTTCTTGATGTAACTAAAGCGGGCCTTTCGTACATCATACTTAACGCGTTAACACCTGCTAAGGTGATGATCACAAACCCTTCACCGCAATTTCTTCAATCAGTGAAAGAAGCAAAAGAAGAAGCGAAGAAAGATGAAAAACCGATTACTCTAAGCGTTGAAGTAGTGGATGCCAATAATGATGGTATACCGGATCATGAACAACAATTATAAACAATAAAAAACAACCTACAATGGAACAAAAGCAATTGATTGAAGTGATGAAATACCACCTTAAGAACTTCAACAATGAAGGTGAAGATATAACAGATGATCTTGTACTTAATAAAGTGCTTGATCCTACTGATGGGTACGGTGCAGCCAACAGCGCTGAACTTTTCCGAAATAGTATACGGTGGACGTTTTGGGCTAATAAAGTAAAACAAAAACGCTGGCCTTCTAATTGGCTAAGTTTATCAGTAACGGAACTTGCGGGTAAGTTGCTTGCAGTGTTCCTGTTGCTGTTGATCGGTACAGCAGCGCAATCACAAATAAGGCTTGATCTAAGCACTGTAAAGACAGTGAACAAGAACAATGCAGTACAGGTAGATATTAGTTACACCAAAGCACTTGATAGCCTCTTTGATGCTAATGAAATATTTGTACCGGGCCGTAAAGGTTTGTTTGCACTTACACCGGAATTTGATATACGTACAGGTACTTCAGATGCCTTCAGCAGCATTACTGCAAAACTAACGGGTATGTTCATGCGCTTTGGCACTACTGAAGTTGCAGGCATCACAACCGTTAACAGTGATCAGGGTTTACACGTTTTCCCGGTATCAATTGGCGTAGAAACGCACAACAAGTTTAATACGCTCAATGTAATTGCTGAAGCGGGGTATGTACCTTATTACCAAACTTCACTTGTACCCAACTGGTTACGACAAACCAAAATCGGCTTTTTCCTGCAAACCGGGTATAAGCTTAATTGGGATTCAACCAGCGTGCCTGAAGGCGGGCAGATAGATGAAAGCGCTGAAGAAGCCAATGAAGGCTTGTTACGCTTTAAAACAAGCGCTGAAGCGGCCATAAACACGCCTGTAACCCTTGGTAACACAAAAGTTGGTTTGGTAGGCAGTGGTGATGTGTGGTTTGATCTTGCCAATAAAGCAACGTATTACAGGTATGATGCTGTTGTACGCTTTTACGTTGCGCCTTCACGCTGGATTGATGCGCGTTACCAAAAGGGATCAGGTGCGCCAAACTTCAACCAAGGTGATCAATACGGTATCGGTTTAACTGTTGTATTTTAAAACTCTTTTTTATGGAAGTAAAACATTTTCACACGGTAAGTGCGTTGCAGAAATTTCCTGTAACCCTTCAATTTCCTGATAATTTTGATTCATCTAAAAAATACCCAACATGGTTGGTTGGGCATGGCATAGGTGAACGCGGCAGACCTTTAGCACATTACAATTGGTGGTCTAATTTACGCGCGCAAGCTGCAAAAGAAGGTATCATACTTGCCTTTGTTAATACAACAGGCAGTTACGCTTCAGGTGAATACCAGTACACGCTTGATTTTGCAAAAGGTGAAGCGCCTGTTGATGTAAATAACATTGGTGTAATCAATCACTCACTTGGCGGGCATGGCTTTTTTAATTATGCGTGCGTTGATCCTGCATTTGCAAAACAGCTTAATACCATCTTATCAAGTTCACCCGGTTCTTTCCCGGCCAACACACCAAGTATCAAAAACATTGTTGATTACAACATACGTGTACATGGTATTAACGCTGTACAAGATACCATTGCGCCTGTACGCATTTTAGAAAACCTGTTTAATGGTGTGAAAGGTTTACGCAGTGATGCTAAAATCATGCTCACAACGCTGCCTGCAACTGCTTTTACGTATGATAAGGTAAAATATCCTTGGGCTGAATCAGTGGCAGAAGTGGCCCATGCACACGTGGCAACGCGTTTCACGGCAGCAGCAGTGCAACCAGCGATAAATACCAAGGGTGTACCAACCAATCTTGATGGATCATTACAGGTGTTGCGCATGAACATCTACCAATGGGCTAAAGCCAACCCGAAAGGCAGTAAATACCAACCACCAACTGAAGCATACAAAGGCCCGGTATACGATCAACCAAGCAAACCAACACCAGCGCCCGGCAAAGTATTGCGGTGGATCAACCACAATTCAAACTGGAATAAACAAGGTGATGTTGTGGCGCAACTGGTGTACAGTGATGGAAGCGCAGTTCCAATTAAATCACCTGCTGGTGATCGTATACAAAGCACAACGATCAGTATTTACAATCAAGACATACTGATCAATTATGAAAAAGGTGCAGATCAATCAATAAAAATTGCTTTATGCAAATAACAAAGAATTTTAACCGGGTTGAGTTTGATTGCCATGATGGTACGCCTGTACCTGTTGAATTGTATGATAATTTGCTGGTACTTGCCAACAATTTACAGGTATTGCGTGATGATCTTGATGCAGGTATTTACGTTATTAGCGGGTATCGTACACCAGCGCACAACAAAAAAGTTGGTGGTGCTAAATCAAGCCGCCACCTGAAGGCAGATGCAGCAGATATAATGAGCAAAAGCTACACGCCAAGGCAAATATACAACCGGATTGAAAAGCTGATAAAGGCCGGGAAAATGAAGCAGGGCGGGCTTGGTTTGTACAAAACATGGGTGCATTATGATGTGCGCGGTACTGCTGCACGCTGGAAAGGATAAAGATGCTTCATTACTAAAGTATTAAACGCGCTTTTGTAGTGCCTTGTAGGCAATTATAACCCGGTATATTCTTGTACCGGGTTTTTTCTTTATCTTGCGTACATCTTTCTCCGATAAAGAACGATATTATGTGGACGGCCTGCAATTTCTATTGCGGGCCTTTTTTTTTTTCAAAAATAAATTTTGTGGACTGAAAATAAAGGTATACCTTTACATCATACTAAAAAACAAACATCATGGAACGCCAAGAAATTAACGTACAGAAAGAAGTAATTAATGAAAAATTCTTTAATCGTGGTTGGAATGTTATAATGTTCAAAGACGGTGAAGGTTTTTCTATTCAGTTATACCAATTTGAAGGCTTTGTAAAAAGCTGGTTTAGGTTCGATCAAGATGCAGCAGAAAAAGTTTTTTTGCAAGTTTGTAAAGAATTTAAAAAATAAATTTGGAAGATTGAAAATAAAGGTATACCTTTACATCATACTAAAAAACAAACAATCATGACAACTACACAGAACCTTCAGATCGCACAAGAAATTTTCAGGCAGCTTGGCGGCAACCGCTTCGCAGTTATGACAGGATCAAAAAACTTTGCTTTTGATGGTGCAGCACTTCAGATGCAACTTGCCAAAAATAAAAGCACTGCAAGATACCTGAAGATTACATTGGAACTTGATGATACATACACGCTCACTTTTAGCCGTATGGATCGCAATTATAACGTAATAAACGTTGCGACTTTCGATCACGTGTATGCAGATATGCTGCAAGATGTTTTTACCAATTACACAGGTTTATACACTTCACTTTAATCTTTAACCGGGCCGGGTAATACCGGCCCACAACACCACATAATATGCAACGTAAATGGTTTTATGATCTTCAAACAAAAGCAGATGAACTGCTTAAAGAAAAGTACAACCGTACAAGTATGTGCAATTATCAATTGCTTAGTGATCACCGTGTAATTGAATCACGTTGGGCTTGGCACACTGAAGGCAGTGAACCTGTACTTATTGAAGTGCATTATTTGGCCCACAACAAAAGTGTGATGATTTACGAAATGAATCTTGTTTATTCTATTCATCAATAAAAACAAACAATCATGAACAAAATGAATCTGAAATTGAAAGGTATTTTTATTTGTGTTACCAATCACAACACGTTTGGTAAAGGGTATACCGTTGAAGAAGCAAAGAAAAATGCACGCTTGCAAAAAGGCAAAAATGTACATTATTATGTACAGGCCGCTATGTACAACGATCCAACAGAAGTGGAACTTGGCGAAGCATGGAAGTGCTTAACGGTAAATTTTATTGATGGTACGCCAATGTATGATTTTGAAGGCGAAGATGATGCAACCAAAGCAATTGTACATTCAAAGCACGTTGGCTGGTGTACAGTTGAAAAAACAAAAGAAGTAAAAGTATATTAATTAACCGGGCCTGCTGTAACAGGCAGGCCCACAATACCAGCATTTATGTACTACGTTGTAACACATATCAGAATAAATAGAAAAAGTTGGAGTGAAACACGGCAAACCGCGCACGATCCAGTGGAGATAAACAAAGCATTTAAGGCGCAAATTGCTGAATGTATTGCACAAGGGTATATCGCCCGGATTGAAACAGGGTATGAAGATGCAGGGCAAAAGCAGGTTTACGGAAAATTTGAACTTTTTTAAAAATAAATTTGGTTGGTATTGAATTAAGGTATACCTTTACTTCATCAAACAAACAATCATGAAAACATTACTCCAACAAGCAATTGAAAATTTAGAAGCAAAACTTATTGAAGTTAAGGGTGATAAAATTGCAGAAAAGTTTTTTAGTGATAAAATTGCAGAATATAAAAAACTTCAATCATGAAAATACTTATTAACGGTGAACGTACCGAAAACTTCAGTAATGAAAAGCAACTTTTGAAAAGATTACAGGAACTACGTAAAGCGCACATTGATACTTATTATCAAAAGTTTGGTAAAGCGTACATTGAAAAACGTAAAGGTGAAGTGCCCAAATTAAAAGTTGAAATTTTTTCAAAATAAATTTGGAAGATTGAAAGTTAAGGTATACCTTTACTTCATCAAAACAAACAATCATGCACACAAAATTCACAATCATCATTGAAGGCGCTTTACCAGAAACAGCAATAACAGGTACAGGTATCACAATTGGCCCGCTTGATCTGTTAACTGCAATTATGAAAGATGCAGAAGATAAAAAAGATGCTGTTGCCCGGATCAATAACGCATACAGCGCACACGATCTT
>Ga0196970_1002244_pt1 | contig 10469 bp, 16 predicted proteins | sample S1v_513CmetaG_FD_148672 | JGI IMG/M metagenome (GOLD analysis project Ga0196970, IMG submission 148672) | Soil microbial communities from Anza Borrego desert, Southern California, United States - S1+v_5-13C | ecosystem: Environmental > Terrestrial > Soil > Desert | place: USA: California... | reverse complement strand
CTCCCGAACCCCCCCATGGCCCAAAATTCGGACTTTCAGGCATAACTCGGACAACACAGACTGCATAAGCCACGGTTTATGCAGGTCCGAATTGGGTTGGTTGAGGGTGGGTCTGTCCTAAATGCCCCGCCGCGGCAGCCCGTACGGGAAGGCGTACCAGCTCGCACGGATGAGGCTGCTGGCGTCGAAGCCGATGTGCGCATGGTGCGGCGTCAATCCGGCCACCACGGCCGACCATGATCCGCCGGTGGCCGAGGTCGGCTACCACCTGAACCTCGTTCCGGCCTGCGGGAAGTGCAACTTCGGCCGGACCGACAAGATGAGACGCACGACCCCCTCGAGGTCGTGGTAATTGCCCCGGAAGACCTCCAACAGCTCCGCTGTCGAGATCACGATCCGGGCGCTCGACGACGATGGCCGCCTGAGCGACGAGGACCAGGCCATCGTGGCCCTGGCCCGCTGCCTGGCCGCCGCACTCGACGCCGAACCCGAGAACGCCGCTCTCGCCCGGGAGTACCGGGCGGCGCTGGTGGCGTTGTCGCTCGCCGGCGCAGACAAGCCCGATGACAATGATCGCGACTTCCTCCTCACAATCCGAACTCCTCGCGCCCCGTTGGGCCACGCAGCGGACCCCGAGCCGTAGCTCGTTCGGTCCGGCCATGGCCGCCATCGCTGAGCGCATCGGTATGCCCTTCATGGCGTGGCAGACGCTCATCGCCATGATCGGTGGGGAGCTTGACCCGCGCACGGGCCTACCCGCCTACCGAGAAGTGGCCGTCACCGTGCCCCGCCAGTCGGGCAAGACGACGCTGATCCTGATGTGGATGCTCCAGCGGGTGCTCGGCTGGGGCAAGCCACAGACCGTCGTCTACTCGGCCCAGACCGGCAAGGACGCCCGGGAGAAGCTGCTTGACGATCTGGTGCCGCTGCTCGAGCCGCACAAGAAGACCCTCGGTATGCGCCGGGTGATCCGCACCAACGGGAGCGAGAAGATCAGTTTCGTCAACGGCTCGAGGATCATCCTGCTGACCGGCATGGCCGACGCCGGCCACGGCAAGACGGTCGACCTCGCCATCAAGGACGAGTTCTTCGCCGACGTCGACGACCGCCGCGACCAGGCACTCATCCCCGCCATGATGACGAGGCCGGACGCCCAGATCCTGACCATGTCGACGATGGGCACCGAGGACTCGGTCCCGCTGAATCGCAAGATCGAACAGGGCCGCCTGGCGGTCGGAGCCGGTGCCACCTCGGGTCTGGCCTACTTCGAGTGGTCGGCCGACGTCGACGCCGACCCTGACGACCCGAAGACATGGTGGGGCTGCATGCCGGCGCTCGGCTACACGGTCACCGAGGACGTCGTGCGCCACGCCCGCATGACGCTGACCGACGGCGAATTTCGCCGGGCGTTCCTCAACCAGCTCACCAAGTCCGACGAGCGGGTGCTCCCGGCCGGGGCCTGGGACCTCGTCTGCAAGCCTGACGCCGCCCCGGAGGGTCAGTTGGTGTTCTCGGTCGATGTGAACCCAGAGCGGACGGCGAGTTCGATCGTCGCCGCGTCCGCCGGGCCGACGCCGACCGCCGAGCTGGTGGAGCACCGGGCATCCACCGGCTGGATACCGGCACGGGCCCGTGAGCTGTCAGACCGACACGGGGGACAGTGGGTCGTCGACGGCTCCGGGCCCGCCGGTTCTCTCATCCCCGACCTCGAGCGGGCCGGCCTCACGGTCCACCCGATGACGGCGCGGGAGATGATCGACGCCTGCGGCGGGTTCTACGACGGGGTGATGGACGGAGCGCTCCGGCTGCGCAAGAACCCGAAGCTCGACGAGGCGGCCGCGGGCGCGGCGAAACGGCAGGTCGGCGATGCCTGGGCATGGACCCGCAAGAACGCCTCGGCCGACATCTCGCCGCTCGTCGCCGCCACCCTCGCCATCTGGGGTGCCACGCACCTCTCGGTGTCATCGATTTACGAGGACAAGGACCTGGCGGTCATCTGATGGAAGCCGTCGCAATGTCCGTCATCGCCACCCTCGTTGCGGTGCAGGTCGCCATGCTCGGTCTTGTCCTGACCCGTGAGCGGCTGCTCCAGCGGCGGCTGCGGGCCACGGTCATCGCCACCCTCAAGTCAGGGATCGCTTTCCGCGGGGTGCTGTTCGAGGTGGACAAACGATCGTTCGTCCTGCGCAACACCGAAGCCCTCGGACGTGGCGACGGCACGCACGTCCCGGTCGATGGCGAGGTCGTCCTGGCCCGTTCTGACGTGGAGTTCCTGCAGCGGCCGTGATCCAGAGCGGCGGCGTCATGGTGAAGAGCCCAGATGTCGTATGGACCGGGACGCCGGCGACCTGGGGTACCGCTCCGGGCAGCGTCTGGGTCGGTAACCGCTGGTCGTCGTACGCCGCCATCTACAAGCGCCAGCACTGGGTCAGAACCGTGGTCGACAAGCGAGCCTGGCTCCTCGCCCGGCTGCCGCTCAAGGTCTACGAGCACGACGACCTCAACCGGCCCGAGGCGCGGAACCACCCCTACGCCCAACTGCTGGCCAACCCGAACCCGCGCCAGAGCCGATTTTTCTTCTGGCTGTGGATCCAGAGCACCTACGACATCTTCGGCGAGGCGTTCGCACTCAAGGTGCGCGATCCCGGTGGCCGTCCGGTCCAGCTGCTGCCGCTCCACCCGACGTCGATGCGAGAAGTCGATGAGCGCGACGGCCAGATCATCTGGGACTTCGACAACGGCAACCTGCAGATCACCGGGATCTCCGACGAAGACTTGTTCCACCCACGCAACTACAACCCCGAGAGCACGACCCGCGGCCTGTCGAAGCTCGAGAGTCTGCGGGCCACGCTCGAGAACGAGGATTCGGCTCTGCGGGCCCAGTCATCGTTCTGGAAGAACGGGGCCCGCCCCGGCGTGGCGCTGCTGCACCCGAACGTGCTCTCGCAGAAGGCGAAGGAGCGGCTGCGGCTGAGCTGGAACGCCGTCGCCGGTGGCGCTGACAACACCGGATCGACGGTCATCCTTGAGGAAGGGATGAAGCCGGAGATCCTCCAGCTGAGCGCAGAGGAAGCCCAGTACATCGATTCCCGGAAGCTGAACAGGGAAGAGGTCATCGCCGCCTACGACATGCCGCCGCCGGCCGTGCACGTTCTCGACCGGGCGACGTTCTCCAACATCACCGCCCAGCTCCGCAGCGTCTACCGGGACACCATGGCGCCGATTACGGTCTTCCACGAAGCCGAGCTCGAGATCCAGGTACGCGGCTCGGTCCGGCGGCGCAAAAGCGAGCCGGACTTCGGCGACGACGTCTACGCCGAGTTCCTGCTCGACGGCGTGCTCCGCGGCGACTTCGAGGAGCGCGCCGACGCGTACCAGAAGGCCATCAACTCCGGCTGGACCACCCCGGCTGAGGTCCGCAAGCTCGAAAACCTGCCGTTCATTGAAGGCAGCGACCAGCTCTTCATCAACTCGACCATGATCCCAGTGGATGCTGCCGCCCAGGCCGATCCGATGGCCGTCGCCGACCAGGAAACGGTGCGCACGATCATGGGCCGCCTGTCCCGCCAGAAGACCGTCGATGAGGTCGACCTCGCCGAGCTGGTCCAGGGACTGAACGGTCTGTCGGTCCCAGTGGCGAGGACCTTGATCCAGGCGAAGGCGGCCGGGGACGACATCAAGGCGCTCGTCTGCTCGAGGGAGGAACCATGAACAAGCACGTCGCTCTCTTCGAGGTCAAGGAGGTCAAGGAACCGGATTCGGATCCCAACGGCGAGTTCGAGGCGATCCTCTCCGTCCCCGTGGTGGACCGCGACGGCGAAGTGATCGACGCCGGCGCCTTCGATCCGTTGCCTGCCGAGATCCCGATTCACAAGTTCCACGACTTCTCGTCGCCGGTGGCCACCGCCGCCCCGTTCTACGACGGCGAGGTTCTCAAGGCCCGTGGCACGTTCGACCCCGATCCCGAGTCGCAGGCCATCCGCCAGAAGGTCGGCCGGTCCATCCGCTACATGAGCGTCGGGTTCATGGCCGCAAGCCGCCAGGACGTTGACGGTGTGCCGCACATCACCAAGGCCGAGCTCCTCGAGGCCAGCTTCGTCAGCATCCCGAGCAACCGGGAGGCGGCTATCACGGCCGTCAAGTCGATGTTGGTCGGCGAGAAGGGCCCGGAGCTGTTCATTCCATCGACGAAGGCCGGGCGCACCCTCTCGGCCAAGAACGAGGGCTTGCTCCGGCAGGCCGTCACCATCATCACCGATGTCCTCAAGCAGCTCGAAGAGGCTCCGGATCCGGAACCGGCCAAAGGCATCACTGACCCCGAGGACGCCGCCGCTCCCGCCGCCGCTCCTCCGGCCGACGTGACTGTCAAGCATCAGGCGCTACTGGCCGAGGCCGAATTGGTTCTCCTCGACTGTGCCCCAGCCCGTACGACACAAGGAGTTACGACAGTATGAAGACCAAGCGGGAGCAGCTCGAGAAGCTGGTCCACGACATGAAGAGCCGCGCCGCCGAGATCGACGAGAGCGGCAAGCCGGCGACGCCGGAGCAGATCGAGGAACTCAACCGGATGGGTGCCGACGTCAAGTCGCTCGTCGACACCATCAAGGCCGAGTCGGCCGCCAACGGCACCCTCGACGTGGCCTCGGCCTTCCTGGCCGAGCTGGCCGGGACCAACGGCGCCAAGATGGCCGAGCCGAAGAACGACGGGCCGAAGATGGTCAACGGGATCGTCGACCCGAAGGGTATGACGGTCGGCGAGGCGTTCACCAAGAGCCCTGCCTATCAGGAGGTCATCCAGAACTTCCGGACCGAGGACGGCCGCATGGCCAATGTCCGGATCCACTCAAAGCAGTTCCACCTTCCGGGCTTCAACCCGAGCACCAAGGCAGTCGTGACCGGCGTGTCGTCCACCTCCGGTGGCGCCTTCGTCGTCAATGACCGTTACGGTCAGGTCTCGGACCTGATCGGTGAGCGGCGCCTGACCGTGCGTGACCTTTGCACCAACGTCACCACCCAGTCGGACACGTTCGAGTTCGTCACCATCACCGCCAAGACGAACAATGCTGCGGCCGTGCCCGAAGCGACGACGAATGCAGACCCGGCTGCTCCGGCGCCGGCCGGCGGCGAGATCGCCGCCGGTGGTTACAAGCCCGAGTCGGACATGACCTTCGCCGTCGTGTCGGCTCCGGTGGAGACCATCGCCCACATCATGGCGATCTCCCGCCGGGCCGCTGCTGACGCACCCCAGGTGCAGCAGATGGTCAACCAGTTCCTGCTGTACGGCCTCCGGGAAGAGGAAGAGGACCAGATCCTCAATGGGAATGGCACCTCGCCGAACTTGCGGGGCATCCTCCAGACCGCAGGCATCAACACCGTGGGTTCGGCCGGTACAGACCTCGACGCCATCGTCGACGCCATCCGGGTTGTGCGCCTCGACCGCCGGGAGCCGACCGCCATGGTCGTCCACCCGAATGACTGGTTCTCGACCGGGTTCCTGCTCGCCAAGGACTCGGCAGGCAACTACCTGATCGGCAACCCGCGGGCCAGCCTCGACGAGCTGCAGACGCTGTGGGGTCTGCGGGTCGTGGTCACGCCGGCCATGACCGAGAACACGGTCCTTGTCGGCGACTTCCGCCAGGCCGTGATCGCCGATCGGATGCAGTCGACCATCTACATGACCGACAGCCACAAGGACTGGTTCAGCCGGAACATCCTCGCCATCCTCGCTGAAGAGCGGCTGGCGCTCGGTGTGCTCGACCCTGACGCGTTCTGCACGGTGACCGCGGTCTAGTAGCGCTCTCCTGGGGTTGGGGTGACGTGACCCCAACCCCCGTTATCCCAACCCCAGGATCATCGAAGGGAGCCCTCGTGGCAGAGAAAAAGAACGAAGAAGAAGTGCCGCCGGGAACCGAGCGTGGCATCGGTGAGCTGGACACCTCCGGTTGGGAGGAGCAGCAAGCCGTGACCGACCGCCCCAACGACACTCCGTTGACCGGTGACATCAAGCCGGCCGTACCGAACTCAACGTTCGCCGAGCGGGCCAAGGCCGCGACGAAGACCACCGCCAAGGCAGTGGACTCAGGCGACACCGAGAACAAGGCGGTGCGGTCATCCCGCGCCACGACGAAGAGGTCGTAATCAATGGCGATCAGCACCGCGGCTGTCACCGTGGCGACCACGGCCACGCTGTTGTCGCCAGCGGACCCTGATGGTCATACCGTCTCGGTTCGTCCGGCTGCTGGCGTTTCAGGGGACGCGATCTTCGTCGGCGGCTCGGACGTTTCCGTCGATAGTGGCCTGCCACTTGGTGGCGGAATGTCGTTCGACCTCGAAGGTGGCGCCGAGCTTTACGGCATTGTCGCTAGCGGTACTGCGGCGGTTCGAGTTCTGAGGCATCGACTGTGATGGCCGCACATGTTGGCCCTTCTGTGCGGGTAGGCGACCATGCCTGATCAGTTCAATATCCTGGACTCGTCCGTTCCTGAGATAGCCGACGCCCTGGTGACGGGCGAGGAAACGTTCAGTCGTGCACTCGCCGCCACCAGCAACGCCATCCTGACCGGCAATGAGGCGTTGCGGCTGTGCTACTTCACCGCCCGCAAGACTGAATCCATCTCTCAAGTTCGGGTGATCACCGGCAGCACAGCGGCGGGAGCGACACCCACGTTGATACGAATCGGCGTGTGGACGGCCAACGGTGCGGGGGCCCTACTGGCGCAACAGGCCGCTACGGCAAGCGACACAAGCCTCCTCGCCGCCTCCGCTACCCGCTACACCAAAGCCTTCGCCGCCCCGTTCACGAAGCAGCGGGGGCAGCGCTACGCCGTTGGAATCCTCGTCGTTACCGCCGCCACCCTTCCGACACTCGTGGGTCACGGTACGGCCATCCAGGCCGCAGAAGCGGGGGTCGATCCAATGATTTCAGCCGTGGTCAACGGCCAGGCCGATCTGCCGGCGACGGTCGCAGCCGGGAGCATCACCGGATCTGCGAACCGTCCTTACTTCGTGCTGCTGCCGTGACCTCGCACCCGCACACATCGCCTGGACTGGGTGCACTTAGGTGACCCAGCTCATCGCCGTCGACACACCGGCCACCATCTCGGCCACGTTCTACGCCGCCGGCGCCGACACTGGCGCCGACGACGGGACCGTCACCGTCGCGGTGATGCGGGCCGATGGGTCAGCGGTTACTGGTGTGGGAGCGGTCACCAGCGCCGGGGACGGTGTCTACACCGTCACGCTGCCAGCGCAAGCTGACCTCGACGTCCTGACGGCGACCTGGACGGGCGCCACCACCAAGGTTCGCACGACGCACGAGATCGTCGGCCGTCAACTGGTGGAGCTGGCCGAGATCCGGGCGCAGACGAACCTCTCGAGTGCGTCGTACACCAACACCATGCTCGAGGACGCCCGGGCCTGGTTCCTCGACACGGTCGACGACTTCTGTGGATTCTCACCCATTCCGCGTTACGCCTACGAGACGGCGAGCGGAGACGGCACGTCTACCGTCAGGATCACGAACCGGGCCTATGTCCGCGCCATCCGCTCGGTGGCGGTCGATGGCGAAGAGGTCGGGGACCTGACCGGCTGGGACCTCGACAACGGGCTGCTCTCCGGCACCACGTTCCCGTACGGCCGCAACAACGTGGCGGTGGGCTATGAGTACGGCCTGGACCACCCGCCTGCCGACCTCAAGCGGGCGGCGCTCACGGCGATCCGGTACCGGCTCCTCACCGATGTCAACAGCCAGCTCCCTGACCGGGCCATGTCCATCTCGAACGAGTACGGCAATATCCAGATGGCGCAACCGAACCGCAAGGGCCCCACGGGGATCCCCGAGGTCGACGCCGTACTCATGCGCTACCGCCTGGTGACGGTCGGCTGATGGTTCTCAACCTGCCGAAGAACCCGAAGATCGATGACTTGGTGGGGGTTATCTCCAGCCAGGACGAACGCCTCACTGAGCTCGAGGCCTACGTCACCCTTAACAACGAGCGGATTACCCGGCTCGAGACCTACGCCGCCCAGGTCATCGCCGAACGGGGCCGCCAGATTGACGAGCTCCAGGTCGCCATCGCCCACCATCAGGAGGGTGCTGTGCGACGCCAGCAGGAAGTGAACCAGATCCAGGCTGACAGTCGCCGCATGCGCTGGGCGATGAGGCATCACCGTAACCCGTGACCACGTCGACCGCCCCGACTGTCCGGGCGACACTGATCGCAGCACTCGGCGCCCGTCCCGGCCTTGATGGCGTCACCGTCACCCACTTCTGGCAGGGAGACGCCGACACGCAGGAAGCTATCTACCTCGGCAACACGACCCTCGAGAATGAGTACCCGGTAATCCGGTCAGGCCGGAAGCCGAGGGAAGAGACCTACCGGATTCAGCTCCACATCCGTTCGCTCAAGCCGACCGACTGGGGCCCCACCGCCGAGGTGCGGGCCTTCGAGATGATCGCCGAAGTCGAGGATCTGATCGCCGAGGATCCGGCGATCGGTTTGTCGGGCACGTTTCCCACACTGCGGTTGCTGATCACCGACGCCACCGTCGAGCCTGTGCTGCTCGACCCGGGCGGCATCGGGGCTCAGGCCACCCTCACCATCGAAGCACGTAACCGCCTCAGCTAGGAGGAGAGCCCTCATGCGCTTGAAGTATGTAGGCCCGAACACCGAGGGCGTCGAGATCCCCGAGCTCGAGCGCGTCGGTGACAACGCCGTGAAGCACGGCGAGATCATCGATGTCGAAGACGACATCGGAAAGCGACTGGCCGCCACCGATGACTGGCAGGTCACCAGCCGCGGTGGATCGAGCAAGAAGGAAGGTGACGAGTAAATGCCGATCGCAGGCCAGATCGTCGTCGCGGACGAAGTCACATACGGTGTTTATGTTGCGGGAACTCGAGCCATTGAGTTCACCGACGAATCTCTTACCTTCGACCGGGAGATCATCGACTCGCAGGGCATCCGGGCCGGACGGCGGATTCAGAGCCGCTACGCCCAGGGCGTGCAGCGGGTCACCGGCGACATCACGATGGAGCTGGCGCCACAGGGGACCGGCATCCTCTTCAAGCACATCTTCGGCGGCGTGGCGACGACCGGCGCGGGCCCGTACACCCACACGTTCACGCCCGGCACGCTGACCGGTAAGTCGATGTCGGTCCAGGTCGGCCGACCGTTCGTCAGCGGCACCGTGCAGCCGTTCTCGATCCTCGGCGCGAAGATCACCGAGGCCGAGATCGCCGCCAACGTCAACGAGTACGCCACGCTGACGATGGGCATCTACGGCAATCATGAGGACACCGGCCAGGCGCTCGCCGTGGCGGCCTACCCGGCGACGCTCACGCCGTTCGTCTTCACCCACGGGTCGCTGTCGGTGGCCGGCACGGGCGTTGACGTCCGCAACTTCAGCCTGACCATCGACAACGCCCTGCTGGTCGACCGGCACTTCATCCGGACCACCACGCCGGAACGGTCGAAAGAGCCGCTCGAGGGTGGCTACCGCCAGGTCACCGGCAGCTTCGAGGCCGACTTCGAGTCGCTGACCGCCTATAACCGCTATGTGCAGGGCACGCAGGCGGCTCTGGTCCTGACCTTCAACGCCGGTGCGGCGGCCCAGCTCACCATCACGATGAACGTCCGCTTCGATGGCGAGACGCCCACGATCAGCTCGCCGGACGACCTCGTCGCCCAGACGATGAACTTCAAGGCGGTCTCGTCCACCTCCGACGCTGCGGCGATCACCGCCGTCCTGATCAACAGCGACTCGGCGCCGTGAGCGACGGCGCCATCATCTCCAAGGACGCCTTCCTCAAGGCGTCCCTGCCGGAGTCCGAGTTCAATGTTCCCGGGTTGGGCACGATCCGACTCCGTGGCCTGTCTCGTGCCGAGGTCGTCCGTTTCGCCGAGCTCGACTTCGACGGCCGTGAGGTCCACACGCTGGCCTGTGGGATCGTCGCGCCGGAACTCACCGAGGATGAGGTGCGGGAATGGCGGTCGACCGTTGTCTCCCGCACGGTCCGGCTCATCAACGACGAGATCATCAAGCTGTCGGCTCTGAACGAGAACGCGGTGGGGGACGCGAAGCGGTCCTTTCAAGAGGAACAGTGATCTCGAGTTCGAGTTCGTCCTCGCCGGCCACCTCGGCATGACGGTCGGCCAGCTGCGGGCGACGATGAGCCAGGAAGAATTCGTTTACTGGTGGGCGTTCTTCAACGTACGGAAGGAACGGGCAGATCGCGAATCGCGTCGTCAACGTAAGCGGCGTTAGGGAGCTCCAGTCGGCGCTGCGTCAGGTCGAGAAGGCGCTCCCTCGCGAGATGACGAAGGCGTTCAACGAGGCCGCCAAGCATGTCGTCGGGCGGGCACGTCCGAAGGTTCCCGTGCGCACGGCGGCTTTGTACCGGTCGATCCGACCGGCGTCGACTCAACGGGTAGGTCGCGTGTCGATGGGAACGCTGGCACGTGGCGGGG
>Ga0196970_1002243_pt1 | contig 10478 bp, 9 predicted proteins | sample S1v_513CmetaG_FD_148672 | JGI IMG/M metagenome (GOLD analysis project Ga0196970, IMG submission 148672) | Soil microbial communities from Anza Borrego desert, Southern California, United States - S1+v_5-13C | ecosystem: Environmental > Terrestrial > Soil > Desert | place: USA: California... | reverse complement strand
ATGAAGCGGTAACGATATACGGAAACGAGGAACTGCTATTCTCGGCGCTCAAGAACATTGTTCATAATGCCTGTAAGTTTTCTGCCGACAAGACAGCTATAGTGAAGCTGAACATAGTGAACGATAAGATAGTGATAACCGTAGAGGACCACGGGCCTGGAATAGCGCCGCATGAAATTGACAGGATATTTCAACCATTCTACAGGAGCGCTGATGTTACCAGTATAGCTCCGGGATCGGGACTGGGACTGCCGTTAGCAAACCAGATCATCAAGCTATATAGCGGACAGATACAACTGGAATCGGAATCGGGCAAAGGGACGGTATTTACAATTACACTTAATACAGCAGCTACCGCATAGCCTTACTTCTTCCAGTGCTGCTTAAAGCCGAAGCCCCTGGTGTTATCCGTAAATTTAATGTTCAGAAGTTCTATAGCATAAAGCTTGCCCGGCACTGCCATTGCAAAAGGGAACTTAAGATAGTATGATGCTGAAGCCTTCATTGTTAACTCAATGGAGTCATCTGCCAGAACCCCTTCGTACTGAATACCCTTGATAACAGCGACCTCTATTGCTTCCGGAATGATGGTGCCGGCAACTATTTTGTTCTTCTTCAGTAACTCCTCATGCTTTGTACCAAAAGATGACTTATAGACAAGAAGCCCATCCTGCTCAATGAAAGAATAATAACAGTTGAAACAATAAGGCATATTATCGGCAGCACAGCAAACAGTGGCCACCTTATTCTCGTTGATAAATTGCACTATTTCGTTGTCCATGAGGAGGCGTTATAAATGACCACTTGTTGCTGTGAGAGGAATTAACACCTGTGCATATTAATTCTTCTGGCATTTTTTTTGTTTTACTAAATTAGGTAAAACATTATAAGCTATGATGTTAAGTGAAACATGGTTTATGGAGGGGTATATAGACTTTGAGCTACAGAAGTATAGATTGCTTGCTTACCTGAGCGAAGTAAACAAGTACTTTAACGAGACAAAGCTATACCCACAGCTTTCGGATGTGATATTTCACCACAACAACCTGATCGCCTTCAGGGACAATAAGAAGTTTCTGCAGGACCAGTTTCCCAAAAAGCTGGATCAGGTGAACATGCAAAAGCTGGAGCTGATGTATGAGCAGATGCTGGCGGATGATGAACTGATGCAGGAGCTGGAGAGCATTACCAACTATGGATTGGAAAGACTGAAGGGGACAATAGACAATGGTGCAGAGATATATGACTTTGTGGAGAAGAAGACAAGGATAGAGCCTATTGGAATAATGCCTCTCTATAAGAACGAAGGCTATATGCTGGTGCGTTACGGGCAGTATTCTGAAGTGAGGGCATACAACTATACCATAACCCTGTTTGAGCACAAAGACGCCAGATATAAGGGAGTAAAGATGAACTATGTGGACTCCTGGTCCAGGTCTATCAGCAACACCTATGAAAACATAAAGCGAGACATCATAAAGACGATCAGGACGCTCCCAAACCCTGCTGTGTTTAGCGTAGAAAGTGAACTGGATGTTCCACTGGATGAAACACTGTTGCCGATTGCGAAAAGAATGCTGGTACGACAGCTCTCAAGTGACACGCAGGGGTAATCTGATCAGGCCCTTCTTTCTTCCACTTTCAATTCGACAAACTCTTCCAGCTTGTGATGCTCCTTAGCTAAATCGAGCTGTTTCTTTGTAGGAAGGAGTATGAGTCTTAGGGTAGTATCGTTAGTGAAGTAACTGATCGCCCAGTTGATGAATATAATGAGCTTGTTTTTTACACTTAGGATGAGCATTAAGTGGAGGAACATCCAGGTAGCCCATGCAAAGAAGCCCTGGAAGCTAAACTGCGGAAGATCTACTACCGCCTTACGCTTTCCGACAGTAGCCATGGTGCCGGGGTTCTTGTAATCAAACGGACTCAGTTCCCTGGTATTCAGCAGGTTCTTCATGTTTTTGGCAAGATTCTTTGCCTGATTGTTGGCTACATTGGCCAATTGAGGGTGTCCTTTAGGCCAGCCAGGAGCTTCCATGTAACAGACATCGCCAATGGCGAATATATTTTCGAAACCTTCTACCCTATTGTATAGGTCTACCTTAATCCTGTTGCCGCGAACAATGCATTCCTTAGGAATGCCATCAGGTACGTTGCCTGTGACCCCTGCTGCCCAGATCAGGTTAGCTGAGCGTATGCTTCTACCATCCTTAATGGTCACCACCTTTCCGTCATAGTCCTGTATCAGGGCGTTTGTCCAGACCTGTACTCCCATCCGCTCCAGGTATTCCTGCGACTTCTGCTGAGAGACTTTGGACATAGGAGCAAGAGTGACGGGACCGCCTTCAATGAGATATACCGTCAGCTTGGAGAAATCCATATCCGGATAGTCACGTGGCAGGACATTTTTCTTCATTTCGATGATAGAACCTGCCAATTCGACTCCAGTGGGTCCGCCACCGGCTATGACGATATTCATTATTGTTTCGAGGTCTTCGCCGGAACATGCGAGCGCGTCCTCGAAATTCAGGAGAATACGATTTCGTAAGGCAATGGCTTCGGTAGTAGACTTCATCGGGTAAGCATACTTCTCTATGTTCTTGTTGCCAAAGAAGTTGCTGGTACAACCAGTGGCAATGACCAGGTAGTCGTAGCTGAAGTTGCAGACGTCGGTAATGACCTCTTGTTTTGCCGGATCAATTGACTTGACACTGGCTATTCTTACGTGAACGTTCTTCTTGCGCTGAAAGACCTTCCGTAAAGGGAAGGAAATGCTACTGGGCTCCAACCTTGCGGTCGCGACCTGGTAGAATAAGGGCTGAAACTGATGAAAGTTGTACTGATCTATGAGTGTGATATCGTAGTTGCTATCTTTTATCCTTCTTGCTAACTGTAAGCCGGCGAAGCCTGCTCCAAGTATCACAATCTTTTTCTTAGCCATAGAGATGCTTTAGTTCGAGGTAGTCTCCTTACACTGTACAGCGGCTTACCACCTAAGACTGTATAAAGTTCGGGCTTTTACCTGACATGCATTAATGCAATGCAATTTAACCAGTAGGCTAAAAACTTATGCCAAAACGATTTACTGTACCAGAAATAGAAAGCCCTGATCCGGGTGGACCAGGGCTTATGTTTTATACTTGCAATGTTTTTATCGTGCTATGTTGACTGCCCGAAGCTCGCGGATAACGGTAACTTTTATCTGCCCAGGGTACTGCATCTCCTTCTGTATCTTATCAGCAATTTCGAAAGACAAACGGTCGCTTTCAGCATCACTGACCTTCTCTGCTTCTACAATAACCCTCAGTTCCCTACCAGCCTGTATGGCATATGCCTTTTCTACGCCTGTATAAGCCATAGCCAGACCTTCGAGATCTTTGATACGCTGCAGATAGCTTTGCATCATTTCACGGCGAGCACCTGGCCTTGCACCACTGATGGCGTCACAAGCCTGAATGATGGGAGAGATGATAAAGGTCATCTCCATCTCATCGTGGTGGGCGCCGATGGCGTTTACCACTGCAGGATGTTCTCCGCAACGCTCAGCAATCTTTGCACCCAGCAATGCGTGGCTCAGTTCTGTTTCTTCGTCAGGTACTTTACCTATGTCGTGTAATAAACCAGCTCGTTTTGCCAGCTTAACTACTTTTTGACCCAATCCCAGCTCTGAAGCCATGAGACCGCAAAGGTTAGCGGTTTCCTTACTGTGCATCAGGAGGTTCTGACCATAGGAGCTCCTAAACCTCATCTTACCGATGAGTCTAACGAGGTCTTTATGTAGGCCATGTACACCTAGCTCGATGATGGTTCTCTCCCCTATTTCCATCACCTGCTCTTCCAGTTGCTTCTTAGTCTTCTCTACAACCTCTTCAATACGGGCAGGGTGAATACGACCGTCCTGAACGAGTCTTTGCAGACTGAGACGTGCAACTTCTCTGCGGAGTGGATCGAAGCAACTAAGAACGATTGCTTCAGGAGTGTCATCGATTACCAGATCAACACCTGTAGCTGCCTCAAGAGCACGAATGTTACGGCCCTCACGACCGATAATCTGGCCTTTAACCTCATCACTTTCCAGGTTGAATACTGTGATAGCATTCTCAATGGTCTGTTCAGCGGCGGTTCTCTGTATGGTTTGTATTACTATTTTCTTGGCCTCCTTGGTGGCATTCACCTTAGCCTCTTCCATAATCTCCTTAACGTGAGACATGGCTTTGGTGCGTGCTTCCTCTTTAACCACTTCTATAAGCTCTGCCTTTGCCTCTTCTGCGCTCAGGTTAGCTACCTTTTCCAGACGCTTGATGTGCTCTTCCTGGTGGCGCTCAAGTTCTGTTCTTTTGATATTGACAACCTCTAGTTGCTTGTCAAGGTTTTGTTTCTGCTGGTCGTATTCGTTGATCTGCTTCTGCAGACTAGCATTTTTATCATTCCAGCTTTGCTGCTGTTGCTTTAAGCGGTGTTCTATCTCGGCAATCTTCTGATTTCTTTGTCCTACTTCCTTTTCGTGAGCACTTTTTAATTGAAGAAAATGTTCTTTAGCTTCTAATATCTTCTTTTCTTTGAGTGTTTCTGCATGTACTTTGGCGTCTTCTATTAGCTTTTTTGCTTGTTGGTCGGCATCTTCTATCTGTTTTTGAGTGTTCTTTGAAAAAATAACCTTACCCAGAAAAATACCTATTAATATCGCCGCCACCGCGACTATGGCGACTACTATTGAGCTGTCCATGATTGATTGTAGCTTTTTGTCTGATAAATTGAATATGTTAACAGCCGCTCTATAGAGGGAATTCGACAGAGGCGGCCAAAAGTTAAGGCGCTAAATTAAGAAAACTATTCGGGAATTTTTTTTGAGCAGAAGGCTTTGTGGATAGGTGGATAACCAACAGGTCATCAACAGTTTCACCAGATAAGAATGAAGTAAATTGCAGTCTCAACCGCTAGCATGGTCCTTTCATATTCCTTTTGTAACGTAGCTGTCCTTCCCCTGCGAAGGGAACCAACCCACTCATCTGAGCAGGTCAGTCAAATGCTCTTTGGCGAAAAAGCGGAGGTGTTGGAGATCAATGAAAAGGAATGGGCGAAGGTGCGGATAGCGTGGGACAGCTACACGGGCTGGTGTAAAGTTTCCCAACTATCGCTTGTGCAAAAAAAGGAATATAATAAGGAGGCTAAATACCTCGTGGGGAAGCAGGGAGATAAACTGATATTAGATGAGTCGGAAATGATATTGCCGCTCGGTGCAGACCTGATTAAGTCGAAACTGTTGATTGGCAAGCAGACAGGAAAGTTCAAGGGAAAGAAGCTGGAGATTAATAAGCTATCTTTCGACTGCGACAATATCAAGCATTTTGCTATGCTGTACCTGCACAGCCCATACCAGTGGGGCGGAAGGAGCATGGCTGGTATCGATTGCTCGGGCTTGACGCAAATGGTATTCAAACTGTGCAATAGGAAACTTCCAAGAGATGCCTCACAGCAGGCTGAGGAAGGTGAGGCGGTCGATTTCCTTCAGCATGCAAAATGTGGCGACCTCGCTTTCTTTGATAACCCTGAAGGCAGAATTAACCACGTCGGGATTCTATTTGACAATCAAACTATTATACACGCAACTGACGCCGCAGGAAGGGTGGTGATCGATAAGATAGACCAGGGTGGTATCATTAGTACCATGCTGAGAAAGAGGACCCATTCGCTGAGAATGGTAAAGCGGTATCAATAGATCAGTATTCCATTCCCCTATAGAATACTCTGAACATATTGAGGCCAACACGATACTGCAGCACATCATACGTCAGCATCCAGTTATTTCCTGCATCGGCATCTCCCATGTTGAAAACACTGGTTACATCATAAACTTCCCCATCTGTAAAGAGACGTAACACGTTGCTCCTGTTGATGTAGGCCACCGAATTGTACTGCACAATATAATTATCCGGATAGTAGCTTTCCAGGGTTGTAATCTCTCCCTTGTGGAATGTGCGGAAATAACCTCCTCCGTCTCTGTAAGCCACCACGTTATCACCTACCTGGTAGTGGGGGCGGAAAAAGCCAATGGTACGCACGCTGTCTTCGTAGAATATCTTGAAGTAACCATCATTAGATACATAGGCGACTACGTTATCTCCAACAGAGAATGTCTCAGGCGGAAACTGCTCCAGGGTGAATGTTGTACCGTTATGAAAGACTTTGAACTGGCGATTGATATCTACATATGCAACAGTGTTTCTCCCGACATCGAAATTAGTTACGGCAAAGTCCTCCTGGGGTATGATCTCACCGCGGAAGAATATCCGGAACTGGTTTGCGTAATTATCATAGGCAGCAATGTTGTCTGAAACCTTTATGACATCCAGCGCGTTGCCGGCAAGAAAGTTCTCAATAGGATACACGCTACCGTTGTAATAAGCTTTGTACTCGCTCCTAATACCATCAAAAAACAATAATATGCTATCGCCAAGGAAGTATTGCTGAGCCAGGCCGGTTAGGTTCGTTATTGTGCCATTGTCGAATACATTGAGGGAACGGGCGTTAAGGAAAGCCACAAGATTGTCGCTGACAGCAAATTCGTTAGTGAATCCAATGTTCACGGTACGGACACCCCCTCCGTAATAGATCTTGAAGGACCTGGAATTATCAAGGTAGGGAATGGCAGTTCTGCCAATCTTCATTTCCACTGGTCTCAGGTAATCCACTTTCCGCACAATCCCATTATCCCAGACCATAACCTGGTTCTGCATGTTTGTGTAGGCGGACAATGGCTGAGCTGAAGAAGTACTTGTAAAGAAGCAGCAAAACAGCAGAGCTGTCAGGAGACGAAACATAGGCGTAAAATTCAAGTAGAGGCCGGAAAGTTACACAAAAAAGCCAGCCTGAGAACAGGCCAGCCCCTATAAACCCTATCACTATGAAAACTTTACAAAAGTATATAATTATGGGAGAAAAGTAAATGGCGAACGAAATTATTGCTGAGTACGGTTGGAGACACCCAAAAAAAGAAAAGCTAGTCTGAGAACAGACCAGCCCCTATAAACCCTATCACCATGAAAACTTCTTAACCTATATTGGAAGGATAATTCTATCGATGTTTGTTACACAAAGGTAACCCTGTAGCCCTTTAAGGGCAAGGAATATTTTGTTATTGATATGTTATCATTAACTTTCAATGAATACCTACTTTTTCTTCTTTGGAGTGAAGATGGCGATCATTCTTCTACCTTCCATCTTAGGCATTGACTCAAGTGAGCCAACCTCCGCAAGACGCTCAGCAAACTTTAATAAAAGCAGCTCGCCTCTTTCCTGGAACATGATAGCCCTACCCTTAAACTGTACATAACACTTTACCTTATTGCCATCAATGAGGAACTTTTCAGCATGTTTAGATTTGAAGTCGAAATCGTGCTCATCTGTATTAGGGGTGAAACGTATTTCCTTTACTTCTGATTGCTTTGACTTTGCCTTTTGTTCCTTGTCCTTTTTCTTCTTCTCGTAGAGAAACTTCTGGTAATCAATAAGCCTGCAGACAGGGGGAACCGCGTTTGGAGATATCTCAACAAGGTCTACTTCCTTTTCCTGTGCGAACTTGATAGCCTGAGCTATGGGGTACACACCAGGCTCTATATCTTCGCCCACTACCCGCACTTCCTGTGCAGTAATTTCTTCATTCAGACGATGTTCTCTTTGTAATTGTCTCGGTTTAAAGAATGGTTTCCCTTTACTTCTTCTCTGCATTAAGATTTATTAAAAATGATGGCAAAAATAGCGTATTTGTTATATCAAAGTATATGGCTATAAAACTTTATGCTACAGCCTCTGCCTTCTTGCCGCTAATCTGAGTTTTTACTAGTTGTCTTACCTCTTCAACAAAGGCCTCGAGCGGCATTGCTCCTTTATCCCCCTCTCCATGCTTCCGCACGGCCACCTGTCGTTCGTTCATCTCTTTCTCGCCCACTATAAGCATGTAAGGTATCTTCATTAATTCAGTATCGCGAATCTTTTTCCCTATTTTCTCACTTCTGTCATCGACCTCAGCGCGAATATCTTCGGCATTCAGCATACGGGCAACTTCATGAGCATACTCGCTGAATTTATCACTTATCGGCAGCACCTTGACTTGTTGTGGCGCGAGCCAGAAAGGCAGGTTACCACCACAGTGTTCAATTAATACCGCAACAAACCTTTCCATAGAACCGAATGGTGCTCTGTGGATCATTACCGGACGCTTACGGGTATTATCAGAATCCACATACTCCAGCTCAAAGCGCTCAGGAAGATTGTAGTCTACCTGAATCGTGCCAAGCTGCCAGCTGCGACCTAGTGCATCCTTTACCATAAAGTCTAGCTTAGGACCATAGAACGCAGCCTCACCATATTCTACCACAGTCTTCAACCCTTTTTCTGCAGCGGCTGCTATGATAGACTGCTCGGCAATCTCCCAGTTCTCATCGCTGCCTATGTATTTGCTTCTGTCTTCTTTGTCGCGCAGGGAAACCTGAGCAGTGAAGTTGTGGAAGTCCAGAGTAGTAAATACATACATCACCAGGTCAATCACTTTCTTGAACTCCTCAAGCACCTGATCCGGACGGCAAAAGAGGTGGGCATCATCCTGGGTGAATCCGCGAACACGGGTAAGGCCATGTAGCTCACCGGACTGCTCATAACGATACACGGTACCGAATTCTGCCAGCCTTAGCGGAAGATCTTTGTACGACCTTGGCGATGACTTGTAAATCTCACAATGGTGCGGACAGTTCATTGGCTTCAATAGAAACACTTCGCCTTCCTGCGGTGTGGTGATAGGCTGGAACGAATCCTTACCATATTTATCCCAGTGACCAGAGGTAACGTATAGCGCTTTACTACCGATATGCGGTGTAATAACAGGCAGGTATCCTGAAGAAACCTGGGCTTTCTGCAGGAACTGCTGTAAGCGCTCGCGAAGCATAGCTCCCTTAGGTAGCCACAGGGGCAAACCGCTTCCAACCTTCTCAGAAAAGGTAAAGAGCTCCAGCTCACGACCAAGCTTTCTATGATCGCGTTTCTTAGCTTCTTCTAGTAAGTGCAGGTATTCCTCCAGTTCTTTCTGTGCAGGGAAGGTGATGCCATAGATACGGGTAAGCATCTTATTCTTCTCATTGCCCCGCCAGTAAGCACCGGCTATGTTGGTAAGCTTTATTGCTTTAATGAATCCTGTATGGGGTATGTGTGGCCCCCTGCACAGATCGGTAAAGGAGCCCTGGCTATAGAAGGTGATCTCACCATCGTTCAGATCTTGCAGCAGCTCGAGCTTGTAGGGATCATTCTTGTGACTGAAGTAGCCGATGGCTTCTTCCTTCGGCACTTCCTTCCGCTGGTAAGGATTGGCCTGTTTTGCCAGTTCCTTCATCTTATCCTCAAGCCTCTTAAGGTCTTCATCACTGATGGTACGATCGCCAAGGTCAATATCGTAATAGAAGCCGTTCTCGATAGCCGGACCAATACCGAACTTCACGTCCGGGAAAGTAGCCTCAAGTGCCTCCGCCATCAGGTGGGCTGAAGAATGCCAGAAGGTAGCCTTGGCACCTTTGTCATCCCAGGTGAGCAAACGAAGCCTGGCATCCTGACTGATTGGGCGTGTCGCATCCCATATTTCACCGTTAACCTCTGCGGCAAGGACCTTTCTTGCCAATCCTTCACTTATTGATTTGGCAATGTCAAGTGCTGAACTTCCCTCCTGGTATTCACGTACTGCACCATCGGGGAAAGATATATTTATCATAAGAAGAGTATACTGAATTTAAACGGCTGCAAATGTACAACACGCGCCTGTGATGAATAAATGTATAATAAAAAACCACTGGCTTTGTACCAGTGGTCTTAATTATATTGTCCGAAGCTGGTTAAAACTTGCCGAATGTGTGCGTGAACGTGATTGTATCCCTCTGGTGACTATCCACAGGGTTAGGGCGGTATTCCGTATGACGAATGGTGAAACGCTGAGAGGTATAGCTAACGAACGGTGCTGACACGGCCGACTGTTCGAAGAATGTCTCGTTTGCATACCAGAAGTGAATGCCGGTACCATTGTCGTAAAGTTCCCACATAAACTGAACCTCATCTGGCTCCGATGGGTCGCATTTACCATCACTGAACTGAGACCCCTGGAAGTTGGTGCCAAACACCAGGTAGTCGTCTTTATCGCAGTCTGGTAATGCGTTATAGTAATTGATAAGGGTATCCAGACCAATGGCCGGGTCCCATTTTGCAGTACCCGCAACCAACTTCCACTTGCCGCTGCGCAGCTCATCTTCACGACTTGCAGGGGTCTCTGCTTTTTCGCAGGATGCAAAGCTCAGTAGCAGAATAGCTGATAAAAGAATATACCTCATGTTGTATAGCTAAAAATTCAGCTAAAACTAATGAATATATTGATTATCAAAAAGCCTGTGTACTATTTCTTTTGCTCAGCAAAGATTTCGTCACTCAGTCCGGTGTTGATCTTG
>Ga0196970_1002242_pt1 | contig 10478 bp, 4 predicted proteins | sample S1v_513CmetaG_FD_148672 | JGI IMG/M metagenome (GOLD analysis project Ga0196970, IMG submission 148672) | Soil microbial communities from Anza Borrego desert, Southern California, United States - S1+v_5-13C | ecosystem: Environmental > Terrestrial > Soil > Desert | place: USA: California... | reverse complement strand
TGGGCTCGGTGGGCTCGGTAATCCCGGTGGGCTCGGTCCCGGTGGGCTCGGTGGTGGCGGGGGTTTCGGCGCTCTCGGCCGTTCCGGCGGTCTCGGCGACCGTGTCGAGGTCGACCGCCACCGGCCCGAAGGCGGTGCGCCGCTCGGTGTACCGGTGGCCCGTGGGCGTCGTCCACTCGAACACGCCGGGGGCGACCTGGCGCAGCGCGAGGCCACCATGGGTCTTCAGCAGGTGGTCCCGCTTGCAGAGGCACCCGAGGTTGTCGTCAGCTGTCGCACCGCCAGGTCCCGAGCCCGCGCCGGGCACGCCGAACGGCACCGTGTGGTCGATCTCGCACCGCGCCGCCGCAGTCGGGCAGCCCGGACGCACGCACGTCCCGTCGCGTAGCCGCACGTGTGCGGCGAGTCCTGGCGGCGGTCGGTACCGGGTGCGCCCCACGTCGAGGACCGTCCCGCTCAACGGGTCCGTCACCAGACGCCGCCAGGTGCCGCCTCGCGCCAGGGCCTCCGCGGTGGCCGGCGGGATCGCGCCGTAGCCGCTGAGCTCCGCTGCGCCGTCGGCGACCCCTAGGAGCACGTCCATCGGGACGACGACCTGGACGTCCGCAGCAAGTGCCGGACCAGCGAGGAGACGTGCGAGCAGGTCGTCCGGCGCCAGGCCGCCCGTCTGCATGACGGCAGCAGGCGCCAGTCCCCGGGCTTCAGCACCGCCGAGCACCGCGACCCGCGCGTCAGCACCGCCGCGCGCGGCGCCGCGCGCGTCAGCACCGCCGGGCGCCGCGCCCCTCATGTCGGCACCGCTGGGCGCCGCGCCGCGCGCGAGGACCGCGCAGCAGAGCGCGTCTGCCCGGAGCTGGTCGAGGGTTCGTGAGTCGCCCGCACCCTGGGCGGCGCGCGCGACGGCGCTCAGCTCCTGGTGCAGGCCCACGGCCGCGGGAGCGGGGAGCACCGCCCAGATCCCCGCCATGCCGTCGGGGAGGACCTTCGGCCGGCACACCCGCCGGTCGGCGACCGCGAGCGCGGCGCGCTCCGAGGCGTGGTCGGGGTCCACACGCACCAGCGCCCGCTGCACGTCGGCCTCGAGCTGCGCCGGGGTCCGGCGGGAGGCGCCGGGGAGCACCTCCTCCTGGACGTCGAGCGCGACCGCGCCGACGACGTCCTGCAAGCCCCTGAGCAGCACCCGCGCCTTGACCTCGTCGATGTCACCGGCCAGCAACGCCGCGCCGGTCGGCCACAGCACGCCGTCGTACGCCTTGCCTGCGCGCACGAGGTCCCGGGCGGACCGCCGCGAGCACGCGAGGCGCAGGGCGAGCTCCTCCGCCGCTACGCATGGCTCGGCCACCCTGCCGGCGACCTCCGGCCACTCGGGATTCATCGAGGCGCGCTCCGCCAGCGCCGCCGCGGCCAGCGCGGCCCGCCCGGCCGCCCACGACTGCACCCGACGCCACGCGGCGACCACCTCGACCAGGGCGGCGTCGTCGAGCGCGCCCGGCTCCGCCGCCTCGAGAAGCGCCGCGAGGGCCGCCCCGGGCGGGGCTGTCCGCAGCGCGTCGGCACTCAAGCCGAGGTGGTCATGGTCGTCGAACACGTGTATGAATGTACCGTGCCGTACCGACATACGTCAGCTCGCGGATCGCCGCTGTGGTCGAAGCCGCACACGCCACAGGCGTGCCCACGTCAGGCCACGCCCAGCGTGATCGCCTGCTCGCACCCGAGCAGCAGCGCCCCCGCGCTCCACGCGTGCGCAAGGGTGAGCAGCGTCCCCTTCGGGGCGAAGCACGCGGTCTGGTAGTACCGCTCGGTGACCATGCCGCGGTGCGCTCCGAAGTCGCCGTCGAACCGCGCCACCAGCTGCCGGAAGCACCGCAGCGTCTCCAGCGCCCGCTCGGCGTACCAGGCATCCCCGAGACCCCGGGAGAGCTCCACCAGCTCGCTGGTGCACACCAGGCCGTACGCGTGCAGGTGCTGGTTGGCGGGCGAGGCCTGGTCGGCGCCACGCGTCGCGAACCCGTACGCCCCCAACGGGGTCCGGGGGTCGAACTCAACGTCGTAGGAGTACCGGAAGGTCAGCATCCAGTCCGCGGCCCGCCGTGCCAGGTCCAGCCACCGCGCCTCGCCGGTGCGCCGGTGCAGCGCGACGTAGGCCATCACCGCGACGTACCCGTCCTCCGACGTGGGCGCGAGGTCCACGTCCTCCGGCGCCCCGTGGATGAGCTCCGCGTCCACGAAGCGCGCGTAGTACTCACCGGCCCGCACGGCCGCGTCGAGGTACCGCCCGCCGTCGTCGAGCGTGCCCGCCTCCGCGAGCGCCGCGACCCAGGCCAACCCCGCGGCCCCGGCCCACGACAGGACCTCGCCGGTCTCCGCGTGGTGCAGCGTGCCGAGGTTGCCGTCCGTGCGCTGCCGGCGCACGACGGCGTCCAGGTTCGACCGCGCGGCGGAAGCCCAGCGCTCGGGCGGGGAGGTCACGACGGCACAGGCCCGCAGCAGGAACAGCGCGGCCTCGGCCAGGGTCCGGGAGTGCAGCGCCCGGGGCACCGGCGACCAGCTCTGCGTCCAGCCCCCGTCGGGCTCCCCGGCCCGGTCCCGGTACCAGACGCCCCAGAACGTGCCGGAGGGTGCGAGCGCGCAGCAGGTGTCGATGACCCGGGACGCGGCGGTCACGGCCGCGGCGTCGCCAACCCGCGTGCCGTGCGCCAGGAGCGCGTACGCCCACGGGATGCCGCTCACCCAGCCGACGTGCATCGCCTGACGGTCGACCGGCCGCCCGTCCGCACCCCGCAGCTCGCGGTCGAAACCCGCCGTCTCCAGCAGCACCCCCGGCTCCGGGTCGTAGTGCCAGCGGAGCAGGCCGTGCGCAGCCAGCCCTGCCGCCGTCGGCACGTCGACCCATGGCACGACCGGCGCAGCGGCCGAGCGCGCGTGCACCTCGCGCAGCACGGGCGCGTACCCGTGCCGGTCGGCGTCGAGCAGGTGCGCGTCGACCTGGAGACGGACCCGCTCCCCCGGCCGCCACCGGTGCGTGGCGATCTCGGCGGGAGCCGCGACCTCCGACCCGTCGTAGCTCACCGGCCCCTCGCGGAACGGGAAGGTGACGTGCACGCTCGCCGTGCGCGCGGCGGCGTCGTGCGCGAACCCGAGGCCCGTGAGGCCCAGCGGCGACGACTGCGGCGCGACGAGAGCGACGCCCCCGACCGCGCCCCACGCGAACACGGCGGGCGTCGCCGCCCGGTCCGCGCGCAGCTCCCAGTGGTCGCTCTCGAACGCCTCCGGGTCACCTCCGCCGACGACGAACCGCGGGTACCGACGCGCACACCCCGCCGGGCGGTTCTCGCCGTAGAACGCCCCGGGAATCAACCACCACGGCTCGTCGACGGCCGCCATGACGAGACGTACCCGGACCGAGCGCTCGAGCGGCCGCGTGCCCGTGTGCTGCACGTCGACCGTGATGGTCGCCGCCGTCGCGTCGTCGTCCGACGCCGTCCCCCCGCGCGCCACCTGCGCGGTGACCGCCAGGTCGCGGTCGGCCCGGGCGGGGCGGACGACGCCGTCCGGCGTCACCGTCTCCACCACCAGCCGCACGTCCGAGCGCAGCACGACGCCGACGCCCTCCGGCACCACCGCGGGCACCACCGCCGGCACCACCGCGGGCACCACAGAGGGCGCTGTGCGCGACGGAGCGAGCACGGTCACGGCTGGTCCCCGGCCGGGGCGGCGAGCGGCCACTCGACGAGGTCGACCGGCACGACCGGCGCCGTCGGGTCCGCAGGCACGCGGAAGGTCCGGATCTGGTGCGCGCCGAGGTCAGCCTCGAGCACACGCCCCAGGAGCGGCAGGTCGATCCGTGCGCGCTGGGGCCGCCCCGTGGTCTCGACCGCCCGCACGACCAGGTCGGCGTCGGGGCCGGCGTCCGACGCGGGCGCTCCCGCACCGGGGACCGCGCCGTGCCCCACCGGGACGTCCTCCGACGGCTTGATCGCGGTCACCAGCACCGCCCCGCCGCCGTCGTCGACGAAGGACATGGCGTCGGGCAGCGTGCCCGGGTGGAAGCTCTCGAGCATCGCCCGCACGGGAGCGCCGAGCAGGGCGGCGCGCCGCGTGAGCCCGGCCGACCGCCAGTCCCCCGCGTGCGGCACCAGCAGGTAGCGGAACCGCTGCACGCCCTGGTCCTGGTAGGTGTACGCGCCGTCGGGGTCGAGCTCCCGCGGGTCGTGCCACGCGTACACGGGGCTGCGCACGGCCGTGATCCCCAGGCTTGCACCGGCACCTTCCCGGGCCGGCGACGCGTCGTAGCCGTGCTTCGCGTCGTTGACCACGGCGAGCCCGGCGGGGACCGGGCCGTCGGGGCCGTCGATCGTGCCGCTCAGGTCCACCCACGACTGCCCGGGCTCCTCGGCGCCGTCGACCGGGCGCTCGATGCTGCCGAAGGGCACCTCGTACGTGGCGCGGGGGTCGGCGAGCGCCGTCGGGAACCGCAGCTTCAGCAGGTGGGCGGGCTCGCGCCAGTCCACTGTGACCCGCACCTCCAGGTGGTCGGCATCGTGGCCGAGCACCAGCTCCTCGACCATGGTGGACCGGCCCCAGGCGCGCTCCACCCGCAGCCGCGCCCGCACCGGTCCCGCCTCCTCGACACGGACCCGCGTGGTGCGCATCGGCTCGCCGGGCCACGCGTAGGAGACGACGCGGTGCCCCCACGTGTCCGAGGGGTCGGGGCTCACCTGCAGGTGCTCCCCGCCCGCTCCTGCGACGACGTCGCGGCCGGTGCGCTTGTCGAGCAGCGACGTGAGCCACCCCGTGACGGGGTCCAGCTCGATCCGCAGCCGGTCGTTCTCGAGCAGGGTCGGGCTGACCGCGAGCGGCGCCCCGCCGCGTCCCTGGTGCGGGACCGACGACGCCGCAGACAGCCGGCGTTCCGCCTCGGGCGCCGCGGTTCCCGGGCGGAGCCGGTACAGGCGGTACCCGAACGCGGGAAGGTCCGCGTGGAACGCGCAGGCGCCGCGTCCGCGGTCGCTCATCGCCATGGCGGGTCGCACCCGCTGCGACCGCACGACCCGACCAGCCCCGTCCACCACGTGCACGCCGTCGGGCTGGCCGCCGTAGTGGATCTCGACGTCGGTGGTGACCGGCCACGGGTGCGGGTTGAACACCAGGACCGGCTGCGTGCCGTCCTCGAACGGGATGTCCACCTGCCGCGCGATGACGTTGTGCACGCGCGTGGTGATCCGCTTCGCGATGGCGACCGCCTCGCCGAGCTGGTCCCGGGCGTCGTCGTACGCGTGCTCGAGGGCGGAGCCCGGCAGCACGTCGTGGAACTGGTTGAACAGGATCTGCTGCCACGCGCGGGCGAGGTCGGCGCGCGGCGTCGCCAGGCCGTGCCGCAGCGTGCCGACGGCGGCCCACCGCTCCGCCGTCAGCACCGCGGCCTGCGCCCGGCGCATCCACACCTTGACCCCGGAGTGCGCCGAGTAGCAGCCCGGGGCGTGGTGCTGCAGGTCGGAGCGCCACACCGGCAGGTCCAGCGCGGCGGCGCGCTCCGCGAGCTGCGCGAGGTACGGCCGCGGGGACGCCATGGTGAGCCGCCCGAACGAGCCCATCCGGTCGAACCGGTGGATCGAGTCGATGTTCGCCCGCGTCGGACCGCCGCCGTGGTTGCCGACGCCGTAGAACACCATGAGGTCACCGAGCGTCCGGTCGACCTGCCCGAGCGCCTTGTCCACCTGGCCGTCCACCTGGCCGGCCGGGCTGCAGTACTCGTGCGGGATCCGGTAGGCGAGGACGCGGCTGCCGTCGGGGGCCTCCCACCAGAAGGCCGTCGCGTCGAGGTCCGACTCGTGCGGGCCGGGCCGCAGGAAGACGTAGGAGTCCATGCCCTGCCCGCGCAGCACCTGGGGCAGCATCGCGTGGTGACCGAACGGGTCCACGTTCATGCCGACGGTCGCCGTGACGCCGAACTTCTCCTGCAGGTACCGCTGCCCGTACAGGCCCTGGCGCACGAAGGACTCCGCCGCCGGGAGGTTGCAGTCGGGCTCGACCCACCACCCGCCGGCCATCACCCACCGGCCCTCGCGCACCCGTTCCCGGATGGCGTCGAAGAGCTCGGGGTCCTGCTCCTCCACCCACGCCAGCAGTGCGACCTGGTCGCACGTGAAGACGAAGTCGGGGTACTCGGCCATGCGGTGGACGGCGGACCAGAACGTGGCCCGCGCCTCCTGGTACCCCTCCTGCCACGGCCACAGCCACACCGGGTCGAGGTGCGCGTTGCCCACCATGTGCAGCGTGCGCGCGGGAGCGGCGACGGGCCGGGCCTGCCCTGTCATCGGGCCACCTCCCCGACGACGTCCACGAGCGCCTCAGCGTGCTGGCCGAGCCGTAGGTCACCGACCGTGACGTCGACGGCCACGCGCGCCCGCCGCACCGGCCCGCCGACGACGACGTCGAACGCCACCTCCGCGGTGTCGCCCGGCTCGAGCTTCACCTCGGCCCAGGCGGGCTCGACGGACCACCCGGCGGGCAGCACGGCCTCGACGACAGCGGCGGCCGTGATCTGGTGCGGGTTGCGCACCCACGCGCACAGCTGCAGCCGCGTGCCGGGCGCCACACGGGACCGGTACGGGCTGAGCCGGGCCAGCACCGTGTCCGCGCCGAGGTCGAGCTCGTCGAGCGGGAGGAGCTCGCGGTGCAGGGCGGCGAGCTCGTCGCCGGCGTCGGCCAGCAGGTCCAGGTAGGCGTCGTCGACGACACGCGGCTCCCAGTGCCCGCTCATCATGAGACCGGGCGCGACGCGCCGGTAGAGCGCAGCACTGGCCCGGTAGTCGTCGATCCGGAACCCGTTGCGGTACTGGTAGTTGAGGAGCTCGCGCCGCCCACCGGGCTCGCCCAGGCCCTCCTGCTGGTCGCCCGTCATGAGGACGCGGACGCCGTCGACCTCGAGCTCGAACGCCGCCTGGTGCAGCGTGTGGCCGGGCAGGTCGTGCACCGTGATCTCGTACTCGTGCCACCGGAACGACTCCCCCAGCGGAAGCACGCGGTCGGCAGGGACGGCGTCGTACCACTGGCACGGCAGGTCGTGCCGCCACGGGTCGGCGAGCACGGGCGCGACGTTCTCCGGCAGCCACACCTGCGTGCCCTCGACCGCGCGCAGCAGGTTCAGACCCGCGACGTGGTCGTCGTGGAAGTGCGTGGCCAGCGCCACCTCGACGCGCGCCACGCCGTGCCTGGCCCGCAGCGCCGGGAGCGACGCGAGCCATGGGCGACGGGCGGCCCGGTCGGCGCCGGGCGGCAAGCCCGTGGTCATGTCGTAGCCGAAGTCGACGAGCAGGGCGGCGCCGTCGTCGGACAGCAGCACGTAGCCGGTCGCGACCGACGTGCGGTTGCGCAGCAGGTGGGGCGTCACGGCGACGAAGGGGTCGTCGAGGCGCCCTGCGAGGTCCCACGGGTAGGGCCGGCGGGCGTCGACGTACCGCTGCATCCGCTCGGCGAGCAGCCCGAGCGCCCCGGCGGGGTCGTCCATCGGCTCGCCGTGCGACGGCAGGAGCAGGTCGAGGCGCTCGCGCTGCAGCAGCAGGCACGAGAGCACGGTCATCGCCGGGCCCTCGTTGTCCGTGTACGACCACTGGGTCGCCGCCAGGGACCACACCTTGCCGGGTGCGTAGACGAGGTCTCCCGTGAATGCGATCCGCCGCCCCGCCCGCTCCACGACGTAGGTGACGGAGCCCGGCGTGTGACCCGGCGTCGGGAGCGTGGTCACGGCGACGCCGGAGAGGTCGAGCGTCCGGTACTCGGGCACCGTGGCGGTCACGGGCACGGGGTCCAGCAGGGAGAACCGGTCCTGCCGCACGTTGTAGTCGTTGGCGAGGGGCCGCATCGCCCACATCTCGTCGACGGCGTCGAACAGGTCCCGCTCCACGGGAGGCACGTGCACGGCGACGCCCGCCGCGACCGCCCGCGGCAGGCCCTGACCCTGGTCGCGGTGGTGGTGGGTCATGAGCACGTCTGTCAGGCGGTCGACACCCATGGCAGCGAGGTGGTCGAGCACCATCCCGGAGCCGAAGTCGACGGCGACGGCGGTCCGCTCGCCGTCGGCGCCGGGCTGCTCGGCGACGACGACGTAGACGTTGCACGTGTCGCGCACCAGGAACACCCCCGGGCCGACCGGGACGGGTCCAGTCACACCGGGCTTATCGACGGCTCCCGATGATCGATTCACCAGGTGCGGCCTGGATCACACGGGTGAAATGCGCCGGCGACCCGGCGTCCCGGGCCACCCCGTCAGACGTCCGCCTCGGGCGCGAGCGCCGCCCGGTACGCGGCCCAGCTGTCGGCCACGAGGCCCAGGTCGTCCGCGGTGAGCGCCTCGTCGGACCGGTCCATCCGGTCGACGTAGTACAGCGCCGGCACGCCGAGCCCCGGCTGCGCCTCGACGTAGGCGCGCCAGCCGGCCCGGTCCGGCATCGGCCACTGGTCCGTGTCGACGAGGTGCCACGGCAGTGCGGCCCGCACGACGGCGACCCGCGCCCGGAGCTGGTCCGCGGGCGGCACCACGGAGCCACCCAGGTCCCGGACGAGGACGTCGTTGGTGCGCACCATGTCGCAGACGTCGCCGAAGCCCGGCGCCGGCGTGTGGGTGACGACGAGGGCGTCGGGGCGGGCGGCCTTGGCGGCCTCGTAGATCGTGCGGAGCAGCAGGTGCAGCGCCGCGATCCCCCACACCGACCGCTCCCCCGGTGCGTCGGAGTGGGCACGGAGCATCGCGCCGACGGGCGTCCGCTGCGTGAAGTCCACCTTGAGGCCGTCGGCACCGACGCCGTCGGGCGAGAGAAGGCGGGTGACCGCGCCGCGCAGGCGTTGCTGGTACGCCGGGTTCCCGGGGTCGACGGCGACGGGTCGGCCGGCGGGGTCGACCACGCACTCGGCCGCGGGCACCCCGGCGGCGTCCCAGGCCTTCCACCACAGCAGCACCCGCTGGCCGGCGTCGTGCCGTGCAGCCACCCAGGCACGGAGGTCGGGCCACCGGTCCGTCGCCGGCTCGCCCGTGCCGTAGGCGGTCTGCCACCGGTCGTCGACCACGACGGTGCCCGGGACCACGCCGCGCGAGGCGAGGCGCTCGAGGAGGGCGTCGTAGACGTCGGCCCGGGCGAGGTCCGGGGCGATCGGACCCGGCGGCAGCACGACGGCGGGCAGCTCGTCCAGGCGGCGCGGGTGGCGCGGGGTGGCCCCCGGCAGCGGGGCGAGGGCGCACTGGGCACCCCAGCCCGAGAAGATGGGCTCGCGCCACCACGATGCCGGCGGGTGCGTCGGCCCCACAGGGGCGAGGCCGTGCTCGACCAGGTCCCGGCGGTGCGTGGCCAGCCCGGTCAGCGGGTCCGGCACGGGCCGCAGGACGAGTGGCGGGGTCATGAAGCCGCCGGCGACGCGCGTGTGCCCGTCGTAGTCCAGCGTGACGCGCCAGCCGGCGTCGAGCGCGTCGTAGCCCAGCTCGGTGAACGTCGCCTCCGCGGGCGCGGCGCGGGCCGCGAGGCTCAGCCACGCGCCGTCGGGCACGTCCGTGGCGCCGACCGGTGCCTCACGGCCGAGGCACAGGTAGAGGGGCGGCGGGGAGAAGATGCCGTGCAGGCGGCCGGGTCCGCCGTCGCCCACGACCCCCAGCCGGACCGCCGACGCCGAGGGCCGCACCACCTGTACGGGCTCGGTCGGTCCCGGGGTGAACACGGACGCGAACTCCACGGACGACCACAGCTCGCCGCACGCGCCCGAGTCCAGCGCGGCGTGCCCGCCGAGCAGCGTCGCCGTCGCCAGCGTCCCGGAGCCCCGCACGGTGGCGGTGAGCGCGACCTCGTCGGCGGAGCAGCGCAGACGCACCTCCTTGGCCTCCCACGCGGGTGTGGCGACGGTCAGCACGACGTCGACGGCGCCGTCCTCGCCGGGCTCGCCCACGTCCGGGGCACCGACGCCGTAGGACGCGTCGCGCACGTCGGTCCGGTCGAGCGAGGCGAGCAGGCTGAGCTGCGACCAGATCCGCCCTGCCGGGTCGGCGAGCACCGCGCGCGGCGGGTTCGCCCGGACCTCCACGACGTACGCCGACGCGTGGATGCGGACGGCCCCGGGCCGGCGCTCGACCCGCACGGGCGGGGCGCCGCCGGTCACGCCTGGCCTCCCGGGACCGAGGTGGTGCCCTCGCCGTCCCCGCCGACGCCGGGCAGCTCACCGTCGCGCGCCACGCGGGCGTAGTACCAGCCGGAGCCCTTGATGATGCGGCGGCCGGTCGGGTAGTCCACGTGCACCAGGCCGAACCGCGGCCGGTACCCGAGCGCCCACTCGAAGTTGTCCAGCAGGGACCAGTGCAGGTAGCCGCGCACGTCCGCGCCGTCGGCGAGCGCGTCGTGCACCGCGACGAGGTGGTCGTGCAGGAAGGCGGTCCGCCGCTCGTCCGGCACGGTCCCGTCCGGCACTGGGCCGTCGCCGTACACGCCCCCGTTCTC